>Ga0247821_10001777_pt1 | contig 12051 bp, 25 predicted proteins | sample 13C_Glycerol_Day_FD_192481 | JGI IMG/M metagenome (GOLD analysis project Ga0247821, IMG submission 192481) | Soil microbial communities from agricultural site in Penn Yan, New York, United States - 13C_Glycerol_Day14 | ecosystem: Environmental > Terrestrial > Soil > Agricultural land | place... | reverse complement strand
CTCCTTCAAGGGTGGTCCCCTCACTGATGAGGGGACCACCCTTGAAGGAGTCACCGCCATGTTCGTCACCCTGATGACCTACTGGGCAGACATTGCCCAGCTGATCTATGACGCCCTGCTGCCCTACCTGCCCATTGAGGTGGCGACCACCCTGGCCCTGCTGTGGCCGGCGTTCGTCGTGCTGCTGCTGCTGGTCGGCATGATCCTGCTGTTCACCTGGTCGGATCGGCGCGCCCTCAACCGGCTGGTCAACCGCCGCCTGGCCCAGCTGCAAGCCGACATCGACCGGCAGGGGGCCAACGACTGAGAAGGGTTCGAAGTACATACGCTACATACCACGTACTACGTGGTACGACATGAAGTCACAATTCACAATTCACAATTCACAATTCACAAGCCCGGAGTAACGCCATGAAAACCTTGCACGACGCCCACGCCTTGACTGACTACGGCCTCAACCCGCTGACCGGCGAGGCCGACGCCTATTCCCGCCGCACGCTGTGCGACCTCAGTGATGAAGGGGTCATCCTGCTCACCGCCTACTTCGGCCTGGCCCACACCAAGGCCGCCGGGCAGGCGTTCCCGAAGAACTACAACAGCAGCGTGGGCGACAAGCCGGCGGTGGCCAGCGTGATGTTGGCCCGCGGCACCATGGATGACCTGATGGTGTTCGCCCTGCTGCACGTCGATCAGTTCGACTACGTGATGCAGACCCCGGGCGGTTACGCCGGCTTCAACGACGGCGACAAGTACGGCGAGAACTACCTGCACACCGCGCTGCCCGAGGGCTACCGCCTGCACTACAACGCCGCCAAGCGCAGCACCCACCCGCAGGTCGGGGGCCGTAACGTCCACGCCATGAGTGGCCGGGTTCTCTAACCCGCCCCACCACCCGTAAACTGATCGCCCTTGAAGGAGTCACTGCCATGACCCACCTTGCCCCCCGTGCCCAGCTGATCCAGCTCGACGCCCGCCTGACCTTTCACTACGTCCAAGGCTGGCGTGGCGAGGATCAATGGGCGCCGCTGAGTGCTGCCCGGCTCACCGCTGGCACGCCGATCGACCGCGACGAAGACGACTACAGCGTCACCTACCGCCACCTGCTAACCTTCGGCCCGCACGGCTGGCAGGAGGCCAAGAAGTCCTACCGGCGCCTGCTGCCGCGCAAGGAACGGCCGACCTTCGTGCGCTGGCTGGCCAGCATGATCGGCGAGCACTTCGCCTTCGGCTGCCGCTGTGAACACGACTGCTGTGGCCACCTGCAAGGCAGCGCCAGTGCCACCTACATTGGCCGGCGCCGGTTCAGCGTGGAACGCCACAACTACCGCAACGTGTAGCCCGGAGACTGACCATGAAACGCACGAAAAAGCAGGCGAAGGCCTACCACGCCACCGCGCTGGGCATCCTGCGCGGCGCCGGCGCGCAGCTGTCGGACACGCACCACCCGTACCAGCTCGAAACCACCGCCGGGACGCTGCGCGTGTCGGTCTATGGCAGCTACACCTGCACCTGCTTCGACGACGTGGCGCGGGCCAAGGCGCTGCTGCCCACGGGGCGGTTGAACCCGTTCAGCGGCAAGTGGAACTGGATGGGCGGCATGACCCACGAAGGCGACCTGATCGACCTCGCCCAGTTCCAGAACGAACTGCGCCACCTGCTGCCCGAAGGCCACCAACCCAACCCGGACCTGCCCCTGGTCCCTTACGAGGACTGACCATGAACCGCGAACGTCTGGAACTGATGTGTACCCTGCTCGCCGAAGTCGAGGCCGGCACCTGGGAACCGACCGGCCTGTTTGACATTGCCGGGCAGGCGCTGCCGCTGGCCGAGCGCCCCGGCCACCGCTTCGACATGGTCGAATGGCTCGACCCGGTGCGCCCGGACTGTGGGTTTGCCGCCTGTGCGATTGGCCACGCCTGTCTGGACACCCGCTTCAACGCGCAGGGGCTGTTCATCGGCAGTGACGGTGCCGGGCAGTCGCCTGCCCCGTTCTTCGAAGACAAGGGCCGCTTGCACAGATCCTGGGCCGCGGTGGGCCGGTTCTTCGACCTCACCCCCACGCAGGAAGACCACCTGTTCGACGGGGACCGGTACCCCTACGACCAGAAGAAAGCCCCGGCCGCCGTGCGCCAGCGCATCGAAGCGTTTTTGTTTTGGCGACCAAACTAACCCACCACCACCCCCGAAAGGATCACTGCCATGGTCAAACTCAGCCAACTCAGCCAATGCTTCTACGTGCCCGGCGCGGGCAACATCATTGACTCGGCCTACCAGAATGAAGCCGGCGAATGGGTCAGCCACATCCACCGCAAGAACCTGATGCAGATGCGCGACGAGCACCCCGACGTGGTGCTGGGCAACCTCGACGAGTGGATTGCCGCCGAAGAGAAGCGCCTGATCGGCCCCCCCAAGGAAATCACCAAGGAAGAATGGTGGGAGGCGCTGGAATGCCTGCCGCCGGAGAGCTGGCAGAACAGCGGCGGCGGTGAATCGTTCGTCATGATGGAGTATTACAGCGGCCGGATCACCAGCATCTACGTGCGCCTGGGCGAGCGCTACTTCACCTTCCACGACGTGGCCAATCTGCCGCACCTGGACCGACTGGCCAAGGCCCGCACCCTGCTGGGCTAAGCCTGTGAATTCATGGTTCACAGTTCACAATTCACAATTACCCGAGAAGGGAACACCGTAATGAACCCGATTGACCTCAACTTCGTACAGTTCTGCCGGCAGGCCACTGACGCCCAGCTGGAAGCCATCCTGCTCAAGGAATGGGAGGCCTTTGAACACCGTGACTACGCCTCGGCGCAGCAAGCGGCCGAGGAACGTGGCTGGTCCGTGCAAGATGGCCAGCGCATCAACTAACCCCCGAAGGAAGCACTGCCATGCCCACCCTGAAATCCACCCCCCGCCGGGGCGCCCCCGGCTCGCTGATCGACACCGACCAGCTCCCCGTGCTGTTCCGTGCCTTGTTCACCGCCGCCCGTGAACTCAACCCGGACGGCCTGCTGCGCCTGATCAACAGCGGCGAAGAAAAGCTGCTGGCCAGTGGCGTCCTGGAAGACGACGAGAGCCAATGGTGGGACGGGCAGGACGCCTGGGACATCATCGGCCACCTGGAGGACGTGCTGCACGACGCCGCCCCGGACGGGCACTACTTCGGTACGCGCAAGCCCGGCATCGAAGACCACGACTATGGCTTCTGGCCGACCCCGCCGGAGTTCGCCCACTGCCCCAACCCGCGCTGGCGGGGAGCCACGGGCGGTGCCAACCCACCTAAACAGGACCCGACACCATGAGCAACAAACCCAAACACCCGCCCCGGATGCAGGCCGTGATCGAACTCGGCCCGTTCACCGGCAGCCCGTATGCCAACTGGGGCGTCTATGAAATCGCCCCGGACAGCTTCGAAGAACCCGACAAACTGGCGTCGGATCTGGAAGAGGTCGACCGGGCGCTGGAGCTGGTCGACACCGGTGACAGTCCGTTCGGCCCGTTCCCGGAGCAGGTGCGCCGCTTCCTGCAGGACGCAAAGAACCGCCTGACCGAGGGCGAAGCCGGCCCGATCCATATCAACCGGACCCTGCCCTATGACGACGACCTGCGCGCTCGCCGGCAGGCAGACGACGAAGCCAGCGCTGACCCCGAGACCGCCCAGCCCCGCGACCTCGACCTCTGTGTGATCGTCAGCCGGGTCGAAGCCGACGAGTAACCAACCATGAACCATGAAGTCACAATTCATGGTTCACAAACCCACGCCAGAACAGGAGGCCGCCATGGCCCTGATCATCCCCCTGAATGACGCGCCGTACCTGATGACCGCCGAAACCCACCCTGAGCTGTACGAGACCGGCGGCAGCCTGACCTTGGAGGCCATGCAGCAGATGGTCGGTGGCTACATCGAGCACGTCTTCCTGCACCCGACGCCGCGCCTGCGCCTGACCTTGGACACAAGCAACGACCTGCGCGGCGTGCTGGAAGGCGCCCCGCCCAACGCCGCGGACGTACCCGAGGACTTCCTTCCCTACGTCCACCTGGTGATCAATGAAGAGGGCAAGCTGAACGGTCTGGCCATCAACCCGATCGCCTCGGCGCTGGTCCAGCGCCACGGCCTGCGCGGGGACGTGATCTGCGGCCCCGCGCTGTTCCTTGGCCAGGACGAAATGCAGTAAGCGTCACCGTGAATTCACAGTTCACAGTTCACAATTCACAACCCGCACCACCCACCCGCAAACCCCGAAAGAAGGAACACTGCCATGAACCTGATTCAAGTGAGAAGTTGGAACATCGAACGCGGCCAAGACATCTGCGCCGCCATGCTGATGGGCAGTTTTACCCGCTACCTGTACCGCGATCTGGATGCGGTGGTGGTGCCGTTTAAACCGTCGCTCTATGACAGCATAGAGACCAGTTTCGACCGCCTGCACGGCGGCTGCCTGTTCCTGTCCTTCACCACGCTGGCCGTGCTGGAAGAACTGGTCGACTGGGACCGCTGGCAGGACCAAGGCGGCGGGGTGCTCGCCTATGAACATCTGGAAGCCCACGACGACAAGCCCCACAGCGACCCCGAGGCCATGGACCTGGCCGCCTTCCTGCTGCGCGAGATCCCCGCAGCGGCCTGGTACAACATCGCCGAAAACTGGGACGTGCCCAACGACACAGAGCTGACCGACCTGCTGACCCGCTGGGCGGTGGCGGTCAACTTGCCGTTGGTGGACAGCGCCGTGCCGCTCCCCACGGAGGTCACCGCACTCAGCGTGGCCCCCGAACCCTCCCGCCGCTGCGACTCCTTGCCCTACGACTTCGAAGACTTCGGCCTGAACCTGACCGAGTTGCAGGACAAGTACGCCGCCGAGAAGGAACACCCCGAGTACACCAACGGCCGCTGGGGGAGGGAGGCGCCAACGACCCCCTACTGGGACTGGGTCATGGCCTGCATCGCCAAGGATGACGACGACACCGAGTAAGCCACCCCGGGCAGGGACGCCCGCCACCCACCCGAGAAGGGAGCGACAACCATGCGTAAAAGACCAATGAACACCCGCGTCGACCATCTGCACCTGCCCCTGACCCGGCAGGTCGGCGACGTGACCCTGACCTGCTTCGTGGCCCTGTGTTCGTGGAACTCGGGGGAGGGCGTGACGCTGGTGGTCGAGTTCGAAGGCGGTGGCAAGGCGCACATCCGCGAGCCGGAGCTGGACGTGGAAGACGCCACCGACGCCGACTATCAACGCATGCTCGACAGCGTGCAGCTCGCGCCCTGCAAGACCTGCGGCGGCCCGGCTTTCGACCCCACCTGGAAGCCCTCCAACCGCGACGGCGAGTGCGAGAAGTGTTTCCTCGGCAAGCTCGACGCCGAGCTGGAGCAGGGGCTGGCCAAGGAAGCCAAGAAGCTGGCCAAGATGGATGCCCGGTACAAGGCGCAGGGCTACACCCACCGGATCGAGGGGTGGGTCCACCGCGACGACGGCGACCGCCAGATTTCCCTGTGGTTGCAGAACCCCACCAAGCAGCAGATCCAGGCCGAGCTGAAACGCTCCGGCTCGCTGGACCTGACCGACTACAAAACCATTGAGTTGTAGGAGCGAACATGACCACCCCCAACCCTGCGCACTCGGCACGGATCAAGTGCATCGACCACAACCGCAATGTCAGCTTTTTGCACTACCGCAACGGCTGGACCGTGACCCTGGCCCACGGGCAGGGCGCCGATCTGTCCCACGCCGGCTTCCCACACCACCAGGCCGCGGCCTGCAAGTTTGCCCTCGACGACTGCAAGACCCCGGCCGAAGTGCTGGCCGTCGCCAAGCGCTACGGCTGCGACAGCTACACCTTGGAAGGCGAGCCGCCCACCTTGAGCGACCGGCTGACCGCAATGATCGACGAAGCCCGCATGGCCGGCTACGCGGTGGTCAGTTACACCCCCTATGAACTGGTCGGCATCGACCCGGAAGCCATCGAGCAGCACCTGCTGCTGGCGGGCCGAGCGTTCATTGCCACCTTCCCTGAACCTAAAGAGGACTGAGGCCATGAAAGCCGTCACCCAAGACCCCAAGCCGGTCGAGATTATCGCCGGCCGTTTCGTCGTCATGTTCGAAGCGCAGGAAGAGGACATCGACCCGCGCAAACACTTCGTCACGGAGTGCGGCTGGACGCCGAAGGAATACGCCAAGCAGCGCAACACCCAGTGGTTCGGCGTGCATATCACCCTGTGGACCGGGGGCAAGCAGGTCGCTGAGCAATTCCTGGGCGCCTGCGCCTACAAGAACCCCGACGAGTTCTGGCAGCGCTATCGCGGCGACTACTACGCCGACATGGTGCATGAGTGCCTGACCGATGCCGGGGAATCCGTACTCGCCACCATGTGGCGGGACACCGTGCGAGCTGAAACAGCGGTTAAACAAGGAGCAGCGTCATGACCATCACCATCGACCCCAAGCACCCCCTCGGCAGCGGCGCGCTGCTCTGGCTGCTGTCCGGGCGCATCCCCGGGGATGACGACGACACGCCGATGCTGTTCCTCGCCGACACAGAGGAAGACGCCAAAGCCGCCTACGTGAAGTACATGCACGAACTGGCGGACCTCGATGCGGACGGCCTTAAACAGCTGGAAGCCGACCATGGCAAAACCTGTTACATCAACGTCTGCGATCAGATCGGCGCTGAGCAGTCCGAGCCCCGGGAGTACGCCATCGCGATGCACGGGCTGCCTGGACCCACCTGGCTGCAACAACAGGAAGACGACAACGACCTGGTGCTGCCGCTGACCTCCAACCCGGTTCTGGCCGCGACGTACACCGAAGCCGAGGCGCGCAGCCTGTGGGCGGACGTGTCCAAGCGGTTCCCCTCGGCGTCGTTTCGCCTTGATCGGCTGGCCACCCCGGCCCGGGTTGCGGAGCTGGAGCAACGCCTGCACGACATCGCCGCCGGAGCCCGCAGCAAAGCCGACCTGATCGCCAGCAAATCGCCGACCTCGATCTATTTCAACGCAGTCGACGTACTGCGTGCCTTGGCCAAGGAAGCGGAAGCCGGGCTGGGTCCAGACCAGGACAAGGGGCTGGAGATTCAGCGCACGCTGATGCTCAGCACGGCCCACCTGCCGGTCAGCCACCGCGAATGGTTGGACGCCGAGAACCGGTGCAACCAGTTTTGCTTGTGGAAAGTGCTGCCCACCGCCCTCAATCAGGAAGAAGAAGCGGAAGACGCCACCCTGATCGTCGACCCGATCAGCGACTACGGCTGGCGGATCTGCGTCACCGAAGCGGTCGAGGGGTTCGCCGCGAAGGTGACCAGTGACGACCCGCTGCTGAACCTACTGCGCTTCGCGGAAGCGCATAACTGCGACTGGCTGGCCATCGACCGGGACGGCGACGTGGTCGATGGCCTGCCCACCTTTGAGGACTGATGCCATGCGCATTCTCCCTGTCATCACCAGCCGCAACCCGAGCTGTCGCCCGGAAAACGACACGCTGCTGCACTGCTGCACCTGCCAGTTGAAGGCCACGTTCAGCACAGCAGCGGCCACCGGCTGGACCTTCGACGCGGACGGTGAGCCGTTCCGCACCTACTACTGCCCGGCTCACCGGCCGGACCCACGCAAAGAGAGATGACCATGAGCCAATCAGCAAGCAAGACCCTGGCCGAGGTGGCCGACCTTGTAGCCGGCCTTGAATCGAGGCTACTGGCCCATGACGCCAAGCTCAACGATAAGCAGAACGCTGGAGAAGGTGCGGTAAGCCCAACTGGCGACGACTACAACGCCCTGTTCAACGAGGTCATAGACCTCGCCAAAGCTGTGCGTGTGTTGGTCGACAACTCAAACTGATCACTGAGGACTGACCATGAAACGCCCTATGAACAACGATGAACTGCTGCATCACATCATGCTGTACAGCAAGCACGGCCCGCTGATGCAGCTGATCGTGATGGAAGCCCTGCGCAACTACGCCGACGCGATCGTGGACGCCGAGCCAGGCTTTCTCGGCAACGCCGCGCTGATGTTCAACGAAGACGACTGGCGCAGCTGCTGCCGAGAGCTGCTGGACACGATGGCCAACCGCGGGCAGCTGATGACCGAGGAAATCAGCGTTGAAGTGGAACTGGAGGATTTTGAGGAACAGGGCGACCCGGCCGAGGCGGAAAGGGCAGGGCTGTTCAAGGTCCTGGACCACCTGGACGATCACGGCTGGCGGCCGATCGAACTGTGGGACGGAGAGGAATGGCTGACCTTCGGTCCCGGCGTGACCCTGCAGGCCAAGGTCAAGGAAGCCGCGCAAACCGACATGGCGACCCTGCGCCTGCGCCACGACGACGGCCGCACTGGCTCGATCGGGCTGGTGTGGGGCAACAGCCCGATCGAACTGATCGCCGATTACACCCTCGACCACGGCTTCGAAGGCGCGGTGGAAGCCGCCCAGCGCAGCGTGTGGCCCAACTACCCGGAGGAATGAGGGTGCCGGACTACACCGAACAAGCCAGCTCTATGAGCCTCACGGAACTGCGCGAGTCACTTAGCTGGCAAAAGGCGTTGCGAGAACACGCCGATGAAAACATGCAGTTCCGCGAATACGGGTGGGCTGACCGGAAGGTTAAGGCCATCGAAGCGGAACTGCGCAACCGCGAGGAATGACAATGAGCACAATCAAAACCACCAAACTGGCGCGAGCCGAAGCGGCCAGCGACCTGTTCGCCGAGCGCGACGGCGAGCTGCTGCAAGTTATGGTCCGCAGCCACGACAGCGACCAAGGCCATTGGGGCAGGGGCTGGGCGATCCAGAATGCCTTGCGTGCTGCCAAGTGGCTGAAAACCGGCGACCCCGTGCAGGTGTTCCTGTGCAGCCGGGATGCCCGCTGCGGCCACTTCAACGGCGCGATGTCGGAAGGCCAGATGGGCACCATCTACATTGGCAAGGTCACTGCCCAGTGCGACGTGCGGGTGACTCACCGCATTGAAGCCGGCGAGGTGTGACATGGGCAAACGAAGCGTGCGTGTAACCCTCGACGTTGACGTATACGACGAGGACGCATTCCGTTCGGCCGCCCACGCACGGGCCATAGAGGACGGGGATGACGACGCTCGGCGCTTTCTGGACGCTGAGGAAACTGGGCTCGACGAGTGTGCGCAGATGCTGCTCGATCCGGGGATTGGCCCACCGGGGTCAAGCATCGAGCAGTCGACTTGCGAAGACCTCGACCTACTGAGCGAGGACTGATGCCATGACCCTCCTTGAACGCTACGGCACCGTCCTGCGCTGCTACGACAACGGCGGCAAGACCTTCGACCGCTACACCGTGGTGCCGCCGCGCTGGGCCAAGGAAGAACGGGAGCGCGACGGCACCTTCAACAGCATCGGCGCCAGCGAGCACCCATTCGCCCCGCAAGGCTTCGGCCAGCACGGCGCAGCCATGGCAGGCCCTCACCTGGGCAAGAGGGTGAAGTGGGCCGACCTGCCGCCGGACGTGCAGAGGTTCGCCCGTCAGTCGTTCCCCGACTATGCCCCGCAACCCTTAACCCCGCCTGAGAAGGAACCGCAACCATGAGCACCTGGCACCAAGACAAAGCCCCCGTGAACCCGCAACACCCGTTCAACTGGACGGTGTATTCCAACCCGCCGAACCGCTCAGCCGGGGCCATGTCCTACCCCACCCAGGCCGAGGCCGAGGCGTTCATGGAACGGCTCAAGGCCAACGCCGCCGAGCGGCCCGATGACCTGGAACGGCAGCTCACGCTCAAGCACACCAGCATCCTGCCGCCGGTGTACACCAACGAGCAGCGCCACGAACTGTTCTACGACGTGCGCAAACCCAGCGGTCAGCTGGGCTTCGTGAAGAAGGCACTGATCGAGCGCTTCCTGCTGGAGCTGTGCGGCGGTGGCATGGACGCCAAGCAGACGGCCAGCGCCATGCAGTACGGTGCCGAGTTGAAGTTGAACACCCGTGTCGTCGTCAAGGGGCACAAGATCGGCCCGGTCGGGACGGTGTAACACCCCGCAACACCCAAAACCCATACCCCTCACAAGGCCAGCCAACTACCCCGGCAGGCCCACCCCTGCCTGAAAAGGAGCACTGCCATGTCCGATTCATCCATATTCAAAGACGGTTTCAACAAGGCCAACCTGAAACTGCTGCGCGCCCTGGTGGACAAGGCGCTGGCCGACCTTGACCCGATGATCGAGGTCAAGCCCGGCAACATCAGCTTTACCGAAGGTTCCTGCACCCTCAAGGTGGAATTCTCGGTGAAGGGCAAGATGGGCAAGGAAGAAACCCTGGCGATCCAGTACGCCCGGTTGTTCGGGCTGGACCCGAGCCTGCGCCCTGACATCCCACGCATCGGGGTCAGCCGCCTGGTCAAGTACAGCGCCCGCAGTTCGGAATACCCGTGGGTGATCGAGAACGCCGAGGGCAAACACTACAAGTTCAAGGAAGCCGACGCTAATCGCTACTTCAAGAAAGCCTGACACCCGCACCACCCCGTAACCCCAAACCCAAACAGGCCAGCCAACCACCCCGGCAGGCCTACTCTTGCCTGTAGAAAGGAGAAACACCATGCAACGCGCCCTTAGCCGTAACTTCGCTCAAAACGCCAACTCGCTGCGCAGCGAAATCGCCCTGACCGACGACCAGATTTTCCGGGTCGCCCCCTCGATCTTTGCGCAGGAACCGCACGGCTCCCGCAGCGAACGCTATGCCTACATCCCGACCATCGACGTGCTCAACGGGCTGCGCAAGGAAGGGTTCGAACCCTTCGCCGTGGTGCAGTCCAAGTGCCGCCTGGAAGGCAAGAGCGAGTTCACCAAGCACATGATTCGCATGCGCCACGCCAACACCATCATGGCCCCGCAGGCCAACGAAATCGTCCTGCTCAACAGCCACGACGGCACGTCGTCCTATCAGATGCTGGCCGGGTGTTTCCGCTTCGTCTGCCAGAACGGCATGATTGCCGGCGACATCCTGGAAGACATCCGCATTGGCCACCGCGGCGACGTGATGGGCAACGTGATCGAGGGTGCCTATACCGTGCTGCAGGGCTTCGACCTGGTCGACGAATCCCGCGAGATAATGCAGCAGACCCGCTTGAGTCAGGAGGAACAGGCGGTGTTCGCCCGGTCGGCGCTGATGCTGCGCTACGACACCGAAGACGCCGGTAAGGCGCCGATCCAGGCCGCCCAGCTGCTCCGGCCACAACGCCGGGAAGACATGGGCACCGACCTGTGGAGCACCTTCAACGTCGTGCAAGAGAACGCCCTGAAAGGCGGGCTGCGTGGTCGCACGGCCAACAACCACCGCACCACCACCCGCGCCGTCACCGGCATCACCCAGGACATGAAACTCAACCAGGCTCTGTGGGCACTGGCTGAGGGCATGCGCCAGTTGAAAGCCGCCGCCTGACGGCGGGCACGTTGGAACCGGACGCTGCTGGTAGACTGTCGGTCTACCCGCAGCCCCATCCACTCTTTAAGTGACTCACTGCCATGAGTAAAAAACCGATCGACCCCGCCCGACTGATCCCGGTCGAGCAACTGCCTGCCCTGCGCCAGCAGGCGGAACAACAGGCGTTTGTTAACGTCGCCCGCTTGAACAGGGCAACCCGCAAGTCAGCAACCCTCGGCGATGACGCCCTGGAAATCGCTCGTCTGCCGCTGAGCCAGCGCATTCGCTACAACAAACTGGTGAAGCTGGTCGACGAAGCCAGTAAAGACATCATGCCGTTCACCGCCTGCCGCAAGGGCTGTAGCCACTGCTGCAACATCGCAGCGCTGATTACCGAGGTCGAGGCGCAGCGCATCAGCGAAGTGATCGGCCGCAAGCCGGCGAAGGTCGGCGCCTTTCCGCCGGACGTGCCGGCCCTGCAGGACAAATACTTCGGCGTGCCATGCACCTTCTTGAAGGGTGGGCGCTGCTCGATCTACGAAGTGCGCCCGATCGCCTGCCGCGTGCATTTCAGCATGGCCGACGACGGGTTCTTCTGTTCCACGGCGATCGCCCCGCAGAACAGCCTGGTGCCGGCACTCAACCTGCTCGGCGTCGACAAGGCGCTGTTCATGATGACGAT
>Ga0247821_10001775_pt1 | contig 12053 bp, 14 predicted proteins | sample 13C_Glycerol_Day_FD_192481 | JGI IMG/M metagenome (GOLD analysis project Ga0247821, IMG submission 192481) | Soil microbial communities from agricultural site in Penn Yan, New York, United States - 13C_Glycerol_Day14 | ecosystem: Environmental > Terrestrial > Soil > Agricultural land | place... | reverse complement strand
ACGCTATAGGAGGGCTCGCGTGACCCAGGAAACGGGCGCCATCAAGGCGCAAAGCGCAGCCGGGGTGTTTCCCCCGGCGAGCATTTGCAACGCGGAGGGCGCCCGTTTCCTGGGTCACCCTTCCCGGCCCCGGCGCGAGCCCTCCTATAGCGTTAACAGGCCCTAATGTCGCAGCACTTCGAGGTCCATCCCGAGAACCCGCAGCCGCGCCTGCTCAAGCAGGCGGCGCAGATCCTGCACGCCGGCGGCATCGCCGCGATCCCCACCGACTCGAGCTACGCGCTCGTGTGTCACCTGGACGACAAGGACGCCGCGCAGTCGCTGCGCCGCATCCGCCAGGTCGACAACAAGCATCACCTCACGCTGCTGTGCCGCGATCTCTCCGAGGTGGCGGCGTACGCGCGCGTGGACAACCGCCAGTACAGGCTGCTCAAGGTCGCGACGCCCGGGCCGTTCACCTTCATCCTGCAGGCGACGAAGGAGGTGCCGCGCCGCGTGAGCCATCCGTCGCGCCGCACCATCGGCCTGCGCGTGCCGGACCACGCCGTGACGCAGGCGCTGCTCGCCGCGATGGGCGAGCCGCTGCTGGCCACCACGCTGATCGCCCCCGGCGAGGATCAGCCGATGAACGACCCGCAGCGCATCCGCGAGCGGTTCCAGAAGGCGCTGCAGGCGGTGGTGGACGCGGGCGCCTGCCCGGCCGAGCCCACGACGGTGATCGACCTCACCACCGACGAGCCGGCGCTCGTGCGCCAGGGCCGCGGCGACATCGCGCTGCTGGGCCTCAGCGTGCAGCCACCGGCGTAGCCGCCGGCTGCTCGAGCGCGCGCGCGATGCGCTCGGGGTCGAACCCCAGCACCACGGTGCCGCGGATCTCGAAGGTGGGCGTGCCGGGCGTGCGCAGCGCCTGGAAGCGTGCGTTGCAAGCCTTGTCGCGATCGGCGTAGCACTCCTGGTAGGGCACGCCGTGGAAGGCGAACCAGCGCTTGGCCTTGCGGCAGATGCCGCAGGTCGTGTAGGAGTACATCTGGATCTCGCCGGGCTTCGCGTGGGCCGCGATGCGGTCGGCCGCGTCGTAGGGGCCGAAATAGCGGTAGGCCTTGACGCCGAAGGCGGCGCCCAGGCCGGCAGCGAGCACGGCGGCGCCGACGAGGGCTCGACGGTCGATTCTCATGGCGTGTGGGAGCGTTTCGGGTGGCGGTGGTTCGCCCGCGCATCCCCCGCGGCCTGGGGGTCTTTCCCGCCGATGCGTGACTCGGTGCCGGCCAGGAGCTTGCTGATGTTGCCCGCGTGGCGCCACACCAGCAGCAGGCTCATGACGATCACCGCCACGCCCGCGGCGCCGCCGCCCCAAAACAGGAACTGGAACAAGGGCGCGAACAGCGCAGCCACGAGGGAGGCGAGCGAGGCGTAGCGGAAGAAGAACGCGATGACGGCCCAGGTGACGAGCGTGGCCGCGCCCAGCAGCGGGTTCAGGCCCAGCAGGACGCCCACCGCCGTGGCCACGCCCTTGCCGCCGTGGAAGCGGAAGAACACCGGGAACAGATGCCCGACGAAGGCGGCCAGCCCGACCGCGGCGGCCACTCCCTCGCCGAAGCCGAGGAGGCGCACCGCGAGCACCGGCAGGAAGCCCTTCAGCGCGTCGAGCAGCAGCGTGAACAGCGCGGCCGTGCGGTTGCCCGAGCGCAGCACGTTGGTGGCGCCGGGGTTCTTCGACCCGTAGGTGCGCGGGTCGGTGAGGCCCATCGCGCGCGTCACGATGACGGCGAACGAGAGGGAGCCGATGAGGTAGGCGGCGATCACCGCCAGCACGTTCCACAGCCAGGGCATGTCAGCCAGTGTACGTTCGTGCGCTTACCCGCTGCCGGGTAACCGGCGCTCCTCGGGAATCGCCTGGGTCCAGACGGTCACGTCGTCCTCGGACATGCGGCCGGGGGGCTCGAGCCGGCTGTCGCGCCACCCCTGGCGCTCCACGTCGTCCAGGTACTGCTCCCGGGACAGCAGGGTGCCGCCGCACACCTTCTCGTCCGGCGCCGGGCCGTGCGTCTCGTCGCGCAGGAGGTCGAGCAGGTGATCCATCAGCCAAGTCGGAACGTGATGCCGCTGCGGCGGGTAGATGAAGCCGTACAGCACCAGGTGGCTCAGCAGCACGCGCCAATGCGCACCGAAGCGCCACAGCAGCCGCTTCCAGTCGATGCGCTGCGCGCAATGGTGGATCAGGTGGGCCACGTCGGCGCCGTCGTAGCGCTCGCGCTCCATGATGAAGGCCTTCGACCAGATCATTTCCTCCACCGGCGGCAGCCTCACCGGCACGCCGAGCATCTCGGCCTCGATGGCATGGATGAACCAGGCGTCGTCCACCTCGGCCACGCCGTTGCCGGAATTGAAGATCAGGTCGATGAGGTCGCCGTTGTCCCGCACCTTGGCCAGCCAGTGCGGATACGTGAGATCGGTCGTGTGCCCGGCCCGCCGCAGCACGTCGGAGATGCCGGGGTAGTCGATGCGGCGAATGAACAGGTCCAGGTCCTTGGTGCCGCGATGCACGCCGGTGCAGGCGCCGAGCGCGTACGCTCCGCCCACCAGGAATGGCGCGCCCGCGGCGGTCAGGGCGTCCAGCACGCCGCGGTAGAACGCGGCGGTGCCGGCGTCGATGGCGCTGGAGGAAGGCGGGATTTCGATCGTGTCGGTCATAGGGCGTGGCCTGTCGATTGCCGCTGCACCGCAAGCGATGTGCCTGGACCTGGAAGAGGGGATACAAGATGGTTCGTTTTGCCGCTGTCGGTGACATCCACTGCAAGAAGGACTCCGCGGGCCAGTTCCGCTCGCTGTTCGCCCAGGCCGCCGAGGCCGCCGATGCGTTGCTGCTGTGCGGCGATCTCACCGACTACGGCCTGCCGGAGGAAGCCCGCGTGCTCCTGGACGAACTGGCGGTGGCGGCCTCCGTGCCGATCGTCGCGGTGCTGGGCAACCACGACTACGAGTCCGGCCAGGCCGACGTCGTTCGGAAAATGCTCACCGATGCCGGCGTCCACGTGCTGGACGGCGAGGCGATCGAGATCCACGGCGTGGGCATCGCCGGCGCGAAGGGGTTCGCCGGAGGCTACGGACGCGGCGCGCTCGGGCCCTGGGGCGAAAGCGCCATCAAGCAGTTCGTCAACGAGGCGATCCACGAGGCGCTGAAGCTGGAGTCCGCGCTTGCCAAGCTGCGCACGGCGCAGCGCATCGCGCTGCTGCACTACGCGCCCATCGTCGGCACGGTGGAGGGCGAGCCGGTGGAGATCTACGCCTTCCTCGGCACCAGCCGGCTGGAGGAGCCGATCATCCGCTACCCGGTGGACGCGGTGTTCCACGGCCATGCGCACCGCGGCGCGCCCGAGGGGCGCACGGTGAACGGCACGCCGGTCTACAACGTCGCGCGGCCGCTGCTGCAGCGGCTCTATCCGGACCGGCCGCCCTTCAAGCTGCTCGAGCTCGCGCCGCCCACGCCATGAGGCCTTCGGCCTTCGGCAGCGGCTCGGCAAACGAGCCGCCCCGGCCGAGCGCAGCGGCCACGCGTTCGGCGGCCAGCGCGCCGGAGCGCGCGGCGCTCTCCATGGATGCCGGCAACGCGGTGCGCGTCCAGTCTCCGGCGAGCCAGAGGTTTTCGAACGGCGTGTCGGCCTCCGGGCGCGCGCTCTCCGCGCCCGGCAGCGGGCACGGGATCGCCATGGGCACGCGATGCACCACGGCATGTCGAACGCGGGCCTGGCCGGCAACGGGCGCGAAGTCGGCGATCTCGCGGTGGGTGCGCTCGATGACCTCGTCGTCGGACAGCGCCGCGTGCACGTGGATGGCGTTGCTCGCGATCAGCGAGGACGCCTCCGCAGGCCAGCCGCGAATGTTCGCGAGATCGTGGAAGTCGGTGTTGAGGTCTCCGGGACGCCAGACGCGAGCCCAGAAGCGGTCGGGGCCGAGCCGCCGGTCGAACCACAGGTAGGCGCTCACGTAGGGGCAGGGTTCGAGCCGGGCGGCGGCCTGCGGCACGCCGTCGCGCCACGCCGGCGGCGCCACGCCCGCGAGCGCGTCCGGCGGCAGCGCCAGCACCGCGGCGCGCGCGCTCAGGCGCTGTCCGCCGGCCAGCTCGAACGACCGGAAGCGCCCGCCGTCCACCTCCACCCGCACGACGCGCGCTCCGCACACCACGCGCCCGCCCGCGGCCTCCACCGCCTGCACGCAGCCCGGCACGAAGAGCTCCGAGATGCCGACGCGCGGAAAGCCGAAGTGATAGCCGCTGCGCGACACCAGCAGGTGCGCCACGCGCGCCAGCGCAGCGGCCGAGCAGCGGTGCAGCGGCACGTTGAGGAGGGCACGCGCGGCGGTGGCCCAGAACCACTCGATGGCACGCTCGCTCACGCCCTGCCCGCGCAGCCAGCCGAGCGCATCCACGGCGTCGAGCGCGGAGAAGTCCTGCTCGCCGAAGCGTGCCGCGCTGCGCGCCACCCGGCGGTTGGACAGCAGGTCGGCCGTCGACAGGAAGTCCAGCGCGGCGGGCAGGCCCGGCAGCATGTGCAGCGGCGCGGGCCAGTCGCTGGCGCGCACGTCCGCGCGCCGGCCGTTCTCCACCAGCGTGATCACCGGCTCGGGCTGCCAGCGCACGAGGCGGTCGGTGCCGAGCCGGTGCAGCAGGGCGAGGAGGTTCGCGTAGTGGTTGACGAGCACGTGCGGCCCGACGTCCACCGCGTCGCCGGTGATCGGATCGCTCCAGCTCGCCGCGCGGCCGCCGGGCCGGCGGTCCTGCTCCACCACCGTCACGCGCAGGCCGATGCGCGCGAGCGCCTCGGCGCACGACAGGCCGGCCATGCCGGCCCCGGCAATCAGGACGTCCGCATCCGCACCAATGTTTTCCATGGGCGTCCCGTGGGCAACGCTCGTACCCGCGCGGCTCAGGGAGCGGCGTCGACGTCGAACCGCACGCCCTGCGCCAGCGGCAGCTCGCGGCTGTAGTTGATGGTGTTCGTCGCGCGGCGCATGTAGGCTTTCCAGTCGTCGCTGCCCGACTCGCGCCCGCCGCCGGTTTCCTTTTCGCCACCGAACGCGCCGCCGATCTCGGCTCCGCTGGTGCCGATGTTCACGTTGGCGATGCCGCAGTCGCTGCCGGCGGCCGACAGGAACAGCTCGGCCTCGCGCAGGTCGTTCGTGAAGATCGCCGACGACAGGCCCTGCGGCACGCCGTTGTGCAGCGCGATCGCCTCGTCCAGCGTGTCGTAGGCGAGCACGTAGAGGATGGGCGCGAAGGTCTCGTGGCACATCACCGCCGACTGCCGCGGCATCGTGGCGAGCGCCGGCCGCACGTAGTGGCCGCCCGCCGGCACGCCCTCGGTCACGCGCTCGCCGCCGAACACCGTGCCGCCCTCGGCGCGCGCCTGCGCCAGTGCCGCTTGCATGCCGTCGAACGCCGCGCCGTCGATGAGCGGGCCGACCAGCGTGCCGTCGGCCAGCGGATCGCCCACGCGCACCGAGCCGTAGACGGCCTTCAGCCGCGCGACCATCGTGTCGTGCAGCGACCGCTGCACGACCAGCCGGCGCAACGACGTGCAGCGCTGCCCCGCCGTGCCCACCGCGGCGAAGGTGATGGCGCGCACGGCGAGGTCGAGGTCGGCCGACGGCGCGACGATCATCGCGTTGTTGCCGCCGAGCTCCAGGATGGCGCGCCCGAAGCGCGCCGCCACGATCTGCGCCACCTCGCGGCCCATGCGCGTGCTGCCGGTGGCGCTGAGCACCGGCACCTTCGGAGAGCGCGCGAGCAGCTCGCCCTGCGCCCGCCCGCCGAGCACCACCTGCGACAGCCCGCGGGGCGCCACGCCCGGCCGCACGGCGTCGAAGCGCTGCATCGCGCGCTCGAGCAGCGCCTGGCACACGAGGGCCGTGAGCGGGGTCTTCTCCGAAGGCTTCCACACCACCGCGTCGCCGCAGACGAAGGCGAGCGCGCTGTTCCAGGCCCACACTGCCACCGGGAAATTGAACGCCGAGATCACGCCGCAGACACCCGCCGGATGCCACGTCTCCATCATGCGGTGCCCGGGGCGCTCCGAAGCGATCGTCAGGCCGTAGAGCTGGCGCGACAGGCCGACGGCGAAGTCGCAGATGTCGATCATCTCCTGCACCTCGCCCAGGCCCTCGCTCGTGATCTTGCCGGCCTCCAGCGACACCAGCCGCCCGAGCGGCGCCTTGTGCTCGCGCAGCACCTCGCCGAAGAGGCGCACGAGCTCGCCGCGCACCGGCGGCGGCACGGTGCGCCAGGCCAGGAAAGCGTCGTGGGCCTGCGCGATGCGGGCCTCCACGTCGCCGGCGGTGTGGTCCTTCAGGCGGGCCAGCAGCGCACCGTCGCGCGGCGCGTGCACCGCGCGGTCGGCGCCGGCGTGCGCGGCAAGGTCGACGCCCAGGGTGTTCATCAGCTCGGTGATCATCGTGTCTCCTCGTGGCCTGCCATTGTCTACAACGCGCACTGCACCGGCTTCGCGCCGACCAGCGAGGCGAGGAGGGCCGGGTCGATGCCCACCAGGTAGCCCCGGCGCCCGCCGTTGACCAGCACGCGCGGCAGCGCCAGCACGCCGGCTTCCACGTACACCGGCATCGCCTTGCGGGTGCCGAACGGCGACGTGCCGCCCACCAGGTAGCCGCTGTGCCGCTGCGCCACCTCCGGCTTGCACGGCTCGACGGCTTTCGCGCCGATCGCCCGGGCCAGGTTCTTCGTGCTCACCTGCTTGTCGCCGTGCATCAGCACGATGAGCGGCGCGCCCTGGTCGTCCTGCATCACGAGCGTCTTCACCACCTCGTGCTCGGACACGCCGAGCTGGCGCGCGGACTCCGCCGTGCCGCCGTGCTCGACGTACTCGTAGACGTGCTCCGTGAACGCCACGCCCTGCCGCCGCAGGAACTGCGTGGCCGGCGTCTCGCTGACGTGCTGCTTCCTGGCCATGCCGCGATGCTGCCAGCAGTTGGGCGAGCGGCGGTGGGTCCAGGTTGAATCGCATTTGCATTACACTGGTTCGATGAAGACGTCGACCATACCGGCCGTGCGTGTCGAGCCCGAGTTGCGGGCGGCCATCGAGTCTCATCTCGAGGCCCACGAGACCTTGTCCCAGTTCGTCGAAGGCGCGGTGCGAGATGCCGTCCAGCGGCGCCAGCACGAGTCCGAATTCGTGGCGCGCGGCATGAGATCGCTCGAACGGGCCCGTGCCACCGGCGCCGTGGTGGATGCCGAGCAGGTCGTCGGCGCGCTGGAACGCCGGCTTGCCGCGGCACGCAGGCAAGCCGCCACCCGCCGCCGTTGAGCGACACGGTCTCGCTGACGCCGGAGGCGGCGGACGACGTGGAGCGTCTCTACGAGTTCGTCGTGGAACGCGCGCTGGCAGCTCATGGCTTGCCGGACTTCGAGATGGCCGAGCGCGCCCTTCAGGCCATCAAGGACGGCCTGGCAACGCTGCGGACGTCGCCCTTCACGTGCCGCAAGGCCGGCAGCAGCCCCTTCCTGCGCGAACTCGTCATCCCTTTTGGACACAGCGGCTACGTCGCCCTGTTCGAGATCGTCGATCCGGAAACCGTGTGGATCGTGGCCGTGCGTCACCAGCGCGAAGACGACTACCGATAGGGGGAATGGCCTCTTCGGGCGATGACGGCGCCGTGCTGCAGGTCTACAGTGGCCCCACTCGCATCACCCCAACGAGGAGACCGCCGTGAAGCTTCACTGCCACCCGATATCCACCACCAGCCGCCCGATCCTGCTGTTCGCGGCCGACCAGGGCATCCCGCTGGAGGTCCAGGTCGTGGACCTCTTCACCGGCGAGCACTTGCAGCCGCCGTACCTCGCCGTGAACCCGAACCAGCAGGTGCCGGTGCTCGACGACGGCGACTTCCGGCTGACGGAAAGCTCCGCCATCCTGAAGTACCTGGCGGAAAAGACCGGCTCCCCGGCCTACCCGAGCGGCCTGCAGGAACGCGCGCGCGTGAACGAGAAGATGGACTGGCTGCTCACCAGCCTGTCGCGCGAGCTGTGCTACGGCTTCATCTATCCGCAGCTCTTCCCGAGCCACAAGCGCCCGGACGAGCCCGCGCAGGCCGCCTGCCTGGCCTGGGGCGGCGAGCGCGCGCGGCGATGGCTGGGCATCCTGGACGAGCACCTGATCGGCCCGCGCAGCGATTTCCTCGGCGGAGCCCGCCCCAACCTGGCCGACTACCAGGGCATCGCGATGGTCACGCTCGGCGAGGCCGTGCACGTCGACTACTCGCGCTGGCGCAACATCAGCCGCTGGATCGATGCCATGAAGGCGCTGTCCGCATGGCAGCCGGCCAACGAACCGTTCTACACCTACGTCGTGACGCCGCTGGCCGGCGCCAGCTTCGCTACGCTCTGAAGGAGACCGCCGTGATCAAGGGCCTGCACCACAACGCCTACCGCTGCAGCGATTCCGAGCGCACGCGGCAGTTCTACGAAGGTTTCCTCGGCCTGCCGCTGGTCAACGCGTTCGAGATCGGCGAAACCAAGACCGGCCGCTCGGTGGAGGCGCTGCACAGCTTCTACCGCATGGACGACGGCTCCTGCCTCGCGTTCTTCGAGGTGCCCGGCATGCCGTTCGAGTTCAAGGCGCAGCACGACTTCGACCTGCACATCGCCCTGGAGGTGGACCACGACGTGCTCGAGCCGATGATGGCCAAGGCGCGCGCCGCCGAGATGGAGGTGCGCGGCATCTCCGACCACGGCTTCATCCATTCGATCTACTTCCGCGATCCGGACGGCTATGTCGTGGAGCTCACCGCGAAGACCGCCGCGCCGGAGCCCGCGCTGCAGGACGCCAAGCACGCGGCGCACGCCGCGCTCGAGCGCTGGCAGGCCCGCAAGGGGTCGTGACTCAGCCGCGCGCCTCGCGCTCCCTCAGCACCTTGCGCTGCACCTTGCCGGTGGTCGTCATCGGCAAGGCCTCGATGAACTCGATCTCCTTCGGGTACTCGTAGGGCGCGAGCTGGCCGCGCACGTGCCGCTGCAGGGCCTCGACGAGGGCGGCGTCGCCCTCGAAGCCGGCGGCCAGCACGACGAAGGCCTTCACCACGGCGCCGCGCTCCGCGTCCGGCTTGGGCACCACCGCCGCGTTGGCCACCGCCGGGTGCTTGACGAGGCAGTTCTCGATCTCGCTCGGGCCGATGCGGTAGCCGGCCACCTTGAACACGTCGTCGCTGCGGCCCTGGTACCAGAGGTAGCCGTCGTCATCCATCACGGCCGAGTCTCCGGTGCGGCACCACGAGTCGGCCGGGTCGCCGGTGAATTTCGCGCGCGTCGCGGCGTCGTTGCGCCAGTAGCCGAGGAAGAACACCGGATCGGGGTGGCCGTGGATGTCGCGCCGGTGCACGGCCACGTCGCCGGGCACGCCGCGCGGGCACTCGCGGCCGTCGTCGTCGATCACCGCCACGCGATGGCCCGGATACGGCCGACCCATGCTGCCGGGGCGCGCCGGCCAGTGGATCGCACAGTTGCCGACGACGTAGTTGATCTCGGTCTGCCCGAACATCTCGTTCACCGTCACGCCGAGCTCGTCGCGGCAGTAGCCGAACACCGCATCGCCCACCGCCTCGCCGGCGCTCATGATGGCGCGCAGCGCCAGGCGCGGATAGCGCTCGCGCGGGTGCGGCACCGCCTTCATCATCGCCTTCAGCGCGGTCGGGAACAGGAAGGTGTGCGTCACCCGGTGGCGCTGCATCAGCTCGAACGCGCGCTCTGCGCCGAAGCGGCCGTGATAGGCCACGATCGGTCGGCCGAAGTAGAGCGTGGGCAGCAGCGCATCGAAAAGGCCGCCGGTCCAGGCCCAGTCCGCCGGGCTCCAGAACACGGCATCCGAATGTGGGCCCCCAGGCCGGCCTCGGGAGCGGCCCGTCGCTTCCCCGTGGGGAAACCAGTTCTGGCTCGCGACGAAGCCGCTGAGGTTGCCGAACATCGCGCGCTGCGGGATGAGCGCGCCCTTGGGCGGGCCGGTGGTGCCGCTGGTGTAGATGAGCACCGCCGGGTCGTCGGCGTTCGTCGCCACGGCGTCGAAGGCCGCGCGCTCGGGTGCCAGGGCGGCGTTGAAGTCGACGTCGCCACGCCCCTGCGCGCCGCCGACGGCGATCACGGTCTCGAGACCGGGACACTTCGGCCGGGCCGCGAGCAGGTTGTCGATGCTGCTCTCGTCCGCGATGGCCAGCCGCGTGTCGCTGTCGACGAGCCTGTACTCCAGCGCCTCGGGCCCGAAGAGCATCGACAGCGGCATCGCGATCGCGCCCACCTGCTGCACGGCCATGTTGGCCACCGGGGTCTCGAAGCGCTGCGGCATCACGATGGCCACGCGATCGCCGCGCCGGACGCCGCGCCGCACGAGCGCGTTGGAGAGCCGGTCGGCCGAGCGCTGCAGGTCGGCGTACGTGAACACCGCGCTCGTGCCGTCCTCGTGCTCGTAGAGCACCGCCGGCGCATCGGGTGTCTCGCGCGCCCAGCGGGTGCAGCAGACCTCGGCAAGGTTCAGACGGGCCGGCACCTTCCAGCGGAAGGCACGGTAGATCTCGTCGTAGCGATCGTGTGGTGCGGGCATGCGTTAGTTTCGGTGAGCGACCAACGGGTTGCTGACGCGCAATCCGGAGAGCGCCGATCCCCATGACCTCGGCGCCCTCGGTGCCCTCTGTGCCTCTGTGCCCTCTGTCTCAAAGGCGACCGCCGGACACCGCCGCGTTGATGCCATGCGGAAGTGCTCGCGCAGTTTTTTTCAACACACAGGGCACAGAGACACAGAGAAGACAATTGAACAACTCGGAAGACAACGATCCGCTGACCGCGATCATCCGCCACGGCCCTCGAATGTCAGCTCGTGCAGGCGATCCGACAAGACTTTCTCGAGCTCCGGCCGCAGGCCCCTGCCTCGATCGTGGTCTTCATTGCGCTCAGCCATTGGCCAGCTTCGAGAGCGCGTCGCCGGTGAGGCGGCAGATGCGCCAGTCCGGCAGCAGCGTGGCGCCCAACTTTTCGTAGAAGCGGATCGCGTTCACGTTCCAGTCGAGCACCGACCACTCGAAGCGGCCGCAGCCGCGCTCGGCGGCCAGGCGCGCGAGGCGCACGAACAGGGCTTGGCCGAGGCCGCTCTTGCGGTGCGCGGGCTGCACGTAGAGATCCTCCAGGTACAGCCCCGGCTTGCCGAGGAAGGTGGAGAAGTTGGGGAAGAAGAGCGCGAAGGCAACGACCTCGCCGCCCACCTCGCCCACGAGGCACTCGGCCGCGGGCCGCGACCCGAACAGGTGCGGCGCCAGCGTGTCCGGCGTCACCTGCAGCAGTGCGGTGAGGTTCTCGAACTCGGCGAGCTCGCCGATCAGCCCGACGATCGCGGGGACGTCGCGCGGCTCGGCCGCGCGCAGCAGGTGGAAAGAGGCAGCCATGCGCCCATTCTCACTCCACGAAGAGCAGCGCCGGGTTCTCCAGCAGGCCGCGCAGCGCCTGCACGAACTGCGCCGCATGCATGCCGTCCACCACGCGGTGGTCGAACGACGAGGAGAGGTTCATCATGCGCCGCGCCACGACGGCGCCGCCGCGCATCATCGGCCGCTCGACGATGCGGTTCACGCCGACGATCGCGACCTCCGGATGGTTGATCACCGGCGTGCTGACGATGCCGCCGAGCGCCCCCAGGCTCGTGAGCGTGATCGTGGAGCCGCTCAGCTCCTCGCGCGTGGCGCGGCCGCGTCGCGCGGCGTCGGCCAGGCGGGCGATCTCCGCCGCGCCCGACCACAGGTCGTGCCCTTCGGCGTGACGCAGCACCGGCACCATCAGGCCGGCGTCGGCCTGCGTCGCGATGCCCACGTGCACCGCGCCATGCCGCGTCACGATGCCCGCCTCGTCGTCGAAGCGCGCGTTGATCTGCGGGAAGTCGCCCACGCCGAGCACGATGGCGCGCACGAGGAACGGCAGCAGCGTGAGCTTGCCGCGCGAGTCGCCCCACTTCGCGTTCATGCGATCGCGCAGCGCCTCCAACTCGGTGACGTCGATCTCCTCGACGTAGGTG
>Ga0247821_10001774_pt1 | contig 12064 bp, 11 predicted proteins | sample 13C_Glycerol_Day_FD_192481 | JGI IMG/M metagenome (GOLD analysis project Ga0247821, IMG submission 192481) | Soil microbial communities from agricultural site in Penn Yan, New York, United States - 13C_Glycerol_Day14 | ecosystem: Environmental > Terrestrial > Soil > Agricultural land | place... | reverse complement strand
GACGACAGCACCCCCACCTTGAACCCATCCGCCGCCAGCCGGCGGGCCGCCGCCGCCCCCATGCCGCTGCCGCCGGCGGTGATCAACGCCACCCGTTCGCTCATCTCGTTCTCCTTCCAGCATCGTTCTCGTCGCGCCACCTTACCCGAAGAATTCCTGCCAACATGCCTTCTCATGACGGCCGCGCTCGCACCTTCGCTCATCGATGCCATCCTGGGTTCGACGCTCGCGGGCGATCGGGTCTCGCTCGAGGGCCTCACGATGAGTCCCGCGAAGGACGGCGCGCTCGAGATCGGCATCCGAAGGCTGGAAGTGGCGTCGCTGCGCCTGTCCGGCAAGCTGGCGTTCGACAAGGCCCTCGCTCCGGCCGCCGGTTCCTGGACGCTGGGCCCGCTCGCCGCGGCGGACGGCACCCTCCGCGCGGAGATCGTCGATGCGCACCTGATGTTCGACGCCGACGTGACCGTGCCGCTGCGCCAGGGCCGGATCGACTTCAACGCCGCCACGGTCGAGCACGTGGGCCCGGATTCGCGCATGGGCGCGAGCCGCCTCGGCGTCCATGTCGATGCGCCCAACGGGCGCAGCTATCTCTACCAGTTCGCGTCCTCGCCGGTGCCCGGCGTGGCGTACGAGCATCAGGGGGACCGCGGCAGCCTGCAGCTGCAACCGTTCGCCGAGTGGGTGCTGGGCCAGCCCCTGGGCGGACAGTCGCACGGCCTCACCGAGCAGGCGCGCCTCCTGTTCGACCGGACGGCGGTGTCGGGCGAGGTGCAACTCGGAGACGGCCGGTTCGCGGCGCCCTTCGCGCAAGCCGAACTCGTCGGGCGGGCCGAGGGCCGCAACGTCGTCCGTCTCCACTCGCAGGCCGTGGGACGCGGGCTCACGGTCGAGCTCTCGTCGCTGTCGGTCCGGAACGCGGCGACGGCCCTGGGCGGCGTGCGGCTGCAGTGCGAGCAGGCGGCTGGAGCGCTCACGCTCCAGCTTTCCGTCGAGGGCGGGCAGTTGCGGTTCGCGCTGGATCTCGCAGGCCTGAAGGCGTCGGGCGTGCGCCTCCAGGTTCAGCTTCAGCAGGCCTGACGGCGGAACCCGGTCCGGTCCGACAGCTCGACCTGGGCCGGCGCGATGAGATGCGGCCATCGGCAACCAGACAGGAGCATTCCATGCAACGCACCCTCATCGCGATGGTCGCCTTCGCCCTCACGGCCGGCGGGGCGCTGGCGCAGCAGCAACAGGAGCAGGGCGGCAGCCTCACGGACAAGGCGAAGCAGGCGGCCCACGCCATCGGCGAGAAGACCAGGGAGGTCGCCGGCAAGGTCATGAACAAGGCCGAGGAGACCGCCCGCTCGGACCAGGCCCCCTTGTCGGGTCCGGAGCGGATGCAGAAGCAGGCGGACGCCGACTACAAGTCGGCCAAGGCGCAATGCGAGATGAAGCAGGGCCAGCAGAAGACGATCTGCGACAAGGAGGCGGCCGCCGCCCATGCACAGGCCGAAGTGCAGGTCGAGAAGGAGAAGGCCAAGGCCATGGGTGCCGGGCCCGCGACCGGCAAGAACGCCTCGCACGCCGCATCCTCGAAGTAGCAGCCCATCGCCAGTGCAGAATGCGTTCCATGTCGAAGCAGGCTCATCGCCGGCATCCCATGAGAATCGCATTCATCGGACAACAGGAATTCGGCAAGGCCGTCCTCGAAGCCTTCCTCGCCCGCGGCGACACCATCGCGGGCGTGTTCTGCGTGCCGGACAAGCCCGGCGCCCGGATCGACGCGCTGAAGGCGGACGCGCTGGCGCTGGGCCTGCCGGTCTTCGCTTTCGCCAGCCTGCGCAGTCCCGAGGCCGAGGCCGCGATGCGCTCGCTCGACGCCGACCTGGGCGTGATGGCCTACGTGCTGCAGTTCGCGCCGCAATCGTTCGTGAGCATCCCGCGGCACGGCACGATCCAGTACCACCCATCGCTGCTGCCGAAGCATCGGGGGCCGTCGTCCATCAGCTGGCCGATCGCGCTGGGGGCGCGCGAGACCGGCATCACCATCTTCCGTCCCACCGACGGCCTGGATGAAGGCCCGGTCGTGCTGCAGAAGAGCTGCACCATCGGCGCGGACGAGACGCTGGGCGAGGTCTACTTCAACAAGCTGTTCCCGATGGGCGTGAGCGCGCTGCTGGAAGCCGCCGACCTGGTGGTGAACGGGCGGCACGAGGAGCGCGTGCAGGAGGAGCGCCACGCCACCTACGAAGGCTGGGTGCAGGACGAAGAGGCGCGCATCCACTGGAACGGGCACGTCGACGTCGCCTACAACCTGATCCGCGCCTGCAATCCGGCGCCCGGTGCGTGGACCCTCCTCGACGGCGTGAAGGTGCGGTTCTACGACTGCCGCAAGCACGTGGTGGGCCGTTACGTGGCCGCGGGCCACAAGCCCGGCGATGTCGCGGGTGTCACCGAACACTCCATCGTGATCTGGGCCCACGGCGGCCTGATCGAGGTGTTCCGCCTGCGCCCCGAAGGCGGCCCGAAGATGGACGCCGGCGAGTTCGCGCGCCAGCGCGGATGGGCCGTGTCGACGGCCTGGCAGTCCTACCTGCGGCCGGCCTGAGCCACCTCGTTCAGATCCGCACTTCGCATCCGTAGTGGGTGCAGATGGTGCGGACCAGCGAACGCGCGTAGGTGGCCAGCACGTCGCCGTCGCGCACCAGGATGTAGCGCTTGCGCACGCGCCAGGCGTCGGTCAGCTCCACCTGCACCAGGTCCAGCGTGGCGATGTTGCGCCGCGCCGCGCTCTCCGGAACGACGCCGATGCCCACGCCGGCCGCGATCATGCGGCACATGGCATCGAAGCCGTACACCTGGATGCGCAGCTTCAGGGTGCGGCCCAGCTCCTCGGTGATGTTCGACAGGAAGGCCTGCAGCGTGCTGCCGCCGTGCATGCCCACCGCGTCCTCGGCCAGCGTGTCGGCGAAGGCGACGCGCTTGCGGCGGGCCAGGCGATGCCCGCGCGGCACCACCAGCACCAGGTTGTCGGTGCTGAAGTGGATGGAGCGCAGGCCGCGCGTGTCCACTTCGCCCGCGACGATGCCCACGTCGGCACGGCCTTCGAGCACGCCGGTCGCGATCTCCGCGTTCGGCTTCTCGCGCAGGTCGATGTTCACGGCGGGATGCGACTTGAAGAAGCCCGGCAGGATCTCCGGCAGGAAGTCGGTGACGGCCGTCGTGTTGGCGAACACGCGCACGTGCCCGCGCAGCCCGGCGCCGTACTCGTCCAGCTCGTCGCGCAGGGCCTGTGCCTCGCGCAGCACGGCGCGCACGTGGTGCAGGAAAGCCTCGCCGGCGGGCAGCAGCCGCACGCCGCGGGCCTCCCGCTCCAGCAGCGGCACGCCGGCCTGCTGCTCCAGCGCCTTGATGCGCGCGCTGGCGGCGGCCAGCGACAGGTGCTGCATCTGCGCGGCGCGCGTGAGGTTGGCTTCGCGCGCCACCGCGGCGAACAGCCTCAGGTCCGTCAGGTCGAAGTCCATGCGGGGATGCTAAAGCCTTCGGATTTTCCGAACGCTGGCTTGCGAAATGAATGATTGTGGGTTGGAGGGCGCGATGACACGATCGCGCCACCAAGGAGACAGTCCCGAATGAACCCCTCCCGTTTCAGCGGCGCGCGCCGCGCGTTGCTCGCCGCCGCCCTGGCCGCTCCCCTGCTGGCCGCCGCGCAGGCGCCGTACCCCAGCCGCCCCATCACGATGATCGTGCCGCAGGCGCCGGGCGGCACCAACGACATCGTCGGCCGCGTCGTCAGCCAGAAGCTCGCCGAGGTGCTCCAGGGCACCGTGGTGGTGGACAACCGCCCCGGCGCCGGCGGCAACATCGGCACCGTGCTGGCCGCCAAGGCGCCCAAGGACGGCCACACGCTGCTGATGACGATCAGCAGCAGCCAGGCCATCAATCCCGCGCTCTACAAGAACCCCGGCTTCGACCCGGTGAAGGACTTCCGCCCGATCGCGCTGATCGGCGCGGTGCCCAACGTGCTGCTGGTCCATCCCTCGTTCCCGGCGAAGAACCTGAACGAGCTGATCGCGATGGCCAAGGCCAAGCCGAACGGCTACCAGTTCGCGTCCGCCGGCAACGGCACGCTCAACCACCTGCTGGGCGAGATGCTCAACAGCATGGCCGGCATCCAGCTGCAGCACGTGCCCTACAAGGGCGTCGCGCCCGCGATGAACGACGTGCTGGGCGGGCAGTTGCCGATCCTGTTCGGCAGCCTGCCTTCGTCGCTGTCGCACATCAAGGCGGGCAAGCTGCGCGCGCTGGCCGTGAGCGGAGCGACGCGCTCGCCCGTGCTGCCCGACGTGCCCACGATTGGCGAAGCCGTGCGCGGCTACAGCGGCACGCTGTGGATCGGCCTGTTCGCGCCCGCCGGCGTGCCGGCCGACGTGACCGCTCGCCTGGAAGACGCGATGGCCAAGGCGCTCGCGTCCAAGGACCTGCGCGACAAGCTGGAGCAGCAGGGCGTGGAGATCGCCGGCACGCCGACCCAGCCGGTGACCTCCGAACAATTCGGCAAGCTGCTGCAGGAGGACCTGGTGAAGTGGGCGCGCATCGTCAAGGCGTCCGGCGCCACCGTGGACTGACGCCGCCATGACCCGACCGCTCGACAACATCACCGTCGTCTCGCTCGAGCACGCGATCGCGGCGCCGTTCTGCACGCGCCAACTGGCCGACCTGGGCGCCCGCGTGATCAAGGTGGAGCGGCCGGGGGAGGGCGACTTCGCCCGCGCGTACGACCAGCGTGCCAACGGCCTCTCGTCCCACTTCACCTGGGTCAACCGCTCCAAGGAGAGCCTCACGCTCGATCTCAAGCAGCCCGCCGCGCTGGCGGTGCTCAAGGACCTGCTGGCGGGCGCCGACGTGCTGGTGCAGAACCTGGCGCCGGGCGCGGCCGCACGCATGGGGCTGGGCTACGAGGAACTGCGCTCGCAGTTCCCGCGGCTGATCGTGTGCGACATCTCAGGCTACGGCAACGACGGCCCCTACCGCGACAAGAAGGCCTACGACCTCCTGATCCAGAGCGAGGCCGGCTACCTGTCGGTGACCGGCACGCCGGACGAGCCGTGCAAGTCCGGCAACTCCATCGCCGACATCGCGGCCGGCATGTACGCCTACTCCAGCGTCCTGGCGGCCCTGCTGCAGCGCCAGCACACCGGCGAGGGCTCGCACATCGACGTGTCGATGCTCGAGTGCCTGGCCGAGTGGATGGGCTTTCCGATGTACTACGCCTACGACGGCGCGCCGCCGCCGCCTCGCAGTGGCGCCTCGCACGCGACGATCTACCCGTACGGGCCGTTCGAGGCCGGCGACGGCAAGGCGGTGATGCTGGGCCTGCAGAACGAACGCGAGTGGAAGGCTTTCTGCGAGCACGTGCTGCTGCGTGCTTCCCTCGCCGATGACCCGCTGTATGCCAGCAATGCGCAGCGCAACGAGAACCGCGCGGCGCTTCGCGCGCTGATCCTGCAGGAGTTCGCCCAGCTCACCGCGGCCCAGGTGATCGAGCGCCTCGAGCGCGCCAGGATCGCCAACGCCCAGGTGAACACGATGGCCGACCTGTGGGCGCATCCGCAGCTGAAGGCCCGCGACCGGCTGGGCCGCGTGGACACGCCCGTGGGGCCGATCGCCGCGCTGGTGCCGCCCGGGCGCAACAACAGCTTCGACTACCGCATGGACCCCATCCCCGCCGTGGGCCAGCACACGCAGGCCATCCTGCGTGAGCTCGGACGCGGCGAGCAGGACATCGCGGCGTTGCGCGGACAACAGGCGATCTGACGCGCGGACCGGCATGGCCCCTACCCATCGTTCCTACCTGTTCGTCCCGGGTGATCGCCCGGAGCGCTTCGACAAGGCCTGCGCCAGCGGGGCCGACGTGGTGATCGTCGACCTCGAGGACGCGGTCGCGCCGGCCCGCAAGACCGCCGCGCGGGCCGCTCTGTCGGCCTGGCTGCACCCGGACCACGCGGTGCTGGTGCGCATCAACGCGGCCGACACCGCCTGGTTCCGCGAGGACAGCGAACTCGCCGGCCACCCTGGAGTGGCGGGGATCATGCTGCCGAAGGCGGAGCGGCGCGACGACATCGAAGCGCTGCGCGCCGCCGGAGCCGCCTCTGTGCTGCCGCTGATCGAAACCGCGATCGGCTTCGACCAGGCCAGGACGATTGCCGGTTCGGCGGGCGTGGAGCGGCTCGCGTTCGGGTCGATCGATTTCCAGCTCGACCTCGGCATCAGCGGAGAGGACGACGCCTTGCTCGCCTTCCGCTCCGGACTCGTGCTGGCTTCGCGGCTGGCGGGCGTGGCGGCGCCCGTCGACGGCGTGTGCACCGCGATCGACGATCCGGCCCAGCTGTCCGCCGAGGCGGCGCGGGCGCGGCGGCTCGGCTTCGGCGCCAAGCTGTGCATCCATCCCCGGCAGGTGCAGGGGGTCCATGCGGCCTTCCGTCCCTCCGAAGCGGATGTGCTCTGGGCGACGCGGGTGCTGGAAGCGGCCGCCGGTGCAGCGGGCGCGGCGGTGGCGGTCGATGGAAAGATGATCGACCGCCCGGTGATCCTGCGCGCCGAGGCGATCCTGCGCGAAGCAGGCCGTTCTCAGTAGCGGCATTGCGCCCGCAGGCGTTGCCAGTGCGCGCCTTCCCAGAACACGCGCCCGCAGGCATCGCAGGCGCTGAAGCGCTCGTGGAGCTCGCCCACCCGCGGCGGCAGCCGGTCCTCCACCTCCGACTTCGCGACGGCACGCAGCGGCGCATTGCAGCGCGGGCACAGCGTGAAGGGGCGCGCGCTGCGCGCCAGGTCCAGCCGATCGAAAAGCTCCTGCAGCTGCTGCTGGGCCCGCAGCGCGTGGACGTAGCAGCCATGGGTGATGCCGCGCCGCTTGAGGAGATCGCGGTCTCGCGTCAGCACGATGCGTCCCTCCGCGGCCGCGATTCGCCCGATCTCGTCGTCGGCGTAGCCGCTGTCGTACAGCGTGTCGAAACCCATCATCCGCAGCAGCAGGGCGAGGGGACGCAGGTGGACGTCGGCGACGAAGCGCGTGTCGCGCAGCGGCTCGGCGCGCACGCGCAGCAGCGGCGTGACGTCGAAGGCCTCGAACTTCGGATACACGGCCACGCGGTCGCCCTCGCGCAGCAGCACGTCCAGGCCCACCGACTCGCCGTTGAGCAGCACCAGCTCGACCTCGGTGTGCGGAACGCCGAGCGCCTCGATCATGTGCTTGGTGGTGGCGGCGCGCGCGCAGGGCACGCTGAACTCGCGCCGCCGCCGCGCGGGCGCGAGGAAGTCGTTCAGCTCCTCGTAGAAGCGGAAGGTGGCCGTCGCCATGCGAGGCACCTCACGTGGCCCGGGTGGCCTCAACGTGCTCGCGGATCCAGTCGATGATCCGCTGCGCCGCGTCCTCGCGGCAGGAGGGCTTGCCGTGGCCGAGGAAGTCGTGGGATTCGCCCGGATAGAGGACCAGCTCGGTCTTCGCCCGGCCGGTGCGGTACAGCGAGACGAACAGCTCCTCGGACTGGCACTTGGGGCAACGCTCGTCGTCGGCGCCCTGCATGAAGAGCGTCGGCGTGCTCGACTCCTCGACATGGCGCATGGGTGAGAGCTTGCGCGCGGCCTGGCGATCGAACGCCGGGGCCGTCCCCATGTAGAGCGGGTCCGCGTAGTAGCCGCCGTCCGACGTGCCGAAGTGGGTCTCGATGTTGCCGACCGGTGCCATCACCACCGCGGCCCGGAAGACGTCGGTGTTGCCGATGGCGTAGCCGCCGAGGAAGCCGCCGTACGACTTGCCCGAGACCGCGATGCGGTGGTCGCAGAGGCCTTCCTGCTGCAGGGCGCGGATCGCCGCCAGGTGCTGGGGCAGGTCGTACTCGCCCCAGTGGCCCGCGAGGCGCGCGCAGAACTCCGGCCCGTAGCTGGCCGAACCCACCGCGTTCAGCGCGAGCACGGACCAGCCGCCGGAGCAGAGCACCTGCCAGAAGACGTTGGTGTCGAAGTCCAGCAGCGCGTACGACGCGGGCCCGCCGTGCAGGTCGTTCAGCAGCGGACCGGGGCCGTCGCCGCCTTCCGCACGCAGCAGCCAGCCCTCGATGGTCTCGGTGCCGCCGCGGCCATCCGGCACCTGGAAGGAGCGGACTTCCGCGCGGATCGGCGTGCGCTCTTCCCACCACGCGTTGAAGTGGCTGAGCTTGCGTTCGCCGGTGCCGTCCATGCGGCAAGTCCAGAGTTCGCTGGGCCGGGAGGGATGGTGGATGCAGTACACCAGCGCGCCTTCACCGGCCGAGAACGCGCCGAGCTGCCGGTCCGGCCCCGGAACGGCGCCGACCTCGCCCCGCAGATCGATCCCGGCCACGTGATGCCGGCCCCGATGGGCTCGCACGAAGAGCAGGCCGCTGCTGTCGGTGCGCCACAGGAAGGGCTCGCCGCTCGCGAGTTCGATGGCGTCGTCGCCGAGCGGTCGGGCTTCGTCGCGCTCGACGTCGTAGAGCCACAGCCGCGACTGGGCGTCGCCTTCCTTCACCGCCCCCGCGAAAGCGATCCACCGGCCATCCGGCGACCAGACCGGCTGCATGACGGTGGCGATGTCGCGGGTGACCTGGCGATGCCCGCTGCCGTCGGCCCCGCAGAGCCACAGATCGGTCCGGTGCGCGAAGCGTCCTTCGCGCGAGCGCACGTAGGCGATGCGACCGCCGTCGGGCGAGGCGCAGAAGCCGAAGACATCGATCGCGCCGTCGGTGAGTTGCCCGGCCTCGCCGCCGGCGCGATCGATCCGGAACAGGTGGATCTCGCGGTCCAGCTGGTAGCCGACACCGTCCATCTTGTAGGGCAGGCGCCAGGCCACCTCGACCTGAACCTTCCGCTTCCTGGGCGGTTGCGCGGACCGCTTGCCGCGCAGGTCGGGATCGACCTTCACCGCGGCGGTCGCGAGCAGGTACTTCTCGTCGGGCGACCACTCCACATCCACGACGCCCGCCTCGAACGAGCCGACCTGCCGCGCTTCCCCGCCCGCCATGTCCAGCAGGAACAGCTGAGGCGACCCGCTTCGCGTCGAGACGAAGGCCAGCTGCCGGCCGCTGGGCGAAAGCCTGGGCGAGCTGTCCCGGCCCGGGCCATGGGTGAGCCGGCGTCCGGGGCTTCCATCCAGCGGAAACAGCCAGAGGCTGGAGACGTAGCTGTCGGCGTCCCTGTCGACCGACTCCGTGGTGCACACCGCGAACCCGGCGGCGCAATCGCACTGGCTCTCGACCACCTTGCGGTGCAGGTAGAGGTCTTCAACGGAGAACGGTTTCTTCCTGCTGCGTTCTGTCATGCTCGGGCCCCGGTCACGGCGGACATTGGAACCGCGCCTCGCGGACCGGACTGTGGCTTCCACGCGTCCGATCGCGTAGGAGCGCATCCACTTCGCCCGACCAGGGCGCGCAGCGGCCCCGGCGCGCAACCCGCATCCCTAGAATGAAAAGCGCGACCTTGCAGCAGCCATCCCCCTTGAGCCCCGAGCAGATCCAGCGGTTCGTCAAGAACTCACCCGACCTTCTCCTGGTCCTCCAGCCCGGCGAGCCCTTCACCATCGTCGCTGCCAGCGACGAGTACCTGAAGGCGACGCACAGCGATCGCGGCATCTTCGGCCGTCCCGTCTTCGAGGCCTTTCCGGACAACCCGGCCGTGAACGCGCGGGCCACCCACACGCTGCGGGCTTCGTTGCAGAAGGTGATCGACACCCGCGAAACCGACGTCATGGCGACCCAGCGGTACGACGTGCGGCGGCCGACGGCGGCGGGCGGCGAGTTCGAGGAGCGCTTCTGGAACACGACCAACTCGCCCGTGCTGTCCGAGGACGGCGGCGCGGTCGAGTACATCCTGCACCGGATCGAGGAAGCCTCCGCCAAGACCCGGCGCGACGCGGTGGCGATCCTGGAGAGCATCACCGAAGGCTTCTTCACACTGGACCGGCAGTGGCGGTTCGACTACGTCAACCGGGAAGCCCACCGGATCCTCGGCCGTGAACGCGGCACGCTCGAGGGCCGCACGCTGTGGTCGGAGTACCCGGGCCTGGAAGGGACGCTGTTCGAGCACAGTTACCGGCGCACCATGGAGCAGCGCGAGATGTCCAGCTTCACGGCGTTCTATGCCGGGCACCAGCGCTGGTACGAGGTGACGGCGTTCCCCGCGCCCGAGGGCGTGTCCGTGTACTTCCGCGACGTGACCGCGCCCAAGCGGCTGGAGGCCGAGCGCGAGCGCCTGGTCGCCGAGTCGCAGACCCAGCGGCGCATCTACGAGACCGCGCTGGACAGCACCCCGGACTTCGTCTACGTGTTCGACCTGGAGCACCGGGCCATCTACGCCAACGAGGCGCTGCTCAAGGTGTGGGGCGTGGACGACGTGCGCGGCAAGCGCTGGATGGACCTCGGCTACGAGCAGTGGCACGCCGACCTGCACGACGCCGAGATCGACGAGGTGATCCGCACGCGGGCGCCGATCCGCGGCGAGATTCCCTTCACCGGGACCAACGGCAGGCGCATCTACGACTACATCTTCGCGCCGGTGCTCGGCCACGGCGGCGAGGTGGTCGCGATCGCCGGAACGACGCGCGATGTCACCGACCGCCAGGCGGCGGAGCAGGCGGCACGCGAGCACGCGGAACGGCTGGCGCAGGCCGACCGCGCCAAGGACGAGTTCCTCGCCACGCTGTCGCATGAGCTGAGGAATCCGCTCGCGCCGCTTCGCAACGCGCTCACCCTGCTGCGGCGCATGGAGTGCGCCGACCCGAAGGCCGAGCGGCTGCAGGTGATCATGGAGCGCCAGCTCAACCACCTGGTGCGCCTGGTCGACGACCTGCTCGAGCTGTCGCGCATCAGCCGCGGGGTGCTGTCGCTGCGCCGGGAACCGGTGGACGTCGCCGTCGTCATCCGCAGCGCGATCGAGACCTGCGATCCGCTCATCCAGGCGGCCGGGCACGAGCTTTCGTTCGAAGCGCCGGCGCAGCCGCTCCTGGTCGAAGGCGACGCGGTGCGCCTGGCGCAGATCGTCGCCAACCTGCTGAACAACGCGGCCAAGTACACCGAGCAGCCCGGGAGCATCGCGGTGCGCTCGCGGCGCGAAGACGGCCATGTGGTCGTCAGCGTGCGCGACACGGGCATCGGCATCGAGCCCGAAGCGCTGCCGCGCATGTTCGAGATGTTCAGCCGCGGCCTTCGCGACGGCGGACAGGCCCAGGGCGGGCTGGGCATCGGGCTGGCGCTTTCGCGGCGGCTGGCCGAGATGCACGGCGGCACGCTCGAGGGGCGCAGCGAGGGCGCGGGCCGGGGCAGCGAGTTCGTCCTGCGGCTGCCGGCCCAGGAAGCGCCGGGTCAGCAGCAGCCGTCGGCCGGGTAGACCAGCCGGTCGTCGCAGACGCGCGCGGGCGAGGTGAAAGGGTGGGGCGTGCCCGGCCCTTCGCTCGCGAGGTGGATCACCTCCACGCCCAGGAATCGGAGCACGTCGGCCACCAGCGCGCGGTGGCAGCGCCACCAGAGCAGCTCCGAGCACATCACGGCCGTGCGCGCACCCGCGGCGAGGAGCAGCAGTTCGTCGAGCCCCTGCGCGAACTCTTCCGTCCAGGTGTACGCGGCATAGGCGCGGAACGAGAGATTGCGCCAGCCTTGGTGTTCCGGGCCCGCATCGCCGCGGCGTCGTCCGCCCAGCCTCGAGAGCCACGCATAGCCGATGTCGCCGGCCGCGAGGTGCGCCGCGAGCGCGTCGATGCCGAACTGCGGATGCCGGCGCGAGCCCGGGAAGCGACGCACGTCCGCCACCACCTCGATGCCATGCGCCTGGAGCACGGCGACGAAGGCATCCGCGCTGCGCGTGGAATGGCCGATGGTCCAGATGCTGGTTGGCATGAATCAACTTTGCCCTCGCTGCACGACGAGCGGAGCAGGCGGACGCAGCGGGGTGATGCCAGCCGAACCGCACGAGAGCCCCCACTCGCGTCCCGGCTTCGACGGTTTCGTTGTCACGTTTCGGGCGCTGGGCGCATCCAACGCCAACCACCCACGCGAGGAAGCCGCCATGCCCAAGC
>Ga0247821_10001773_pt1 | contig 12069 bp, 15 predicted proteins | sample 13C_Glycerol_Day_FD_192481 | JGI IMG/M metagenome (GOLD analysis project Ga0247821, IMG submission 192481) | Soil microbial communities from agricultural site in Penn Yan, New York, United States - 13C_Glycerol_Day14 | ecosystem: Environmental > Terrestrial > Soil > Agricultural land | place... | reverse complement strand
AGGTTGTTCAGGTTCACCACATACGCGTTGTGGTGCTTGCCATGGTGGTACTCCAGGGTTTCCTTGGAATAGTGCGGCGCCAGCGAGTCGATCGGGTACGGGAGCGGGGGCAGGGTGTGTTCCATGGTTCCTCGAGTTGGTTTTGCTATTGAGAGCCGCTGATTCTAGGCAATCAAATCAGCCGGGGCTGCGCGACGGTGAGATCAACCTCTCCCTCGGCGAGCGCCGCCCGCAGCGGCTGGCCCGGCCGCGTCTGCGCGGCCGAGCGGACCACGCCGCCGTGCTCATCGGTCAGCAAGGCATAGCCGCGCTGCAGCACCAGCTTGGGGTCGAGCAACTCCAGCCGCAGCTCGGCGCGATGCAGGCGGTCGTGCTGCCGTTGCAGCCGGCGCTGCACGGCGCCTTGCAACGCGGCCTGGCGACCGTCCAGCACGGTGCAACCCCGCTCGATTCGCATCAGCACCGCGTGCCGCAGCGCATCGCCCAGCTGCGCGGCGCGCCGCTGCTGCTGCGCGAGCCGTCCCGAAGGCCGCCCCAATCGCCCGGCGGCCGAGTCCAGCCGCTGCGCCGCGACGTCCAGCCGCCGCGTGACGGCGCGCGACAGCCGCTCCTGCATCGCATCCAGCAACTGCAGCATCTCGCCGCGCGGTTGCGCGACGAGCTCGGCCGCGGCCGTCGGCGTGGGCGCGCGCAGGTCGGCGCAGAAGTCCGCGATCGTCACGTCGGTCTCGTGCCCCACGCCGCACACCAGCGGCACCGGACTGCGCACGATGGCGCGGGCCAGCGCCTCCTCGTTGAACGACCACAGGTCCTCGATGGAACCGCCGCCGCGCACCAGCAGGATGACGTCGATCTCGCCCGCCTCCGCCCGGCGGTAGAGCGCCTCCAGCGCACCGACGAGCTCGCCCACCGCCTGCCCGCCCTGCACCGACGCCGGCGCGAACACCACCGGGATGTGCGGCACGCGCCGCCGCAGCGCCGTGGCGACGTCGTGCAGCGCCGCGGCGCCCTTGGAGGTCACCAGCCCGATCGCGCGCGGATGGCGCGGCAGAGCACGCTTGCGCTCGGCGTCGAACAACCCCTGCGCCTCCAGCTCAGCCTTGAGCCGCAGGAAGCGCTCGTACCAGACGCCCTGCCCCGCCCGCCGGAGGCTTTCGACGACCAGCTGCAGGTCGCCGCGCGGCTCGTAGACGGTGAGGCGTCCCTGCACCTCGACCAGGTCGCCGTCGCGCGGCACGAAATCCAGCAGCCCGGCCGCGCGTCGGAACATCGCGCAGCGCAACTGGCCCTGCGGGTCCTTCAGCGAGAAATACAGATGCCCGCTGGACGGGCGCGAACAGCCCGAAATCTCGCCGCGGACCGCGACCGGATTGAGCCTCGAGTCCAGGAAGTCAGAAACGGCGCGGCACAGCGCCCCGACTTGCCAGATCCGCGGCGAAATTGCTGGGTCCTGGGGCGGCACCATCACGTTCGACGCGGCTCGGTGGCCGATCCGGGGTCCGAATAGTCCACAAAGGGGTGACTCATGGCCGCAACAGGCCAAAAGCTTAGGGAAATGACGGTGCCGTCGTGCAAGTGGTTGATTTGCAAGGAAAATTTCCTGCTCAAAATGTCATCGTTCTGACATCTCGAAGGATTGATGCGGCTTTGCGACAGGGGGATGGGGGTTTCTGCACAAAGTTATCCACAACTTCTGTGAGTCTGCTCCTACGCGGGGTGGCGTTTGTCTGACAGTGCCGCTCGTCCCCCATAATCGCGGCCACCTCAGCATTCAAAAGCGCGGCGGAGCTCCCTTGTTTTCGATCATACAAGCCGCAGGCTGGCCGATCTGGCCCCTGGTTGCCTGCTCCATCCTGGCCCTGGCCCTCGTCATCGAACGCTTCCTCAGCCTGAAAACGGCCCGAGTGGCGCCCCCCAAGCTGCTCGACGAAGCGATCTCGGTTTCACGCTCATCCGTGCCCGCCCCCGAGGTGGTCAACCAGCTCGAGCAGAACTCGGCGCTGGGCGAGGTGCTGGCGAGCGGTTTCCGGGCGCTCAACAGCGACCCGCGCTGCACCGAATCCGACCTGCGCGCCACCATGGAAGGCACCGGCCGCGCGGTGGCGCACCGGCTGGAGCGCTACCTGAGCGCGCTGGCCACCATCGCCTCGGCGGCGCCGCTGCTGGGCCTGCTGGGCACCGTGATCGGGATGATCGAGATCTTCGGCTCGCAGGCGCCGGCCTCCGGCGCTACCGGCGGCAACCCGGCCCAGCTGGCGCACGGCATTTCGATCGCGCTCTACAACACCGCCTTCGGCCTGATCGTCGCGATTCCCGCGCTGATCTTCTGGCGCTACTTCCGCGGCCGCGTCGACGCCTACCTGCTCCAGCTGGAGCTCGCGTCCGAGCGCTTCGTGCGCCACCTCCTCGCGCTGCGCCGCGCCTGACCGCATGAACTTCCGCAGCCGACCCCGCGAGGAACCGGAGATCAACCTGATCCCGTTCATCGACGTCCTGCTGGTGGTGCTCATCTTCCTGATGCTGTCCACCACGTACAGCAAGTTCACCGAGCTGCAGCTGCGCCTGCCGGTGGCCGACGCCGACGCCCAGCGCGACTACCCGCGCGAGGTGATCGTCGGCGTGGCCAGCGACGGCCGCTACACGGTGAACCGCCATCCGGTGTCCGGGCGCGGTCCCGAACCTCTGTCGGCGGCGCTGCTCGAGGCGGCCAAGGCCGGCAAGGAGAGCGTGGTGATCGTCAGCGCCGACGCCTCCGCGCCGCACCAGGCCGTGATCACCGTGCTGGAGGCGGCGCGCCGCTCCGGCCTGCAGCAGATCACCTTCGCAGCCCAGTCGTCGGCCCAGGCCGGCTCGCGCTGACCGGATGCGCCAGGCCCTGCCGCGCGCCTGGCTGCGCCGCGGGCCGCTGGCCCGGCTGCTCTGGCCGGCCTCCCTGCTGATGCACGTCGCGGTGCGCCTGCGCCGCTGGCTCTATCGCAAGGGCTTCCTCGAATCGCGCAAGGCCACGGTGCCGGTGGTCGTCATCGGCAACGTCGTGGCCGGCGGCGCCGGGAAGACGCCGGTCGTCATGGCCGTCGCCGAGCGGCTGACCCGAGCCGGCCTGAAGGTCGCGGTGGTCTCGCGCGGCCACGGGCGCCGCAGCACCGAGAACCTCGAAGTCACGCCGCGCAGCGATCCCGCGCAATCGGGCGACGAGCCGCTGCTGATCGCCAGCCGCTGCCGCGTGCCGGTGTTCGTCGCGCGCCGCCGCGGCGAAGCCGTGCAGGCCGCGCTGCAGGTTTATCCGCGCACCGACGTGATCCTCAGCGACGACGGCCTGCAGCACTACGCGATGGCGCGCGACATCGAGGTCTGCGTGTTCGATGACCGCGGCGTGGGCAACGGCTGGCTGCTGCCCGCCGGGCCGCTGCGCGAGCCCTGGCCGCGTGCGGTCGATCTGGTGCTGCGTACGCCGGGCGCCTCGACCCTGCCGGGTTTCGTGGTGCGCAGGCGCTTGTCCGCTTTCGCCTTCCGCGCCGACGGCAAGCGCGTGGAACTCGCCTCGTTCGCCGGCCAGGCCTGCGATGCGCTCGCCGGCATCGCGCGGCCGCACGCGTTCTTCGACATGCTGACCAGCGCCGGCCTGACGCTGGGCCGCACCTGGGCGCTGCACGACCACCAGGACCTCGGCGTCGACGGCCCCTGGCTGCACGGCGACGCGCCGCTGCTGTGCACCGAGAAGGACGCGGTGAAGCTCTGGCGCCGCCACCCGCATGCCTGGGCCGTTCCGCTGGAGCTCGACATCGATGAAAGCTTCTGGTCGCGGCTCGAGTCGCTGCTGCGCCCGAAGCTATCATCGGCGCATGGATCCCAAACTGCTTGAGCTGCTCGTCTGCCCGGTGACCAAGGGGCACCTCGACTACGACCGCTCGCGGCAGGAACTGGTGTCGCGCAGCGCGCGTCTCGCCTACCCGATCCGCGACGGCATCCCGGTGCTGCTCGAGGACGAGGCCCGCGCGCTCAGCGACGAGGAACTCGAGCGCCTGCCGGCGCGTACGCCGCTCGTGTAAGGCCGTGCGGTTCACGGTCCTCATCCCGGCGCGGCTCGCTTCGACCCGCCTTCCCGACAAGCCGCTGGCGGACATCGCCGGCAAGCCCATGGTCGTGCGCGTCGCCGAGCGCGCGCGCCAGTCGCAGGCGCGGCAGGTGGTGGTCGCCGCCGACAGCCCGAAGATCGTCGCGGCCTGCGAAGCGCACGGCGTCGCCGCGGTGATGACCGCGCCCGACCACCCCTCCGGCACCGACCGCCTGGCCGAAGCCAGCCGCCTGCTCGCGCTGGCCGATGACGAGATCGTGGTCAACGTGCAGGGCGACGAGCCGCTGATCGATCCGGCGCTGATCGATGCCGTCGGCCGGCTGCTCGACGACCGCGCCGACGCGCCCATGGGCACCGCCGCGCATCCGCTGCACGAGGTCGCCGAGTTCACCAATCCGAACGTCGTGAAGGTCGTGACCGACGCGCACGGCCTGGCCCTGTATTTCAGCCGCGCGCCGATCGCGTGGTGGCGCGATGGCTTCGCGTCCGGCGTGAGCGCCCTGCCCGACCCGGCGCCGCTGCGCCATGTCGGCATCTACAGCTATCGCGCCGGCTTCCTGCGCGCTTTCCCCGCGCTGGAGCCCGCGCCGCTCGAGCGGCTCGAGTCGCTGGAGCAGTTGCGCGCGCTCTGGCACGGGTACCGCATCGCCGTCCACGTGACGCAGGACGCGCCCGGCCCGGGAGTCGACACGCCCGAGGACCTGGCGCGCGTTCGCGCCCTCTTCGCACCCCCTCGCGCGTAAGGTCCCGCAAGTGGTGCGTGCTATCCTCAAGCACAAGAATGCGCAACGGCCCCGCGCGGGCATGACGGGACCCGCAGCGCCCGCTTCAACCATCCGAGAGAGACCCCAATGAGACTGATCCTGCTGGGCGCGCCAGGCGCGGGCAAAGGCACGCAGGCCGCCTTCATCTGCCAGAAGTACGGCATCCCGCAGATCTCCACCGGCGACATGCTGCGCGCCGCGGTGAAGGCCGGAACGCCGCTGGGCAAGGCGGCCAAGCAGGTGATGGATTCGGGCGGTCTGGTGGGCGACGACATCATCATCGGCCTGGTCAAGGAGCGGCTCTCGCAGCCCGATTGCGCCAAGGGTTTCCTGTTCGATGGTTTCCCCCGCACGATTCCGCAGGCCGACGCGATGAAGGACGCCGGCGTCAGGCTCGACTACGTTCTCGAGATCGACGTGCCGTTCGACGCCATCGTCGAGCGCATGAGCGGCCGCCGCTCGCACGTGGCCTCGGGCCGCACCTACCACGTCAAGTTCAACCCGCCCAAGGTGGCCGGCGTGGACGACGTCACCGGCGAGCCGCTGATCCAGCGCGACGACGACAAGGAAGAAACGGTGACGAAGCGCCTGCAGGTCTACGCCTCGCAGACGCGCCCGCTGGTCGACTACTACGCCAACTGGGCCAAGGCCGATCCGGCCAACGCGCCGAAGTACCGCGCCATCAGCGGCATCGGCACGGTGGAAGAGATCACCGCCCGCGCGCTGGCGGCGCTGCAGAGCTGATCTTTCTTCAGGCCGAGGGGCTCGATCGCAGGCCGTAGGCCTTGCCGCCCACGAACAGGTACTCCGCGCGCAGCACCGGTTCGCCCTTCTCGTCCTTCAGGCCGAAACCCAGCACCGACACCTGCATGCCGGGCTTGATCTCGGCGACCTTCCAGGCCTCCATGCGGGTGAGCGGCGCGAGTTCGATCTCCCACTTCGTGTCCTTGCGCGTGGGCACCTGAGCCTTGGCCAGGAGGGCCTTGCCGTCGACCGGCGCGCTCTGGGACGGCAACTGGCGCGAGGCCAGGTCGGCCGGCACCTTCAGCGAGGGACTGACCTCGAGTTCCAGCTCGGCGTGCGGGTTCTGCCAGCGCGACTTCGTGACCTTGCCTTCCAGGTAGAGCGGGCGGTCCTGGTCGAAGCTGCTCCAGCCGTGGTGCGCCAGCGCCAGCGTGGGCAGGCCGGCGACGGACAGCACGAGGGTTCTGCGCTTCATCGTCTGGGTCCTTTCATTGGTAGGCGATCCAGCGCCCGCAGGTGATCACCGCGAGCCACAGGCCGGTCGAGACTAGCATCAGCGCCCGCGCCGTGGTGTCCAGCCGTTGCAGCGAGCCGCGCAGGTGGAAAGCCACCGCGTTGCCGGCCGCCAGCAGGATCAGTCCCATCTTCAGCGTGAACGCGCGATTGGCGATCAGCTCCAGCGGCTGGCTGGCGAACATCAGCAGACCGCTGGCGCCGACCAGCGCGAAGCCGCAGAACGCGAGCGTGAGGCTCAGCCGCGCCAGGTCCGCGACGGGCAGCGCGGCGCCGCGGCCGAAAACTCGCAGCTCCAGCAGGACGAGATTGCCCAGCAGCAACGCGATGCCGACGATGTGGACGATCTCCAGCGCCGGATAGGCCCAGGGATGGCTCTGCAGCGCCTGCATGTTCAGGCGAGCAGCTGCAGCAGCAGTTCCACGCGCGCCTTGGCGGGCGTGAGCGGGCTGGCGGGCAGCGTGTCCTGCGCTTGCGTGATCACCGGGCCTTCGAGGCAGCGGCTGGATCGCACCACGCTCACGCCCTGCTCTTTCGCACGCAGCAAGGCCTGCTCGAGCGCCGCATGCACGCTGCCGTTGCCGGTGGCCGCGACGACGAGGCCTTGCACTCCGGCCGCGACCAGCGCCTGCACCGCGCGACCGTCGACGCCGGCATGGCTGTGCACGATCTCGACCCAAGGCCAGTTCCGCTCGCTCGCGGCCCGCTCGAACAGCCCCGCGGCGTCGGAAGGCGCGGGCCAGGGCCGCAGCTGCCGAACCGCGCCCGCTTCCACGTAGGCGAGCGGTCCCGCATCGCCCGAGCCGAACGCGTCGAGCCGGTACGGATGCACCTTGCGCACGTCCGCCGGACCGTGCACCGCGCCCGCGCAGACCGCGACCACGCCGCGCGCGCCGGGCGTGGTCGCCACGGTGAACGCATCGGCGATGTTTTGCGGGCCGTCCGGCGCCGGCGCCGAGGCCGGTCGCATCGCGCTGGCCAGCACCACCGGCTTGGCCGGCGCCAGCACGCGCTGCAGGAACCAGGCGGTCTCTTCCAGCGTGTCGGTTCCGTGCGTCACGACGACCGCCTGCACGTGCGGCTGCTCGAGCCAATGCCGGCAGCGCTCGGCCAGCTGCTGCCAGACCGCGAAGTCCATGTCCTTGCTGTCCACCTGCGCGACCTGCTCGCCGGTGACGACCACGCCTTCGGGTGCCGGCAGGCCCGCCAGGAGCTCGTCCACCCCGACCTCGCCGGCGCGGTAGCCGAGCACGTCTCCGGTCCGGGCGGCCCGGCCGGCGATGGTGCCGCCCGTGGCCAGAACCACGATCTGCTTCGCTTTCACTTGCACTCTTTCACGAAACTGGTTAAAAATACAGGTACTGGATGGGCAGCCAGTGCAGACAGCGAATTGCCCACAGGAGCCCGCTCATGACCGAAACGCCCAAGCTCACCGCCCGCCAGCAACAGATTCTGGACCTGATCCAGTCCGCCATCGCCCGCACCGGCGCGCCGCCCACCCGCGCGGAGATCGCGGCCGAACTCGGCTTCAAGTCCGCCAACGCGGCCGAAGAGCACCTGCAGGCGCTGGCCCGCAAGGGCGTGATCGAGCTGGTCAGCGGCACCTCGCGGGGCATCCGGCTCAAGGGCGACACGCTTCGCTCCATCCACGAGTCGCGCTTCAAGCAGTTCCCGCTGCCGCTGCAGAGCCTGGCCCAGCTGGCGCTGCCGCTGGTGGGCCGCGTGGCCGCGGGCTCGCCCATCCTCGCGCAGGAACACGTCGACCAGACCTACTACGTGGAAAGCAGCCTTTTCCAGCGCCGTCCGGACTACCTGCTCAAGGTGCGCGGCATGTCCATGCGCGACGCCGGCATCATGGACGGCGACCTGCTCGCGGTGCAGGCCACCAAGGACGCCAAGAACGGCCAGATCGTCGTGGCCCGCCTGGGCGACGAGGTCACGGTCAAGCGCTTCCGCCGCAACAAGCACCTGATCGAGCTGCACGCCGAAAACCCCGACTACCCCACCATCGTCGTGGAGCCCGGCGAGCCCTTCGAGATCGAAGGCCTGGCCGTCGGCCTGATCCGCAACACCATGCTGATGTAAGGCAATCGCCGGAAGGCAAGCAGGTGGCGGGCGTATGGCGCGAACGATGCGCCATCACCCTGCGCCTTCCGGCTCCGTTCCCAATCTCGCCTGTGTTTCGAACCCTGTAGTCAAGGAGATCGACATGGGAATCACCCTCTGCACCATCACGGGCGCGCTGCGCGCATTCGGCCGCTGGCTGACCGGACTGCCCGCCACGAGCCCGGTCCACGCCACGTGTGCCGCCGGCATGCGCCTGCACACCACGGCCGGCCGCGCCCATGTGGCCTGGCCGCCGGCCCACCGCACGGGGGCCACGCGGCGGCCGCTGCGGGTGCTGCGCGTGGTGGATGACGGCCACGCGCCCTGCACCGCCGGCCGCATGGTCATCTCCGGCCGCATGGCCGATGTCTGCGCGGAACTCGATCGGCTGGCCGCGCTGGAGGCGGCGGCCGCCTAGGCCTCGGGCCGCGCTTACTGCGCGCCGGCCAGGTAGTCGGCCTTGCCCAGGTCCACTCCGTTGTGCCGCAGGATCGCGTACGCGGTCGTGACGTGGAAAAAGAGGTTGGGCAGCACCCAGTGCTTCAGGTAGGCCTCGCCCTTCATGGTGCGCGTCGACTCGCGGCCCACCGGGAAGGTGATCTCCTTGTCCTCCGTGCCGTTCAGTTTCTCCGCCGGCACCGTGTCCAGCCAGGCCAGCGTCTTCGCGATGCGCGCGCGCAGTTCGTCGAAGGTGGCCTCGTTGTCCTCGAACCTCGGCGCTTCCACACCGGCGATGCGGGCCACGCCGTTCTTGGCGGCGTCGCAGGCGATCTGGATCTGGCGGCTGAAGGGCAGCATGTCCGGCGCCAGGCGGTAGGTCACCAGCACCTGCGGATCGAACTTGCGCGCCTGCGCGTGCGCCTGTCCCTTCTCGAGCAGGTGGGACAGGTTGCCCAGCATGGTGCGGAAGACCGGCAGGCTGGCCGAGGACATGGAAATCGCCATCGAGGTTTCTCCTTCGGGTAGTCGTTGTGGATTGCGAGGGCGCCATGCTAGCGGCGCCCTGTCAACTCTGCCGGAAAGAGGTCACACCCGCAGGGCACAATCGAGCCATGAACATCGTGATCCTCGACGATTACCAGGACGCCGTTCGCAAGCTGAAGTGCGCGGCCAGGCTCGAGGCCTATCCCGCCAAGGTGTACACGAACACGGTCAAGGGCGTCGGACAGCTGTCCGTGCGCCTGCGCGACGCGGACGTCATCGTCCTGATCCGCGAACGCAGCCACATCACGCGCCAATTGCTGGAAAAGCTTCCCCGGCTCAAGCTGATTTCGCAGACCGGCCGCGTCGGCGGCCACGTGGACGTGGAGGCCTGCACCGAGCGCGGCATCGTCGTGACCGAAGGCGTGGGTTCGCCGGTGGCGCCCGCCGAACTCACCTGGGCCCTCGTCATGACCGCCATGCGGCGGCTGCCGCAATACATCCAGACGCTCAAGCACGGCGGCTGGCAGCAGTCCGGCATGAAGTCCGGCTCGATGCCGGTCAACTTCGGCCTGGGCATGGTGCTCAAGGGCAAGACGCTGGGCATCTGGGGCTACGGCAAGATCGGCCAGTTGGTCGCGGGCTACGGGCGCGCCTTCGGCATGCGCGTGATGGTGTGGGGCCGCGAAGGCTCGCGATCGCGCGCCGAGGCCGACGGCCACATCGCCGCCGAGAGCCGCGAGCAGCTGTTCGCCGAGAGCGACGTGCTCAGCCTGCACCTGCGGCTCAATGAAGAAACCGCCGGCATCGTCCGGCTGGAAGACTTCGGCCGCATGAAGCCGACGTCGCTCTTCGTCAACACCTCGCGCGCCGAACTGGTCGAGCAGGACGCGCTGATCACCGCGCTGAACCGCGGCCGTCCCGGCATGGCGGCGGTGGACGTGTTCGAGAGCGAACCCATCCTGCAGGGCCACGCCCTGCTTCGGCTGGAGAACTGCATCTGCACGCCGCACATCGGCTATGTCGAGCTCGACAGCTACGAGCTGTACTTCGGTGCCGCCTTCGAGAACGTGGTGAACTTCATCGAGGGCCATCCCACCAACGTCGTCAATCCCGCGGCGCTGCAGGTGAGGCGCTAGTCCTCCATGGCCCGCGCGCCGCTGCCGCGGGTGCTGTGGCCGCTCCTGTTCGGCAACTTCGTCATCGGCGCCGGCGTGATGGTGGTGCCGGGCACGCTCAACGAGATCAGCGCCGATCTCAACGTGCCGGTCGCCGGCGCGGGCCAGCTGATCACCGTCGGCGGTGTCGTGATGTGCCTGGGCGCGCCGCTGCTCGCGGCCGTGGTCGCCGGCTGGGACCGGCGCCGGCTGCTCGCCCTCTCCATGCTCTGGTACGCGCTGCTGCACCTGGCCTGCGCCGCTGCGGCGGGCCTGGGCTGGCTGCTGCCGCTGCGGGCGATCGCCGTGATCTCGCCGGCCATCTTCACGCCGCAAGCCGCGGCCTGCGTCGGGCTGCTGGTGCCGCCGCAGGAACGCGGGCGCGCCATCACCTTCATCTTCGTGGGCTGGTCGCTGGCCTCCGTGCTGGGCCTGCCGTTGGCGGCCTACATCGGCGGCACGCTCGGCTGGCGCGCGGCCTTCGGCGTGATCACCGTGCTCTCGCTGATCAGCGCGGCCTGGGTCTGGCGCACCCTGCCCGACGGCGTGCGCCCGCCGGCGCTCTCGCGCGAGGCCTGGGGCCGGACCTTCGCCTCGCGGCCGCTGATGCTGTGCATCGCGGTCACCGTGCTGTACGCCGCCGGCCAGTTCGTGCTGCTCTCCTACCTGGCGCCCTTCTTCCGCCAGACGCTGAATGCGTCGGCGGCGGTCACCAGCCTGCTGTTCATGTGCTTCGGCGCCTTCGGCTTCCTGGGCAACGTGCTGATGTCGCGCCACATCGACCGCATCGGCGCCGACCGTGCCGTGCTGATCTCGGTCGCGCTCATGGCCGTGGGCTTCATCGCCTGGCCGCTCGCGTCGATCAGCCTGCTGCTCGCGGCGATGGTGCTGGTGCCGTGGGGCCTGGGCTGCTTCGCATCGAACTCCGCGCAGCAGGCGCGGCTCGTGGGCCTGGCGCCCACGCTGGCCTCGGCGTCGATCGCGCTGAACTCCTCCGCGCTGTACGCGGGCCAGGCCATCGGCGCGGCCGGCGGCGGCTGGCTCATCCTGAACGCCGGCTTCGGCGTGCTGCACTGGGCCGGGCTGGCCGCGTTGCTGGCCGCGATGGCCCTCAGCGTGCTGGCCGCGCGCGCCGCCAGGCAGGCGCCTCCCGTTCCCGCTTCGCCCGCCGCACGCTGAGCTGCGCGCGGCCCTGCGCGGCCGGGCGCGCCAAAAGCGCTGCCGGATAATCCCTCGCATGCAAACAGCAACGTACGAGACGGTCGCCGTCGTGGGCGCCGGTGCGATGGGTCGCGGCATCGCGCAGATCGCCGCCCAGGCCGGCAGCCAGGTTCGCCTTTACGACACGCAGCCCGCCGCGGTGGCCAAGGCGCTGCAGGACATAGCCACCCAGTGGGACCGCCTGCAGGAAAAAGGCCGGATGGACGCCGCCGCCGTGCAGGCCTGCAAGGCGCGCCTGGTCGCCGCCGACGACCTGTCCGCGCTGGCCGATTGCAAGCTGGTGGTCGAGGCCGTCATCGAACGGCTGGACGTCAAGAAGGAGCTCTTCAGTCGCCTCGAGACGATCGTCGGCCCCGATGCGGTGCTGGCCACCAACACCTCCTCGCTCTCGGTCACCGCCATCGCCGCCGGCCTGGAGCGGCCGCAGCGCGTGGCCGGCTACCACTTCTTCAACCCCGTGCCGCTGATGAAGGTGGTCGAGGTCATCGCCGGCCTCAAGACCGACGCTTCGGTGTGCGACGGCCTGGCCGCCTTCGCGCGCCAGATGGGCCACACGCCGGTGCGGGCG
>Ga0247821_10001772_pt1 | contig 12070 bp, 8 predicted proteins | sample 13C_Glycerol_Day_FD_192481 | JGI IMG/M metagenome (GOLD analysis project Ga0247821, IMG submission 192481) | Soil microbial communities from agricultural site in Penn Yan, New York, United States - 13C_Glycerol_Day14 | ecosystem: Environmental > Terrestrial > Soil > Agricultural land | place... | reverse complement strand
GGTGAGCGTGTGCCGGTGCCTCACCACCGGAGCCCGGCCGTTCAGCCGACGTGGACCCGCGGGCGGCGGGAGCTGTCGGGGACGGCATCAAGCTTTCGTTAATACCGGGCATCAGGCGTAAAGCGCCTCGATTTCCTTCGCGTAGGCCTGCTGCGCCGCCTGCCTCTTGACCTTGAGTGACGGTGTCAGCAGACCGTTCTCCTCGGTGAATTCGCCCTCGATCAGGGTGAAGGAGCGGATGGACTCCGCGCGGGAGACGGCCTCGTTCGCGTAGTCGACGGCCCGCTGCACGTCGGCGCGCATCCGGGGGTCGCGGACGACCTCGGACATCGGGGTGCCGGCGGGCATCCCGCGCACCGACAGCCAGTGGGCGACCGTCTCGGCGTCGAGGGTGATCAGCGCGCCCACGAAGGGGCGGTTGTCGCCGACCACGAGGCACTGGCCGACGGGCGGCCGGCTGCGCAGCCGGTCCTCCAGGACGGCGGGGGAGACGTTCTTGCCGCCGGAGGTGACGAGGATGTCCTTCTTGCGGCCGGTGATGGTCAGATAGCCGTCCTCGTCCAGGGAGCCGAGGTCCCCGGTGGTGAACCAGCCGTCGTGGAGCACCTCGTACGTGGCGGCCGGGTTGTTCCAGTAGGAGCCGAAGACGATGCCGCCCTTGATCCGCACCTCGCCGTCGTCGGCGATCCGGACCGCGGTGCCGGGGACCGGCAGGCCCACCGTGCCGGGCCGGGGGCTCAGGGGCGGGACGATGGTCGCGGCGGCGGTGGTCTCGGTGAGCCCGTAGCCCTCGTAGACCATGATCCCGGCCGCGTAGAAGAAGAGGTTGAGGTCGCGCTCCAGCGGGGAACCGCCGCTGATGGCGTACCGCATCCGGCCGCCGAGTTCCTTGCGCACCCTGCGGTAGACCAGCAGGTCGTAGAGCGCCCACGCGGCGTACAGGCCGATGCCCGGGCCCTTGCCGCGGCCCAGGAACCGGTTCAGATGGGCTTCGCCGAAGCGTACGGCGACCCGGTGGGCGCGTGCGAAGGAGGCGCCGCGGCCGATCCTCTCGGCGGTGGCCCGGCCGGTGTCGTGGATCTTCTCGAAGAGATAGGGCACGCCCACCAGGAACGTGGGGCGGAACGTCTTGAGCGCGGGCCGGAGTTCGTCGGGCCTGATGCTCGGGAAGTGGCCGATCTCGATGCGGGCGAGCAGGCAGGCGATCTGGATGGTGCGGCCGAGGATGTGGGCGAGCGGGAGGAAGAGCAGGGTGGAGGCGAGCTGCCCGGTGACCTCCTTGAAGAGGGGGTGCAGCAGTTCGACGGTCTGGGCGGCCTCGGCGTACAGGTTGGCGTGGGTGAGGACGCAGCCCTTGGGGCGGCCGGTGGTGCCGGAGGTGTAGCAGACGGTCGCGACGGTGTCCGGGGTGAGAGCCGTACGGCGTTTCGCGACCGCCTCGTCGGGGACGTCCCGGCCGAGCGCGGTGAGCTCGGCGAGGGCGTCCGCGTCCAGCTCCCACACGCGCGGGGCTCGCGGATGGGCGGCGGTGGCGGCGGCGACGGTGGCGGTGTTCTCCGCGGTCTCCGTGACGGCGTACCGGGCGCCGGAGTCGCGGACGATCCACTCCACCTGTTCCGCGGAGGAGGTGGCGTAGACCGGAACGCTCTCTCCGCCCGCCGACCAGATCGCGAAGTCCAGGACCGTCCACTCGTAGCGGGTGCGGGACATCACGGCGACCCGGCCGCCCGGTTCCAGCCCGGCGGCGATCAGACCCTTGGCCACGGCGGTGACCTCGCGGGCGAAGGCCGCCGCCGTGACCGGGCGCCACACGCCCCGCTCCTCGCGCCGCAGGACGACCGCACCGGGCGCCTCGGCCGCGTTGGCGAACGGGATGTCGGCGGTGCTGCCGGCGGTCAGCCGCGGTGCGAGAGCCGTCGTGCGCGCCTCACGCACGACGCCCCGCGCGTCCCTGACGGTCTCGACCCCGGCACGGCCCGCCAGGTCCGTGCGTCGTTTCGCCCGTTTCAGATCCCTGCGTACGCCCATGACGGCTCCCGGTCGCGGCTGATTCTCTCGTGCTGGTGCTGCCGTGCTTACTTACTCGAGAGTCAACTTACCCGCGCGTACGGCTGAGTCAAAGGCCCGGGAGCAGCGCCCGGGTCGGCTATCTGCTCAAGGAACGCGTGGGCCGGGTCGGGGAGATCCTCGACGCCCTGCACTGGGTGGCCGGGGGCGGCACCGCCGTCGACCCCGAAGTGGGACCCAACTGCACACCCGTACGCGGCCGGACGCCCGTCTCGAGCGGCTCAGCCCGCGGGAACGGGAGGTGCCGGCGCTGATGGCCGAGGGGCTCGGCAACACGGCCGTCGCCGAACGGCTCGTCGTCATCGACGGCGCCGTGCACAAGCACATCCGCAGCATCTTCGCCAAGCTCGACCTGGCGTCGGCCGACCGCACGGACCGCCGGGTCGCGGCCGTGCTGCACTACCTGGAGGACGCCCGGCGCCGGGCCTGACACGGCCGCGCGCGGGGCCCCGACCGGTTCACTCCTCGAACAGCGCCTCCTGCCGGCCCTCCCTGGCCCTGCGCAGCCGCCGGCTGCGCGCCCCCACGGTCACCACCGTGGCCGCCGCGGTCGCCGCGAACGCCACCGGGATCATCCAGCCGCGGTTGACCGCGTGGCCGAGCGCGTGGTCCAGGGAGAGCCGTCCGGGACCCGTGACGGCGAGCCCGGCGGCCGTCAGACCCAGGGACGCGGCGTACTCGAAGCCGCCCTCCTGGTTGAAGAAGCCGTTGGGCGCGTGCACGGCGGACGCGCCCGCCATCGCGCCGGCCGCCGCGGCGCCCGCCGCCGGGGTGGCGAGGCCGAGGGCGAGCAGCAGGCCCCCGCCGGCCTCGGCGAGGCCCGCCGCCGTGGCGCTGGTCCTGCCGGGCGTGTAGCCGATGGATTCCATGAACTGGCCGGTGCCCTCGATGCCGCCGCCGCCGAACCAGCCGAACAGCTTCTGCGCGCCGTGCGCCGCGAGCACCCCTCCCGTTCCCAGCCGGAGCAGCAGCAGTCCCAGATCACGTCGGTCGTCACAGGTCACGTCGTCTCCCGGAGCAGTGGCTTGGCCCGACCACCGTCGCATCCCGGACACCGGACCGGCGCGCCGCCGGTTGCCGTTCGGGTGACGTGGGTGGCGGGCTCCGCCGGCCGGCACGACGCTGGCACACATGACGATTCAGACCACCCGCCTCAGCGATCCCGCCGTCCGCGCCTTCGTCACGGCCGTCAACGCCCACGACCGCGAGGCGTTCCTGGCGCTGCTGGCGCCCGGCGCCACCATGGCGGACGACGGTTCCGACCGTGACCTGGACGAGTGGATCGACCGGGAGATCTTCTCCTCCCACGGTCACCTGGAGGTCGACAACGAGTCCGGCGGCGGCCGCCGTCTCCTCGCCCGCTACAGCAACGACACCTGGGGCGAGATGCGCACCCGCTGGTCCTTCACCGTCGACGACGACGGCCGCATCTCCCGCTTCGAGACGGGCCAGGCCTGACCGTCGCACGACGGCCGGACGGGTCCGCGCCGGCAGGACCGCCGTCCGGTACCGCACGCCCCGAGGCCGTGTCCCGGCGGGCGCGGCTAGGCCAAACGCCGGCGCGGTGAGGGTTGGGTGACGGGATGGTCACCAATCTCGCGCAGTCGCTGGTTGGCGCTTCAAACAACGCCCTCAGCTCGGCTTTTGCCCGTCGGTTGGCTCCGACTTGGGCGGACGTTGTGGAGATCCGCGGTCGCGTCGCGACGACCGCCGGATCATGCCATTGATCTGCTCGCGACAAGTGACCAGTCTTCTCGTCAGCCTCCCCGCGACACCGCGGCGGAGGTCAACCCCCCACACCTGACGAGGAGATCCCTCTTCATGACGCATCAGATGCGAACCGTCGCGCTGAAGGTCACCGCCGCCGCCTGCGCCGTGTCGGCCGCGGCCACGGCGGCCCTGCTCGGGGCGGCGTCCGCCCATGCCGCCGAGCCCGCGCAGGGAACCGTGTACGGCCTGAACGCCGCGGACGCCGTCGCGGGCAGCTACATCGTCGTGCTCGACGAGAAGACGACCTCCGCCGGCAAGAAGGACCTGGCCCGGGAGTACGGCGGCGAGCTCAGCCGGTCCTACGGCTCGGCCCTCGACGGCTTCGCCGCCGACGGACTGTCCGCCACCGAGGCCCGGCGCCTGGCCGCCGACCCGGCCGTCGGCGCCGTCGTCGCCAACCGCACCCTGCACACCACCGCCACCCAGGACGACCCGCCCTCCTGGGGCCTCGACCGCGTCGACCAGGAGGACACCGCCGGCGACGGCAAGTACACCTACCCCGACAAGGGGGGCGAGGGCGTCACCGCCTACGTCATCGACACCGGCGTACGCGTCACGCACAAGGACTTCGAGGGACGGGCGAGCCACGGCTACGACGCCGTGGACGACGACGACACCGCGGACGACGGCAACGGCCACGGCACGCACGTCGCCGCCACCATCGCCGGCGCCGCGCACGGAGTCGCCAAGAAGGCGAACGTCGTGGCCGTCAGAGTCCTGGACGACAACGGCTCCGGCACCACCGAGCAGGTCGTCGCCGGCATCGACTGGGTCACCGAGAACCACGAGGGCCCCTCCGTGGCCAACATGAGCCTGGGCGGCGCCGCCGACCCCGCGCTCGACGCGGCGGTCGCCAAGGCCGTCGCCTCCGGGGTCACCTTCGCCGTCGCGGCCGGCAACGAGTCCGCCGACGCCGGAGGGGGCTCGCCCGCACGCGTACCGGAGGCCCTCACCGTCGCCTCCAGCACCGAGGACGACGCCCAGTCCGACTTCTCCAACTACGGCTCGGTCGTCGACCTGTACGCGCCCGGCTCCGACATCACCTCGGCCTGGAACGACAGCGACGAGGGCACCAAGACGATATCCGGCACCTCGATGGCCTCCCCCCACGTGGCGGGCGCGGCCGCCGTGTACCTGGCCGGCCACCCCGACGCCGGCCCGGCGGCCGTGGCGTCGGCGCTGACCGGCGCGGCCACCGCCGACAAGATCGGCAACCCCGGCAGCGGCACCCCGAACAAGCTGCTGAGGGTCACGGAGTAGCCCTCCGTCGGCATGCCTGGGGGGCCACAGTGGGGAAACGTTCCTCTGTGGCCCCTCGCCGCGCCGCCGGACCGAGGGTGAGTGGCCTGGTTCACATGGCGTACCGGACCTGCCACCGACACGATGGTCTTCGTCACCGGCAGGCTGAAGGGATCGAGAATGTTCCGCAAGGTGCTGGTCGCCAACCGCGGCGAGATCGCGATTCGGGCGTTCCGCGCGGGCTACGAACTGGGCGCCCGAACCGTCGCCGTCTTCCCGCACGAGGACCGCAACTCGCTGCACCGGCTGAAGGCCGACGAGGCGTACGAGATCGGCGAGCCGGGACATCCGGTGCGGGCCTACCTCTCCGTCGAGGAGATCGTCCGGGCCGCCCGCCGCGCCGGCGCCGACGCCGTCTACCCGGGCTACGGATTCCTGTCCGAGAACCCCGAGCTGGCCAGGGCGTGCGAGGAGGCCGGCATCACCTTCGTGGGACCCGGCCCGGAGATCCTCGAACTGACCGGCAACAAGGCGCGGGCCGTGGCCGCCGCCCGGGAGGCCGGCGTGCCGGTGCTCGGCTCCTCGGCCCCCTCCACCGACGTCGACGAACTCGTCCGCGCCGCGGACGACGTCGGCTTCCCCGTGTTCGTCAAGGCGGTCGCGGGCGGCGGCGGGCGCGGCATGCGCCGCGTCGAGGAGCCCGCACAGCTGAGGGAGGCCATCGAGGCGGCCTCGCGGGAGGCGGCGTCCGCGTTCGGCGACCCCACGGTGTTCCTGGAGAAGGCCGTCGTCGAACCCCGGCACATCGAGGTGCAGATCCTCGCCGACGGCCAGGGCGACGTCATTCACCTGTTCGAGCGGGACTGTTCGGTGCAGCGCCGCCACCAGAAGGTGATCGAACTCGCGCCCGCGCCGAACCTCGACCCGGAGCTGCGCGACCGCATCTGCGCCGACGCCGTGAACTTCGCCCGGCAGATCGGCTACCGCAACGCCGGCACGGTGGAGTTCCTCCTCGACCGGGACGGCAACCACGTCTTCATCGAGATGAACCCGCGCATCCAGGTCGAGCACACGGTCACCGAGGAGGTCACCGACGTCGACCTGGTGCAGGCGCAGCTGCGCATCGCGGCGGGCGAGACGCTCGCCGGCCTCGGTCTCTCGCAGGACACCGTCACCCTGCGGGGCGCCGCGCTGCAGTGCCGGATCACGACCGAGGACCCGGCCAACGGCTTCCGCCCGGACACCGGCCGGATCAGCGCCTACCGCTCACCCGGCGGCTCCGGCATCCGCCTGGACGGCGGCACCACCCACGCCGGGACCGAGATCAGCGCCCACTTCGACTCGATGCTGGTCAAACTGACCTGCCGTGGCCGGGACTTCAGCACCGCGGTGGGCCGCGCCCGGCGCGCGGTGGCCGAGTTCCGCATCCGCGGCGTCGCCACCAACATCCCCTTCCTGCAGGCGGTCCTGGACGACCCGGACTTCCAGGCCGGACAGGTCACCACGTCGTTCATCGAGCAGCGTCCGCAGCTGCTCACCTCGCGCCACTCCGCCGACCGCGGCACCAAGCTGCTCACCTACCTCGCCGACGTCACCGTGAACAAGCCGCACGGCGAACGGCCCCAGCTGATCGACCCGTTGACCAAGCTCCCGCCGCTGCCCGACGGCGAGCCCCCGGCCGGCTCCCGGCAGCGGCTCGCCGAACTCGGCCCCGAGGGGTTCGCCCGATGGCTGCGCGCCTCGCCGGCCGTCGGTGTCACGGACACCACCTTCCGCGACGCCCACCAGTCGCTGCTCGCCACCCGCGTCCGCACCAAGGACCTGCTCGCCGTCGCCCCCGTGGTGGCGCGCACCCTGCCCGGGCTGCTCTCCCTGGAGTGCTGGGGCGGCGCCACCTACGACGTCGCCCTGCGCTTCCTCGCCGAGGACCCGTGGGAGCGGCTGGCCGCCCTGCGGGAGGCCGTGCCCAACATCTGCCTGCAGATGCTGCTGCGCGGCCGCAACACCGTCGGCTACACCCCGTACCCGACCGAGGTGACGGACGCCTTCGTCCAGGAGGCCGCGGCGACCGGAATCGACATCTTCCGCATCTTCGACGCGCTCAACGACGTCTCCCAGATGCGGCCGGCCATCGAGGCCGTACGCGAGACCGGCACGGCCGTCGCCGAGGTGGCCCTGTGCTACACCGCCGACCTGTCCGACCCCTCCGAGCGGCTCTACACCCTCGACTACTACCTGCGGCTCGCCGAGCGGATCGTCGAGGCCGGCGCCCATGTGCTGGCCGTCAAGGACATGGCCGGGCTGCTGCGGGCGCCCGCGGCGGCGACGCTGGTGTCGGCCCTGCGCCGGGAGTTCGGCCTGCCGGTCCACCTGCACACCCACGACACCGCCGGCGGTCAGCTCGCCACCTATCTCGCCGCGGTCCAGGCGGGCGCGGACGCGGTCGACGGGGCCGTGGCGTCCATGGCGGGCACCACCTCCCAGCCGTCGCTGTCGGCGCTCGTCGCCGCGACCGACCACTCGGAGCGCTCCACCGGCCTCGACCTCCAGGCCGTAGGCGACCTGGAGCCCTACTGGGAGAGCGTCCGCAAGGTCTACGCGCCCTTCGAGGCGGGCCTTGCCTCGCCGACCGGCCGTGTGTACCACCACGAGATCCCCGGCGGTCAGCTGTCCAACCTGCGCACCCAGGCGATCGCCCTCGGGCTCGGCGACCGATTCGAGGACATCGAGGCGATGTACGCCGCCGCCGACCGGATGCTCGGCCGCCTGGTGAAGGTCACCCCGTCGTCGAAGGTGGTCGGCGACCTGGCCCTGCACCTGGTGGGCGCGGGTGTCTCCCCGCGGGACTTCGAGGAGGAGCCCAACCGGTTCGACATCCCGGACTCCGTCATCGGCTTCCTCCGCGGCGAGCTGGGCACCCCGCCCGGCGGCTGGCCCGAGCCGTTCCGCAGCAGGGCCCTGCGGGGCCGCGCCGAGCCCAAGCCCGTCCAGGAGCTGACCGCCGACGACCGCGCGGGCCTGGCGAAGGACCGCCGGCCGACCCTCAACCGGCTTCTCTTCCCCGGCCCCACGCGGGAGTTCGAGACGCACCGGCAGTCCTTCGGCGACACCGGCGTGCTGGACAGCAAGAACTTCTTCTACGGGCTGCGCCCGGGCAAGGAGTACAGCGTCGACCTCGACCCCGGTGTCCGGCTGCTGATCGAGCTGCAGGCCGTGGGCGACGCCGACGAGCGGGGCATGCGGACCGTGATGGCCACGCTGAACGGGCAGTTGCGGCCCATCCAGGTCCGCGACCGGGCCGCGGCCTCCGACGTCCCGGTGACCGAGAAGGCCGACCGGGCCAACCCCGGCCATGTCGCGGCGCCGTTCGCCGGTGTGGTGACGCTGGCCGTCGCCGAGGGCGACGAGGTGGAGGCCGGCGCCACGGTGGCCACCATCGAGGCGATGAAGATGGAGGCCTCGATCACCGCCCCGAAGTCCGGCACGGTCACCCGGCTGGCGATCAACCGGATCCAGCAGGTGGAGGGCGGCGACCTGCTCGCCGAACTCGGCTGAGCACGGCGGGCCGGCCCACGAGCCGGGTCCGCCCCACAAGCCGGGTCCGCCCCGCGGGGCGGACCCGGCGGAGAAGCCCCCGCGGGGCAGCTGTGGGAACGTAGATTGTGCGTTGGCCAGAACAGCCCTCGAACGACTACGGACGGTACTCATGACCGACCCTGCCGCGGCGCCCGGATCAGCGCAACAGAAGATCGACACCTCGGTGCCGCACTCGGCCCGCATCTGGAACTACTGGCTGGGAGGGAAGGACAACTACCCGGTCGACGAGGAGGCCGGCGACGCCTACACCGGCGTCTTCCCCGGCATCGTCACCATCGCCCGCAGCAGCCGGGCCTTTCTGCGGCGCAACATCAGCTATCTCGCGGGTGAGCAGGGCATACGCCAGTTCCTGGACATCGGGACCGGCCTGCCCACGGCCGACAACACCCACCAGGTCGCCCAGCGGATCGCCCCGGACTCCCGGATCGTCTACGTCGACAACGACCCGATGGTCCTGGCCCATGCCCGCGCGCTGCTCTACTCCGCCCCGGAGGGGGCGACGGCGTACGTCGACGCGAACGTCCTGGAGCCGGAGCGCATCCTGGAAGCCGCGCGGGAGACGCTGGACCTCGAGCGCCCCACCGCCCTCATCCTCAGCAACATCCTGGGCCACGTCGCGGACTACGACCGGGCGCGCTCCATCGTCAGCACGCTGATGGCCGCCCTGCCGTCCGGCAGCTACCTCTCCGTCAACGACGGCTCGCGCGGCATCGACCCGGTCTTCGAGCGGGCCCAGGACGGCTACAACGAGAGCGGCGCCGTCCCCTACAACCTGCGGACCGTCGAGGAGATCACGGCGTTCTTCGACGGGCTGGAACTCGTCGACCCCGGCGTCGTCTCGGTACAGCTGTGGCGTCCCGACACCACCTCGCCCGCGCCGGAGACCATCGCCGAGCACGGTGGCCTGGCCCGCAAGCCCTGACGTAATTCGTTGGACAACGCCCGCTCCGCAGAGGAGCGTCGGCGCAATGCGACAGAAGGAGCTCTGGAACGCGGACGTCGCCCGGCGCTATGACACGCCCGGAACGGGCATGTTCGCGCCCGGGGTGCTGGGACCGGCGGTGGAGCGGCTGGCCCGGCTCGCGGGAGGGGGAGCGGCCCTCGAGTTCGCCATCGGCACGGGCCGGGTGGCCGTTCCGCTCGCCGGGCGCGGAGTACGGGTGACCGGGATCGAGCTGTCCCGGCCGATGGTGGAGCAACTGCGCACCAAGGCCGACGAGTCGGCGATCCCGGTGGTCATCGGGGACATGGCGACCACCGTCGTCCCCGGTGAGTACGGCCTCGTCTACCTCGTGTACAACACCATCTCCAACCTGCTCGACCAGGCCGACCAGGTCGCGTGCTTCCGCAACGCCGCCCGCCACCTCGGGCCCGGCGGCCGCTTCGTCGTCGAGCTGTGGGTTCCCGAACTGCGCAAGCTCCCACCGGGGCAGACCGCCACGGTGTGGCGGTCCGAGCCCGGTTACATCGGCCTGGACACGTACGACATCCTGCATCAGCACGTCGTGTCGCACCACTTCCGCTTCGACGACGGCACCGAGCGGGCGGAACTGTTCCGCAGCCCGCACCGCTACATCTGGCCGGCCGAGCTCGACCTGATGGCCCGGCTGGCCGGCTTCGAGCTGGAGTCCCGGCACGCCGACTGGGACGGCGGCGAGTTCACCGCGGACTCGCCCTCCCATGTGTCCGTCTACCGGCTCCCGTCCGACTCCTAGGCCTGTTGCGCAACAGACCTCCGCCGCACACCCGGGCCGGCGCACCCCTCGCATCGATGCATGCCGCCCGCCGGCAGGACTTTGAACTCATCGATGACAAAGTATGGACGTGCTGAGCAGAAGTCTCCTAGCGTGTGCGCCGCAACCGTTGGCGTTTCCCGTTCGGCACCGGAGTCATCCGGCCCTCCGGTCGACTCAGCAGGAGGAAGCATGGACGCACGGCTGTACCGGCGTGCCCGAAGACGCCTGACAGTGCTGCTCGTCGGCGCGTTCGTCGCGGGCGGACTCTGGGGATCCCCCGTGGCATCGGCCCGGCCGGACTCCGCGCCGCGGGCCGATGTGCCGCCCCAGGAGCCCGGTGTCACCCTGCGCGTCTTCGACGTCCAGGTCCCGCTCGACACGATCTGCACGCTCAAGCCCGGACAGACCCCCAACGTCGACAAGCTGATGCCGACGATCGACTGGAGTTCGACCGACGACTTCGGCGGGTTCGGCGACAACTTCGTCACCCAGGTCACCGGCAACATCCATGTGCCGGCCGACGGTTCGTACACCTTCCGGCTGTCCAGCGACGACGGCTCGCGGCTGCTGATCGACGACCGGCTGGTCATCGACCACGACGGGCTGCACGGCGCCGAGCCCAAGGACGGAGCCGTCGAACTCACCGAGGGCATGCACGCGTTGCGTGTCGACCACTTCGAACGCGGCGGCGACCAGGTGCTCAGCCTCGCCTGGCGGCCGCCGGGCGCCGACGGATTCGAGACCGTGCCGAACGCGGCCCTGAGCACCGACGCCGGCGTGGTCCGGGTCACCGCCCCGGGCCGCAAGGAGTGCGAGGGCATCACCGACTCGCCCGGCGACGGCCTCCCGCTCAACTCGGTGCGCCCCGACCACACCCTCACCGACCTGCGCCCCGAGGGCTTCGAGCCGCAGATCACCGGCATGGACTGGCTGCCCGACGGCCGGCTGGCGGTGAGCACCTGGGGCGGCACCGACAACACCGCCGGCGAGGTATACGTCCTCGACGAGGTCACCGGCAGCACCGGCCCCGGCAAGGTGAAGGCCACGAGGATCGCCGAGGGTCTCAAGGAGCCGATGGGCCTCAAGGTCGTCGACGGCACCGTCTTCGTCTCCCAGAAGCACGAGCTGACGGAACTGCGCGACAGCGACGGCGACGGCGTGACGGACGAGTACAGGACCGTCGCGACCTGGCCGTACGGCGGGAACTTCCACGAGTTCGCCTTCGGACTGCTGTACCGCGACGGCTACTTCTACCTGAACCTGTCCGTCGCCATCAACTACGGCGGAGCCACCACGGATCCGCAGCCCGCGGCCGGCCGCGGCACGACCGTCAAGGTCAACCGCAAGACCGGCGAGGTCAGTTACCTCGCCGGCGGCCTGCGCACCCCGAACGGCATCGGCTGGGGCCCCGGCGGCGACATCTTCGCGACGGACAACCAGGGCGGCTGGCTGCCCTCGTCGAAGCTGGTCCACATCAAGCAGGACCGCTTCTTCAACCACTACACCAACCCCGCCGGCCCCTTCGACGCGAAGCCGGTCACCCAGCCGGTGCTCTGGCTCCCGCAGAACGAGATCGCCAACTCGCCCAGCACACCCCTCTACCTGACCAAGGGCAGGTTCAAGGGGCAGATGCTCTTCGGTGACGTCACCTACGGCGGTCT
>Ga0247821_10001771_pt1 | contig 12075 bp, 11 predicted proteins | sample 13C_Glycerol_Day_FD_192481 | JGI IMG/M metagenome (GOLD analysis project Ga0247821, IMG submission 192481) | Soil microbial communities from agricultural site in Penn Yan, New York, United States - 13C_Glycerol_Day14 | ecosystem: Environmental > Terrestrial > Soil > Agricultural land | place... | reverse complement strand
ACGAGTGCACACACGCCTCCGGCCGTCATCGCCACCGGGACCGACCACGCGTCCACCACCAACCCGCCGAGCAGCGCGCCGATCGACAACACCGCCTGGAACGACGAGGTGAACCAGACTGTCGCCGCCTCCCGCGATTCCGGAGCGGCCTGCGCGAACATGCTCATTGAGCAGACCGGTACACCGCCGTACCCGAGTCCCCACACCACGAGCAGCACGAGCGCCCCCGCCGTACTGCGGCCGATCACCGGCATCAGGAGCGTTGCTGTGGCGATGAGTGCGGCACAGGTGACGAAAGTGCTGCGGCGATGTGCCTTCGGCCCGGCGAGGAGGTTGCCGACCAGACCGGCGGCGCCGTACACGAGCAGGAACAGGCCGATGAGCTCCGGACGCACGACATCGCGCAGGAACGGCGTGACGTAGGTGTAGGTCGCGAAATGTGCCGTGACGATCAGAGAGGTGACGATCAGCGGGGTCCGGCTCCTGCGCAGCGCGGCAGCGAGCACGGCGGGCTTGGTGACCTGCAGAGGCGGGAGTTGCGGCACCGTGGTGCGCAGTGCGACCAGAGCCAGCAGTGCGAGTACGCCGAGCGCAGCGAACGACGCACGCCAGCCTGCGAGCTCGCCGAGGAACGTTCCGGCCGGCACGCCGAGCACCGAGCCGAGGGGGACCGCGGAGAAGATCACAGCGGTGGCCCGCGCCGCCCATCGCTCCGGGACGAGCCGTCCGGCGAGACCGGCGCCGATGGACCAGAAGCCGCCGATGGTCAGGCCGACGAGAAATCTTGCCACCAGTTCGAGCCAGAAGACCGGTGCGGTGGCGGCGACCAGGCCGGCGACGGCCAGCAGGACCATGAGCGCGCAGAGCATCAGACGCCGGTCCAGCCGTGCCGTTGCGAGAGTGACGACCGGCGCGGCGACCGCCGCGACCAGGCCGGGCATCGTCATCAGCAGGCCGGTGCGGCCGGGTGTCAGCGCGAAGTCGGCGCCGATCGGGGTGAGCAGGCCGATCGGGAGGATCTCGGTGGTGACGATCGCGAAGATTCCGAGCGTCAGCGCGCCGACGCCGAACCACTCGAGCGCCCGCGGCGACGACCGGGTTGTCAGAACAGTCATGCGGTCCAGGCAACCGGCCGTGGTGCCGGACGGCTCGCGGTTTCGCGACAGCGCGGTCGGAGGCGGGCAAGCCGTCGCTTTTCCGCGAGGAATGATCCGGCTCGGGATCATCTCCGGCCAGATGATCCGAGCTAATCTCGATGGTATGACGCAGCTCCCGGCACGGACCGTCCCCGACCTCACCGGATACCTCACGCACGCGGGTCACGTCCTGGAGACCCAGTTGTCCGCGGCGCTGGCGGAGGTCGGCCTGACGCTGCGGATGCAGTGCGTCCTGCGGCACGCGCTGGAGGCCGAACGCACGCAGATCCAGATCGCCGAGCTCGCGTACCTGGACAAGACCACGATGGTCGTCACCGTCGACGCCCTCGAGAAGGCCGGGTACGCCGAACGCAAACCGTCCACGACCGACCGCCGCGCCCGCATCATCGCCGTCACCGAGGCCGGCGCCGCGATCGCCGCCGAAGGACAGCAGATCGTCGACCGCGTCCACGCCGAGGCGCTGGACGCCCTGACCGCGGCGCAGCGCAAGACCTTCGTCGAGTCCGTCACCACCTTGGTGGACGGCCCGCTGGCCACCCCGGTGACCGCCCAGCCCGTCCGCCGCTCCCGCCAGCGCACCGCCTGATCATCCATTAAAAGATCGTCTGTTACGGGACTATCTGTTAAGGTCTCTCCTGTCGGCTATCAGACAGGAGAGCGTTGTGGCTGTGGAGTCTGCGGAGTTGGCCGGGCGGGTGCGGGGACGGACCCAGGCCCTGGTCGTGCTGTGCGTGATGCAGTTGATGATCATCCTCGACGGGACCGTGGTGACCGTGGCGCTGCCCACGATCCAAGGCGATCTGGGGTTCTCGCAGGCCGGGCTGGCCTGGGTGATGAACTCGTACCTGATCGCGTTCGCCGGTCTGCTCCTGCTGGCCGGGCGGATCGGTGATCTGGTCGGGAGCAAGCGGGTGTTCGTCGCGGGGCTCGCGTTGTTCACCGCGGCCTCGCTCCTGTGCGGTGTGGCGGGGAGTGCGGAGGTCCTGATCGCCGGACGCTTCCTGCAGGGGGTCGGCGGCGCATTGGCCTCGGCGGTGATCCTCGGCATGATCGTGAGCCTGTACCCGGCTCCCGGTGAGCAGGCGCGGGCGATGGGCGTCTACAGCTTCACGGCCGCCAGCGGCGCGTCGATCGGGCTCATCTTCGGTGGGGTGGTCACTCAGACCGTCGGCTGGCACTGGGCGTTTCTGATCAACGTGCCGATCGGTGTGGTCTCACTGGTGTTCGCCGTACGGCTGCTGGCTCACCGACCTGGTCTTGGCCTCGCCAACGGTGCGGACATCGTGGGCGCCGTGCTGGTGACGTCCGGGCTGTCGCTGGCCGTCTACACGATCGTCCAGACCGCAGAGCCGCAGGCGACTCTTGCCCGCACACTTCTGCAGGCAGGCGCCGCACTCGTCCTGCTGGCCGCGTTCGTCGTACGGCAAGCGCGCATCAAGCACCCGTTGCTGGCTCTGCGCATCTTCCGTCGCCGTCAGCTCAGCGTGGCGAACGTCGTGGTCGTCCTGCTCTTCGCGGCCGGTTTCGGCTTCCAGTTCACCACCGCGCTCTACGTGCAGCGCGTCCTGGGCTACGACTCGCTCACCACCGGCCTCGCCTTCCTGCCGGCGCCGATCATGAACGCACTGATGTCGCTGTCATTGGCGCCGCGCCTGACTGTCCGCTTCGGTCCGCGCAGGATGCTGATCGCCGGGCTGGTCATCTTCCTGCTGGCGCTGCTCTGGATCAGCCGTGCGCCGGTCGACGGCTCGTACGTCGTCGACGTCGGCCCGGTGCTGGCGGTGATGGGCGCCGGTATCGGTCTGGCGATCCCGGCGTCGATCATGCTGGCGATGTCCGGCGCGGACGCCGGCGACGCAGGGCTGGCCTCAGGCCTCAACAACACCGCACAGCAAGCCGGTGCGGCCGTGGGCACCGCCGTACTGGCAACGCTGGCCGCGTCCACGACCTCCAACCGCCTCAGCGACGGCGCCGACAAGCTCCTGGCACTACGCGACGGCTACGGCGCGGCGTGGCTCGCGGCCGCCGGATTCGTGCTGGCAGCGGCCCTGCTGTCCGTCAGCCTGCTCCGCGGCACGGCTACTCTTGGCGGCCGCCCGAGACTGCGGGTGTGGAGAGGCCGCTCCAGAATCCGCACTGGTGCTCAGTCGTCAGATTGACGCGCTTGATGCCGCCCTGGTCCGTCGGCGCGAGCGAGAGCCCGTCGACGGTCCGTACGCCGGTCGGTGACCACTGCGGGCGGTCCGGGCCGTTCGGGTTGCCGGTGCGCGCGAACGCTGTCCAGTAGTCGATCATCTGGTTCGACAGCCTCTGCTGCGTCTCCGACATCGGGAAGTCGTACCCGCCGAGCCGGAACAGATACGGCAGCTCCATGGCGTGTGCGGCTCCCAGTCCGGGCGCTGCGATCGGAGAGTGCTTGTCAGCGAACTCGTAGGCGTATACCGGGACCTTGCGCGCCGCCTGCTGGTCCGCCGCGACCTGTGTGCACGACCAGATCCGGTCCGTCGTCACAGCACCCCACGCCGCGGCCGGCGACTCATAGCTGGTCTGCGGGTAGTGCCGCAGTACCTCTGGTGCCTTCTGCGCGCCGACCATGTTCCGCACCAGCGCCGGGTAGTCCTTGATGTCCCCGAACGCGGCCAGCCAGCCGTTCGCCTCGTCGTGGTTGTTCCCGGAGATGATCGGCACCCGGTGGAAGAGCCCCGCGCGCAGGGCCTTCGCCGGGCTGAGCGGTACGACGGGGCTCCCGCCGTACCCGATCTGCGTGAACTGGAGCAGGTCGTCGACCAGGACGTCGGCCTTCAAGCCGCGCAGGCACTCGATCGTGGTGCAGTGCTTGCCCGCGGCCCACTCCTTGCCGTTCGCCTGCGTCCGGCTGACGGGGACCCACGGGGAGTCCGCGGTCTGGCCCGGGTACTGGCTGTTGTCGGCCCAGTTGAACGCGCAGGAGCCGCTCTGCATGATCGCCTTCGCGAACAGGCCGGACGCGGTCGGAGACGTCAGCTGCGCGCACACGCTCATCCCGCCGGCGGACTCGCCCGCGACCGTGACGTTGCGCGGGTCGCCGCCGAACGCGCGGGCGTTGCGCTGCACCCAGCGCAGGGCCGCCTGCTGGTCCTGCAGACCGAAGGTGCCGGAGCCGGGCAGACCCGGGTAGCCGAAGAAGCCGAAGATGCCGAGGCGGTAGTTGACCGTGACAACGACGACGTCGCCCCGCGCGGCGAACTTCGACGCCTCGTAGCTGCTGCCGGCGCCGGAGAAGAATCCGCCACCGGGGATCCACACCACGACCGCACGAGGCTTCGTGGATGAGGCGGTGGGCGTCGTCACGTTCAGGTACAGGCAGTCCTCGGCCACCGATCCGTCCGGCGCCTCGGAATTCGGCTGCTGGGCGCAGACGCTGCCCACCTTCGACTCGCGCACCCCGCTCCACGGCTGCACCGGCTGCGGCTCCTTCCACCGCAGGGCGCCTGTCGGGGGAGCGGCGTACGGGATCCCGTCGTACACCAGCGCGTCCCCGACCGACCGCGCAGCCACCCGCCCCGCGTCGGTCCGTACGACGTGCTCAGCCGCGTCGCCGGCCCCCGCGCCGCTCACCAACGTCCCGGCCGCGGCCAGCCCGGCCGCCGCCACCATCGCCAATAGCCTTTTCTTCGTCATACCGGCACCCTCCGCCGGCAGCCGCCTTCACCACTGCGTACCGACGGCCAAACCCTCTACGACTTTGGTCTAGCTGTGGCGCCGGAGGAGGTAGGTGTCCATGATCCAGCCCTTGCGGTCTCGCGCCTCGGCGCGGACCTTCTCGATCTCGGGCGCGACCTCGCGGAGCGGACCGGAGACGAGGAGCTCGTCGGGCGTGCCGAGGTAGGCGCCCCAGTAGATGTCGGCGTCCTGGTCGAGGTGCTCGGTGAACGCGGTCTGCGCGTCGAGCATCACCACGACGTCGTCCACCCCGTCCGGCCACTCCTTCGCGAGGCGCCGGCCGGTGGTGATCTGGATCGGCCGGCCGACCTGGTTCAGCCCGACCCGGTGCCGCGCGGCGAGCGTCGACACGCTGCTGATCCCGGGAATCACCTCGACCGAGAACGCGAGCTCACCGCGCGCCAGGATGTCGTCCAAGATCGCCAGCGTGCTGTCGTACAGCGACGGGTCGCCCCACACCAGGAACGCGCCGACCTGGTCCTCGCCCAGCTCGGTCGCGATCAGGTCCGCGCAGACGTCCGCGCGGCGCCGCCGCCAGTCGTCGACCGCCTCGACGTACGCCGCGGTCGTGCGGTCGCGCTCCGGGTCCCGGCCGACGACGACGCGGTACTCCTTGCTCGTCGCGTACCGGCGGAGGATCTCCGAGCGCAGGTCGACCAGCTCCTGCTTGACCTCGCCCTTGTCCAGCACGAAGAACACGTCGACCCGGTTCAGCGCCGACACGGCCTGCATCGTCACCTGCTCCGGATCACCCGCGCCGACACCGATGACCACAATCTCCCGCATGCGGGGCAGCCTATGTCAGACCGTCGCCAGCAGTGCGGCCGCGATGACGGATCCCACAACAGCGCCGCCGTAGCACAGCACGACGATCGGTCCGGCGTACCGCTTCAACTGGAGGCCGTCGTACAACGTGTAGCGGAACCGGTGCGCCCAGTGGAACAGCGCCAGCACACACAACCCGAACAACACGAGCCGGGTGATCGGATTGCGCAGTACGGCGAGCAGATGCGCAGGTGCAGGGGACCACAGGTCGAGCGGGATGGCGATGCCGAACAGGAACAGCAGGATCGGCACCATCAGCGCGGCCACCATGCCGCCGGAGCTGAACAGCATCCACAGGAACGGTTCGGGGGAGCGGCGGTGATTCATCGCAGCACCACCCACGCGACGACCGCCGACAGCACGAACCAGGCCAGGTAGTGCGCGGCAACAACCCCCTGCGCGGGCACTCGGGTCCCGCGCATCTTGATCACCATCGCCCGCGGCGCCAGCGCGAACCACGTCACCGTGTGCAGCAGCACGAACAGGAACGCGATCACGTTGATCGCGACCACCCACCACTGCCCGCTCCAGTCCACGAACGTCTGGTACGACGCCGCGCCGTCGCCGATCGCGTTGACCAGCAGGAGCAGGAACACCACGAACCACGCAATGAACACGCTGCTCAGCTCACGCAGTACGAAGATGACGTACGAACGCTTCTCCAGCCACCAGAACAGCTTGACCGGCCGTTGGTAGACACTCATCGCTTGATCCGCGGCATCAGCAGTTCCTTGATCGACTGGGTCGCTGCGGTCAGCTTGTACCGCTGGATCGCGCCCGCCGGGTCGACACCCTTCGGGCAGGCGGCGCTGCATTCCCCGACGAATGTGCAGGCCCAGATGCCTTCCGGCGACGTCAGTACGGCGCGACGCTCCTCCGCACCCTCGTCGCGCGAGTCCAGGTTGTAGCGCTGGGCCAGCGCGATCGCGGCTGGTCCGATGAAGTCCTGGTCGAGGCTGTAGACCGGGCAGGCCGAGTAGCAGAGCATGCAGTTGATGCACATGCTGAACTGCTTGTAGTCGTCCAGTTCCTCCGGCGTCTGCAGATACTCGCCCGCTTCGACCGGCTCGTCCACGTCCCGGATCACCCACGGCTTGACTGTCGGCAGCTTCGTCATGAAGTCGTCGATGTCCACCACCAGATCGCGGATCACCGGGAAGTTGCGCAGCGGCTCGACCCGGATCGGACCGGGCGCGTAGTCGGTCAGGAAGGTGGCACAACTCAGCTGGGGTTCGCCGTTCACGGTCATCCCGCAACTGCCGCAGATGCCCATCCGGCACGACCACCGGAACGACAGCGTGCCGTCGAGCTGGTCCTTGATGTATGTGAGCCCGTCCAGGATCGCCCAGTGCTCCCGCAGCGGGACCTGGTACTGCTGCATCACCGGCTCGGCGTCCACCCCGGGCCGGTAGCGAGCGACCTCGAGGGTGATCTCATCCGCCATCGCTACCTCCCGTAAACCCGTTCTCCCGGCGGCCAGCGAGTGAGCGTCACCGGGAGGTACGTGACGCGGCTGGTTCCGTCCGGTTGGCGTCGTACCAGCGAATGCGCCAGGAATCGTTCGTCGTCGCGGGCCGGGAAGTCGGTGCGTTGGTGCGCGCCGCGCGACTCCTCCCGCCGGACCGCGCAGGCAATGATGCTCTCGGCAACGTCCAGCATGAACCCCAGCTCGAGCCAGGCGATCAGTTCGGTGTTGAAGTTCGCGCTGTGGTCCTCGATCGCCGCGCGCTGGAACCGGAGCTGCAGTTCCGCGAGGCGATGCGCCGCCTTGGTCAGCGAGTCGCCGTCGCGGTAGATGCCGGCGCCGTTCTCCATCGTGGTCTGCATCTCGGTCCGGATGTCCGCGATCCGCTCGGTCTCGCCGGCGTGCCGGCGCAGCGTGTCCGCGTGCCGCCGCAGCTCGGCCGCCAGCCGCTGCTCCTCGTCGCGTCCCTGCGCGAGGATCGACGCGGGGACGCCGCGGTGGTACCGGCCGGCGAACACCGTGGCGGCCCGGCCGGCCCGGTTGCCGAAGACCAGACACTCCGGCAGTGAGTTCGAGCCCAGCCGGTTGGCGCCGTTGATGCTGACACAGGCCACCTCGCCGGCGGCGTACAGGCCGTCGAGCGACGTGGCGCCGCGGATGTCGGTATGGATGCCGCCCATCATGTAGTGCACGACCGGACGGACCGGCACGAGCTCGCGGACCGGGTCGATGTTCTGGTACTTCGAGCACAGTTCACGGACGAACGGCAGCTTGGCGTCGATCAGCTGCGCGCCCAGATGCCGCAGGTCCAGGTTGACGACCGGTCCGTACGGCGTGTCCAGAGTGCGGCCCTTCTCCACCTCGTGCACGAACGCCTGCGACAACCGGTCCCGCGGGCCGAGTTCCATGTTGCGCAGAACGGGCTCCGGCGTCGGCGTCCCGAGGTCGTAGTCCTGCAGGTAGCGGTAGCCGTCCTTGTTGAGCAGCCAGCCGCCTTCGGCCCGGGCCGCCTCGGTGATCAGGATGCCGGTGAACGGCAGGCCGGTCGGGTGGTACTGCACGAACTCCATGTCCTTGAGCGCGGCGCCCGCCCGGTAGGCCAGCGCCATTCCGTCCCCGGTCTTGATGTTGGCGTTCGTCGTGAACGGAAAGACCCGTCCGCAGCCGCCGGTGCAGACGATCACCGCGTTGGCCGTGATGGTCTCGACCCGCCCGGTGGCGAGCTCGATCGCGACCACGCCGTACGCGCGGCCGTCGTCGACGAGGATCTTGGTGACGTACCACTCGTCGTACCGGACGATGTCGGAGTACGACAGTGAGGTCTGGAAGAGCGTGTGCAGCAGGTGGAACCCGGTCCGGTCGGCGGCGAACCACGTCCGCATCTTCTTCATACCGCCGAACGCTCGTACGGCGATGCGACCGTTCTCCTGCCGGCTCCACGGGCAACCCCAGTGCTCGAGCCGGAGAAGCTCGCGGGGCGCCTCGGCGACGAACGCCTCCACCGCGTCCTGGTCGCACAGCCAGTCGCCGCCGGACACGGTGTCGTACGCATGCTCGTCCAAGGAGTCGTCCGGTCCGGCCACCGCGGCGGCGCCGCCCTCGGCGGAGACCGTGTGGCTGCGCATCGGGTACACCTTGGAGATCACCGCGACCCGCAGCGCCGGGTTGGTCTCGGCCACCGCGATGGCAGCTCTCAACCCGGCGCCGCCGCCTCCGATCACCACGACGTCGTGATAGGTGCTCATCCACGTCCTCGCTTCGCTCCGGGCGCGGATGAGACACAAGTCGGACTGTGCCTTTTGATGGACTCGCTGCGCTCGCCCATGGTCAGGCTTCGTGGTCGCCGCTGTGCTCGTCCATCAGCACCTTGCCGTCGTGCCGCACGGTCCGGATCCGGACGCTGCCGTCATGGAACTCGTGCCGCATCTGCCGGCACCCACAGGCAAACAGCAGGTTGTCGAGCCGGAAGCCCTCGAAGTCGTCCTCCTGACTTCGATCCGCATCTCCCAGCCGCCCACACGGCGCCCGTTCCCCAGTGAGATGTGTCTTGGTTCCCGTCATTCGCCCACCCCCTCACCCTCCGAGGTGTTCGTGACTTACATCACACCCTGATAGTGCGCCTCGGCGAAGGGGGACGGCAATGGGTCAGCAGTCAGCGCGAGAACTGCCAGCGGATCTCGTCGTTGTCGGGAAGGACGACGACCGTACCGGACCCCGCCCTCCAGCCGTTCGGCAGCAGGAACGCCCGTCCGCCGGAGACGACGAGCAGCCGCAGCCCGGTGGTGCGGTAGTGCACGGTCTTGCCGCCCTCGACGATCGGCGTCTCGACGACCCCGGGCGCCTCGAGTCCCAGCGGTGCGCTGCTGAACACAGTGGCTCGCGGGAGGTACCGGACGGTGTCCTGCACCTGGCGCGCGTACCCGCGACCGACCGCGGTCGCGTAGTCCGACACCGCCCAGAACAGCGCAGCCGTGACGACACTGCCGACGAGCAGCATCCGGAACGCCCGGTACCAGACCGGCGGTCCGGCGCGCTGGGCTGTTGCGGCCTTGTCGGTCGCGACGGTCCGCAGCCGGGCGCCGTACGCCGCCACAACGGTGCCCGCGGCAACGATCAGCGGCGCGGCCAGGTCGACCGTGTCGCCGGCCACCGTCGCGGCGACCACCGCCACCGCGACCGCGCCGAGGCCTGACAGCAGGGCGATCCGGCCCGCCTTCCGCAGTGCCGGACGGGCCTCGGGACGGCGCAGTGCCGCCTCGACCCGGAGGTGTACGGCGAGAGCGCCGAGCGTGAGGCCGGCGAGGACGAGGAGCGGCAGGTACAACGTGCTGATGCTGTTCATCACGTAGTCGCGGGTCGTGTAGCCGAACAGGCTGACATCCAGCCCCATCTCCCGGGCCTGAGTATCGGATCGCGCCCAGCCGAAGTAGATCATCAACGCAGTGGCAATCGTCAGCGGCGGTCCCAAGGTGGTGAGCACCGACACCACCGCCTGCAGGGGCGACTGTGCACTCGGCACTTCGCTGTCGGGCGGTTCGGCGGTCGGCGTTTCGCGGGACGGCCGTCCGTTCGGTTGCGGTTCGTTGGCGGGTGGCTCCAGGGGCGGTCTGCCGGTGGGCGTGGTCATCCGTCTGGGGTGGGGGCTGCGTCGGGTGACGACGTCTCGGACGGGCCTCCGGCCGGCGGGGTCTCGTTGGTCGGCTGCTCCGTGGGCTGGTCTGTGGGCTGGTCTGTCGGCTGTTCGGTGGGCTGCTCGGTCTGTTCGCCGTTCTCCTGGTTCGCGGCGTGACCGCACTCGGTCTCCTGGGAACCGGTGGTCACCCGGTGGAAGCGCACCCTCGGTACCGCGCCGGGATGGGCGCGGCGCCAGGCGAGGCCACGCGCCATCAGGTCCTTGACCAGGGGCGTCAGGCAATCGTGGTTGAGGGCGCCGGTCTCGGCGTTCTGGTTGGCCTCGACGACGGCCCACTGCTTCGACTGACCCTTGACCGCGGCCTGGCAGAGGGCGACCATCGCCTTCCCGAAGTCACCGCCCTGGTCGGCGGTCAGGTCCGCGACCTCGCTCTGCAGGTCTGAGCACTTGCCGTCGGCAAGATAGTTGTACGCCGACCAGGTCGGCGTCGGTGACTGCGGATCCTTGGGCCCCCACGGCACCCAGGACAGCGACCCGCCGCCCTTGTCCCCGCCGCCGTTGTCGCCCCCGTTGTCACCACCGTTGTCACCACCGTTGTCACCACCGTTGTTCCCGCCCGGATCGCCGCTCTGGCCGGAGTCCGACGTACCCGAATCGCCCGCTGTGCTGTCGGATCCGCAGCCCGTGGGTAAGAGCGCAACGATCAGCAGCAGGCTGAGTGCAATGAGTCGACGCGGCATGGCAACCCCCCATGGCCCGAGGAAACCGTCCCTCGAACCTCAGGGTGCGCGCAACGTGGCGCAGGGTCAACGGCCTGTCGGTGCCGATCCGGAGGCTTACGGCTTGGCCTGGCGCCACTCGCGTTCGAACGGGAGCCGCCAGGCGCGCGGCGCGATCAGCTGGTGGATCGCGTTCGGCCCCCAGGTGCCGGGCTGGTACGGCTTGGCGGGCGGCGGGTCCTCGAGCAGCGGCGCGGAACGGTCCCACAGCGACTCGATGCCCTCGGCCGTGGTGAACAGCGTGTGGTCCCCGCGCATCGCGTCCAGGATCAACCGCTCGTACGCCTCGAGGACGTCGCCCGCGCTCTCGGTCTCCTGTGTGGAGAACTGCATCGACAGCTTCTCCAGCCGCATCCCCGGGCCCGGCCGCTTGCCGTAGAACGACAGCGACACCCGCGACGAGTCGGCCAGGTCGAACGTCAGGTGGTCCGGACCTTCCGAGCCGACGCCGGAGCCGGCCGGGAACATCGTCTTCGGCGCCTCCTTGAAGGCGATCGAGATGATCCGCTGGCCCTCGGCCAGCTTCTTGCCGGTGCGCAGGTAGAACGGCACGCCGGCCCAGCGCCAGTTGTCGATCTCGACCTTGAGCGCGATGAACGTCTCGGTGTCGGAGTCCGGCGCGACGCCTTCCTCGTTGCGGTAGCCGCCGTACTGACCGCGGACCACGCAGGCCGGATCGAGCGGCAGCATCGACCGGAAGACCTTGTTCTTCTCCTCCGAGATCGCCCGCGGCTCCAGGGCGGTCGGCGGCTCCATCGCGACGAACGACATCACCTGCATCAGGTGCGTGACGACCATGTCCTTGAACGCGCCGGTCGGCTCGTAGAAGGTGGCCCGCTGGTCCAGGCCGAGCGACTCCGGGATGTCGATCTGCACGTGGTCGATGAAGTTGCGGTTCCAGATCGGCTCGAACAGGCCGTTCGCGAACCGGAACGCCAGGATGTTCAGCGCGGCCTCCTTGCCGAGGAAGTGGTCGATCCGGAAGATCTGCGACTCGTCGAACGTCTCGTGGAC
>Ga0247821_10001769_pt1 | contig 12076 bp, 11 predicted proteins | sample 13C_Glycerol_Day_FD_192481 | JGI IMG/M metagenome (GOLD analysis project Ga0247821, IMG submission 192481) | Soil microbial communities from agricultural site in Penn Yan, New York, United States - 13C_Glycerol_Day14 | ecosystem: Environmental > Terrestrial > Soil > Agricultural land | place... | reverse complement strand
CCTACCTCGGCGCGTTGCGCGGCTACGAGACGATCGCCGAGGCGGTCCGCGACGACGAGCTCGGCCGGCTCGCGCGCCAGCTGATGACCGACGACGTCGTACCGACGCTGACGCCGCCCGACGGGCTGGACCTGGCCGCGTACGGCGCGACCGTGCTGGAGCGGTTCGAGAACCCGGCGCTGAAGCACCGCACCCGGCAGGTCGCGATGGACGGCTCGGTGAAGCTGCCGGTGCGGATGCTCGGCACGGTCCGCGACCGGCTGGCCGCCGGCGCCGAGCCGCGGATGATCTCGCTCGCGGTCGCCGCCTGGATGGTCTACGTGCAGCGCACGCCGGACCTGGACGACCCGCAGGCGGACCGGCTGAAGGCCGCGGTCGCGGGGGTGACCGAGCCGGGCGCGCTGGTCGATGCGCTGCTCGCCGTCGACTCGGTCTTCACCCCGGACCTGCGCGACTCAGCCGTCCTCCGCGGCCTGCTCGTCGACCACGTCAGCTCCCTGCAGGCAGGATCCTGAGCAGTCCGGTCGCGTCCAGGACCGCCTTGCCGAGGGCGAAGACGCTCGTGGTGTCCTGGCCGGTGGCGCGCCACTGCTTCGCGGTGTACCACTGGCCGGTCTTCTGGAACCGCTCGGCGCTGAGGCTGTCGAGGATGTAGGTGTTGTCGTTCAGCGCGACCTCGCCGGCCGGGATCACCGCACCGGAGTTCTGCACCATGCCGGTCGCGGTGGTCCCGCCGCGCATCGTCACCTGGTTGCCCGCGACGACGATGTCGCGGAGCACGTTGGTACCCCACGGGCCGGAGCCGCGGGTCCGGGACTGGATCGCGATCCCGTTCACGTTGTTCGCCACCACGTTGTCGCGGACCTGGACGTTCGACGAGGTGTTCACGTTGATCCCGCCGCCGTCCCACAGCGACGTACCGGAGCCGCGGCCGGTGCCGAAGCCGTTGCCGCTGATCACGTTGTCCGCGATCACGCCGTTGCGGCCGATCTCGTAGCGGATCCCGTCCGCCGCGTTGCCGAGGATCTGGTTGTTGCTGAACGTCCGGCTGTCGTCGTACGCGTCGCTCCACAGGCCGACGCCGCGGTTGTACCGGATGAGGTTCCCGCTCACCGAGCCGCCGCTGGACCAGGTGGTCTTGATCCCGCCGGATTCCCAGTCCGCGATCCAGAAGCCGTCGGTGTTGTTGTAGCTGACCTCGTTGGCCGCGATGGTCGCCTTGAGGGTGCTGTACTGGCCGATGCCGAGCTGGCCGTTCGAGTGGATGTGGTTCTTCTCGAGCACGGCGCCGTCGGCGTTCACCAGCATCGCCCCGACCCCGTGGTTCCAGCGGATGTCGTTGGCGTACACCCGCCAGCCGAGGCCGAGGACCACCGCACCGCCTTGCGGGGGAGTGGCGAAGTGCTCGATCGTCAGACCGCGCACTGTCACCCCGGTCGCGCCGGACTCGATCGCGGTCTGCGTCTTCGACATCTCGATCGAGTGCCCGGCCGGGTCGCTGCCCAGGTAGACGGCGTTCGCCGCGTAGTCGGCATAGAAGGTGCCGGGGGCAACCTTGTCGCGGGTTGCCACCCGGGTCAGGTGCTTGCTGTCCAGGAACAGCTGCTCGCCCAGATGACAGACGTTGGCCGTGTTGTCCTCACACTGCCCGGTCTGCGCGTACGCCGGTGGCAGGACGCCCGTGGTCACCCAGTCGCCGTTGCTCGGCGTCCAGCGAGTCAGCCTGACGGATCCGGTGAGTACGGCGCCGCTGTTGCCGGCGAGCACCTGGTCCGCCTTCGGGTGGATCGTCTCGGTGATCCGGTGCCAGCCGGTCGTGAAGCAGAACGTCGTACCGGTCGGGGCGTCGTCGACCACCTTGGCGGCGTTGTCGGTGGTGCGGATCGGGACGCCGGTGCAGGCCGGCGCGAGTGCGGGGCCGGTCCGGAACGTGCCGTCGGCCGGCGGCGTGGACACGGTCTGCTGATCCTCGAACGTCGGGCCGTCGCCGGCCGGCGCACTGTTCGCAGGCAGCGGGCCGACGGCAACCAGACCGGTGCCGACTGCAACAAATGCCAGAACTGTAGTTTTCATAGCGGAGCCTCCGGTGGCACAGGTAGCCCTGAGCGCACCCCCCATGGCGCGGCTTCGCTACGCAGGTTACCCCTACGTCACGTAGTCATGGCAATACGTAGCGCACAAATATGTTGCGATGAGCAAGCGATCAGTCGGTGAGGAAGCTGCCGACCTTGTCCAGGCCCGCCTGCCGCCAGCCGGCCGCGGTGAGCTTGGCGCCGAAGCGCGCGAACCGCTGGGTGCCGAGGTCGTCGAGCAGGTACTTGTTGCCGCTGAACACCACTTCACCGGCGGGCACCTCGGCGCCGGAGTTCTGCACCATGCCGGTGGCCTGGGTGCCGCCGGTCATCTCGATCGTGTTGCCGCTCACCTGGACGTCGCGCAGCAGGTAGGTGCCCCATGGGCCGGTGCCGCGGGTCCGGGACTGGATCGTGACGCCGTTGACGTTGCCCGAGACCCGGTTCCCCTTGATGGTCACCCCGGTCGAGGTGTTCACGTTGATCCCGCCGCCGTCCCACAGCGACGTCCCGGAGCCGCGGCCGGTGCCGAACCCGTTGCCGGTCACCGTGTTGCCCTCGATCGTGCCGTTGCGGCTGATCTCGAACCGGATGCCGTCCGCCGCGTTGCCGACGATCTGGTTGCCGCTGATCACCCGGCCGTCGTCGGCGACGTCGGCCCACATCCCGATGCCCTTGTTGGCCTTGATCACGTTGCCGCTGACGGTGCCGGAGGAGCGGGTCGACTTGATGCCGCCGGACTCCCAGTCAGCGATCCAGAAGCCGTCGGTGTTGTTCGAGCTGATCACGTTCCGGGTGACGGCCGCGGCGGCGGAGCTGTACTGGCCGAGGCCGAGCTGGCCGTTGTGGTGGATCAGGTTCTTGTCGACCTTCGTGCTGTTGGCCTTCACCAGCATCACGCCGACCGCGTGGTTCCAGCGGACGTCGTTGGCGGTCACCTTCCACCCCGGCCCGGAGACCAGCGCCCCGGCCTGCGGCGCGCTGGCGAAGTGCTCGATGGTCAGGCCGCGGACGGCCACGCCGCTCGCGCCGGACTCGATCGCGGTCGCGGTCCTGGACATCTCGACCTGGTGCCCAGCCGGGTTGCTGCCGAGATAGATCGCGTTCCCCGCGTAGTCGGCGTAGAACGTGCCGGCCCTCACCGCGGCCAGGCTCGCGACCCGCGTCAGGTGTGTGCCGTCCAGGAACAGTTGCTCCCGCAGGTAGCAGATGTTCGCCTTGTTGTCCTCGCACTCACCGCTCTCGCCGTACGCCGACGGCAGCGCGCCCCGCACGACCCAGACGGACCCGGAGCGCGCCCACGCGGTGAGCGGAACCGATCCGGTGAGTACGGCGCGCTGGGCGCTGGCGAGCACCTGGTTCGCCTTCGGGCGGATGGTGTCGCTGATCCGGTGCAGGCCGGCGGCGAAGCAGAACGTCGTACCGGCCGGCTTGGAACTCACGATCGACTGCGCGTCCTGACCCGGCTTGATCGTCACGCCGGTGCACGGCCCCGCGACGGCAGGCCCGGCCTCGTCGGAGTCGACGGCGGGCGGCGTCGGGATCTTGGGCTCGACCGGCTTCGTCGGCGTCGCGGACGGCTTCTTGGGGTGCGTGGTGGCACCGGGCTTCTTCGGTGCGGCAGTGGTGGCTGTCGGCTTCGGCGAGGGCTTCGCGGACGGCGTGCCGCTGGTCTTGCCCGGGCGGTGCGAAGGCAGCGCGCGAGAGGCAGCCTGCTCGGAGTCCTGCACTTTCGCGGCGGTCGTCGCCTTGTTCTCCTTGGCGATCACGGGCACCGCGACGGTAACGACCGCGACCGCCGCAGCGATGAGCGCTCCGAACCACAACTTCCTCAATGCACTCTCCTGCGAGCGGGGGAGACAAGGTGTAGCCACTTAGGGACATAAGGTAGTGCCATGCGGGTCGCAATGCTGCACAACCGTTACCGAACCGGTCAACCCAGCGGGGAGAACACGGTTGTCGCGCAAACGGTTGATTTGTTGCGTAACTCAGGACATGAGATCGACTTTTACGCCCGGAACAGCGATGACATCGCCGAACTGGGGCGAAAAGATCGCGCGCTGTTACCGTTTCGCTCCGTTTGGTCATTTTCGGCCGAACGCGATTTAACGAAGCTATTGCAGGCGCAGCGGCCCGACGTGGTGCATGTGCACAACACTTTCCCGTTGTTCAGCGCCTCGGTCCTGCGCGCGGCGCACCGGCTGGACCTCCCGATCGTGGCGACGCTGCACAACTTCCGCCTGCTGTGCGCGAATGCCGTCCTGCAGCGCGACGGCGGGCCGTGCGAGTCGTGTATCGGCAGGCTGCCGCTGGCCGCCGTGCGCCACGGTTGCTATCGCGAGTCGCGGGTGCAGACGCTGCCGCTGGCGGTGAGCATCGGCGTACACAACACCATGCACACGTGGCAGCGGTACGTCGACACGTTCGTCGTACCGTCCGAGTTCGTCGGTGAGCGGTACGCCGCGGCCGGGTTCGACGCGGAGCGGTTCGTGGTGAAGCCGCACGCCGTACCGCACTCGGGCGAGGTGCGCAGCGGCGCGGGCGACGCGGTCGTGTTCCTCGGGCGGCTCAGCGAGGACAAGGGCTTCGCGGATCTCCTGCAGGCGTGGGATTCCTCGCTCGGCCGGCTGGTCGTCGTCGGCGACGGTCCGCTGCGGGCGGCGGCCGAGGAACGGGCCCGCCAGGACCCGTCGGTTCAGGTTCTCGGTCAACTACCGTGGGCGGCCGGCATGGAAATCCTGCGGTCCGCGCGCGCCGCCGTGGTGCCGGCGCGTTCGTATGAGACCTTCGGACTCGTGGTGGTGGAGGCTTTCGCCCACGGCGTGCCCGTGGTGGCGTCCCGGCTCGGGGCGCTCGCGGAGCTGGTCGACGACGGAGAAACCGGTGCCCTGACCGCGCCCGGTGATCCGGAAGGCCTGCGGAAGGCGATCGGGTTGGTGGCTGATCCCGAGACTTCGATAGCCTTCGGCGAACGAGCCCGTCAGGTCTACCTGGAGCGCTTCACACCGGAGCGCGACGTGGTGGCCACGGAAAGGATCTACACCGATGCGATCGCCCGGCACTCCGCCAGCGACCGGGCTCGCACGGCAGGTTCAGGACACGAGCACGGCTGACGCAGGGGGCGGCGTCGTGCCGGAGGGACATCAGGAGTTCGCGGTGGGGGATGGCAGTTCGGGTGCGCTGGGCGCGCCACGGGTCGGCTGTGTGGCCGGGGTCTTCGACCTGTTCCACGTCGGTCATGTCGACGTGCTCGAGCGGGCGCGGCGGCACTGCGACCGGCTGGTGGTGGCGGTGCTGTCCGACGACTGGGCGCTGGGCGCCTGGGGCGGGCGGCCGTTCGTGCCGCTGCTCGAGCGGGCGCAGATCGTCGAGCACCTGCGCTGTGTCGACGAGGTGGTTGCCGTGGACGACGTACGGCCCGAGTGGCTGACCGGCGTCCTCGGAGCGCGGACCGTGTTCGCTGCAAGTGGCACGGACGGCGTCCTGGGGGTCGAGGAGCTCGACGGGATCCCGGCCGCGCTGATCACCGTCCTGCCCGCCGGCCGCGGCTCCCGCAGCCCGATCCTGCGCGCCGCGATCGACCAGCGGCAGTCCCGCAGCTCGAACGTCGCATGAGCGAGCGGCCCCTGAGCAGCGCCGGGCTGCGGGCGACGGTCGCGCAGCTGTCCCGGGCGCAGAAGCCGTCGGCCGGGACTCCGGCGTACTCGCGGTTCGTGAACCGGCGGATCGGCCGGGTGTTCGCGGCCGCGGCGTTCCTCGGCCGGCGCACGCCCAACCAGGTCAGCCTGGCGAGCGGGTTCTGCTCGCTGATCGGGATCGTGCTGGTGGCCTGCGTGCGGCCGTCCCTGGGCCTGGCGCTGGTGGTGACGGCGCTGCTCGTGCTCGGCTACGGGCTGGACTCCGCGGACGGGCAGCTGGCCCGGCTGCGCGGCGGCGGGTCGCCGCTGGGGGAGTGGCTCGACCACATGATCGACGCGGTCAAGATCGTGCTGCTGCACAGCGCCGTACTGATCTCGTTCTACCGTTTCGATGCCTTTGACAACGACCTGGCGCTGCTCGTGCCGCTCGCGTACGTGTGCATGTCGTCGGTGCTGTTCTTCGGGCTGATCCTGATCGACCAGCTCCGCCGGCGGCACGGCGCGGCCGGCGAGCCCAACCGGCGCGGGGATTCCGTGGTCAAGTCGTTGCTCATCGCACCGACCGACTACGGCGTCCTGTGCCTGGTCTTCCTCGCCTTCGGCACGCCGTCGCTGTTCCTCGTGCTGTACGGCGCGCTGCTGGCGCTGAACCTGCTGTTCCTGGCCGCCGCGGTCGCGAAGTGGTACCGCGAGATGGCCGCGCTGGGGGTGCGCGCCTGATGACGGTCGTCGGGTACGCGCCCGGGGTGTACGACATGTTCCACATCGGGCACCTGAACATCCTGCGCCGGGCCCGCGAGCACTGCGACCACCTGATCGCGGGCGTCGTCGAGGACGACGTGGTGGCCCGGATCAAGGGCCGGCCGCCGGTGGTGCCGCACGAGGAGCGGATGGAGGTCGTCCGGGCGCTCGACCTGGTCGACGAGGTGGTCAGCGACTGGTCCAGCGACAAGTTCGAGATGTGGCAGCAGTTGCGCTACGACGTGCTCTTCAAGGGTGACGACTGGAAGGGAACGGAGAAGGGGACCAGACTGGAAAGGCTGCTGGGTGAGGTCGGCGCACAGGTGCACTACTTCCCGTACACCGCCTCCACCTCGAGCACCGATCTGCGCAGGCTTCTGGAAGGGATGAACTGATGCCGGGCCGGCCGAAGGTACTGCTCAGTGCGTACGCCTGCCGGCCGGCAGGCGGATCGGAGCCGGGCGCCGGCTGGGCGTGGGCGAAGGCCGCGGCGCGGGACCACGACGTCTGGCTGCTCACCCGGAAGAAGTTCGCGCACGAGATCGCCGCGGAGCTCGCGGCGCGGCCGGTGCCCGGTCTGACCGTCGTACCGCTGGAGATGCCGGGGTGGATCCTGCGGCTGCGGCGGCGGCCGTCGGACGTGTACTGGTACTACCCGCTGTGGCAGGGGCTGGCGCGGCGTACGGCGCGGCGGCTGCACGCGGAGCATTCGTTCGACGTGATCCACCACCTGACGTTCGCGGTCGACTGGATGGGTGCCGGGGTGGTGGAGCGGTCGTCGGCGAAGGTGATCTGGGGTCCCGTCGGCGGGTCGACGACCGCGCCGCTGTCGATGGCGCACTGGCTCGGGACGCGCGGTGTCGCGGGGGAGCTGGTCCGCCGTGCGTACACCGGGATCCGGCGCCGCGCGACCGGGCGGCGGATGGCGCAGATCGCCGACCTCATGGTTGCCCAGAACAACGATGTCGCCGAGGTGTTCCGCCCGTACGCGCGGGAGATCGTGGTCCAGCCGAACGTGGCGATCCGGCGGTTCACCGCGTCGGGTCCGTACGAGCCGTTCGGGGCGCCCGGCGTGAAGACGGCGCTGTTCGTCGGCCGGCTGATCCCGTGGAAGGGCGTGCTGCTCGCGATCAGCGCGCTGGCCCGGCCCGAGGCCGCGGACTGGGAGCTGCGGATCATCGGGGACGGCCCGGACTGGGGTCGCGCGGAGAGCCTGGCCTGGCAGCTCGGTGTCCGCGACCGCGTCGAGTTCATGGGCGCGCTGCCGCGCGAGGACGTCCTGGCGGCGATGTTCCGCGCCGACGCCCTGCTCGCCCCCGCCATCCGCGAAGCCGCCGGCTGGGCCGTCACCGAGGCCCTAGCCTCCGGCTGCCCCGTCGTCTGCGTCGACCGCGGCGGCCCCGCCGTCATCGTCGGCCCCGGCGAGGGCGTCACGGTCCCGTGGCGCGGCGACGTCGTCGGCGAACTGGCCCGCGGCCTGGCATCACTGCAGGGCCGCATCACCCCGGTGGACCGCTGGGGCCCCGACCGACTCCCCGACCTGCTGGCCGAGTGGTACACCCCGGCCCGCGTCTCCGCTGACTAGTCGCGGGCGGTTTTGCCGGGGAGGGCGAGCATGCGGTCGAGGGCGAGCTTGGCGTACTTCTCGGTGTCGGGGTCGACCTTGATCGGGTTGACGACGTGGCCGGCGACCAGGTTCTCCAGGGCCCAGACGAAGTGCGGGAGGTCGATGCGGTTCATCGTCGCGCAGTAGCAGACCGTCTTGTCGAGGAAGACGATGTTCTTGTCGGCGTGCTGTTTCGCGAGGCGCTGGACCAGGTTGAGCTCGGTGCCGACGGCCCACGACGTGCCGGGCTCGGCGGTTTCGAGCGCCTTGATGATGTACTCCGTGGAGCCGACCTGGTCCGCCTTCGTGACCACCTCGTGGCGGCACTCGGGGTGCACGATCACGTTCACGCCGGGGACCCGGGCGCGGACGTCGTCGACCGACTCGGCGGTGAACCGGCCGTGCACCGAGCAGTGCCCGCGCCACAGGATCATCTTCGCGGCCGCGAGCTGCTCGTTCGTCAGGCCGCCGTTCGGCTTGTGCGGGTCGTACACGACGCAGTCGTCGAGCGACAGGCCGAGCTCCAGGACGGCGGTGTTGCGGCCGAGGTGCTGGTCGGGGAGGAAGAGCACCTTCTCGCCCTGCTCGAACGCCCAGTTCAGCGCGGTCTCCGCGTTGCTCGACGTACACACGACGCCGCCGTTGCGGCCGCAGAACGCCTTGATGTCGGCGCTGGAGTTCATGTACGTGACCGGCACCGTCACGTCGGCGACACCCGCGTCGGCGAGCGCGTCCCAGGCCGCCTCGACCTGCTGGATGCGGGCCATGTCGGCCATCGAGCACCCGGCTGCGAGGTCCGGCAGGATCACGGTCTGCTGGTCGTTGGTGAGGATGTCGGCCGACTCCGCCATGAAATGCACGCCGCAGAACACGATGTACGGTGCGGCCGGCCGGGCGGCCGCGTCGCGGGCGAGCTTGAAGGAGTCACCGGTGACGTCGGCGAACTGGATCACCTCGTCGCGCTGGTAGTGGTGCCCGAGCACGAACACCTGGTCGCCGAGCGCCGCCTTCGCCTTCAGTGCCCGCTCGACCAGGTCCGGGTCGGACGCCGGCGGGAGCGCGCCCGGGCACTCGACGCCGCGCTCGGAGTGCGGGTCGGTGTTCTGCCCGAGGAACAGCAACGGAAGGGACTTCGAGCCGTCTGCGATCGTCGTCACGTCGGATATCGTCGCACGCCCACCGCCGCACTCCACGTGGCACGTGTCATTGCTCAGAGTGTGAAATCAGTACGCTGCCGGTGTGAAGAACGCGGGTCTCGTGCTGGCCGCCGGTGCGGGCCGCAGGATGGGTACGCCGAAGGCTCTCGTCCGCGACGCCGGCGGTGTCCCGTGGGTCGTCCGGGCGTCCCGCCTACTCGCCGCCTCGGGCTGCGCACCGGTCGTGGTGGTGATCGGAGCCGCCGCCGACGAGGTCCGCGCCGAACTGTCGGCCGAGCCGGTGCACGTCGTCGAAGCAACGGACTGGGCGGAGGGCATGGGCGCCTCCCTCCGAGCCGGCCTGAAGACCTTCGCCCCCGGCGTCGATGCGGTGGTTGTCGTGCCCGTGGACGTCCCGGGGCTGACCGCGGCGGCGGTGCGGCGGGTCGTGGAGAGAGCGGGGCCGGAGGCGCTGGTGCGGGCGACGTACGGCGGGGCGCCGGGGCATCCGGTGGTGATCGGGCGGAAGCACTGGGCCGGGGTGATCACGTCGGCGCGCGGGGACGAAGGAGCGCGGGGGTACTTGCGCGAGCACGAGACGGTGCTGGTGGAGTGCGGGGACGTGAGTGACGGTGCCGACGTCGACACGCCGGAGGATCTGCCGCCGGGACACGGATGAGGGTTGGCAACGGCCGGAAGTAGGTGAATGCTGAAGGAGTGAGTGCCGTCGGCTCGGCGGCGGAGCTGGCCGAGTGTCTGCGGACGACCGGGTACCTAGCCGACGAGGGCTTGGCCACGGTCGGGTATCTCGCGCTCGCGCTGCATCGCCCGCTGCTGCTGGAGGGTGAGCCCGGCACCGGCAAGACCTCGCTCGCGTCCGCGATCGCCGAAGCGCTCGATCTCGACCTGATCCGGCTGCAGTGCTACGAGGGCATCGACGCCTCGCAGGCGCTCTACGACTGGGACTTCCCGCGCCAGATCCTGCACCTGCGCACCGTCGAGGCGACCAGCACCGACGCGGCCGCCGAGGAGGTGGAGAAGAGCCTGTTCGACGAGCGGTTCCTGCTCTCCCGCCCGGTCCTGCGGGCGCTCCGCGAGAGTCCCGCCGTGCTGCTCGTGGACGAGATCGACCGCGCCGACGACGAGTTCGAGGCGTTCCTGCTCGAGGTGCTGTCGACGTACGAGGTGACGATCCCCGAGCTCGGCACGATCAAGGCCGAGGTGCCGCCGATCGTGGTGCTCACGTCGAACCGCACCCGCGAGGTGCACGACGCGCTCAAGCGCCGCTGCCTGTACCACTGGATCGACCATCCCGGCCTGGCCCGCGAGATCGAGATCGTCCGCACCCGCCTGCCCGAGGTGTCGGCGCGGCTCGCCGAGCAGGTCACCCGGTCGGTGCAGCGGATGCGTGACCTCGACCTGCTCAAGCCGCCCGGTGTCGCGGAGACGCTCGACTGGGCGCGTGCCCTCGATGCGCTCGGTACCGATGTCCTCGACGTCGAGACCGCGGCCGCGACGCTCGGCGCCGTGCTGAAGTACCGGGAGGACACCGACCGGGTCCGCGAATCCCTCGACCGGTTGCTGGCGAGCTGATCGCCATGTCGGGGCCCGATCTCGCGCTCGCCGGTTTCGCCACCGCCCTGCGCCACGCCGGGCTCGCGGTCACCGCCGACCGTGTGCACCTCTTCCTGCAGGCGGTCGCCGCTCTGGACGTCACCTCGACCGCGGACGTCTACTGGGCCGGCCGCGCCGCGCTCTGCAGCGGCCCCGACGACACCGCCCGGTACGACGAGGTGTTCGCGGCCTGGTTCACCGGGAGCCGGTCGCGCGGTGTCGTCCCGAGCCGCACCCCGCAGTCGTCCGTCCAGGCCAACCTCGGCGACGCCCCCGAGGAGGCCGACGGCAACCACACGCTGAACGTCTCCGCGAGTCCGACGGAAGTCCTCCGGCACCGCGACGTCGCCGAACTGTCCGCCGCCGACCGCGCCGAACTCGCCCGTCTGTTCGGCTCGCTCCGCCCGCGCAGCCCGACCCGTCGCACCAACCGCCGCCGCCCGTCGCGTCGCGGCGAGATCGACCCGCGCCGTACGCTGCGCGCCCAGCTCCGCCAGGTCGGCGAACCGGCCCGCGTCCGGTACCGGCGTCGCGGGGTCCGGCCGCGGCGCGTCGTCGTACTGATCGATGTGTCCGGCTCCATGCGTCCGTACGCCGACAGCCTGTTGCGTCTCGCGCACGTGATGGTCCAGCAGACGCCGCGATCGGCCGAGGTCTTCACCATAGGCACGCGACTCACGCGCGTAACGCCGGCCCTGCGGCACCGCGATCCCGAGTTCGCGTTGCGGGTAGCCGGTGACGTCGTACCGGACTGGTCGGGCGGGACGCGGCTGGGCGAGGTGCTGAAGGTGTTCCTGGACCGCTGGGGCCAGCGCGGTACGGCGCGGCGGGCGGTTGTCGTGGTGTGCAGCGACGGGTGGGAACGCGGCGACGCGGCGCTGCTCGGGGCTCAGCTGCAGCGACTGGCCGCCCTCGCGCACCGCGTGGTGTGGCTGAACCCGCATCGCGGCAAGCGCGGCTACGAGCCTGTGCAGTCGGGCATCGTCGCCGTCCTGCCGCACCTGGACGACCTCGTCGCCGGGCACAGCCTGGCCAGCTTCGCCGAACTTCTGGAGGTGGTCGCCGATGCGTGATGTGCTCGACCGGTTGCTGACCTGGTGGCAGGCCGGTGAATCGGTTGCCGTCGGCACCGTTGTCGCGACGTTCGACTCGGCGCCGCGGCCGCCGGGTGCGGTGATGCTGGTCGGTCCCGGGCTGGAGGCGGTCGGCAGTGTGTCGGGCGGCTGCGTCGAGGGCGCGGTGTACCAGTGGGGCGAGGACAGGATCTCC
>Ga0247821_10001768_pt1 | contig 12078 bp, 8 predicted proteins | sample 13C_Glycerol_Day_FD_192481 | JGI IMG/M metagenome (GOLD analysis project Ga0247821, IMG submission 192481) | Soil microbial communities from agricultural site in Penn Yan, New York, United States - 13C_Glycerol_Day14 | ecosystem: Environmental > Terrestrial > Soil > Agricultural land | place... | reverse complement strand
GTACATGCCGCGCCCACGCTCGACCAGGTTGTGCGCTTCGTCCACCAGCACGGCAACGCGCCACTGGTTGAGCTGGGCAAGGCTGTACAGCAGCGCATGCGCATCGAAGTAGTAGTTGTAGTCGGCGACCAGCACGTCGACCCAGCGCGCCATCTCCTGGCCCAGGTAGTACGGGCATACCTGATGTGCCAAGGCCACTTCACGCAGGTTGGCGCGGTCGAGCAACGGCAGTGCTGCCGCCGCTTCGCGCGCCGCCGGCAAGCGGTCGTAGAAGCCCGCCGCCAATGGGCAGGACTCGCCATGACAGGCCTTGTCCGGGTGCTCGCAGGCTTTGTCGCGGGCGATCAGCTCCAGTGTGCGCAACGCGGGCTGGGGCGTTGCATCGGTAATCTGGCGCATGGCGTCCAGCGCCAGCGCCCGGCCCGGCGTCTTGGCCGTGAGAAAGAACAGTTTGTCCAGCTGCTGCGGCACCATGGCCTTGAGCAGCGGGAACAAGGTACCGAGGGTCTTGCCAATGCCGGTGCTGGCCTGGGCCATCAGGCAACGGCCGGTACTCACCGCCTTGTACAAGGTTTCGGCCAATTGCCGCTGGCCCTGGCGGAACTGTGGGTAGGGAAAGCTCAGTGCCTGAAGGCCCTGATTGCGTTCGGCCAAACGTTGCTGCTGGCATTGAGCCCAGCCCAGAAAGCGCTGACACTGGATTTCGAAGAAGGCCCGCAGTTCAGTAGCCGTGAAATGCTCACTGAACAGCGTCTGCCCATCGCTGTCGACGTCCAGGTACACCAACGCCACCTCGATGGCCGACAGTTGACGTGCCTGACACATCAGCCAGCCATAAACCTTGGCCTGCGCCCAGTGCAACTGCCGGTGGTTGGCCGGCTGGCGCGTCAGGTCGCCACGGTGTGTCTTGATCTCTTCCAGGCGATTGCTGGCCGGGTCGTAACCATCGGCACGGCCGCGCACCTTGAGGGTTTCGAACTGGCCTTCGAGGGTAATTTCCGACTCGTAGCCGGCAGCACGCCGTGCCACCACCCGCTGGTGCCCTTCAATGCCCTCTTGAGCGGTGGGCGACGGGGTGAAGCGCAGGTCCAGGTCACCGACCTTGGCACTGAACTCGCACAAGGCGCGCACCGCCACGCTGTAGCTCAAGGTGTTTCGCTCCAGCGTACATGGCACACCGCGACCGGCAGTCCGTGTTGCCGGCAGAATTCCAGCCAGCGCAGTTGGTTATCCTGCAGGCGGTCACCGGGGCCCTTGACCTCGACCATGCGATAACGGCCCTGCTCGGGCCAGAACTGGATCAGGTCGGGCATGCCGGCACGGTTGCTGCGAATGTCCTGCAACAGGCGCAGGAAGCACTGCTTCAACTGGGCCGCCGGCAGGCAAGCCAAGGCCTGCTCCAGCAGTTCCTCGCTGAGCATGGACCAGAACACGAATGGCGACTGCAAACCCTGCTTGGCCTTGTAGCAGTCGAGAATCGCCTGGCGATGGCTACCCTCGTCGAGCCGACCGAGGCAGTGATCGAACAGCGCACTGCGCCGTTGCTGGAAGTCGCTGTCGTGCAGGTCTTGCGGCCCTGCCTGGAACGGGTTGAAGAACGCGCCGGGCACCGGAGCAAAGATGGCCTCCCAGCACAACAGGCCAAACAGGCTGTTGAACAGCGTGTTCTCCACGTAGTGTGCCTGGCCTCCCGCTTGTGCCAGATGCTGGCGCACGGCTTCCTCCACGCCGAGTGCTGCGTGCTCGCGGGGCAGTTCGAGTTCGATCAGCTCCAGTGGCGCAACCCGCTGGCGCCGCTGTGGCGGGCCGCCGAGTTTTCGCGCCAGGCGCGGCAGCATGCGCTCCAGCGCCTGCACCTCCAGCGCATTGGCAGGTGCCGCAGCCAGCTGCAACGCCAATGCGTGGGCCTGGGGCCATTGTTCGCTGCGCTCCAGCACCCGCACCTGGCGGATACGTGCCTGAGCATGGTTGCACTGCGCATACACGGCCATGGCCAGGTCCCATTCAGCCAGGCGCTCGCAGTGTTGGCCCAGGGCGAATTGCAACCGCGCATGGCGCCGCGCCAGCCAGGGGTTGTCGCTGTGCAGGCCCTGCAACGCCGCGAGGATTGGCAGCGGGTCGCCGCCCTGCTCCAGGCGCTCGGCGCACTGGTGCAGCGCCATGGCCAGGTCGACTTCGGCACGTTGCTGCAAGGCACGTGAATCGGTGCTGAACGGTACCTGCTCGTAACGCAGTACCCCCAGGTCAGCGAGGACGAAGTCAGACCAGTCCTGGTACAGGTTGCCGAAGAACAGCAGACGCATGCGGTCGCACAGGGGCTGCAGGCACCACTGGACAATGCGTACCTCGCTGTCAGGGAACCACTCGCTCAGAGGTCGGGCAGCCAGCTCCAAGGGTTGCAGCTGTGCCAGCAGATCCTGCTTGGCGGCGCGGGGGCGGCTCAATTGCGGGGCGAAGCAACGGGCCAGCTCGTCTTTGCGCAGCAAGGCGAACAGTTGCTCCAGTGCCAGTTGCTCGGGCTCCCGTACCCAGCCGAGCGCCTGCAACGGCTGCAGCGCCAGCGCGGTATCGCCGATTTCGACGTAGTCCAGCCGGTCGCTGCGAAACAACTCGCCCTTGCGCATGACCATGCGCACCATCAAGGCCTGAGCGGGTGCCTCCAGTTGATTGAAGGCCTGGATGAACGCCAGCTCCTGGTCATCGAGCAGGTCCTGGTAGCGCTGTTCTACCCACAGCAGCACCTGGCGGAAATTGTGCAGGTAGTAGAACGGGTCGTCGACGGAATGAGCGATCACAAGTACAGAGTCAGGCGGCTGGAACAACCACTGGTTATACATACAGACCAGCGCGCCTGGCAAGTACCGTGGGTCACTCCGTCGCGGTGACCATGTCCCCCGCCTCGGCCTTCACGCTGCCAAGCGGCGCCTGCAGCAGCAGGAAGTAAGCCACCGCCGAGCACAGCGCCACCACCGCACTGATCATGAACGCCGTGGTGAACGAGCCCGAATACTGGATGCTGAAGCCGGTCACGATCGGCGCGACAGAGCCGGCGATGTAACCGCCGAAGTTCTGGATCGAACCAAACGAGGCCACGCGCTGGCTGTCGACGATGGTGTTGACGATCATCCAGGCGGTTGCGCTGGCCATGTTGATGCTGAACAGCGCCAGGCACAGCAGGATGATGCAGCCGGTCAGGCCGGTGACGAACGACAGCGGCAAGGTGAACAGTGCTGCCAGCACCAGGCCGGTGATGACACTGAACTTGCGGCTGCCCAGCACACTCATGCCACGTTTTACCAGCCAGTCGCAGAAGCGGCCGGCAACGATAGTACCTGCCGCGCCAAAACCGTAGGCCAGCGACACGACCCAGGCGGTCTTGTACAGGTCCAGGCCGTGCTCACGCTCGAAGTAACCCGGCAACCAGGTCAAGTGCAGCCACAGCATGTAGATCACACCCATGAAGCCCAGTACCGCCCCCCAGGTGCTGCGGTGCTTGAACAGGTCGAGCCAGCCGGCAAAGTAAGAAGGCTTCGGCGCGTGCACCGAGGACGCGGGCGCCTGGTGCTCCCCCGGCAGCGGCTTGCCTTCGGCTGCCAGCTCGGCCAGGTATCGCGCCTTGCTTTTGTAGAAGCTCAGCCAGCACACCGCCAGTACCACGCCGATCACGCCTGTAATGATGAACATGCCGCGCCAGCCGAAGTTGACCATGAACAGCGTCAGCAACGGCGGTGCCAGACAGGGACCAAGGCAGGTCGACGACCACACCACGCCGGTTGGCGTGCCGCGTTCGTTGGCATCGAACCACTCCGACAAAGCCTTGGCGGCCGACGGGAACATCGGCGCCTCGCCAATCCCCAGCAATACCCGCAGGCCCATGAAACCGGCAAAACTGCTGACCATGCCGAACGCAGCCTGGGCAACCGACCAGCCCAGCAACGAGGCACCGAGGGCGATCTTGCTGCCCAGGCGGTCGATGATCATGCCCATCGGCAGTTGGGCAAAGGCATAGGCGATGGAAAACGCCGACAACAGAATGCCCATCTGCGAAGGGCTGATCATCATGTCTTTCTGGATGGAGGTGTTGGCGATCGACAGCGCACTGCGGTCCAGGTAGTTGACGATGCCGATCAGCAGCAGGAACACGACGGTGATGCGCTGGTACTTCTTCATAGGGTTCATGTGTCGACCTTTATTATTATTGTTGCCGCGCTGTCAGCGCCTTGGCGATCCCTCGTTGATGCTGCGCCCCTCCCTGGCGCAGCGTGTCGTTCAGGGCCTGCGTGCAGTGGCTGCAACCTCCAGCAAGCCACGCCGGCCGAGGTTGTCGATCAGCGCGCGCAGGCCGAACGCCCATTGCGGTGCCAGGTCGCTGGTGGTCACGCGGTTGCACAAGGTGCCCAGTTGCGGGTTGCTGATGCTCACCACATCGCCCGGCTTGTGGGTAAAGCCGTTGCCCGGCTGGTCGCGGTCCTGCTTGGGCGCGAACAGGGTGCCAAGGAACAGCACCAGGCCGTCGGGGTATTGATGGTTTTCGTTAAGCGTCTGCTGCACCAGGTCTTGGGGGTCGCGGCTGATCTGGCGCATGGAGCTGCGACCCGACAGGACGAAACCGTCTTCACCCTCCACCCGCAGGTCCACCTCGGCAGTGCGAACGTCGTCCAGCCCGAAGCTTTCGTCAAACAGCCGCAGCAGCGGCCCCAATGCAGTGGAGGCGTTGTTGTCCTTGGCTTTGGACAGCAGCAAGGCACTGCGCCCTTCGAAGTCGCGCAGGTTGACGTCGTTGCCGAGCATGGCGCCCTTGATACTGCCATCGCTCGACACCGCCAGCACCACTTCCGGCTCCGGGTTGTTCCAGCTGGACTTGGGGTGGATGCCGATGTCCGCGCCATGGCCAACCGCCGACAGCGGCTGGGCCTTGGTGAATACTTCGGCATCCGGGCCAATGCCCACTTCCAGGTATTGCGACCACAGGCCCTGCTCCACCAGCACCTTGCGCAGCGCTTCGGCTTGAGCCGAACCCGGCACGATCTGCGAAAGGTCGGCGCCAATGCGGCTGGCCAAGGTGTCACGGATCGCATCGGCCTTGGCCGGGTCACCCTTGGCCTGCTCTTCCACCACACGCTCCAGCAGGCTGGTGGCGAAGGTCACACCCGCGGCCTTCACCGCCTGAAGGTCGATGGGTGCCAACAGCCATGGCTGGCGCGGGTCGCGCCGGGCGGGGTCGCTGTTGGCCAGTAACGCCGGTAGCGCAATGAGCGGCTCGGCCAACGGCAAGGCACGCAGGTATGCGGCCGGGTCATCCACTTCAAGCAGCGCCGAGACCGTCGCCACATGGCTGCTGATATCGTAGACGGCGCCAGCCTTCACCCGCACCACCGCCGGCCCCTGTTCCGGCAACCAGACGCGCCCTACCCAACTGCCACTGTCGAACACGCTGGCATCAAAACTTAGCGGTAGCGGTTGATGGGTGTTCGATCGATCATCAGTCATCTGTGTACCCTTACTGTGCATCATTGGGAAAATGTCGGCAGTTCCATCAGCCCGGCCAGGCGGTCGAGGTCGGCCATCAACTGCGGCGACAGGCTTACGCCCTGCGCCAGTGCCTGGCGACGCAGGGCAAGGCCGGCTTGCCCGGGCAGGCGTACCGGGCGTTCGGGATCGAGCGGGCGGCTTGCCAGAATCAGGCGGCCAAGGAAGCTGGTTTCGTGGGTGAACGCCTCCAGGCCACCGAAGAAGCGCGGGTCAATGACCACGGCAGTGGCCGAGGCGCCCCACTGGGTGGGTTCGTCCTTGCGTCCATGACCGGCCAGGCCCGAGGTCAGGGCTTCGACCAGCAGCGCCAAGGCGAAGCCTTTGTGACCAAAGGCCTGCCCCCCCAGAGGCAGGATGCTGCCTGGCGGGGTAGTGAAAAAATCGCGCGGGTCGTCACTCAGTTGCCCGTCGTTGCTCACCAGCACCGGGTGCGGCAGGCGGCTGCCGGCATCGCGGCATTGGCCCACCAACCCGAGGGTGACCGTGGACATGCTGACGTCCAGCAGTATCGGCTCGCCCTGGGTCGGTACACCGGCAGCAATCGGGTTGGGGGTGTACACGGGGTCGATACCGCCATGGGCGCAGACCAACGCCACAGACGGGTCCGACGAGTAGACCATGGCCACCAGGCCTTGGTCGGTATAGGGCTTCAGGTAGGCGGCCAGGCAACCTATGTGCGAAGCCCGGCGCACCACGGCGATACCGATGCCCTGCGCGGTTGCACCTTTGGCTGCGCAGTCCAGTGCACGGCTGACGCAGTATGGCCCCAGTACATAGTGGCCATCGAACACGCTGGAAATACCACTGTCCGACACGTGCTCCAGCGCCTGTGCGCGGGCCTTGACCTGCCCGCTGAGGATGCCATCGATGTAACGGCTGACCAGGTTCAGGCCATGGGTGCGGTGCCCGAGCAGTTCGCCTTCGAGCAGCACCCGGGTGACCACTTGGGCGACTTCGCTATCGGCACCGGCTTTTACGAACAGTTGCTCGACAAAGGCGGTTAGCGCTTGCACGTTGTAACGTGTGGGTTGGGTCATTACGGTTGCCTCGAAAATGGGACTGCAACGGACGATCAGGTCACGGCGCCAATCTGCCAGGGCACGAATTCGTTCTGCCCATAGCCGTGCTGTTCGCTCTTGCTGCGCGCCCCGGAGGCAATGCGCAGCATCTGATCGAAGATGTACGCACCCCGCTCCTCGATGCTGGTGGAGCCCTCGGCAATTCCACCGCAATTGACGTCCATGTCTTCTTGCTGGTGCTCGAACACCCGGTTGTTGGTAGCCAACTTGATCGACGGCGCGGGGGCACAGCCGTAAGCCGAGCCTCGACCGGTGGTGAAGGCGATCAGGTTGGCCCCGCCGGCCACCTGGCCGGTGGCCGAGACCGGGTCGTAGCCGGGGGTGTCCATGAACACCAGGCCTTGTGCGCGCACGGCTTCGGCATACTGATACACGTCGACCAGGTTGCTGGAACCCGCCTTGGCCACCGCGCCCAGGGATTTCTCGAGGATGGTGGTCAGCCCGCCTGCCTTGTTACCGGCCGAAGGGTTGTTGTTCAGTTCGGCGTTCATGCGCTGGCAGTAGTCTTCCCACCAGCGAATGCGCGCCACCAGCTTCTCACCCACCTCACGGCTGACTGCGCGGCGCGTCAGCAAGTGCTCGGCGCCGTAGATTTCCGGGGTTTCGGAAAGGATCGCGGTACCACCGGCGGCCACCAAGCGGTCAACCGCATTGCCCAGTGCGGGGTTGGCGGTAATCCCCGAGTAGCCATCGGAGCCGCCGCATTGCAGGCCGACTACCAGATGCTGTGCGCTGACCGGTTGACGCCTCACCTGGTTGGCCTCGGCCAGCAGGCTGCGAACCTGCTCGATGCCTGCCGCGATGGTTTTCGAGGTGCCACCGATGCCTTGGATCGTGAAGGCACGCAACTGTGCGCTGGCCTGCAGGCCCTGGGTTTCCAGCAGGCTTTCAATCTGGTTGGTTTCGCAGCCCAGGCCGATGATCAGCACGGCAGCGAAGTTGGGATGCACGGCGTACCCGGCCAGGGTTCGGCGCAGCAGGCCAAGGGCTTCGCCGCTGGGGTCCACGGCGCAGCCGGCACCGTGGGTCAGGGCCACCACCCCGTCGATGTTCGGGTAATCGGCAAGCGCTTCGGGGTGGATGTCGCGGCGGAAATGGTCGGCCACCGCCCGGGCTACCGTGGCCGAGCAGTTCACCGACGTGAGAATACCGATGTAGTTGCGGGTAGCGACCCGGCCATCGGCGCGCACAATGCCTTGGAACTGCGCTGCGCTGCCCGGCTGGCTGCGGGTATCGACACCGAAGGCATAGTCGCGGGCAAAGTCACCCATCTGGACGTTGTGCACATGCACATGGTCGCCGGCATCGATGGCCTGCGATGCAAAACCGATGATCTGGCCGTACCGGCGCAGCGGCTGGCCCTGCTCCACACGAACCGTGGCGAGCTTGTGGCCCGAGGGGATAGGCTGGCGCACGGTAATCGCCTCGGCCTCCAGGCGCAGGCCTTGCGGCAGCGGCTGACGGGCGATCAGTACATTGTCCAGCGGGTTCAGGCGGATGACGGCAGGGTCACCGGATTTGGCAATCAGTTGCATGGGACCTCTCAGGGCGGTGCGGCTGACTTCTTGTTATGGCTGTGGCCACTTTAAGAAGCCTTGCGTGGCATTCCCAATGAGATGATCCGATCAAGCGATAACCTGAGGTTATCGCAAGAGGATTTCAGCACCTGATTATCAATCACCTGTGAGGCCATGAGGGCTGCGCTACACGGCCTCGGGGCTATCTCTATACGGCCCTGCGACGCTGCGCACCCTCCAGCAGGATCTCGACAAACGCCCGAGCCGAAGCGCTCAGCGGTTCCTCCTTACGGGTGACCACACCATACTCCAGCGCAGGTACATGCAAGGGGCTGCGCAGCTCCTTGAATTGCCCGCTGGCCAGCTGTGCGGCAACCATCGAGCGCGGCAACATGGCAATCATAGGTGCCGATTGCAGCAGCTGCAGGAACATCGGCATGGAGATGGTCTCGACACTGTCGGCAGGCGTGGCGATACCGGCCACCCGGAACGCCTGCTCCAGGCGGTTGCGGATCGGCGTGCCCACCGGGTACAGCACCCACGGCCAGTCGCCTAGCGCTTCAAGGGGTGTGCTGTCGAGCTGGTTGAGCGGGTGCTCGCTGTTCACTACCAGGCTGAAAGGTTCGGGCTCCAAGGGCTGGAAGTCGAACAGCTGGCTGAAGCGTTCCTCAGTAAAGCGGCCGATCATGATGTCCAGCTTGTTCTGCTCAAGCATGGCCAGCAGGTGATCGCTGGAGTGCTCCACCACTTCAATCGACAGTAACGGGCTGCGCGCCTTGATGGCGGCGATGGCCTGCGGCAGAACCAATGCAGTCGCGGCAAAGATACCGCCAACACGAATAAAGCCGTGCCCGCCGTTGCGCAGGCGGTTGACCTGGTCGACGAACTGCTGCGACTCGGCCAGCGCACCCTGAGCGTAACGCACCACGTACTCGCCCAGTTCGGTAGGTGGCATGCTGCGCGGCAAGCGCTCGAACAGGGCGAAGCCGAACTGCTCCTCAAGGTCGCGCAGCATCTTGCTCAGGGCCGGCTGGCTAAGGTTCATGCGGGTGGCGGTTGCATGCATGTTGCGCGTGCGCGCCAGGGTGTCGATCAGCACCAGGTGCTTGTAGCGAATCCAGTTGCAAAAGCTGGAATGGGTCATGTCCGGCGGCATAGACGCAGGGCCTCATGCTGGGTGAAGGTCATTGCGCCCGCAAGTAGCGCAGCAAAGTATCGAGGGCAACCGAGTGGGGCCGTGAACGCAAGGTGAGTACACCGAGGTTGGCCATGGCCAGCGGCAGTTCCACCGGCAGGATGGCGACCATCCCATAGCGGGCATAGTGCTCGGCTACGTCATTGGGCACCACTGCAATCATTTCAGAGGCTTCGAGCATGGCCGTGGTTGCCAGGATCGAGGCGGTTTCGACGATGTCCAGCGACTGCACCATGCCGCCGGCCTGCAGCGCGCTTTCGACGCGGCGGCGCATCGGGCTGCCGATGGGGTGCAGGATCCAGGTCAGGCTCACCAGGTCTGCCAGCTGCAACCCGGTGGCGCGGGCCAAGGGGTGGCCTGCGCGGGCAATCACGCGCATCTGCTCACCCCCTTCGAACAGCTCGATGTTCAGCGCCTGGCTGTCGCTCTGGTCCGGCAGGCGCCCCACCACCATGTCGAAGTCACCGCGCAGCAAGGCGGGCAGCAAGGTATCGCTGGTACCGACTTCCAGGGCGATGCGTACCTTGGGGTGGTCGTGCTTGTAAGCCAGTATCGCCTTGGTCAGCACGCCCGGCACCGGCCCCATGACGCTGCCCACGCGCACCAGGCCCAAGGCCCCGCGCGCCAGCTCGGCGATTTGCGCCTGGGCATGCTCGAACTCATGCAACGCGTTCTGTGCGTAGCGGATCATCACCTCGCCGTACAGCGTTGCTTGCATGCCCCTTGGCAAACGCTCGAACAACCGTACGCCAAGACGCTCCTCCAGTTGTTGCAGCAACAGGCTGGCCGCCGGTTGCGTGGTGTGCATCGCTGCCGCAGCGCGGCGCAGGTTGCCAAATTCGCCCAAGGCATTGAGCAGCGTGATCTGCCGGCTGGAGATTTTCAGTGCGCCAAGGCTGGCAGGCGCCTGGGCGTTATCGGGCGGCAAGCGAGACATATCGAATCCGGTATCGCTGATTAAGATTTGGCGATTATGCCTGTATCGCTCGACAACCTACAGTCAGCGCTCCCAGTGCTTGAACAGAACAAGAGCCGACCATGAGCATTCGTATTACCCACCTCAGCGTACGTGACATCCGTTTCCCCACTTCACTGTCGCTGGATGGCTCAGACGCCATGAACAGCGCCCCCGACTATTCTGCGGCCTATGTGGTGCTGCACACCGACGCCGAGGCCCTCGAAGGCCACGGCCTGACGTTCACCATCGGCCGAGGCAACGAGATATGCGCGGCCGCGGTGCAGTCACTGGCGCCCTTGATCGTCGGCCTCACCCTCGATGAAATCACCGCCGACATGGGTGGTTTCTGGCACCGCTTTACCGTCAGCGACAGCCAGCTGCGCTGGCTGGGCCCGGAAAAGGGCGTGATCCACCTGGCCACGGCCGCCATCATCAACGCCGTGTGGGACCTGTGGGCCAAGCACGAAGGCAAGCCCGTATGGAAACTGCTGGCCGACATGACGCCGGAGCAACTGGTGCGCTGCCTGGACTTCAGCTATGTCACCGACGTGCTCACCCCCGAAGAAGCCATTGCCCTGCTGCGCCGCCAGGCGCCAGGCAAAGCCCAGCGCGAGGCACAGATGCTGCGTGAAGGCTACCCCGGCTACACCACCGCGCCAGGCTGGTTGGGCTACAACGAAGAAAAAATGCGCAAACTGGCCCGCGAGGCCGTGGAAGATGGCTGGACCCACATCAAGCAGAAGATCGGCGCCGACCTGGAAGAAGACATTCGCCGTGCCACTATCCTGCGCGACGAAATCGGCTGGGAGCGCACCCTGATGATGGATGCCAACCAGGTGTGGGGGGTCGAGGAGTCGATCGCCAACATGCGCCGCCTGGCCGCCTTCGAACCGTTGTGGATCGAAGAACCGACCAGCCCGGACGACATTCTCGGCCACGCCACCATTCGCCAACGCATCGCGCCGATTGGCGTGGCCACCGGTGAACATTGCCACAACCGTGTCATGTTCAAGCAAATGTTCCAGGCCGGTGCGCTGGACTTCTGCCAGCTGGACGCTGCCCGCCTGGGCGGCCTGAACGAGGTGCTGATCGTGCTGCTGATGGCGGCCAAGTACGACGTACCGGTGTGCCCGCACGGGGGTGGCGTCGGGCTGTGCGAATATGTGCAGAACATCGCCCTGTTCGACTACATCGCAGTGTCTGCCTCGCTGCACAACCGGGTGCTGGAGTACGTCGACCACCTGCACGAGCACTTCATCGACCCGGTGGTGATCCATCGCGGGCGCTACATGCCGCCACAACGCCCTGGCTACAGCATCGAGATGCACGCTGAGACCCTGGAACGTTATCAGTACCCCAACGGCGCAGTGTGGCTCGACATCAACCGTTCCTGACCCACAGACCTGAGTGTGCCGCTGCTGCGCGGCACACCACCAGCACTTTTCACGGGGAAAAAAACAATGACAACCCTCACCCGCGCAGCGGCTTGCGCCCCTGCCACCACCCATGAGCAGCGCTTGAACGGCCTGCTGCTACGCAAATTGATGCCACTGCTCATCGTCGTCTACGTGATGAGCTTTCTTGACCGCACCAACATCGCCCTGGCGAAAGCCAGCATGGGCATTGACCTGGGCCTTTCGGCAGCCGCCTATGGCCTGGGCGCGGGCTTGTTCTTCCTTACCTATGCCTTGGCCGAAGTGCCCAGCAACCTGATCATGCACCGGGTGGGCGCGCGCTTCTGGATCACCCGTATCATGATTACCTGGGGTTTGCTCTCGGCAGGCATGGCCTTCGTTC
>Ga0247821_10001767_pt1 | contig 12081 bp, 12 predicted proteins | sample 13C_Glycerol_Day_FD_192481 | JGI IMG/M metagenome (GOLD analysis project Ga0247821, IMG submission 192481) | Soil microbial communities from agricultural site in Penn Yan, New York, United States - 13C_Glycerol_Day14 | ecosystem: Environmental > Terrestrial > Soil > Agricultural land | place... | reverse complement strand
TGATAACTTCACGTTGGGGCATTCTGGGTTTCCTGTGAGCGGGTAAACGTCCATCTTCTGAATACCACCATACCGACAAATTGTCGCAGCAACGAGTGCCTTGTCAGTCAGGACCGCTCTAAAGCACGCGGATCAGCTTTCCAGCCGACAGCGTGCAAGGCTTCAAGCAGCTGTTCGGGCTTCAGCGCCAGGGCTTGCTGGCCATTGGCTCGCAAGTCGCTGGCGGCCAGCATCGCGTTGAGAATGGCTTCCTCCACGGCATCGGCCGCCGCACTGAACAGCGCGGAAATATGGTCGTTGTTGACCATTTGCACCGTGCTGGTCGGTTCGCCCGGACGGCCGACATTGGTTACCGGCAAGTCGCTGTTGCCCACCGAAAAGGCTACGAAAATATCGCCGCTGGAGTCCTCGGTGCCGCCGCCGACCCGCGCCAGGCCGACACTGGCACGCTGGGCCAGGCGTGTGCATTGGTGGGGCAGCAGCGGCGCGTCGGTGGCCAGGGTCACGACAATCGAACCCATGCCGGCTTCGCCGATGTTGTCGCTGCCCCGAAACGGCGAAGGCAGCTCGCCCAGCACCTGACCGACCGGATAGCCGCCAACCCGCAGTGCTTCGCGCACGCCATAGTTGGCCTGCACCAGGGCGCCGACGGTCCAGCCACCGGCTGCAGCGCTCAGCACCCGCGACGAAGTACCGATACCGCCCTTGAACTCATGGCAGATCATCCCGGTGCCACCGCCTACGCAACCTTCGGCCACCGCTCCGCTGCGGGCATCGGCCAGGGCGGCATGGACGTGTTCGGCGGTGACGTGCTGGCCCCAGATGTCATTGAGCACGCCGTCGTAGGTTTCCAGCACCGTGGGCATGCACCAGTAGGTACGTTGCTTGCCCAGCTCGCGCTCGGCCGCCACCAGCGCATCGCGGACCACGCCGACGCTGTGGGTGTTGGTGTAGGCAATCGGCGTGGTCAGCAGGCCTGCTTCGCGAATCCACTCAAGGCCGGTTGCGTCACCGTTGCCGTTGAGGACATGGACACCGGCAAAGCACGGTTGCAGGTGCGCCGGTTGCGGCCGTGGCTCGATCACGGTGACGCCGGTGTGGACCGATTGGTTGCCGTTTTCGCGGTGAATCGTGTGATGGCCGACACGAACACCAGGTACATCGGTAATGGCGTTGTAGACGCCGGGATTGCCCATGCCAATACGGATGCCCAGCTCACGAATACGCATTGTTTCACTGCTCCATCGGAAAGTTTCGAAGGCCGCCTGCTGCCGTGCCTGCCCCGGGGTCATGCCGTACATGACAAACCGGGCGGGCTACCGCAATACTGCGTGCCGGTGTGCAGAGTCTAGGAACTCGGCCCGCCGTTGGCGATTCCCCCCAGTCGTTACCCCTCAGGAGTTATCGGTGCAGACGCTATTCGAAGCAGCGGCCCATCATCACGGGCTGGCCAAGGTGATCGAGCAGTTGGGGCGGCCTGGATTCTGGCAGCAGACCCTGATGTTGCTGAACCAGATGCTGCCGTTCGACAACGGTCTGGTGATCTTTGCCGAGAACGACTGCGCACCGGTGGTGCTGGCCGAGTTCGATCGCGGCTTCAGCGATACACCGTCGCCCATGCCCCTGTACCTCAGTGGCCTGTACCTGCTCGACCCGTTCAACCAGGCCATGCAGGACGGCCTGGCCGACGGCGTCTACCGCATGGAAGAGGTGGCGCCGGACGAATTTCGTCAGAGCGACTATTTCCAGAACTACTTTCGCTCGGCCATCGGCGAGGACGAGCTACAGTTGATCCTTAACCTGACGCCGGGGCAGCGGCTGGCGATTTCTCTGGGCGCCAACCAGCGCTTCGAGACCGCACACCTTGGCCAGATGACGCTGTACGCTCCCTGGTTGCTGGCGCTTTTACGCCAACACTGGCGGTTGCAGAACCCGACCCAGGACAACAGCACCCAGGTGACGCCGGTAGAGCGTGCGCTGGAGCACTTCGGCAGCGATACCCTGTCGGCCCGTGAGCTGGAGATCGCTCGGCTGGTGTTGCGTGGCAACTCCAGCAAAGCGATTGCCAAGCGCCTGAGCATTTCCCAGGAAACGGTGAAAGTGCACCGTCGCAACCTGTACGCCAAGCTGGGCGTTTCAACACAATCGGAGCTGTTCAGCCTGTTTTTGCAACGGCTGACTCAACAGGAAACACAGGAGTGAATGATGTTGCGACTACTGGGCAAGGCTTCATCGATCAACGTGCGCAAAGTGCTGTGGACCTGCGCCGAGCTGAAACTGGAGGTTGAACGCGAAGATTGGGGTGTGGGCTTTCAGTCGACCCACAGCGAGGCTTTTCTGGCGCTCAACCCCAATGCCATGGTGCCGGTGATCGAAGACGGCGATTTTGTCTTGTGGGAGTCCAACAGCATCATCCGTTACCTGGTCAACCAGTATGGCGGCGAGCACCTGTACCCGACCGCAGCAAAATTGCGCGCGCGGGTCGACCAGTGGATGGACTGGCAGGCGACCGACCTCAACGGCGCCTGGAGCTACGCTTTTCTCTCACTGGTGCGCCAGTCACCCGCGCACCAGGACCCAGAAGCCCTGGCTGAGGCATGCCGCAACTGGGCGCGGAACATGACCATCCTCGATCGCCAGCTCGAACGCACTGGCGCCTATGTCAGCGGCGAGGTGTTTTCCCTGGCGGATATCCCCATCGGACTGTCGGTCAACCGCTGGTTCCAGACGCCGCTGGAGCGTCCTGCGCTGCCAGCGGTGCAAGCCTATTACGAGCGGTTGAGCGAGCGCGAAGGTTACCGTCTGCATGGGCGCAACGGCACGCCGTAACGGCTATTGGTCCAGCGCGGTGAGGATCGCGTGGGCTACTTTGACCCGTTCGGCATTCGGGTAGTTTTTGTTCGCCAGCAGCACAATGCCGATGTGTCTGGACGGTACGAAAACCACGTAGGCACCGAAGCCGTTGGTTGAGCCGGTCTTGTTCAGCAGCGTGTTGTCCTGCAGCGGCTGGGCCGGTTTCAGCCAGTTGACCCGGTGGGGTTCGAGGGTCATCGACGTGGAATTTCCGGCCAGCAACTGATCCAGGGTCAGCGGGTAGCGGTACAGCTCCCAGCCCAGGCCCTGGGTCATTTCGCCTACGCGGTAATAGCCGGTCTGGGTGGTAGCGATAGCCCGCTGCAACGGCGCACTGAAGCGTTGCGGCTGCAGGTTTGCGTCGACATAGCGGAGCAAGTCGGCAGAGCTGGTTTTCAGCCCGTAGGCCTCGGCATCCAGCGCTCCCGGCCCGACCCGCACGGCTTTGTCATCTTTGTCATAACCTTGCGCGTAGTGGCCCATTTGCGCTGCGGGCACCTCGACGAAGGTGTGCTGCAGGCCCAGTTGCGGCAGCAGCTGCTTTTCCATCAACTCGACAAACGGAGTGTCCTGGCTTTTCGCGGCCAGGTAGCCGAACAGACCCAGGCTCGGGTTGGAATACAGCCGATGCGTGCCGGGGGCATAGTCGGCTTTCCAGTGGCGGTAATAGTCGAGCAGCGACGCCTCGTCCTCGACCTGCTCGGGGAACTGCAAGGGCAGGCCGCCAGCGCTGTAGGTGCCGAGGTTGAGCAGGGTGATGCCATCGAACGCAGTGCCCTTGAGCTGCGGCCAATGCTTGCTGGCCGGGTCGCCCAGCGACAGCTTGCCGTTGGCCTGGGCCAGGGCGGCGAGGGTGGCGGTGAAGGTTTTACTCACCGAACCGATCTCGAACAACGTGTCGGCGCTCACGGCCTGGCCGGTCTGTTTCGAGGCCACCCCGTAGTTAAAGTAGTGCTGCTTGCCGTTGACGCTGATGGCCACGGCCATGCCGGGAATGGCCTGTTGTTGCATCAGCGGGCGCACGAGGGTGTTCACCGTTGACTCAAGCTGTGCGTCGGGCAGGGTACTGGCGACGCTCTGGCCGGTCGCCAGGATAAGTGTTACAGCGGCCAGAATCCCTGGCCTGACCTTGGTTTTATGGTGCATCATCGGACAAGGTTCCATATGCGTGGAAGGTGGTGAGCCTGGCTGCAGCAGGGACCGCCAATCTAGGGGCTTTGCCGGTTCGCGGCAAACGATGATATTTAGCAGCAGCCATTAGAAAAACTATGGAGTCCTGATGATCCGGCCGCATCTGCCGTTGAATGCCTTGCGGGCGTTCGAGGCCTCGGCGCGACACCTGAGTTTCACCCGCGCAGCGATCGAATTGTGCGTGACCCAGGCCGCCGTCAGCCATCAGGTTAAAAGCCTCGAAGCCCAGCTCAAGGTTACGCTGTTCAAGCGCCTGCCCCGCGGCCTGATGCTGACCAGCGAGGGAGAAACCCTGTTGCCGGTGCTGCGCGATTGCTTTGATCGCATCGCCCAGGCCCTGGACCGTTTCGAAGGTGGGCACTACCGGGAGGTACTGACGGTGGGAGCCGTGGGCACATTTGCCGTCGGCTGGTTGCTGCCGCGCCTGGCGGATTTCCAGGCCCGCCACCCCTATATCGATCTGCGACTGTCCACCAACAACAACCGTGTCGACGTCGCTGCCGAAGGGCTCGACTATGCGATCCGGTTCGGCAGTGGCGCCTGGCACGGCATTGAAGCCGTGCCCTTGTTCGAAGCCCCTCTGTCGGTGCTCTGCACGCCGCAGATTGCGGCGCAGTTGCAGTCACCGGCGGACCTGTTGCAACAGACCCTGCTGCGTTCTTACCGTACCGATGAGTGGACCGAGTGGTTCATCGCCGCGGGTGTAACCGGCGCTGCACAGCCGGCGCGCACGGTGGTTTTCGACTCGTCGCTGGGGATGATGGAGGCTGCGCAACAAGGGGTGGGCGTCGCCTTGGCGCCACCCTTGATGTTCGAACGGCTGTTGGCCAGTGATGCCGTTCGCCAGCCCTTTGCGGTCAGCATCAGCACCGGCAGTTACTGGCTGACGCGCCTGCAGTCGCGGGCCGAAACCACGGCGATGCTGGCGTTCAAGGCATGGTTGTGCAGTGCCGCGGCCGCTGAAGCCCTTCTATAAACCCTCGGCCCGGGCTCGAAAGAACGCCCCCGGCGGCAGCCCGAACTGCTTGCCGAACACGGCGATAAAGGCCGACACCGAGTCATAGCCGCAGGCCAGGGCGACATCGGTCACCCGTTCACCCCGCTCCAGCGCCGGCAGCGCGCTGAGCAGGCGCATGCGTTGGCGCCAGAGACGAAAGCTCAGGCCGGTTTCGCGCTGGAACAGACGGCTCAGGGTCTTTTCCGACACACCCGCCTGGATCGCCCAGTCGCCCAGGCTGGTTGGCGCATCGGGCTGTGCCTGCAGGTGGTTGCACAGTGCGCGCAGGTGACTGTGCCGGGGAAGCGGCAACATCAGTTGTTGCTCGTCAGCCATTGCCAGTTGATCGAGCAGCACCTGCACCAGGCGTCCGTCGGCGCCCTGAGGGTCATAGTGCACCGGCAGCTCACTGAAAGTACGGATCAGCTCGCGCAACAGCGGGTTGATCGCAATCACCCGGCACTGTGTGGCAGACCAGGCAACCGGGGCGTGTTGCAGATAGAGACTGCGTAGGCAGGTGTCGCCCGGGCAACTGACCCGGTGCTGGACTTGTGCCGGAATCCACACGGCGCGTTGCGGCGGCACCAGGTAGAAACCGTTATCGGTGTGCACTTGCAGCACACCGCCAAGGGCATAGGACAGCTGCCCCCAGGGGTGCGCGTGGCGGTAACCCAGGACGATGTTGGGCAAACTCTGGAGATGGCCGTAGACCGGGCGCGGCAGCTGGTTCAGGTGCTCGAGCGCCTGCGGCTCGGGCAGGGTGGTTTGTCCGTTTGGCGACACTGGCAGGGTTCTGGCGTTAGTGAAGAAGGTGCAAAGACCTTATCGTCTGCCGCACCACAATAACAAGTCAGGATCGACCATGAAGTACCTGCGCATGCTGTTCGACAATTTCACCCTGGCCCTGCTCGGGGTGATCCTCGTTGCCACCTTGCTGCCCTGTGAAGGCAGCGGGGCGGTGCTGTTCGGCTGGCTGACGAACCTGGCCATCGGCCTATTGTTCTTCCTGCATGGTGCCAAGCTGTCGCGTGAGGCGGTCGCTGCGGGGGCCGGGCACTGGCGCCTGCACCTGTTGGTGTTCGCCTGCACCTTCGTGATGTTTCCGTTGCTGGGCATGGCGCTCAAGCCACTGTTCCTGCCGCTGGTGGGTGATGAGTTGTATCTGGGCGTGCTCTATCTGTGTGCGTTGCCTGCGACAGTGCAGTCGGCTATCGCCTTCACCTCGCTGGCACGTGGCAACATTCCCGCGGCGATCTGCAGCGCCGCTGCTTCCAGCTTGCTGGGCATCGTGTTGACGCCGTTGCTGGTGGTCTTGCTGATGGGCGTAGAGGGTGATACCGGCTCAAGCCTGGACGCGGTGTTGAAGATTATCCTGCAATTACTGGTGCCCTTTGTCGCCGGGCAACTGGCGCGGCGCTGGATCGGCAGCTGGGTGGCGCGCAATGCACGCTGGCTGAAAATCGTCGACCAGGGCTCGATCCTGCTGGTGGTCTACACCGCGTTCAGCGATGCGGTGGTCAGCGGTCTGTGGCATTCGGTGGCACCTTCACGTCTGGCCGGGCTGGCGCTGGTCTGTTGCCTGTTGCTGGCCGTGGTGTTGTGGTGCACGGCGGCCCTCGGGCGCTGGCTGGGGTTCAACGTCGAAGACCGCATCACTATCCTGTTTGCCGGTTCGAAAAAGAGCATGGCCACCGGCGTGCCGATGGCTCAGGTGCTGTTTGTCGGCGGTGGCATCGGCGCGATGATCCTGCCGTTGATGATCTTCCACCAGATCCAGCTGATGGTCTGCGCAGTGCTGGCCCAGCGCTACGCGGCGCGCGGTGGTGAGTCGGCGCTTACAGCAGAACACCCTTGACCGGTTGCAGCTGCGCCGGGGCTGAATCGCCGGAGAGCTCGCGCACGGCGATTTCCAGGTTGCGGCACATCGCGTCCAGCGCCAGGTCGTTGGGCTGAGTGTCGAAGGGATCGGCGATCTGGTCACCCAGAGCATCCAGGCCAAAGAAGGTGTAGGCCAGCACACAGACGGCAAACGGGGTGAACCAGCCGATGCTGTCGACCAGGCAGAACGGCAGCAGGAAGCAGTAGACATGCACGATGCGGTGCAGCATCAGAATGTAGGGGTAGGGGATCGGCGTGTTCTTGATCCGTTCGCAGCCACCCAGCACGTAGGACAGGCGACTCAGTTGCTGGTCAATATTGGCCTGGAGTACTTCGCCACCACCGGCGTCACGCACCTGGGCCATGAAACGCTGACCGACGATACCGAGCAGGCGGCTGGCCGGGGCATCACTGCTGGCCAGCAGGGCGCGGGTCGGGCTGTCGAGCAAGCGTTGCAGGTCGGCGCTGGCCGGGGTGCCGCGTAACTGGTCGCGCAGCACATAGGCGAAGGCCACCAGAGGGTCGAGCAGTGCGCGGCGCTGATCAGGGTTCAGGGTGGGCAGCAGGCTCAGGGTCTGGCGGGTCAGGTTGCGGCTGACGATCAACAGCTCGCCCCACAGCGTGCGCGCCTCCCAGAAGCGTTGGTAGGCCACGGTGTTCCTGAAACCGAGGAAGATCGCCAGGGTCAGGCCCCACAACGTGAAGGGCGTCGCGGTGAGAATGACCTTGTATTCGAACAGGGTACCGTGGGTGGCCACCACTGCCGAGCTGATCAGTACGGTGTACAACACCTTGCGCCAGATTGCCGGAATGATCGAGCCCTTGAGCGAGAACAGCAGGACGCGGATGGAGGGTTTTTGCGGCTGGATGATCATTGAGGCAAACCTAGAACAGTGGCGCGAGAAGTGGCGCGCAATACTGTAGGGCAAAGCTCGGCGGGGATACAGTTCGGTGAATACGGCGTGTTACATTATATCGTAATGTATTGTTGTGAGCTGCCCATGTCCCCGAATCACTCCCGTCTGCAATCGATCGATGCCCTGCGCGGCCTGGTCATGCTGCTGATGTTGCTCGACCACGTTCGCGAAACCTTCTTCCTGCACCGCCAGGTCAGTGATCCGATGGATGCCTTGAGCGTTGCCCCGGAGTTGTTTTTCACCCGCTTGCTCAGCGCCCTGTGTGCGCCGGTATTCATCTTTCTGACCGGGCTTTCTGCCTGGCTCTACAGCCAGAAGCACAGCCGCCGTGACACTTCGGTGTTTCTGCTCAAGCGTGGACTGTTTCTGGTAGTGCTGGAGCTGACCCTGGTCAACCTGGCCTGGAACGGCACCTTGCTGCCGCAAACTCTGTGGCTGCAGGTGATCTGGTGCATCGGCATCTGCATGATGGTCCTGGCGGTCGCATTGCATTTGCCGCGCCCGATGCTGCTGGGACTTGGCGCCTTGATCGTGGCCGGGCACAACCTGCTTGATCCGCTGGTGCTCACCAGCGACTCACCCTGGTTCGGCCCTTGGGCGATCCTGCACCAGCGTGCATTCATCGATCTGGGCGGTGTCACCCAGGCGCGCACCACCTACCCGGTACTGCCGTGGATCGGCGTGATCCTGCTGGGCTGGGGCGCCGGTCCCTGGTTCGCCCAGACCCTGGCGCCGGCACGGCGGCTGAAACTGTTGATGCAATGGGGCGTGGGATTGTTACTGGCGTTTGTGGCCATCCGTTATCTGAATGTCTACGGCGAACAGCCCTGGGTCGCCACTGGTGATGCCCTGCGCACCAGCATGAGCTTTCTTACGGCGCGCAAATACCCGCCATCGCTGATGTTCCTGCTGCCCACCCTGGGCTTGTGCCTGATCCTGCTGGCCCTGCTGGAACGCTATCAGGCTCGTCGCTGGGTGCCCGTGCTGGCCCTGTTCGGTGCGGCACCGATGTTCTTCTATCTGTTGCACCTGTATGTGCTCAAAGCACTGTATCTGTTAGCCGTTGCGCTGTGGGGGTTGAACCAGGGCGAGCACTTCGGTTTCGATCGGATTGCCGGCGTCTGGCTGTGCAGCCTGCTGCTGGCGCTGCTGCTGTATTACCCGACGCGCCGGTTCGCCGCGCTGAAACAGCGACGTCGGGACATTGCCTGGCTCAAGTACTTCTGAACCCAATTCACTCGTGGCAGCAGGAGGGCTTTTCGGCCTCGGCCCCCTCGTAGCGGTCGTGATGACGCACCCAGTCCATGGTGCCTTCTTCGTTGCGCCCCTTGGGCATCAGATCGAGGAAGTTGTAGGCGCCGACCAGGATGTCGAGGCCGCGGGCGTAGCTTGAGTAGGTGTGAAAGAGCGTGCCGTCAGCGTCGCGATAGAACACGCTCAAGCCTGGCAGCTCGGTTTCGTTACCCGAGTAGGCTTCGTAGTTGTACTGGCTGCTGCCGTCGTCGCTGACACTGACGCCGAACTCTCGGTTGAACGGGCTGCCGTGGGACGACACCCAGGGAAACTTCCAGCCCATGCGTTGCTTGAAGGCCTGGAACTGGGCAAAGGGCGCCCGCGACACGGCCACCAGCGAAACATCGTGGTGGGCCAGGTGCAGATTGGCGCCATCGAAGTGGTCGGCGAGGAACGAGCAGCCGCTGCAGCCTTCGCTCCAGCCGTCGGCGAACATGAAGTGATAGACCAGTAGCTGGCTGCGTCCGGCGAACAGGTCGGCCAGGCTCAGGTGTCCCTGTGGGCCTTCAAAACTGTAGTTCTGCTCGACCCGTACCCACGGTAGTGCACGCCGGGCTCTGCTGAGCTCGTCGCGCTGGTGGGTCAGGGCCTTTTCATGCAACAGCAACTGTCGCCGGGCACTGAGCCATTCGCTGCGGGAAACCACTTGCGGGTTGCGGTAGTTGTCCATGGTCACGCTCCTGCGGGGGAATGTACTCATGGTCGTCCTGGCCAGAGGGGAATCGACAGGGTTGGCGCAATAGCATTAGCGGGCTGATGAGCGGTCGTTCAGTGCATGCGCCCTAAACGATTCAGCTGGCGATTTGCCATTTTCTCTTCAGCTTCACCGTTGTCGCTGAAGGTTGATAGGCCTACTATCCATAGGCTTATGAAAAATAAGCCTAAGCTTATAACCAGACTTATAACAAGAGAATGGAGCCCGTGATGATCCCACTGGATCGAATCCTGATGAGCAGCGTGCTGCTCTTTTCAGTTCCCGCAGCCCTTGCCGCAGACGGTCAGAAAATTTTCAGCCAGGGTGGCCAGAATCCTGCCGCAATGGCCTGCCTGGGGTGCCATGGTGTCGACGGCAAAGGCATGGCTGCAGCAGGTTTTCCGCGCCTGGCCGGGTTGCCGGCCGCCTACCTGAGCAAGCAACTACACGATTTTCGTAATGGCAGTCGCAAGAATCCGATCATGGAGCCCCTGGCCAAAGCCCTCAGCGATGAGGAAATCCAGGCGGTGACGAGCACATTGGCGGCCATGCCAGGCGACGTCGTGGCCGATACCCGCAGGCAACAGATGGCGGCGGATGCCACGCAGAAGCTGGCGTTGTACGGTGACTGGAATCGCAAGATTCCGGGCTGTGTGCAATGCCACGGACCGGGCGGTGTCGGGGTAGGGGAGCATTTTCCACCCTTGGCTCAGCAACCTGCGGCCTACCTGGTGGCGCAACTCAATGCCTGGCGCGACGGCAGTCGCAGCAACGATCCGAACCAGTTGATGGTGGGTGTGGCCAAGGCCATGAGCGATGAGGAAGTGAAGGCGGTGGCTGATTACTTTGCCAACCCTGCCAGCCAGGAGGTCAAGCCATGAAGTCACTCATCTTCGCAGCCCTGGCCCTGACGCTGGGCAGCGCTCACGCCGCCCCCATTGCCATGGAAGACCAGTCGCAGCTCAAGGTGCCTGCGGCCGCGGGTGCCCAGGGTTTTGCCCCGCCGGCTGAAAGTGAACTGCCGGACAACGCTTTCGGCAAAATGGTCCGCCAGGGCCATGCGCTGTTCGTCGATACCCGGCGACTGATGCCGGACAAGGTCGGCAATGGCCTGAACTGCAGCAACTGTCACCTGGATCAGGGGCGCCTGGGTAACTCGGCACCGTTGTGGGGCGCCTATCCGATGTACCCGGCGTATCGCAAGAAAAACGACAAGGTCAATACCTTTGCCGAGCGTATCCAGGGCTGCTTCCAGTTCAGTATGAACGGCACGCCACCGGCAGCTGACAGCCCGGAAATGACCGCGTTGTCGGTGTATGCCTACTGGTTGGCAAGCAAGGCGCCGATTGGCGTGGAAACCCCGGGGCGTGGTTACCCTGAGGTTGCACAGTCGGCCCAGGGCTATGACTTCAAGCGCGGTGAGCAGGTTTATCAGCAACAATGTGCAATCTGCCACGGGGCTGAAGGCCAGGGCCAGAAGGTGGCTCAGGACTACGTGATGCCGCCGCTGTGGGGCAAGGACTCCTACAACTGGGGGGCAGGTATGCACCGGATCAATACTGCGGCCTCGTTTATCAAGTACAACATGCCTCTGGGCAAGCCCGGCACCCTGAGCGATCAGCAGGCCTGGGATGTTGCCGCCTACATCAATCGTCATGAAAGGCCTCAGGATCCGCGGTTGGTGGAGGGCTCGATCGAGAAGACCCGGGTCAAATACCACGCCAACGACGGGGTCAATCTGTATGGGCAAACGATAGACGGGGTGCTGATCGGCAAGGGCACGTTGTAGAGCCTTGCGTGCCGGTGGCAGCGCTGCTGCCACCGGCAGTTCCCGGCGTCATAGGGGTGCGATATTTACCTTCCCCGGGAACTATCTACACTAGGATTTCTCTATCATGGCATCGACCAGTTGATGGGGGGCATTGTAAGGTGACCGCCGCCTGATTAGACTGCGCCGAATTTCGTACGCAAAGCCCTTGTTAAGGACGTATATGATCAAGAAATGCTTGTTCCCGGCAGCCGGTTACGGCACTCGCTTCCTGCCCGCTACCAAAGCCATGCCCAAGGAAATGCTGCCGGTGGTGAACAAGCCACTGATCCAGTACGGCGTTGAAGAAGCGCTGGAAGCTGGACTGAACGAGATTTCCATTGTCACCGGCCGCGGCAAGCGCGCCCTGGAAGACCACTTCGACATCAGCTACGAGCTGGAAAACCAGATCAAAGGCACCGACAAGGAAAAATACCTGGTCGGTATCCGC
>Ga0247821_10001766_pt1 | contig 12081 bp, 7 predicted proteins | sample 13C_Glycerol_Day_FD_192481 | JGI IMG/M metagenome (GOLD analysis project Ga0247821, IMG submission 192481) | Soil microbial communities from agricultural site in Penn Yan, New York, United States - 13C_Glycerol_Day14 | ecosystem: Environmental > Terrestrial > Soil > Agricultural land | place... | reverse complement strand
TGCCGCCATTGACCGCAGTAACGGTTGCGTCGACGGTAGTACCGTCCTTGTAGACGTCTTCGCCGTTGGTGTTCGGGACGTCCAGCTTGCCGTAGCCGTCCTTATCGACGCTGACGGTGTAGTCCTTGCCACCGACGTTAACGGTCAGGGTGGTGGTGCCTTGTGGCGGATTGCTCAGCTGGAAGTGGAAAGTGACGTTAGCGTCGCCTTCTTTCGCTGGATCGGCCGTGACCGCTACGGTGGTGGTGTCGGTAGTGTCCTTGACTTCGGCAGTCGCGGAGGCGCCGTCCACACTGGTGGCTTCGTAGTTGCCACCGTTCACCGAGGTAACGGTCGCATCGACGGTAGTACCGTCTTTGTAGACGTCTTCACCGTTAGTGTTCGGAACATCCAGCTTGCCGTAACCGTCCTTATCGACGCTGACGGTGTAGTCCTTGCCGCCGACGTTAACGGTGAGCGTAGTAGTGCCCTGTGGTGGGTTGCTCAGCTGGAAGTGGAAAGTGACGTTAGCGTCGCCTTCTTTCGCTGGATCGGCCGTGACCGCTACGGTGGTGGTGTCAGTGGTGTCTTTGACTTCAACGGTGACGTTGGCGTCGGTGAGGTCAGTGGCTTCGTAGTTGCCGCCATTGACCGCAGTAACGGTTGCGTCGACGGTAGTACCGTCCTTGTAGACGTCTTCGCCGTTGGTGTTCGGGACGTCCAGCTTGCCGTAGCCGTCCTTATCGACGCTGACGGTGTAGTCCTTACCACCGACGTTGACGGTCAGGGTGGTGGTGCCCTGAGGCGGGTTGCTCAGCTGGAAGTGGAAGGTGACGTTAGCGTCGCCTTCTTTGGCTGGGTCAGCGGTGACTGCCACGGTAGTGGTGTCAGTGGTGTCTTTGACTTCAACGGTGACGTTGGCATCGGTGAGGTCGGTGGCTTCGTAGTTGCCACCGTTCACCGAGGTAACGGTCGCATCGACGGTAGTACCGTCTTTGTAAACGTCTTCGCCGTTAGTGTTCGGAACGGACAAGGTTCCCTTACCACTGGCATCAACGTTCACGGTGTAATTCTGACCACCGACGTTAACGGTCAGAGTGGTCGCGCCTTGTGGCGGATTGCTCAGCTGGAAGTGGAAGGTAACGTTAGCGTCGCCTTCTTTCGCCGGGTCTGCAGTGACCGACACGGTAGTGGTGTCGGTGGTGTCTTTGACTTCAGCGGTAGCGTTAGCACCCTTCAGGTCAGTGGCTTCGTAGTTGCCGCCGTTAACTGAGGTGACGGTCGCGTCGACGGTAGTACCGTCCTTGTAGACGTCTTCACCGTTAGTGTTCGGAACGGACAAGGTTCCCTTACCACTGGCATCAACGTTCACGGTGTAATTCTGACCACCGACGTTAACGGTCAGAGTGGTCGCGCCTTGTGGCGGATTGCTCAGCTGGAAGTGGAAGGTAACGTTAGCGTCGCCTTCTTTCGCCGGGTCTGCAGTGACCGACACGGTAGTGGCATCGATGGTATCAGTGATCTGTGTGACCGCCGGGGTAGTGTCTGGAGTAATCACCACGCCACCGCCACCACTGGTGCCGGTAATGGTCGCGGAGATTTCGCTGGCATCTAGATAAACCGTGTCGTTCGGCGGGATGGTCACGCTGACGCTGCCGCTGGTTTGGCCGGCATTGATGACAATGACCTGGCCATTGGACAGGGTCACGGTCAGGTCAGTCAGCGGCGGCTGACCGATAGTGGCGGTGTAGATAATCACGCCACCGGCTTCAGTGATCGATGGCGTAGCGCTCAAGGTCAACCCGGTGGGGACGGCTTGCGCTAGGTTGTTGCTGTTATCCAGACCACCCAGCTCTTCACGGCCATTATCGGTAGCAAAACCGATGGGGCCGGTGGGGAAGCCAATGGTCGGGTCGACCGAGCCTGCGGTGGCATCAAGCATGACGAAACTGTGGCCGCCACCGGCAGCGCCACCCGAGCCTGCGGCCGAAGGGCCTGCCGCAGTAGCTTCAAGTTCGGTAGTAGGGTCAGCACCGGCGGCGATGGCCTGTTGCAGCTCTTCAACCGAAGGGGCAGCCTGGGCAGTCGCTGCCGCCAGATCAGTGATGCTGTCTGGTGTGTCGGCGCTCCATTGGGTATCGCGGCCCAGGTCCAGGGTGCGGCCGTCGGCCAGTTCCAGGGTTACGGCACCTGCGAGGCCGGTCAGCACTTGTTCGCCAGCGAACAGGCGGTCACCTTCGATCAGTACGCGGCGCGCCCCTTCCGGGGATACGGCGATAACTTGGCCAATAATGCTTTTGACGATAGCAACAACGCTGCTCATTGGACTCTCCGGTATACCCGTTCAATTTGGCTTCCATGCCAAGCTGGCGCTGAATTGCCGCTTCCGATGGAATGTATCTATAGATATTTGACGCTTTGTTTCGTCAATTTTACGTCAATAACTATTGGCTATTAGTTTTATGCCAAAGTATTGACCTTATGCTTGTCATCCTAAACAATCACCGCCGTAATGTCACATTGATATTTGAGCGGCTTCCACCCTTCCTGCGTACGTTCCAGTACCCCTTCGGATGTTTTCCGACATAAGGTCAACCGGTTGCCATTTTCGAATGCAGCAACGATTTTTGCTGTGATTTGGGACAAGAGGTCCCTGGGAAAAAAGTTAAATGCGCGCGTCACTGTTCACTGCTCTTCCTTTCGCCCTCGCTGCCAGTTTCGTTCAAGCACAAAGCCTGCCAGAGGCCATGCAGAAAGCCCTTGAGGTCCATCCTGAGATCCAGGCCGGGGTCAACAGCCGTATTGCTGCTGACTACCAACTGCGTGCCGCCAAGGGCGGCTATTTGCCGCGGGTCGATGTGCTGGCAGGTTATGGCCGCGAAGGGACCGACAGTCCGAGCACTGGCAACCGTTGGGAGACCCTCAACCGGGGTGAATCCAGCCTGCGCCTGCGGCAAATGGTTTTTGACGGTTTTGCCACGTCCAGCGAAGTAGGGCGTCAACAAGCCACCGTTAACGCTCGCGCTTACTCGTTGCTGGGCTCCTCCGAGCGCACCGCACTGACCGTAGCCCAGGTATACCTGGACGTCCTCACCCGCCGCGAAATGGTGCGTCTGGCTGAAGACAACCTGCGCAGCCACGAGCGTATTTACGATCAGATCAAGCTGCGTACCTCCCGCGGCGTTGGGCGTCTAGCTGACCTTGACCAAGCCGAAGCCCGCTTGGCCCAGGCGCGTAACAACCTGATCACCGAGCAAACCAATCTGGCCGACGCCAAGACCAACTACTTGAGCGTGGTTGGCCAAATGCCTGATGAGTTGAGCCCGCCTGCTCCGTTCATCGATTTGTTGCCGGCCAACCTCGATGAAGCCCGTCAACAAATGATCGAAAGCAGCCCGATCCTGCGTTCGGCGGAGTCTGATATTGCGGCGGCGGAAAAGCAGTATGAGGCGGCGAAGTCTACGTTCTATCCACGTTTCGATGCAGAACTCGGACGGACGGCCGATAACGATATTGATGGCATGAACGGCCACAATAACGAATGGCAGGCTATGCTTCGTATGAGCTTTAACCTGTATGCCGGTGGTAGCAACAAGGCCGACTTGGAATCCAAGTCGTACCTGACCAACCAGGCGCTAGACATTCGTAACAATGCCTTGCGCCAGCTCAATGAGGAATTAGGCCTGGCATGGAATGCTCTGGACAACGCCAACGCGCAATTGCCTATTGCCCAGCAATATGTCGACTACAGCAACAACGTGCGCTCCGCTTACCAGAAGCAATTCAGCTTGGGCGAGCGGACTTTGCTCGACTTGCTCGATAGTGAGAACGAACTCTTCACCGCCCAGCGTCGTCTGACCGAAGTGAAGAACATCCAAGTGTTTACTCAGTATCGAATCAAGGCGACCATTGGCCAGTTGCTCAAGAGCCAGGGTGTTGTGGCACCGATGGCATCCGTTGTGCAGAACGATATGAAACCCCAAGTGAGCCTGCCAGGGATGAACTGAGGCTCAGCTTAATCACCAACCGCAATTATCAAGAGAAGCCGCGTGGAATCAGAAGTCAGTCGAGTCCAACTCAGCCATGATCCACGCAGTCAGCACGACGACCCGTTGCTGGACAGCCTGCTGTCCCTCTGTGTGCTGCACCAGAAGCCCGCCAGCCGGGCGATGCTGACCACCGGCCTGCCGCTGCCGGCCCAGCGCCTGAGCCCAGAACTGCTGCCACGTGCAGCAGCCCGTGCTGGCTTGCAGGGGCGTTTGTTGCAGCGCAAGCTTGAGCAGATTCCGGCTATCGCCATGCCGGCCATGCTGCTGCTCAAGGATGGTCGCAGCACGGTGCTGCTCGGTTGGGAAAATGATGACACTGCGCGGCTGTTGCTCAGCGAGAGCGACGGCGGCGAGGTGCATGTCAGTCGCGAAGCACTGCAGAGCGACTACAGTGGGCGGGTATTCTTCGCCCAGCCGCAGCACAAGTTCGACGTCAATCACGGCAACTTGATTCCGCGTGCGCGCTCATGGTTCCGTGACACCCTCAAGCGCAGTCGCTGGCTGTACATCGATGCCATCGCCGCCAGCCTGGTGATCAACCTAATCGCCCTGGCCGCGCCGCTGTTCGTGATGAACGTCTACGATCGCGTTGTCCCCAACCAGGCGACCGCGACCTTGTGGGTGCTGGCGATCGGTATCGCCGGTGCGTACATCTTCGACCTGATCCTCAAGGGCTTGCGCAGTCTGTGCCTTGACCTTGCTGGGAAAAAGACCGACCTGATCATCTCTGCCACCTTGTTCGAGCGCATCGTCGGCATGGCGATGAAGTATCGCCCGGCGCGGGTCGGCAGCTTTGCCCAGAACATCCATGAATTCCAAGGGCTTCGCGACTTCCTCGCGTCATTGACCCTGACCAGCCTGATCGACCTGCCGTTCACCCTGCTGATCCTGCTGGTGATCGCCATCATTGGCGGCCACCTGGTATGGATTCCGATCGTTGCCTTTCCGCTGGCATTGGGTATCGGCTATGCCCTGCAGAAGCCCCTGGTGGCGACGCTGGAGCGGACCATGGCTTTGGCCTCCGAGCGCCAGTCGAGCCTGATCGAAACCCTGGCCAGCCTTGACGCGGTCAAGGTCAACAACGCCGAGAGCGAACGCCAGTACATGTGGGAGCAGACCATCGGCACCCTCAGCCGTCTGGAGCTGCGGGTCAAAGTGCTCTCGGGCATGGCGATGAACGTCACCCTGCTGATCCAGCAACTGGCCGGTGTGGCGCTGATATGTGCCGGTGTCTACCAGATCATTGCCGGCAACCTCAGCATGGGCGGCCTGATCGCCTGTTACATGCTCAGTGGCCGTGCCCTTGGACCGCTGGCGCAGTTGTCCGGTTTGCTGACCCGTTATCAGCAGGCCAAGGTCACTATGGTCTCGACCGACCAGATGATGGAGCTGCCGCAAGAGCGCAACTTCGAAGAGCGTCCGCTGAGCCGTCAGGTGCTGCAGGGCGCCATCGAGTTCCGCGGCGTTGATTTCACCTATCCGAACCAGCAGAACCTGGCACTCAAAGGTGTCAGCCTGACCATTCGTCCAGGTGAGAAAATCGGCATCATCGGCCGTAGCGGCTCGGGCAAGAGCTCGCTGGCCAAGCTGATTGTTGGTCTTTACGAAGCCGACGGTGGTTCGCTGTTGGTCGATGGCGTGGATATCCGCCAGGTCGACGTCAGCGAGCTGCGCCACAACATCGGTTACGTACCTCAGGATATCCAGTTGATGGCCGGCACATTGCGCGACAACCTGGTCAGCGGCGCGCGTTATGTCGAGGACGAAATGGTCCTGCAGGCCGCCGAACTGTCAGGGGTCCATGAGTTTGCCCGCCTGCATCCGCAGGGGTATGAGTTGCAGGTCGGTGAACGCGGTCAGAACCTCTCCGGTGGCCAGCGTCAAAACGTTGCTCTGGGCCGGGCGCTGCTGCTCAATCCGCAAATTCTGCTGCTCGACGAACCCACCAGCGCCATGGACAACACGGGTGAAGAACGTCTCAAGCAACGCCTGCAGGCGGTTATTGAAAGCAAGACTGTGGTGCTGGTCACCCACCGTGCATCGTTGTTGTCACTGGTCGACCGACTGATTGTCGTTGACCGTGGGCAGATTGTTGCGGATGGCCCGAAAGCCGCCGTTATGGATGCGCTGAAGAAGGGGCAGATCAGTGTTGCATAAGTTGGATATGGGCCAGTTCAAGGAAAGCCTGCGCAAATACTTCAAAGGCTCGGAGTCGCTCAGCGGTCAGCCCCTGCCTGAGGTGAACAAAGCGCTGATCGAAGATGCGCCACGCATCGTGCGCCTGACCATCTGGGGGGTACTCGCCTTCTTTCTGTTCATGGGCTTGTGGGCCAACTTTGCGATCATCGACGAAGTCACCCGCGGCGAAGGTAAGGCCATTCCGTCGTCCAAGCTGCAGAAGATCCAGAACCTGGAAGGCGGTATCGTCGCCGAGATCTATGCCAAAGAAGGCCAGATCGTTGAAGCGGGCGCGCCCCTGTTGCGTCTGGACGATACCCGTTTTGTTTCTAACGTAGGTGAGACTGAAGCCGATCGCTTGGCCATGGCCCTGCGTGTGGAGCGCTTGAGTGCCGAAGTCGATGACCGGCCGTTGAAGATCGACGAGGAAATCCGCAAGGCGGCGCCAAGCCAGGCGTCCAACGAAGAGGCTCTGTACCAGAGCCGCCGTCAGCAGTTACAGGACGAGATCGGCGGCTTGCAGGAGCAGTTGGTGCAGCGTCAGCAGGAGTTGCGTGAATTCAGCTCCAAGCAAGGGCAGTACCGCAACAGCCTGCAGTTGCTGCGCCAGGAGATCAGCATGTCCGAGCCACTGGTGGCTCAGGGGGCGATCTCCCAGGTAGAAGTGCTGCGCCTCAAGCGCGCCGAAGTGGAAAACCGCGGCCAACTGGACGCCACTTCGCTGGCCATTCCGCGCGCCGAATCGGCGATCAAGGAAGTCGAGCGCAAAATCGATGAGACCCGCGGCAAATTCCGCAGCGATGCCCTCATGCAGCTCAATGAAGCGCGTACCGACCTGAGCAAAGCCCAGGCCACCGGTAAAGCGCTGGATGATCGAGTTAACCGAACCCTGGTGACCTCACCGGTGCGCGGTATCGTCAAGCAACTGTTGGTCAACACCGTCGGTGGTGTAATCCAGCCGGGTAGCGACCTGGTCGAAATCGTACCGTTGGACGACACCCTGTTAGTCGAAGCGCGAATTCGCCCGCAAGACATCGCCTTCCTGCATCCTGGCCAGGAAGCCATGGTCAAGTTCACCGCCTATGACTTCACTATCTATGGTGGTCTGAAAGCCAAGCTCGAGCAGATCGGTGCAGACACCATTACCGATGAAGAGAAGAACACCTTCTACGTGATCAAACTGCGTACCGAGCGCAGCCACCTGGGCACCGACGAGAATCCGTTGTTGATCATTCCAGGGATGGTGGCTTCGGTAGACATCATTACCGGCAAGAAGAGTGTGCTGAGCTACTTGCTCAAGCCGATCATCCGCGCCCGGGCAGAGGCCTTGCGCGAGCGTTAACAGCATCGGGGCAAGCCTGCACGAAGGATCGCAGGCTTTTTGTGGGAGCGGATGAAGCCGCTCCCACAGCGTTGCCGATGGGATTGCCTGCGATGATATGCTTATTCAATAAAGATATTTAAAATATATCTCTTATGACTTTATAGTTAATCCCCTGCGTACCTGCCGACCAATCGGCGCGCCGCACGACCGAACCAACACGGAATCCCCGTGAGTTTCTGATCGATGCGCGCACCTTTGGGCGCGCTTTGCGTGGGAGTGAATCATGTCAGCGGCCTCTAGCGTTTTGTCGCTTGTCGACAGCGCACAACAACAACGCTTTGAAATTCGTCCTTTCTCTGGTGTCGTCGGCGCCGAAATCATCGGGCTGGACTTGTCCCGTGCAGTCAATGCCGAGGATTTCGCCCACATTCATCGCGCCCATCTCGACCATCATGTCCTAGTCTTTCGCGACCAACACATAACCCCTGAACAACAGATTGCCTTCAGCCGCCGCTTCGGTGTGCTGCAGATCCATGTGCTCAAACAGTTTCTGCTGGCCGGTCACCCGGAAATCCTGATCGTCTCCAATATCGTCGAAAACGGCCAGAACATCGGTCTGGGCGATGCTGGCAAGTTCTGGCATTCGGACCTGTCATACAAGGAGCTGCCGAGCCTGGGTTCGATGCTGCATGCCCAGGAGCTGCCAAGCGAAGGCGGCGACACTCTGTTCGCGGACATGCACACAGCCTGGGACCGACTGCCTGACGCTCTGCGCAATGCTGTGCAAGACCGTCGCGCGGCTCACTCCTACACCGCGCGGTACAGCGAAACCAAATTCGAAGGCAACTGGCGTCCTGCGCTGACTGCTGAGCAACTGGCCCAGGTGCAGGAAGTGATTCACCCCGTGGTGCGGACCCACCCGCAGAGCGGTCGCAAGGCCTTGTTCGTCAGTGAAGGCTTTACCACCCGCATCGTTGGCCTGCCCGAAGATGAAAGCCGGCAGATCCTCGCCGAGCTCTATGCCCATAGCGTGTTGGAACAGAACATCTATCGCCACCAGTGGCAGCCCCGGGATCTGGTGTTCTGGGACAACCGCTCGTTGATCCACCTGGCGGCCGGCTGCCCCGCGCACCTGCGCCGCAAGCTGTACCGCACGACCATCCAGGGCGATGCCCCGTTCTGACACGTTTCCAGGAGTACAGCATGCGCAAGTCAATCAGCCGCTTGGCGGCCAGTATCGGTCTAGGCGCCAGTCTGCTCGCCGGCAGTCTGGTAGCCCCGGCAACAGCTCAGGCCGAAGGTGAAATTCGCATTGCCGAACAGTTCGGCATTGTCTATCTGCTGCTCAACGTTGTGCGCGATCAAAACCTGATCGAGAAGCACGGTAAAGAGCAGGGCATCGAGATCAAGGTCGACTGGACGCAGCTGTCCGGCGGCGCGGCAATCAACGATGCGCTGTTGTCCGGTTCCGTGGACATTGCTGGCGCGGGGGTCGGCCCATTGCTGACGATCTGGGACCGCACTCAGGGGCGCCAGAACGTTAAGGCCGTGGCTTCGTTGGGCAACTTCCCGTACTACCTGGTCAGCAGCAATCCCAAGGTCAAGACCATCGCCGACTTTAGCGAGAAGGACCGTATTGCGCTGCCAGCGGTGGGCGTATCGGTGCAGTCGCGCTTCCTTCAGTACGCTGCCGCCAAACAGTGGGGCGACGAGGCGTTCAACCGTCTCGACAAATACACCCTGGCGGTTCCGCACCCAGACGCTACCGCCGCCTTGCTGGCAGGTGGCACCGAGCTGAACGCGCACTTCTCCAACCCACCGTTCCAGGACCAGGTATTGGCCAACAAGGACGTGCATGTGGTGCTCAATACCTACGACCTGCTCGGGCCTAACTCGCCAACCGTGTTGTTCGCCACCGAGAAATTCCGCAAGGACAACCCCAAGACCTACAAGGCCTTCGTTGACGCCCTGGCTGAGGCCGCAGACTTCGCCCAGAACGACAAGGCCGCCGCAGCCGACACGTATATCCGTGTGACCAAGGCCAAGATCGACCGTGAAGCACTGCTCAAGATCATCGACAACCCGCAGTACGAGTTCAGTGTAACGCCGAAAAATACCTACCCGCTGGCTGAGTTCCTCTACCGCGTGGGCGCGATCAAACACAAACCAGAATCCTGGAAAGACTACTTCTTCCAGGATGAGAAGCCGCTGCAAGGGAGCTGAATCGGATGAACACCCCATTGCAAGGCCACACGGTCAGCAAGTTGAGCCGCGTCGCTACGCCGCCGCTACTGCAGGTGGATAACGTTAGTCTGGAATACCGCACTGCGCAGAGCGTGGTGCGGGCCACTCACCAGGTCAGTTTCGAAGTGGACAAAGCGGATCGCTTTGTCCTGCTTGGCCCCTCCGGTTGCGGTAAGTCCACCTTGCTCAAGGCGGTCGCCGGCTTTATCGAGCCGCGGGAGGGGCAGATCCGCTTGCAGGGCCAGGCGGTACATGGCCCGGGGCCGGATCGGATCGTAGTGTTCCAGGAGTTCGACCAACTGCCACCGTGGAAAACCGTCAAACAAAACGTCATGTTCCCATTGCTGGCGTCGGGCACGCTCAAGCGCAAGGAGGCCGAAGCACGTGCCTTTCAATATTTGGAGAAAGTCGGCCTGAGCGGCTTTGCCGATGCTTATCCACATACCTTGTCGGGCGGCATGAAAGCTCGGGTCGCCATCGCCCGTGCGTTGGCCATGCAGCCGAAAATCCTGCTGATGGACGAACCCTTCGCCGCGCTCGATGCGCTGACCCGGCGCAAGATGCAGGAAGAATTGCTGCTGCTATGGGAAGAGGTGCGTTTCACCTTGCTGTTTGTCACCCACTCGATCGAAGAAGCGCTGGTGGTGGGTAATCGCATTCTCCTGCTGTCACCTCATCCAGGGCGGGTGCGTGCCGAAATCCATAGCCATCAGTACGACCTGCAGAGCCTTGGCGCCAGTGACTTTCAGGCCTCGGCGCTACGTATCCATCGCTTGCTGTTCAACGATGACGCTCCAGCCGAGCACGACCCGGCATGGGGTTTTGCCGACATCCGTATCGCCTACTGACCGGGAGCTTTGTCATGCTTACATCTGTTACGCCGCGTCAGGAATACGAAGTTGTCCTCGAACCGCTGATCAGTGTTCCGATTGAGCGCGAACTGCCCTTGGGCCAGCGCTTGTGGCAACAGGCTTGGTTGCGCAAGGGACTGATTCTGCTGTTGCTGGCCACGGCGTGGGAAGCCATTGCCCGTTATCAGGGCAACGACTTGCTGTTGCCCAGTTTCCTGCAAACGGCAGCGGCCTTGTATGACGGCCTGTTTAGCGGCGAGCTGCCGGCTAAGGTCGGTGTCTCCCTGGTGGTGCTGCTCAAGGGCTATCTGCTGGGTATCGTGCTGGCGTTTGGTTTGACCAGCCTGGCTGTCTCGACCCAATTCGGCCGCGACCTGCTCAGTACATTGACCTCGATGTTTAACCCGTTACCAGCCATTGCCTTGCTGCCGCTGGCCCTGCTCTGGTTTGGCCTGGGCGACAACAGTCTGATTTTCGTTCTAGTGCATTCGGTGCTCTGGGCCTTGGCCCTGAACACCTATGCCGGATTCCTCGGCGTCTGCGAAACCTTGCGCATGGCCGGGCGCAACTACGGCTTGCGCGGTCTTCGGCTGGTGCTGCACATTCTGATCCCGGCCGCGCTGCCGTCGATTCTCTCGGGCCTGAAGATCGGTTGGGCCTTCGCTTGGCGCACCCTGATTGCCGCCGAACTGGTGTTCGGCGCCACCAGTGGCAAAGGCGGACTGGGTTGGTACATCTTCCAGAACCGTAACGAGCTGTACACCGACAAAGTCTTCGCCGGGCTTGCCGTGGTAATTCTGATCGGCCTGCTGGTGGAAAGCTTAGTGTTCAACAATCTGGAGCGCATCACCGTGCGCCGCTGGGGCATGCAACGCTGATGGACTCAGATCGTCTGGTATTGCGCTGCCGCATTGCTCAGGGTTTCGGCAATCTGCTGGCGCAGGACCAAGGGCTGTTCGACGATCAAGCCATCTCCCTGACTCAGTAACCACCAGCGCAACTGCCAACTGTTGCTTACCGTCGCCCGCAAGCAATGGCCTTGTTCCAGCGGGGTCAGTTGCATGTCCGCCGACAGCGGCGTCTCCCGCACCAGGCGTGCCAGGTTGTCGCTTATCCAGGCCTGCAGTTCGATCTTGTCGGTATCGCCAAACTGCAGGGCATCGCTGCGTAGGTAAGCCTGCAGGTCAAAGTCGTGCAAGCCCTCGGTGGCACTGTCGAGCACGCGCAGGTGACGAAAGCGATGCACCGCAAACTGACGAATGTCGCTGTAAGGCGCAGCAGTAGCGATCAGATAGCTGATCTGGCCACGCTGGATCAGCGCCAGCGGATTGAGGGTCATCTCACTGATCTTGTCGTTGTGCGCCGAGTAATACTGGCAACGCAGTTGGTACTCCTCAAGCAGGGCATGCTGCAGGGTCTCCAGAATCGTATCCGGGACTTCCGGGGCCTGCATGTT
>Ga0247821_10001765_pt1 | contig 12082 bp, 8 predicted proteins | sample 13C_Glycerol_Day_FD_192481 | JGI IMG/M metagenome (GOLD analysis project Ga0247821, IMG submission 192481) | Soil microbial communities from agricultural site in Penn Yan, New York, United States - 13C_Glycerol_Day14 | ecosystem: Environmental > Terrestrial > Soil > Agricultural land | place... | reverse complement strand
CCGGCAGCGATGTTGATCACCGCGCCGTTGCTCAAGGTCACGGTCATCGCGGTGCCAGCTGGGTTGGTCAGCGTCGCGGTGTAGGTGATCTGGCCGCCTTCGTCGACGTTACCAGTAGCGGTCAGGGACAGACCGGTAGTCGAGTCGGTGCCCGGGCCATCGGTCACGGTGGTCACCGGGTTGCCGGTGGTTTCCAGCTTCTCGTAGTTGCCGCCGGTGGTGCCGGTAATGCTGTTGGTCAGATCCGGGTTGGTGGTGTGGACGTTGTCAGGGGCAACGAACTCGACCGAACCGGTGCTTTGGCCGACGGGAATGGTGATCTGTTGACCGTTTGCCAGGGTGATGACCAGGGCCGAACCGGTAACGGGTGCGCTCACCGAAGCGGTGTAGGTCACCACGCCGCCTTCAGCGACGCTAGGGGTGGCCGTCAGGGTAACGGTCGATGTGTCGAGGGTGTCGGTGACTTCGGTTACCGCGGGTTCTTTGCTCACCACCAGGTTTTCAAAGTTGCCGCCATCGGCCTTGTCGATGGTTACGCCAACATTGCCTGCATCGATGTACACGTCATCGCCCGGCGCGGCCACGCTGACGCTGCCTTCGGTCTGGCCGGCGGCGATGGTGATCACCGCGCCGTTGCTCAGGGTGATGGTCACCGGGGTGCCGGCCGGGTTGGTCAGGGTAGCGGTGTAGATGATCTGGCCGCCTTCGGCGACGGTGCCGGTAGCGGTGAGGCTCAGGCCGGTATTGTCGATCGAGTCGGTGATGGTGGTAACGGCCGGGTTCGGGTTCGGCACCAGGTTTTCAAAGTTGCCGCCCGTGGCGCCGGTGATGGTGGTGCTGACGCTGCTGCCGTTGTTGTAGACGTCGTTCGGTGGCGTCTGTACATCGACGGTGCCGGTGGTCTGGCCCGCGCCGATGGTGATGGTGGTGCCGTTGGACAGGGTGACGGTCACCGGCGTCTGTGCCGGGTTGGTCAGGGTGGCGGTGTAGGTGATCACGCCACCTTCGGTGACACTCGGGTTTGCGGTCAGGGTGACCGTGGTGGTGTCGATGGTGTCGGTGATCTGGGTGACCGCCGGGGTAGTGTCCGGAATGACGACCAGGCCACCGCCACCGGTGGTGCCGGTAATGGTCGCGGAGATCTCGCTGCCATCCAGGTACACGGTGTCGTTCGGCGGGATGGTCACGCTGACGCTGCCGGTGGTCTGGCCGGCGCTGATGACGATGACCTGGCCATTGGACAGGGTCACGGTCAGGTCTGTCAGCGGCGGTTGGCCCAGGGTGGCGGTGTAGATGATCACGCCGCCGGCTTCGGTGATTGACGGCGTGGCGGTCAGGGTCAGGCCGGATTCGCGCGTAGGGGTAGTGGTGTTCGGGTTGTTGGCGTCATCCAGGCCGCCCAGTTCCAGGCGGTTGTCGTCAAAGGCAACGCCGATGGGGCCGGTAGGGAAGCCAATGGTCGGGTCGACCGAGCCTGCGGTGGCATCGAGCATGACGAAGCTGTGGCCGCCGCCAGCAGCGCCGGAGCCTGCCGCAGTCGGGCCTGCTGCGGTGGCTTCGAGCTCGGTGGTCGGGTCGAGGCCGGCGACGATGGCCTGTTGCAGCTCTTCAACCGACGGTGCGGCTTGCGCGGTGGCAGCGGCGAGGTCGGCGCTATTGTCGGGCGCGTCGGCGCTCCATTGGGTATCGCGGCCCAGGTCCAGGGTGCGGCCGTCGGCCAGTTCCAGGGTGACAGCGCCCGCGAGGCCCGTCAGTACCTGCTCACCAACGAACAGGCGATCACCCTCAATGAGAACGCGGCGAACCCCTTCTGGGGATACTGCGATTACTTGGCCAACAATGCTTTTGACGATTGCGACAACATTGCTCATTGGTTTCTCCGAACTACCCGTTCAATTGGCTTCCATGCCCAGCTGCGCTGATTGCCGCTACCGATGGAATATTACAATTCGATGTTTTTGACGCTTTTAAGCGTCAAAAATATGTCAATAACTATTGGCTATTAAGTTTATGCCAAAGTATTGACCTTCCTCTCGCCATCCTAAACAATCGGCCCCGTAATGTCACATTGATATTTGAGCGGCTGCCACGCTTCCTACGTACGTCCAAGTACCTCTCTGGAAGTTTCCGACATAAGGTCAAATCGGTTGCCATTTTCGAGTGCAGCAACGTTTTTTGCTGTGATTTGGGACAAGATGTCCCTGGGAAATTAGTTAAATGCGCGCGTCACTGTTCACTGCTCTTCCCTTCGCCCTCGCTGCCAGTTTTGTTCAAGCACAATCCCTGCCAGAGGCCATGCAGAAAGCCCTTGAGGTTCACCCTGAGATCCAGGCCGGGGTCAACAGCCGAATCGCTGCCGACTACCAACTGCGTGCTGCCAAGGGCGGCTATTTGCCGCGGGTCGATGTGCTGGCAGGTTACGGTCGTGAAGGCACCGACAGCCCGAGTACCGGCAACCGCTGGGAGACGCTGGATCGGGGTGAGTCCAGCGTGCGTCTGCGGCAAATGGTTTTTGACGGTTTTGCCACCTCCAGTGAAGTCGGGCGTCAACAAGCCACCGTCAATTCCCGTGCCTATTCCTTGTTGGGCTCCTCGGAGCGCACCGCATTGACCGTAGCCCAGGTGTACCTGGATGTCCTGAGCCGGCGTGAAATGGTGCGTCTGGCCGAAGACAACCTGCGCAGCCACGAACGTATTTTCGATCAGATCAAACTGCGTACCGCTCGCGGCGTAGGTCGCCTGGCTGACCTGGACCAGGCCGAAGCGCGTCTGGCCCAGGCCCAGAACAACCTGATCACCGAACAGACCAACCTGGCAGACGCCAAGACCAACTACCTGAGCGTGGTCGGGCAGATGCCCGATGAGCTGAGCGCTCCGGCACCGTTCATTGATTTGCTGCCGGCCAACCTTGATGAAGCCCGTCAGCAAATGATCGAGAGCAGCCCGGTCCTGCGCTCGGCCGAGTCCGACATTGCGGCGGCTGAACAACAGTACGAAGCGGCGAAATCTTCGTTCTATCCGCGTTTTGATGCAGAACTGGGTCGCACGGCCGATAACGATCTTGATGGAATGAACGGCCACAACAACGAATGGCAAGCTATGCTTCGCATGAGCTTTAACTTGTACGCGGGTGGTAGCAACAAGGCCGACTTGGAATCCAAGTCGTACTTGACCAACCAGGCGCTGGACATTCGCAACAATGCCTTGCGCCAGCTCAATGAGGAATTAGGCTTGGCATGGAATGCTATGGACAACGCCAACGCGCAATTGCCTATTGCCCAGCAATATGTCGATCGCAGCAGCAGTGTGCGCTCTGCCTACCAGAAGCAATTCAGCCTGGGCGAACGTACTTTGCTCGACTTGCTCGATAGCGAGAACGAACTCTTCACTGCCCAGCGCCGCCTGACGGACGTGAAGTTCATTCAAGTGTTTACTCAATATCGAATCAAGGCGACCATTGGTCAGTTGCTCAAAAGCCAGGGTGTTGTCGCGCCTATGGCCACTGTTGTGCAGAACGATATGAAACCCAAAGTGAGCCTGCCAGGGATGAACTGAGGCTCGCGTTAATCTCCAACCGCAATCACCAAGAGAAGCCGCGTGGAATCAGAAGTCAGTCGAGTCCAACTCACCCATGATCCACGCAGCCAGCACGACGATCCGTTGCTGGACAGCCTGCTGTCGCTCTGTGTGCTGCACCAGAAGCCCGCCAGCCGGGCGATGCTGACCACCGGCCTGCCGTTGCCGGCCCAGCGCCTGAGCCCGGAGCTGCTGCCTCGTGCAGCGGCCCGAGCCGGTCTGCAGGGGCGCTTGCTGCAGCGCAAGCTTGAGCAGATCCCGAGCATCGCCATGCCGGCCATGCTGCTGCTCAAGGATGGTCGCAGCACGGTTTTGCTGGGTTGGGAAAATGAAGATACCGCGCGGCTGCTGCTCAGCGAGAGCGACGGCGGCGAGGTGCATGTCAGCCGTGAAGCCCTGCAGAGCGACTACAGCGGGCGGGTATTTTTCGCCCAGCCGCAGCACAAGTTCGACGTCAATCACGGCACCTTGATCCCGCGCGCGCGCTCCTGGTTCCGTGACACTCTCAAGCGCAGCCGTTGGTTGTACATCGACGCCATCGCCGCCAGCCTGGTGATCAACCTGATCGCCCTGGCCGCACCGCTGTTCGTGATGAACGTCTACGACCGCGTGGTACCCAACCAGGCCACCTCGACGCTCTGGGTGCTGGCCATCGGTATCAGCGGTGCCTACCTGTTCGATCTGGTCCTCAAGGGTTTGCGCAGCCTGTGCCTGGACCTTGCCGGTAAAAAGACCGACCTGATCATTTCCGCCACGCTGTTCGAGCGTATCGTCGGCATGGCGATGAAGTACCGCCCGGCACGGGTTGGCAGCTTTGCCCAGAACATCCACGAGTTCCAGGGGCTGCGCGACTTTCTCGCTTCGCTGACCCTGACCAGCCTGATCGACCTGCCTTTCACCCTGCTGATCCTGCTGGTGATCGCCATCATCGGCGGGCACCTGGTGTGGATTCCGATCATTGCCTTCCCCCTGGCCCTGGGCATCGGCTACGCCTTGCAGAAGCCCCTGGTCGCGACCCTTGAGCGGACCATGGCCCTGGCCTCCGAGCGCCAGTCGAGCCTGATCGAGACCCTGGCGGGCCTCGATGCGGTCAAGGTCAACAACGCCGAGAGCGAACGCCAGTACATGTGGGAGCAGACCATCGGCACCCTCAGCCGCCTGGAGCTGCGGGTCAAGGTGTTGTCGGGCCTGGCGATGAACATCACCTTGCTGATCCAGCAACTGGCGGGTGTGGCGCTGATCTGTGCCGGTGTCTACCAGATCATGGCCGGCAACCTCAGCATGGGCGGCCTGATTGCCTGCTACATGCTCAGTGGTCGTGCACTGGGCCCATTGGGCCAGCTGTCCGGTCTGCTGACCCGTTACCAGCAAGCCAAGGTCACCATGGTCTCCACCGACCAGATGATGGAGCTGCCGCAAGAGCGCAACTTTGAAGAGCGTCCACTGAGTCGTCGGGTGCTTCAAGGCGCCATCGAGTTCCGGGGTGTCGACTTCACCTACCCGAACCAGCAGAACCTGGCCCTGAAGGGCATCAACCTGTCCATTCGTCCGGGCGAGAAGATCGGCATTATCGGTCGTAGCGGTTCGGGCAAGAGCTCGCTGGCCAAGCTGGTGGTCGGCCTGTATGAAGCCGACCGGGGCTCGTTGCTGGTCGATGGCGTGGACATTCGCCAGATCGACGTCAGCGAACTGCGCCACAACATCGGCTACGTCCCACAAGACATCCAACTGCTGGCAGGTACCCTGCGCGACAACCTGGTCAGCGGCGCCCGCTATGTCGAAGACGAAATGGTGCTGCAAGCTGCCGAGCTGTCGGGTGTCCACGAATTCGCCCGCCTGCATCCGCAAGGCTACGAGTTGCAGGTTGGCGAGCGAGGCCAGAACCTCTCCGGTGGTCAGCGCCAGAACGTCGCTCTGGGCCGGGCACTGTTGCTCAACCCGCAAATCCTGCTGCTCGACGAACCTACCAGCGCCATGGACAACACCGGCGAAGAACGTCTCAAGCAACGCCTGCAAGCCGTCATCGAGAACAAGACCGTGGTCCTGGTTACCCACCGGGCATCGTTGTTGTCACTGGTTGATCGCCTGATCGTCGTGGACCGTGGACAGATTGTTGCGGATGGCCCGAAAGCCGCCGTCATGGATGCGCTGAAGAAGGGGCAGATCAGTGTTGCTTAAGATGGATATGGGCCAGTTCAAGGACAGCCTGCGCAAATACTTCAAAGGCTCCGAGTCCCTCAGTGGCCAGCCGCTGCCTGAGGTCAACAAGGCGCTGATCGAAGACGCACCGCGTATTGTGCGATTGACCATTTGGGGCGTGATCGGCTTCTTCCTGTTCCTCGGGCTCTGGGCCAACTTCGCCATTATCGACGAAGTCACCCGTGGTGAAGGTAAGGCCATCCCGTCGTCCAAGCTGCAGAAAATCCAGAACCTGGAAGGCGGCATCGTTGCGCAGATCTACGCCAAAGAGGGTGAGATCGTCGAAATTGGCGACCCACTGCTGCGCCTGGATGACACCCGCTTCGTCTCCAACGTCGGCGAGACCGAAGCCGACCGCCTGGCCATGGCCCTGCGCGTCGAGCGCCTGAGTGCCGAGGTCGAAGACCGCCCACTGAAGATCGACGAAGAAATCCGCAAGGCTGCGCCCAGCCAGGCGGCCAACGAAGAATCCCTGTATCAGAGCCGCCGCCAGCAACTGCAGGATGAGATTGGTGGCCTGCAGGAGCAGCTGGTGCAGCGTCAGCAGGAGTTGCGCGAGTTCAGCTCCAAGCAGTCGCAATACCGCAACAGCCTGCAGTTGCTGCGCCAGGAGATCAGCATGTCCGAGCCTTTGGTGGCCCAGGGCGCAATCTCCCAGGTTGAAGTGTTGCGGCTCAAGCGCGCCGAGGTAGAGAACCGCGGCCAGCTGGACGCCACCTCGCTGGCCATTCCGCGTGCCGAGTCGGCGATCAAGGAAGTCGAGCGCAAGATTGATGAAACACGCGGCAAATTCCGCAGCGAAGCCCTCACCCAACTCAATGAAGCGCGTACCGACCTGAGCAAGGCACAGGCCACCGGCAAGGCCCTGGATGACCGTGTCAGCCGGACCCTGGTGACCTCGCCGGTGCGCGGTATCGTCAAGCAGCTGCTGGTCAATACCATCGGTGGCGTGATCCAGCCGGGCAGCGACCTGGTCGAGATCGTGCCGCTGGATGACACCTTGCTGGTGGAAGCGCGCATTCGTCCGCAAGACATCGCCTTCCTGCACCCGGGCCAGGAGGCCATGGTCAAGTTCACCGCGTATGACTTCACCATCTACGGTGGCCTCAAGGCCAAGCTGGAGCAGATCGGCGCCGACACCATCACCGACGAAGACAACAACACCTTCTACGTGATCAAGCTGCGCACCGAGCGCAGCCACCTGGGCACTGACGAGAACCCGCTGCTGATCATTCCTGGCATGGTGGCGTCGGTGGATATCATCACCGGCAAGAAGAGTGTGCTGAGCTACCTGCTCAAGCCGATCATCCGCGCACGGGCCGAAGCACTGCGCGAACGTTGACAGCCTCGCGGGGCAAGCCCGCTCCTACGGTAGGAGCGGGCTTGCCCCGCAATGCGTCGTCAGGTGTATTGAGCCGCCGCGTTGATCAAGGTCTGAGCAATCTGCTCGCGCAGCACCAGCGGCTGTTCAACGATCAGCCCATCCCCCTGGCTCAACAGCCACCAACGCAATTGCCAGCTATTGCTTACCGTCGCCTGCAAGCGGTGGCCCTGGTCCAGCGGGGTAAGCTGCATGTCTGCCGACAACGGCGTCTCGCGCACCAGGCGCGCCAGGTTATCGCTGATCCAGGCCTGCAGTTCGATCTTGTCGGTATCGCCAAACTGCAAGGCGTCGCTGCGCAGGTAAGCCTGCAGGTCAAAGTCATGCAGGCCCTGGGTGGCTTGGTCGAGAATGCGCAGCCTGCGAAAGCGATGCACGGCGAACTGGCGAATATCGCTGTAAGGCTCGGCCGTAGCGATCAGGTAGCTGATCTGGCCGCGCTGGATCAAGGCCAGCGGGTTGAGGGTCAGCTCGCTCAGCTTGTCGTTGTGCGCCGAGTAGTACTGGCAGTGCAGCTGGTATTCCTCCAGCAGGGCCTGCTGCACCGTTTCCAGGATGGTGTCGGGCACTTCCGGAGCCTGCATGTTCATGTCGGCGCGCACGCTGGCGACCTTGTCCAGCCAGCGCGCAACCTTGTTTGCCCCGGACAGGTGCTCAAGCTTTTGCCGGGCATGGCTGAAGCGCGCATCCAGCACCTTGAGCATGCTGCCTGGCAGCAGCGGTCGAACCGCTTCTTCGACCAGGGCCAGGCTCAGGGCTTCATTCACGCTGATCCCGCGCAGTTCGACGCAGGCATTGGCGGCCCAGTGCCAACCATAGGGGATGCTCTTGTCATTGCGTTCGAGCGGGAAGATCAGCGACAACTCGTTCAGGTCACGTTCGATGCTGCGCTTGCTGATGGAAAAGCCTGCGTCCTGCAGGCGGGCAACCAACTCGGCGCTGGTCAATCCCGGTGAGCGGCTGGGCAACTGGCGCAGCAACTCCCATTGACGGCTGAGGGTGGCACGGGTGGTGGCAGAGGGCAAAAGGTGGCGTCCTTGTCTAGTCTTGCGGTTGTAGCATGGCCTCAACGCAGTGATATGGCAATTGGCCATTTGACTATCCAGATCAAGGATGAGCAGTTGATTTGCCCCGACCGAATCGTTCGCGACAGGTTTTGTCGTGACCCTGCGCAGAATCACGCCTCATTACACCCGCTGTCGGATCCGTGGGTTGTTCAATGAGGATGAACATGTCAGCTGCCAGCAACATTTACCCACTGCTCGAGCGCTTGCTGCCCGAGCGCGTCATCCCTGCGCCGGGACGCCCCGGCCATTTGCAGCGGTTGTATGCCGGGGTTGGCATGCCCAGCCAGCGAGCGGTGCTGGGCGAGAGCTACAGCCTGATCAACCGGCTGGAAGAGGCCAGCGACCTGCAGGCCCTGTACACCGACCTGCGCCGCCAGGCGCTCGAGGGTAATGTGGCGGCGCTCAACGACTTGGGGTGGATCTGGCTCAATGGCAAGTATTGGCGCGCCGATCACACCCTGGCCGGGCACCTGCTGCGCATGGCCGCGTTGCAGGGCAGTGCGCCGGCCTGGTTCAACCTGGGCCAGCAGTTCTACTTCGGCAAGGGCGTGCTAGTGGCCTATGCCACCGCGGCGGAGTATTACCAACAAGCCTTCGAGCGTGGCCTCGAGCAGGCCGCTGCGTCACTGGGTGACCTCTATGAGGAAGAGATCTGCGACAGCGATGAGCAGCGCTGGGCTGTCGACTTGCACCAGGCCTACCGCTGGTTCCTGCGCGGGGCGCAGCGGGGCGATGCGCGTTGCCGCTTTGAAGTGGGCTACCGGCTGCTGCATGGCCAGACAGTGGCGGTCGACCACAAGGCCGGGGTCTATTGGCTGGAGTTGGCGGCAGTGGCCGGTGTGATGCAGGCGGCCGAAGAGTTGGCGGTGCATTTCAGCACTTCAAGCAACGCCTTGCGCTACCTGTTCTGGCGCGACCAGGCCATCAACCTCGGCAGTCCACTGGCCTTGAGCATGAAACTCGACGATCAATTGCAGCCGTGAGCGTAACGCCGGTCAGCCACGCTTGACGCCGGGGGTGGGGGACGAAGTATATTGATAGTTAGCAAACTATGAATATAGCGACGACCTTCCTTTCATGACTCTCGATGCACTGCAGCAGCACATCAGCAGCGGTATGGTGGTGGCCGGTCGGCACTGGCGGCGAATCTGCCAGACGACCCTGGCCGGCTACGGTATTTCCGAAGCCTGCGCCATACCGTTGCTGATGATCGTTCGCCTGGGCGATGGCGTGCACCAGGTGGCGGTGGCCCAGGCCGCAGGGCTTGAAAGCCCGTCACTGGTGCGCTTGCTCGATCAGCTGTGCAATGCCGGATTCGTCTGCCGACGTGGTGATCCGGTGGATCGCCGCGCCAAGGCCTTGAGCTTGACCCCAAGCGGCCGGGTGTTGGCCGAGGCCATCGAAGGCGAACTGGTGCGCCTGCGCCGCGAGGTGCTGCAAGGCATCGACGAAGCGGACCTGCTGGCCACCTTGCGGGTATTGCGAGCCTTTGAAGTAGCCGCCCAGCGAACCCCGGGCGTGCCCTCATGAACGGTTTTTTCAGTACCTTGCCGCCTGCTCGCGACTGGTTTTACGGCGTACGCACGTTCGCCGCCTCCATGATCGCCCTGTACATCGCCTTGCTCATGCAACTGCCTCGTCCTTACTGGGCCATGGCCACGGTGTACATCGTCTCCAGCCCCTTTGTCGGCCCCACCAGTTCCAAGGCGCTGTACCGTGCCATGGGCACCTTGCTCGGAGCCGCGGGGGCAGTATTCCTGGTGCCGTTGCTGGTGCAGACGCCGGTCTTGCTGACCGTGGCCATCGCCCTGTGGACCGGCACGTTACTGTTTCTTTCACTGCACTTGCGTACGGCCAACAGCTACGCCCTGATGCTGGCCGGCTACACCCTGCCGATGATCGCCCTGCCGGTAGTCGATGACCCGCTCAGGGTGTTCGACATCGCCTCGTCCCGTGCCCAGGAAATCTGCCTGGGCATTGTTGTTGCGGCAGTGGTGGGCGCCATTTTCTGGCCGCGTCGGTTGACCCCGGTGGTCGTGGGCGCCACGGGTAACTGGTTCAACGAAGCGATCCGCTACAGCGATACCTTTCTTGCCCGCACGGCCTCGCCCGAATCCGTCGGCAGCCTGCGCGCCTCGATGGTCACCACCTTCAACTCGCTGGAGCTGATGATCGGCCAACTGTCCCACGAAGGTGCCCGCCCGCAGACGGTAAAAAACGCCCGTGAGCTGCGCGGCCGGATGATTCACCTGTTACCGGTGGTCGATGCCCTGGACGATGCCTTGCTGGCCCTGGAAGCCCGCGCACCGGCACAGGCCGAACAGCTCAAGCCCGTGCTGGAACAGGCTCGGGAGTGGCTCCAGCGTACGGCCAGCGATGCCGCACCAAGCCGCTGGTCGACCTTGCGGGCGCAGCTGGAGCAACTGCAACCCAGCGCCGCAGCGCTCGACGAGCGCGGCTTGCTGTTGTTGTCCAACGCGCTGTACCGCCTGGCCGAGTGGGTCGACCTCTGGCAGGACTGCTGCAGCTTGCAGCATGCCATCCGCAATGAAGACCTCTCGCCCTGGCGTGCGGTGTACCGGCACTGGCGCCTGGGCCGGCTGACGCCGTTTTTCGACCGTGGGCTGATGCTGTACTCGGTGTTTTCCACCGTCACCGCGATCATTGCGGCCACCACCTTGTGGATTCTCTCGGGGTGGGACAATGGCGGCAGTGCGGTGATTCTCGCTGCCGTGGCCTGCAGTTTCTTCGCCGCCATGGACGACCCGGCGCCACAGATCTACCGGTTTTTCTTCTGGACGGCCGCGTCGGTGGTGTTCGCCAGCCTCTACCTGTTCCTGGTGCTGCCCAACCTGCATGACTTCCCGATGCTGGTGCTGGCGTTCGCTGTGCCGTTCATCTGCGTGGGGACCCTGACGGTCCAGCCGCAGTTCTACCTCGGCACCTTGCTGACCATCGTCAACACCGCCTCGTTCATCAGCATCCAGGGTGCCTACGACGCCAACTTCCTGACGTTCATCAACTCCAACCTGGCCGGGCCGGTGGGGTTGCTGTTTGCCTTTATCTGGACCCTGGTCATGCGCCCGTTCGGTGTGGAGCTGGCGGCCAAGCGCATGACGCGCTTCAGCTGGCGCGACATCGTCGGCATGACCCAGCCGGCCACCTTGGCCGAGCATCGACGGTTGGGCGTACAGATGCTCGACCGCCTGATGCAGCACTTGCCGCGCCTGATCCAGACCGGCCAGGACACCGGTACCGCCCTGCGCGACCTGCGCGCCGGCCTGAACCTGCTCGACTTGCTGGCGTACATGCCGCGGGTAGGCGCGCAGCCACGGCAGTTGCTGCAATCGGTAGTGGAGGAGGTGGGCGAACACTTCCAGGCCTGCCTGGACGCCCGTCGTCGCCTGCATGTACCCCCTGCGCTGCTGCAGAGCATGGAACGCGCCCGCCGTGCCCTTAACCTCAACGACCTGGCCGACAGCGCCGAAGCCCGTGTTCACCTGCTGCACGCCTTGAGCGGCCTGCGCCTGGCGCTGTTGCCGGGCGTTGAAGTGGTGCTGGAGCCCTCCGACGATCAGCCGCAACTGCCCTATGGCATCGATGGAGCGCCCCTGTGATCGGTGAACTGGATATCAGCGGGGTCTTCCTGCCTACGCTGCTGGTGATGATGGTACTGACCTACCTGCTGTTTCTCGGCGTACATGCCGTACTCACCCGTGTGCATTTCTACCGCCTGGTCTGGCACCGGGCGTTGTTCAACGTTGCGCTTTACGCCGTGCTGCTCGGCACGGTCGACCACTTTTGCCGAAACCTGATGCTGCCATGAAAAAACCCTTGTTGACCCTGGGCCGCGTGGTCC
>Ga0247821_10001763_pt1 | contig 12086 bp, 11 predicted proteins | sample 13C_Glycerol_Day_FD_192481 | JGI IMG/M metagenome (GOLD analysis project Ga0247821, IMG submission 192481) | Soil microbial communities from agricultural site in Penn Yan, New York, United States - 13C_Glycerol_Day14 | ecosystem: Environmental > Terrestrial > Soil > Agricultural land | place... | reverse complement strand
GCAGGTCGTGCGGCTCGTTCATCAGGCCGTAGCCCGCCAGGCCGGGATGGTCCTTCCAGCGGCGCGCGGCGCGCGTCCAGAAATCGGTGAAGTGCGCCTGCGTGAGCGTGGCGTTCGGCGCCAGCGAGAAGATGCGTTCCTGCACGCCGTTCGGGTCTTCGGTGTAGGCGCGGTGCCGCGGCGTCTGGCCGGGCTTGAGGCCCGGCACGTTGCCGTCAGGGGAGTAACGGAAGTCGCGGTAACGGCAGTAGTTGTGCAGGTCGATGATGACCTTGCCGCCCGCGGCCGCGTGCGCGTCCAGCACGTCGGTGATCTGCTGCGCGTACTGCGCGTGGAACTCGCCCGGCTCGCCGACGAGCGAACGCGCCTGCGCGTTCGGCTTCGCGTCGTGCAGCACCGGCTGCAGCATCTCCCACAGGATCGGCAGCCGGTTCTTGCGAAAGCCCTGCTCGGCCAGCCAGGCGATCTCGGCCTTGCGCGGCACGGTGAAGTGGATGTTGGGCGCGGTGCTGCCGCCCTTGCGGATGCCGGGCTTGGGCCATTCCATGCCCGACAGGTTGGTGCCTATCGTGAAGCCCGGCTGCGCGGCGCGCGCGCCGTCGCCCCACAGGCAGCCCGGCAGCGTGGGGATCGCGCCGAGCGCCGCCAGCTGGACCAGCGTGCGCCTGCGGATCAGTTGCATCTCGTGTTTCGAACCCATCGAGGGGCCACCTTAGGCTGAGCCAACGGCTGAGAAGGTAGGACGGGTTCGCGTTTCACTGGCTCGGTCCGATGGGTCCCGTTGCTTGCGTAAACTGGCGCGCATGAGCTCGATCTCGCAACTGCGGCGCATCCTGGGCACCTGCCGCACCATCGCCGTGGTGGGCCTGTCGCCGCAATGGCATCGGCCGAGCTTCTTCGCGGCCAAGTACATGCAGGCGCACGGCTACCGCATCGTGCCGGTGAACCCGATGGCGCAGGAGATCCTGGGCGAGCGCTGCTTCCCGAGCGTCACCGCCGCGGCGCAGGCGCTGCGCGACCAGGGCGCGACCATCGACATGGTCGACTGCTTCCGCCGCGGCGAGGACATCCCGCCGATCGCGCAGGAGGCCATCGCCATCGGCGCGAAATGCCTGTGGCTGCAGCTGGGCGTGATCAACGAAGCCGCGGCCGCGCAGGCGCGCGCAGCGGGCCTGGAAGTGGTGATGGACCGGTGCGTGAAGATCGAGCACGCGCGCCTGTTCGGCGGGCTCAACTGGGCCGGCGTCAACACCCGCGTGATCTCCTCGCGCCGCCCGCAGCAGCTGCCCTACTGAATATCCTTTCCCCGAAGAAAGAAGCCATGGCCCAGGACCGAGAGTTCGGATTCGCCACGCGCGCCGTGCATGCCGGCGCCATCCCCGATCCCGTGACCGGCGCGCGCGCGACGCCGATCCACCAGACCACCAGCTTCGTGTTCGATTCGGCCGAGCACGCGGCCAGCCTGTTCAACCTGCAGACCTTCGGCAACGTCTACAGCCGCATCAGCAACCCGACGGTCGCGGTGCTGGAGGAACGCGTCGCCTCGCTGGAAGGCGGCCGCGCCGCGCTGGCTTGCGCGACGGGCATGGCCGCGCAGATGACGGCGCTGCTGGCCATCCTGAAGGCCGGCGACCACATCGTGGCCTCGTCCACGCTGTACGGCGGCACGGTGGGGCAGCTGGGCGTGGGCTTCTCGCGCCTGGGCATCGAGACCACGTTCGTCGATCCCGCCGACCCCGACAACTTCCGCAAGGCGATCCGGCCCACCACCCGCGCGATCTACGGCGAGACGCTGGGCAATCCGCGCGTGAACGTGTTCGACATCGAGCCGGTGGCGAAGATCGCGCACGAGCACGGCCTGCCGCTGGTGATCGACAACACGGTCGCCAGCCCCTACCTGTGCAACCCGTTCGACTTCGGCGCCGACATCGTGGTGCACAGCGCCACCAAGTACCTGGGCGGCCACGGCACGACGATGGCGGGCGTGGTGGTCGAGTCGGGCAAGTTCGACTGGGGCTCGGCGCTCTCGCGCGACAAGTTCCCCGAGATGCTGGAGCCCAGCCAGGCCTACCACGGCGTGAAGTTCTACGAAACGTTCGGCGACTTCGGCTACACGATGAAGGCGCGCATGGAAGTGAACCGCACCTTCGGCGGTTCGCTGTCGCCGCTGAACGCGTGGCTGATCCTGCAGGGCATAGAAACGCTGCACCTGCGCATGCAGGCGCACTGCCGCAACGCGCTGGCGGTCGCACAGTTCCTCGCGGACCATCCGCTGGTGAGCTGGGTCAATTACCCGGGCTTGTCTTCCTCGTCCGATCACGAACTGGCCAGGAAGCAGTTCCGCGCCATCGACGGCACGCCGGGCTGCTCGGGCATCCTCACCTTCGGCATCAAGGCGCCGGACCCGGCGCGCGCGGGCGAGCGCTTCATCGACGCCTGCGAGTTCGCCAGCCACCTGGCCAACATCGGCGACGCCAAGACGCTGGTGATCCATCCGGCGTCGACCACCCACCGGCAGCTGGACGAGGCGCAACTGGAAAAGGCCGGCGTGAGCGCCGACATGATCCGCCTCTCCGTCGGCATCGAGGAGCGCGACGACATCCTGTGGGACGTGGACCAGGCGCTGCGCAAGGCGGTGTCCTGAACCCGGCGCGATGACCGACTGGATCATCGCCTTCATCGAAGGCAGCGGCTACCTCGGCATCGCGCTGCTGATGCTGCTGGAGAACGTGTTCCCGCCCATCCCTTCGGAGCTGGTTCTGCCCTTCGCGGGCTACGTCGCGGCCACGGGCAAGCTGCATCCCGTCGGCGTGCTGCTGTCGGCGGTGACCGGTTCGCTGCTCGGCGCGCTCCCCTGGTACTGGGCGGGACGCAAGCTGGGGCACGGCGGGCTGCAGCGGTTCGCGCAGCGGCATGGCCGCCTGCTCACGCTGGAGCCGCATGACATCGACCGCGCGCAGCACTGGTTCAGGCGGCACGGGCCGGCTTCGGTGGGCTTCGGACGGCTGGTGCCCGCGGTGCGCAGCGTGATCTCGATGCCGGCCGGCGTCGGCCGCATGCCGGTGCCCAGCTTCCTGCTCTGGTCGCTGGTGGGCACCTTCTGCTGGAGTTCGCTGCTGCTCGGCCTGGGCTACGTGCTGCAGTCGCGTTACGAGGAAGCCAAGGACGCGATCGAGTGGGCCACGCGCGGCGTGGTCGCCTTCATGGTCGGCGCCTACGTGTGGCGCGTGTGGCGCTTCGGCAGGAAGCGGGCCGCTCAGAAGTAGACGTTGTAGCGCCCGCCCTTGAAGCCGAGCACCGCGCTGTCCGGCCGCACTTCCTGCAGCACCACGCCCGAACCCAGGTCCGCGCCTTCGCGGAACACCTGGCCGTTGACGATGAGCATCCGTCGCGCCGCATCGGGCGAGTAGACCGAGCCGCTGATCACCAGCTTCGGCGCGTCGGCGGGCAGGCCGCGCACGGCCTGCTGCTGGGCCGACGAGGCGCCCGCCGCGCCGGCCGCGCCCGTTGCGGGCGGGCGATTGGCGGTGAAGGGCGGCGTCACCGGCGCCGGAGGCGCGTTCACGATCGGCGGCACGGCCATGTCGCCGTCCTGCTGCCTTTCCTGCCGCGCGGTGGACGTCGTGCCGTTGCCTTGCTGCGCGTTCACCGATGACGACGGCCGCCCACTGGGCCCGGCCATGTTCTGTTGCTGCGTCTGCGGCTGCGGTGGGGGCGGAGGAGGCGGTGCCTGCACCTGCGGCGGCGGCACCGGGACCGCCGGCTGCTGCGGCTGCACGACCACCGGCGCGCCACCGGGCTGCACCAGCACCGGCGCGGTGCCGGGCTGCACCACCATCGGCTGCTGCTGTTGCTGCGCGGCGCCCCGCTGCTGCGGCACGGGCGCCGACGGGTCGGAGCCGAACGGCCGTCCGCCGAACGGCTCCGCCGGCGTCACTTGCGCGAGCACTCCGCCCGCGGATGCGATCGCCGCCAGGCCGAAGGCGAATCGCAGGAGCCACCGTGTCCGCTTGTCTTCGTCGCGTTCCATGGATCGATCCTTCATGGCGCGCCCGGCACCAGCAGCCGCGCGTGCTGCCGGTGGCGCCGGTACAGCGCCAGCACTTCCCGCGCGACCTGCTGCACGGCCGGCGCATCGCACAGGGCGACGCAGGCGCCGCCCGGGCCGCCCCCCGTGAGGCGCGCGCCGTACACCCCGGGTTGTTTCTGCAGCAGTTCCACCATCAGGTCGGCTTCCGGGGTGGTGATCTCGTAGTCGTCGCGCTGGCTGGCGTGCGAGGCGTTCATCAGCTCGCCCAGGGCCTGCGCATCCGTGATCGAGCTGGCGCGCAGCACGCGGGCGTTCTCGGTGAACACGTGGCGCGCGCGCCGCCGCAGCGGGTCGGGCAGCGACTCGATCGGCTCCAGGTGCTCCACCTCGCGCAGCGATCGCACGCCGAGCAGCCGCGCGGCTTCCTCGCATTCGGCGCGGCGCTGGTGGCAGAGGCCGTTCGGGCGCTGCGGCGACATGCCTTCGCCCGGGTCGAGCACCAGCACCGCGGTGCCCTCGGGCAGCGGCACTTCCCGGTACTGGAGCGAGCGCTTGTCCAGCAGCAGCGCCTGGTCGGGCGCGGCCAGGCTGGAGGCCATCTGGTCCACCAGGCCGCAGCGCACGCCGGCATCCTGCAACTCGACCTGCTGCGCCAGCTGCGCGATGCGCACGTCGGGCAGGTCGATCGACAGCAGTTCGCGCAGGCAGCGCAGCGTGGCCACTTCCAGCGCGGCGCTGGAAGCCAGGCCCACGCCCATCGGCACATCGGAGGCGACGTGGATGTCCAGCGGCGGCACCTCGGCGCCGTCTTCCCTCGCGAGGCGCAGGCACCCGTAGACGAAGGCCGCGAAGTCCTCGGCCGGCCGCTCGTCCAGCGTGAACTCCACCGTGCGGCCCAGCTCGGCCGCATGCAGGCGGAACGCGGCGCGTCCGTTGCGGCGCATGGCCACCCGCGTGCGCTGCGGCAGCGCCACGGGCAGCACGAAGCCGTCGTTGTCGTCGGTGTGTTCGCCGAGCAGGTTGACGCAGCCGGACGCCTGCGCCTCGGCTTGCGGCCAGCCGTTGAACCGCTGCTCGAAATCACGCGCGCAAGGCGTGCGCGGATGCTCCGCGCGAGCCTGCACCTCGGCTTCCCATGCGACGTGGCTCATATGTCGGCGAGACCTCCACCGGTTGGTTGTGGGGCGCGCCGGACTTCGCCCGGCGCCGCGACCAGGGCCTCAGGCGGGCGAGCCGGCCTTGCGCAGCCAGGCGAACAGACCCGCCACGGGCTGCCCCTGGTCGATCCTCAGAGGATGCCGGGCCGTGGCCTGTAGTTCGAAACCGCGTTGGCTTGCGAGCGTCCGGATGTAACGCTCGGAATGCGCGTAGCGCAGGCTCATGCGCAGCGCGAAGCTCTCCTGCTCATCCGCCGCCTCCAGCGAAAAACAGAATGCGCCGCCGGGCTGGAGCACGCGGGCGGCGCCGTCGAACACCCGTTCGAGCGCGCCCACATAAATGAACACATCGGCCGCGATGAGCAGGTCGTGGCGGCGCTGCGTGGTCTCCAGGAATTCGGCGATGTCGGCTTGCGAAACCTCGTCGTAGAAGCCGCTCTCGCGGGCGCGCTCGACCATGGCGGCCGACAGGTCGACACCTTCCAGACGGTCCGCGCGCGGCCGCAGCAACGGCCCGCACAGCCCTGTGCCGCAGCCCAGGTCGAGCGCGGAGCGCAAGCGCGGCGTGGCGAGGCCTTCGATCAGGATCTGCGGCGCGCGGTACTGCAGGCGGCCGGCCAGGTGCACGTCGAAGTCCTGAGCGTAGGCGTCGAACAGCTGCTGGACGTAGTGGCGCGGAGGCGCGGCCGGCGTCGCGTTGTCCTTCGCCACGCCGGCCAGGTAGTAAGCGGTCAACTGGGCGTCGGCGCCGTTGGCCAGCGCCTGCCGGTACGCGGCGGCGGCTTCCTCGCGGCGGCCGAGCTCGCGCGCCAGCGTGCCGCGCAGGCTCCAGGCGGCGCCGTTGGATGGCGCGAGGTCCACCGCGCGCGTGACCGCGGCGAGCGCGCTCTCCTGCTGGCCCGACTCGGCCAGCGCGGCCGCCAGGTGGCCGAGCGCCTCGGCGTTGTCGGGCTCCTGGCGCAGCGCCTCCTGCAGCAGTCCGGTGGCCTCCTCGACGCGGCCGAGCTTCAGGCGCGTCGCGCCCAGGTTGGTGAGCGTGGAAGGACGGCCGGGCACGAGGGCCAGCGACGCGCTGAAGTCGCGCTCGGCCGACTCGTAGCGGCCCGCGCGGTAGTGCGCGAGCCCCGCGAGGAAGAAGGTCTTGGCCTGTTCGAAGCGCGCGTCCATGGGCAGGGATCATAGGAGCGGCCCTGCGACAATCGCGTGATGCCTTTCGCTCCCCTGAAGAACGACACCTTCCTGCGCGCCTGCCGCCGCCTGGCCACGCCGTACACGCCGGTGTGGCTGATGCGCCAGGCGGGCCGCTACCTGCCCGAATACCGCGCCAGCCGCGAGCGCGCCGGCAGCTTCATGGGCCTGGCCACGAATCCCGATCTGGCCACCGAGGTGACGCTGCAGCCGCTGGAGCGCTATGCGCTGGACGCGGCCATCCTGTTCTCCGACATCCTCACCGTGCCAGACGCGATGGGCCTCGGCCTGTCGTTCGCGCCGGGCGAAGGCCCGCGCTTCGCCTCGCCGGTGCGCGACGAGGCGGCGGTACGCAAGCTGGCCGTGCCGGACATGGAGAAGCTGCGCTACGTGTTCGACGCCGTCACCTCGATCCGCCGCGCGCTCGACGGGCGCGTGCCCCTGATCGGTTTTTCCGGCAGCCCCTGGACGCTGGCCTGCTACATGGTCGAAGGCCAGGGCTCGGACGACTACCGGCTGGTGAAGTCCATGCTGTATTCGCGGCCGGACCTGATGCAGCACATGCTGCGCATCAACGCGGACTCGGTCGCGGCCTACCTCAATGCGCAGATCGAGGCCGGCGCGCAGGCCGTGATGATCTTCGACAGCTGGGGCGGCGTGCTGGCCGACGGCGCCTTCCAGGAATTCAGCCTGGCCGCAACGAAGCGCGTCCTGTCGCAGCTCAAGCGCGAGCACGAGGGGCAGGTCATTCCCCGCATCGTCTTCACCAAGGGCGGCGGGCTCTGGCTGCCGGAGATGGCCGACCTCGATTGCGACACGCTCGGCGTGGACTGGACGGTGAACCTGGGCCGCGCCCGCGAGCAGGTGGGCGATCGCAAGGCGCTGCAGGGCAACCTGGATCCCAACGTGCTGTTCGCGCCGCCGGAGCGCATCGAGGAACAGGTGCGTGCCGCGCTGCAAAGCTTCGGGGCGCCGCACACCGGTCCGGGCAACGGGCCCACGCAGGTCTTCAACCTGGGCCACGGCATCAGCCAGCACACGCCGCCGGAGCACGTGCAGGTGCTGGTGGAAGCGGTGCATCGCCTGTCCCGCCGGCAGCTCGCGAATTGAGCGGAAAACATCAGGGAATACCCTGTACCGACGCGGAATGTCCCGGGTCAGGACGCTTGACTTATGCACAAAACCCGTGTTGCGGCGCAACGGGGGTACGTATCCAGGGGCTTGGTTGCTACCAAACCTGTAGCTGCGCTAAGTTGTTGATTTCATTAGGATCTCGAAACTGCTCTTTTTCGAGGCATCGCAGCCAACCCCTTGATTTTCCGGGGCCTGTGGACGGACCGGGACGGTCTATCAACAAAGTTATCCACAGAAACCCTGAACAGTATCAAAACGCTTGGAAATCAATCACTTGGGTTACGTTTCGCAGGCGAAGTTGAGGAGTCGTCAGTAACGATGAGCTCCTGGCCGCATCGCCTGGCGGTGGTGGTGCCGACGCCGGCCCACAGCTCGATTTCCGCCTCGCTCACGTACGGAAGTGAGCTCCCGCTTGCAGCCGGAACCCTGGTGCGCGTGCCTCTGGGCAAACGCGAGGTTCTGGGCATCGTCTGGGGCGACGCTTCGGGCGAGCCGGTGCCGCCCGGCGGCGAGAAACCGGTCGCCGGCGTGCTGGACGGACTGCCGCCGCTCGGCGAACCCTGGCGCCGGCTGGTGGCGTTCGCAGCCGGTTACTACCAGCGCGGGATCGGCGAGGTGGCGCTCGCGGCGGTTCCGCCGCAGCTGCGTGAACTCAGTCCGGAGCAGTGGCAGCGGCGGCTGCGCCGGTCGGCCGGCGCGGACGCGGGCGAAGCCGCGGACGATCCGCCGCCGCTCACCGAGGAACAGTCGGCCGCGCTGGAGCAGCTGCGCTCGCAACCCGGTCCGTTCCTTCTCTTCGGCGCCACCGGCAGCGGCAAGACCGAGGTCTATCTGCGCGCGGTCGCCGACGTTCTGGCGGCCGACCCGGACGCCCAGGCCCTGGTCATGGTGCCGGAGATCAATCTCACGCCGCAGTTGCAGGCGCGCTTCGTCGAGCGCTTCGGCGCCGGCGCCGTGGTGTCGCTGCACAGCGGCATGACGAACCCGCAGCGGCTCAAGGCCTGGCTGGCCGCCCACACGGGCGCCGCGCGCATCGTGCTGGGCACGCGCATGGCGGTGTTCGCCTCGATGCCCAGGCTGGCGCTGATCGTGGTCGACGAGGAGCACGACCCCAGCTACAAGCAGCAGGAAGGCGCCCGCTATTCCGCGCGCGACCTGGCGCTGTACCGCGGCAAGCTGGAAGGCGCCCGGGTGGTGCTGGGCTCGGCGACGCCCTCCCTGGAAAGCTGGCACGCCGGCGAGAAGGGCCGCTACCTGCGGCTGGCGATGCCCTCGCGCGTCGGCCAGGGCCGGCTGCCCGAGGTGCGGCTGGTGGACATGAACCACCAGCCCAGGGGCGCGGTGGTCTCGCCGCAGCTGCTGCTGGCGATCCAGGAACGCATCGCGCGCGGCGAGCAGTCGCTCCTCTTCCTCAACCGCCGCGGCTACGCGCCGGTGCTGGCCTGCACGTCCTGCGACTGGAAGAGCGAATGTCCGCACTGCAGCGCTTACCGCGTCTTCCACAAGATCGACCGCACGCTGCGCTGCCACCACTGCGGCTTCACCGAGCGGGTGCCGCGCGCCTGCCCGCTGTGCGGCAACCTGGACATCGCGCCGGTCGGGCGCGGCACCGAGCGGCTGGAGGAGCACCTGGCCGAGCTCTTCGCCGGCATCACGCGGCCCGATGGCCACCCGGTGCGCATCGCACGCATGGACGCCGACACCACGCGGGCCAAGGGCGCGCTGGAGGAGCAGCTGTCCGAGGTGCATTCGGGCGCGGTGGACGTGCTGGTGGGCACGCAGATGGTCACCAAGGGCCACGACTTCCGCCGCATCACGCTGGTGGCGGCGCTCAATGCCGATTCGGCGCTGTTCTCCAGCGACTTCCGCGCGCCCGAGCGCCTGTTCGCGCTGCTGATGCAGGCCGCCGGCCGCGCCGGCCGCGACGCCAGCCGCGCGGGCCACAGCCAGATGTGGGTGCAGACCTTCGTGCCCGAGCACCCGCTGTTCGCCGCGCTGCGCAAGCACGACTACCCGGCGTTCGCGCGCCAGCAGCTGGGCGAGCGCGAGGCCGCGGCGATGCCGCCGTTCTCGTACCAGGCGCTGGTGCGGGCGGACGCGCGCACGCAGGAGGTGGCGCAGGAGTTCCTGCGCGCCGCGGCCGAAGCCGCTCAGGCCCTGCCCGAAGCGCCGCACGTCACGGTGTTCCCGCCGGTGCCCATGGCCGTGCAGCGCGTCGCCAACGTGGAACGCGCGCAGATGGTGGTGGAGGCCGCCTCGCGGCCGGCGCTGCAGCGGTTCCTGGCCGGGTGGCAGCCGGTGCTGCAGGAGCAGCGGGTGAAGGGGTTGATCCGCTGGGCGGTGGATGTGGATCCGTTGGCGATCTGAGGGTCAGTCCGCGTCGGCGCTTTTCAGCTTCAGCGCCTGTTCATAGAGCGCATTGCGCGGCGCGCCGGTGATCTCCGCCGCGAGCTTCACCGCGGTCTTCACCGGCAGTTCCGCGATCAGCAAGCGCAGCACGCGTTCGCCGTCATCGCTTGCCGCCGCTTGCGCCACGCCATGCAGCGCCAGCGCGAACTCGCCGCGTGAACGCTGCGGGTCCGCGGCCAGCCAGGGCGCCAGTTCCGCACACGGCACCGTCGCAATCTCTTCGAATTGCTTGGTGAGCTCGCGGCCGATGGTGATCGGCCGATCGCCCAAGGCGGCCAGGGAGCCGGCCAGAGCAGCGATGCGATGCGGTGCTTCCAGCAGCACCACCGCGCGCGGCTCGGCCGCCAACGCCTGAACGGCCGCATCCCGCTCGCCGCTCTTGGCGGGCAGGAAGCCCGCGAACAGGAAACCGCCCTCGCCCACGCTGCCCGCGGCGCTGAGCAGCGTCGTGATGCTGCTCGCGCCCGGCAAGGGCACGACGCGATGGCCGGCCGCACGCACCGCCGCCGCCAGCCGCGCGCCGGGATCGCTCACCGCCGGCGTGCCCGCATCGCTCGCGTAGGCGACGCGCTCGCCCGCGGCGAGCCAGTCCACCACTTTCCGGGCGGACTCGGCTTCGTTGTGTTGATGCACCGCCAGCAACCGGTCGCTTGAACGATCGATGCCGTACGCGCGCAGCAGTTGCTGCGTGTGCCGCGTGTCCTCGCAGGCGATGCGGTCCGCCAAGCCCAGCACGTGCAGCGCGCGCAGGCTGACATCCGCCAGGTTGCCGATGGGAGTAGCCACGACATAGAGCGCGCCCTTCGGATAATCCTGCGCGCCCGCGGCCTCGCGGGCGGCATTCAGCGCGTTGGCGAACGAAGAGGAGGCGCTGGGCAATGGGGACTCCAGGGAATTTCAGGAAGGCCGCGGGCGACGCGGCCGAAGACCGCGCGCTCGCGCACCTGCTGGACGCCGGCCTGCGGCTGGTCGCGCGCAATTATCGGACGCCGGGCCGCGGCGGCGGCGAGATCGACCTGGTGATGCGCGACGGCGCGACGCTGGTGTTCGTGGAAGTGCGGCGGCGCTCGCGCAGCGACTTCGGCGGCGCGGCCGCCAGCGTGGGCTTCGTCAAGCAGCGCCGCATCGTGTTCGCGGCCCGGCATTTCCTGCTGCGGTCCAGAGGTGCTCCACCGCCTTGCAGGTTCGATGTCGTCGCCGTCGAAGACGGGCGAATCGAGTGGCTGCGCGCCGCCTTCGACGCCACGTAACGATGAGTTGCAAAAACCCAGCAGGTATCATCCCCGCCCATGCTCGAACAGCGCATCCAGCAACATTTCATCGAGAGCGCCGACCTGAAATACCAGGCGGCGCAGACGCTGAGCAAGCCGATCGCGGCCGCCGTGCAGGCGGTGCTCGCTTGCGTCACCAGCGGCGGCAAGGTGCTGGCCTGCGGCAACGGCGGCTCGGCCGCCGACGCGCAGCACTTCTCGGCCGAATTCGTCGGCCGATTCGAGCGCGAGCGGCCCGAACTCGCGGCCATCGCGCTGACCACCGACAGCTCCATCCTCACGGCCATCGCCAACGACTACGACTTCAACCGCGTGTTCTCCAAGCAGGTGCGCGCGCTGGGTCAGGCGGGCGACGTGCTGCTGGCGCTGTCCACCAGCGGCAACTCCGCCAACGTGATCGCCGCCATCGAGGCGGCGCACGAGCGCGAGATGACCGTCATCGCCCTCACCGGCCGCGGCGGCGGCAAGATCGGTGCGATGCTGCGCGAGACCGACGTGCACATCTGCGTGCCGCACGAGCGCACCGCCCGCATCCAGGAAGTGCACATCCTCGCCATCCACTGCCTCTGCGACGGCGTGGACGCCCAACTGCTCGGAGACCAGGAACCCACCGCATGACGATCCGCCTTCATCGCTTCGCCGCCGTTTCGCTGACCGTCCTCGCCCTGGCCGGCACGCTCTCCGCCTGCGCGCCGCTGGTGCTCGGCGGCGCCGCCGTCGGCACGATGGTCGCGATCGACCGCCGCACCTCGGGCGCCCAGCTCGAAGATGAAGGCATCGAGCTGCGCGCCGCCTCGGCCTTGCGCCAGACCGTCGGCGAACGCGGCCACATCAACGTGAACAGCTACAACCGCCAGGTGCTGCTCACCGGCGAAGTGGCTTCCGAAGCCGACAAGC
>Ga0247821_10001762_pt1 | contig 12086 bp, 14 predicted proteins | sample 13C_Glycerol_Day_FD_192481 | JGI IMG/M metagenome (GOLD analysis project Ga0247821, IMG submission 192481) | Soil microbial communities from agricultural site in Penn Yan, New York, United States - 13C_Glycerol_Day14 | ecosystem: Environmental > Terrestrial > Soil > Agricultural land | place... | reverse complement strand
GTGCTCTGGGCCCTGGCCCTGAACACCTATGCCGGCTTTCTCGGGGTCAGCGAAACCTTGCGCATGGCCGGTCGCAACTACGGCCTGCGCGGTTTGCGCCTGGTGGTACATATCCTTGTGCCGGCGGCGCTGCCGTCGATCCTCTCGGGCCTGAAGATCGGCTGGGCCTTTGCCTGGCGCACGCTGATCGCCGCCGAGCTGGTGTTCGGCGCCACCAGTGGCAAGGGCGGGCTGGGCTGGTACATCTTCCAGAACCGCAACGAGCTGTACACCGACAAGGTGTTCGCCGGGCTGGCGGTGGTGATCCTGATCGGCCTGCTGGTGGAAAGCCTGGTGTTCAACACCCTGGAGCGCCTCACCGTGCGGCGCTGGGGCATGCAGCGCTGAGGGCCTCAGGTGTCCTGGTACTGCGCCGCCGCCTTGCTCAGGGTTTCGGCCATCTGCTGGCGCAAGGGCAGGGGCTGTTCGACGATCAGCCCGTCGCCCTGGCTCAGTAACCACCAACGCAACTGCCAGCAGTTGCTCACGGTCGCCCGCAAGCGGTGACCGTGTTGCAGTTGGGTGAGTTGCATATCCGCAGACAACGGCGTCTCGCGCATCAGGCGCGCCAGGTTGTCGCTGATCCAGGCTTGCAGTTCGATCCTGTCGGGTGCTTCGCAGGGCGGGGCATCGCTGCGCAGGTAGGCTTGCAGGTCGAAATCGGGCATCCCCTCATTGGCATTGTCGCTGGCGTGCAGCTTGCGCGAGCGATGCACGGCCAGCTGCTGCACATCGCTATAGGCGTTGGCCGCCCAGTACCAGCCATAGGGGATGCTCTTGTCATTACGTTCGAGCGGAAAGATCAGCGACAGCTCGTTGAGGTCGCGCTCGATGCTGCGTTTGCTGATGCTGAAGCCTGCGTCCTGCAGGCGCGCAACCAGCTCGGCACTGGTGATGCCCGGTGAGCGGCTGGGCAACTGGCGCAGCAACTCCCATTGACGGCTGAGGGTGGCACGGGTGGTGGCAGAGGGCAAAAGGTAGCGTCCTTGTCTAGGCTTGCAGTTGTAGCATGGCGCCAGCGGAGAGATATGGCAATTAGCCATTTACGCATTCAAATCAAGGATGATGAAGTTGATTTGCCTGAACCGAATCGTTCGCGACAGGTTTTGTCGTGACCCTGCGCAGAATCACGCCTCATCACGCCCGCTGTCGGATCCGTGGGTTGTTCAATGAGGATGAACATGTCAGCTGCCAGCAACATCTACCCGCTGCTCGAGCGCTTGCTGCCCGAGCGAATCACCCCTGCGTCCGTTCGGCCCGGCCAGGCGCCGCGGTTGTATGCCGGGGTGGGTATGCCCAGCCAGCGGGCGGTTCTGGGCGAAAGCTTCAGCCTGATCAACCGTCTGGAAGAAGCCTCGGACCTGCAACTGCTGTACAGCGAACTGCGCAGCCAGGCCCTGGAGGGCAATGTGGCAGCGCTCAACGACCTGGGCTGGATCTGGCTCAACGGCAAGTACTGGCACGCCGACCCGCTGCTTGCCGGGCACCTGTTGCGCATGGCGGCGCTGCAGGGCAGTGCGGCAGCCTGGTTCAACCTGGGCCAGCAGTATTATTTCGGCAAAGGCGTCGAGGTGGCCTATGCCACGGCCGCCGAGTACTACCAGCAAGCCTTCGAGCGCGGCCTTGAGCAGGCCGCCGCCGCCCTGGGCGATCTCTACGAGGAGGAGATCTGCGACAGCGACAGCCAGGAGTGGACGGTCGACCTGCACCAGGCTTATCGCTGGTTCCTGCGCGGCGCGCAACGGGGCGAGGCGCGCTGCCGGTTCGAGGTGGGCTACCGGCAGTTGCACGGGCAGAACGTGACCGCCGATCAACGCTCCGCAGTGTACTGGCTGGAGCTGGCCGCCGTGGCCGGCGTGATGCAGGCCGCCGAAGAGCTGGCGGTACATTTCAGTGTTTCCGGCAACGCCTTGCGCTACCTGTTCTGGCGTGACCAGGCCATTGCCCTGGGCAGCTCGCTGGCGCTGACCATGAAGCTGGACGATCAACTGCAGCCGTGAAGGCGACGCTGGTCAGCCACGCTTGACGCGGAGGAGGTGGATCGAAGAATATTGATAGTTAGCAAGCTATGAATATCGCAATGACCCCGGGTGTACTTTCTTGAAGGGCTTTTTCAGCTCCCTGCCGCCTGCGCGTGACTGGTTCTATGGCGTGCGCACTTTTGCCGCGTCGATGATCGCCCTGTACATCGCCTTGCTCATGCAGTTACCGCGCCCTTACTGGGCCATGGCCACGGTCTATATCGTCTCCAGCCCCTTCGTCGGGCCGACCAGTTCCAAGGCACTGTACCGTGCCCTGGGCACCCTGCTGGGCGCCGCCGGCGCGGTGTTCCTGGTGCCGCTGCTGGTGCAGGCACCGGTGCTGCTGACTGTGGCCATTGCCTTGTGGACCGGCACCTTGCTGTTTCTCTCCCTGCACTTGCGCACTGCCAACAGCTATGCGCTGATGCTCGCCGGCTATACCTTGCCGATGATCGCCCTGCCGGTGGTCGACAACCCTTTGATGGTGTTCGACATCGCCTCGTCCCGGGCCCAGGAAATCTGCCTGGGTATCGTCTGTGCGGCGGTGGTCGGGGCGATCTTCTGGCCCCGGCGGCTGACGCCGGTGCTGGTCGGTGCCACCGGCAACTGGTTCAGCGCGGCGACCCGCTACAGCGACACCTTTCTCGCCCGTGAAACCGCCGCCGAGACCGTCGGCAGCCTGCGTGCGCAGATGGTCGCCACCTTCAACTCCCTGGAGGTGATGATCGGCCAGTTGTCCCACGAAGGCGCCCGTCCGCAGACGGTGAAGAACGCCCGTGAGCTGCGTGGCCGGATGATCCACTTGCTGCCGGTGGTCGATGCGCTGGACGACGCCTTGCTGGCGCTCGAAGCCCGGGCGCCGGTCGAGGCCGAACAGCTGCAGCCGCTGCTGGCGCAGGCCCGTGACTGGCTGCAAGGCACGGCCGGTAATTCCGAGCCAGAGCGCTGGTCGACCCTGCGTGTCCGGATCGAACATATGCAGCCAGGCGCCGCGGCCCTCGACGAGCGCGCTTCGCTGCTGCTGTCCAACGCGCTCTACCGCCTGGCCGAATGGGTCGACCTGTGGCAGGACTGCTGCAGTCTGCAACACGCCATCCGCAACGAAGACCTGTCGCCCTGGCGCGCCGTCTACCGGCACTGGCGCCTGGGCCGGCTGACGCCGTTCTTCGACCGTGGCTTGATGCTCTATTCGGTGTTCTCCACCGTCACTGCGATCATCGCCGCTACCACCCTGTGGATACTGTTGGGCTGGAACGACGGCGGCAGTGCGGTGATCCTCGCCGCAGTGGCCTGCAGCTTCTTCGCCGCCATGGACGACCCGGCGCCGCAGATCTACCGGTTCTTCTTCTGGACTGCGGCCTCGGTGGTATTCGCCAGCCTTTACCTGTTCCTGGTGCTGCCCAACCTGCACGACTTCCCGATGCTGGTACTGGCCTTTGCCGTGCCGTTCATCTGTGTCGGCACCCTGACAGTGCAGCCGCAGTTCTACCTGGGCACCTTGCTGACCATCGTCAACACCGCCTCGTTCATCAGCATCCAGGGTGCCTACGACGCCAACTTCCTGACCTTCATCAACGCCAACCTGGCAGGTCCCGTGGGGCTGCTGTTCGCCTTTCTCTGGACCCTGGTGATGCGCCCGTTCGGCGTGGAGCTGGCGGCCAAGCGCCTGACCCGCTTCAGCTGGAGCGACATCGTCGGTATGACCCGCCCGGCGACCCTGGCCGAACACCGTCGCCTCGGCGTGCAGATGCTCGATCGCCTGATGCAGCACCTGCCGCGCCTGACCCAGACCGGCCAGGACACCGGCAGTGCCCTGCGCGACCTGCGCGTGGGCCTGAACCTGCTGGACCTGCTGGCCTACATGCCGCGGGTCGGCGCGCAGCCACGTCAGTTGCTGGAACAGGTGGTGCAGGAGGTGGGCGCGCACTTCCAGGCCTGCCTGGATGCCCGTCGTCGCCTGCATGCGCCCGAGGTGCTGCTGCAAAGCATGGAGCGGGCCCGTCGCGCCCTGAACCTCAACGACCTGGCTGACAGCGTTGATGCCCGGGTGCACCTGCTGCACGCCTTGAGCGGCCTGCGCCTGGCCTTGCTGCCCGGGGTCGAGGTGGTGCTGGAGCCCTCCGCAGACCCGCAACAACTGCCCTACGGCATCGACGGAGCGCCCCTGTGATCGGTGATCTGGATATCAGCGGGGTGTTCCTGCCCACGCTGCTGGTGATGATGGTCCTTACCTACCTGTTGTTTCTCGGGGTGCACGCGCTGCTCACCCGGGTTCATTTCTACCGCCTGGTCTGGCACCGGGCACTGTTCAACGTTGCGCTCTACGCCGTGCTGCTCGGCACGGTCGATCACTTTTGCCGAAACCTGATGCTGCCATGAAGAAACCCTTGCTGACCCTGGGCCGTGTGGTCCTGACCCTATTGGTAGTGACACTGGCGACCGTGCTGGTCTGGCAGATGGTCCTGTATTACATGTTCGCCCCCTGGACCCGCGACGGGCATATCCGCGCCGACGTGATCCAGATCGCCCCGGACGTGTCCGGGTTGATCCAGCAGGTCGACGTACGCGACAACCAGGTGGTCAAGCGTGGCGATGTGCTGTTCACCATCGACCAGGACCGCTTCCGCCTGGCCTTGCGCCAGGCCCAGGCGACCCTGGCCGAACGCAAGGAAACCCTGGCCCAGGCCCAGCGTGAGGCCCGGCGCAACCGTAACCTCGGTAACCTGGTGGCCCAGGAGCAACTGGAAGAAAGCCAGTCCCGCGAGGCGCGGGCGCAGTCGGCACTGGCCGAGGCCCAGGTGGCGGTGGATGCGGCCCAGCTCAACCTGGACCGCTCGGTGGTGCGCAGCCCGGTCGATGGCTACCTGAACGACCGCGCCCCGCGCGCCCATGAGTTCGTCAGCGCAGGCAAGCCGGTGCTGTCGGTGGTCGACAGCGACTCCTACCACGTCGATGGCTACTTCGAAGAAACCAAGCTGGCCGGCATCCAGATCGGCCAGGCCGTGGATATCCGCGTGATGGGGGACAATGCCCGTCTGCGCGGGCACGTGCAGAGCTTTGCCGCCGGCATCGAGGACCGTGACCGCAGCAGCGGCGCCAACCTGCTGCCCAACGTCAACCCGGCGTTCAGCTGGGTGCGCCTGGCCCAGCGGATTCCGGTGCGGATTGCCTTCGACGAAGTGCCCCAGGACTTTCGCATGATCGCCGGGCGCACCGCGACCGTGTCGATCATCGACGGTAGCCGCCCATGAAACGCCTGTCGCTGCTGGGCCTGAGCCTGCTGCTGTCGGCCTGCCAGATGGTCGGGCCGGATTACACACTGCCCGAAGACGCAGCGCTCCAGCGGGCCGATCTGCAAGGTCCGCTGCGCCAGGATGCCGATAGTGTGGTGTCTGCACCGGTGCCCCGGGACTGGTGGCACCTGTACAAGGACCCGCGGCTCGATGCCCTGGTCAGCCAGGCCCTGACCGCCAACAGCGAACTGCGCGTAGCCGCCGCCAACCTTGCCCGCGCCCGCGCCCTGGTCGAGGAGGCCGAAGCCCGGGGAGGCTTGAATGGTGGCGTGAAGCTCGGCGCCCAGCGTTTGCAGGAGTCGGGCGAAGCCTTCCTGCTGCCGGAAAAGGTCCCGGTGGCGAACATCGGTGAAGCCATCCTCAGCGCGTCCTACCAGTTCGACCTGTGGGGCACCCTCAAGCGCGGCGTCGAAGCGGCCCAGGCCAATGCCGATGCCACCCAGGCTGCAGCCGACACCGCACGCATCACCCTGGTTGCAGAAGTGGTGCGCGCCTACACCCAGGTCTGCGCGGCCAACGAGGAATACCACATCGCCCACGAGTCCCTGGATTTGCAGGAGCAACAAGTGGCCCTGACCCAGCGCCTGCGCGATGCCGGCCGGGGCGACGAAACCCAGGTGACCCGTTCGCAGACCCAGTTCAAATCCTTGCGCGCCGAACTGCCGCGTTACCAGGCCGCCCGAGAGGCAGGCCTGTATACCCTGTCGATGCTGCTGGAGAAACCCGTGGCGCAACTGCCGGCCGGCACCGCCGAGTGTGCCGAGCTGCCGCATATTGCCCAGATCATTCCGGTGGGCGACGGCGCCGCCTTGCTCAAGCGTCGTCCGGACATTCGCCAGGCCGAGCGACACCTGGCGGCGGCCACGGCGACCATTGGCGTGGCCACCGGGCAGCTCTATCCGGATATCAGCATCGGCGCCCAGGTGGGCACCATCGGCATCCTGGAAAACCTGGGCGAGCCGGCCACCAACCGCTGGGGCTTTGGCCCATTGCTGACCTGGATCGTACCGACCAACGGCTCGCGCGCGCGGATTCGCGAGGCCGAGGCGTCGACCCAGGCGGCGCTGGCGCATTTCGACGGGGTGGTGCTCAATGCCATTCGCGAGACCCAGACCAGCCTGGCCCAGTACAGCGCCTTGCTCGACCGGCGCGATGCCCTGGCCGATGCCGAGCGCTCGGCGCAGCTGGCGGCCGACCAGACCCACCGTTTCTACCAGGCCGGGCGAGAGTCCTTCCTGGCCGACCTGCAGGCCACCCGTACCTACACCGACATGCGTGCGCAACTGGCGGCGGCCAATACCCAGGTGGCGATGGGGCAGATCGGCTTGTTCCTGGCCCTGGGTGGCGGTTGGTGATGTAGCAAGGCTGCGCCTTGCATCGCAGGCTTCGCCAGCTCCCACAGGTATCGATGCTGCACCTGTGGGAGCTGGCGGAGCCTGCGATGGGCTGCAAAGCAGCCCCAGCCTCACTTATCTGCAAACCCCTTGAGCAAGTCGATCGGCAACGGGAAGACTATGGTCGACGACTTGTCCCCGGCGATGCTGCCCAGGGTCTGCATGTAACGCAACTGCATGGCCCCGGACTGGCGACCGAGCATTTCCGCAGCCTGCATCAGCTTCTCCGATGCCTGCAATTCACCCTCGGCATGGATCACCTTGGCCCGCCGTTCACGTTCGGCTTCGGCCTGGCGGGCGATGGCGCGGATCATCGATTCGTTGAGGTCGACATGCTTGATCTCGACATTGGCCACCTTGATCCCCCAGGCATCGGTCTGGGCGTCGAGCACCTGGCGGATGTCCAGGTTCAGGCGTTCCCGCTCGGCCAGCAGCTCATCCAGCTCATGCTTGCCGAGCACCGCGCGCAGGGTGGTCTGGGCCAGCTGGCTGGTGGCCATGAGGAAGTCCTCGACCTGGATGATCGCCTTCTGTGGATCGAGCACGCGAAAGTAGAGCACCGCGTTGACCTTCACCGAGACGTTGTCGCGGGTGATCACGTCCTGCGGTGGCACATCCAGCACCACGGTGCGCAAATCGACCCGGACCATCTGCTGCACGCCCGGAATCAGCAGCACCAGCCCCGGCCCCTTGACCCGCCAGAAGCGTCCCAGCTGGAACACCACGCCCCGCTCGTACTCGCGCAGGATGCGAAACGCCGACAGCAACAGCACCGCGGTCAGCGCCAGCAGTGCACCAAAGCCCAGTTCGAAGAACATGCTCAGTCTCCTTGCGCCACGGCATCCGCCGCCGCGCTGACGTCCAGTAGTACACCTTTGCGTGAGATCACCCGGACGCGTTGTCCGACCGTAAGTGGCGTCTGGCACTGGGCCTGCCACTGTTCACCTTGCGCCTGCACCGAACCGATGTACGGGTCGCTGTCGTTGACCGCCATGACCGTGGCCAGGCTGCCGACCAGGCCGGCATCGCCGCTGACCAGCGCCCGCTTGCGCGCCTTCATGGCCATGCCCAGCACGCCGCCGAGCAACACGGCCGAGAGCAGGGCCAGGGTCAGGATCAGCGGCAGCGGAATGCCGAAACCCGGTACATCGGTATCCATGAGGATCACCGCGCCGACCACGAAGGCGACGATGCCGCCGAAGCCGACCACGCCGAAGCTGGGCAGGAACGCTTCGGCAATCATGAAGGCCAGGCCGAGCAGGATCAGGGCGGCGCCGGCATAGCTGACCGGCAGCAACTGCAGGGCGTACAAGGCCAGCAACAGGCAGATGCCACCGATCACGCCACCCACCCCGGAGCCCGGGCTCATGAATTCGAACATCAGGCCGTAGACCCCGATCATGATCAGGATCAGCGCCACGCTGGGATTGGTGATGATCGCCAGCAGCCGTGTACGCCAGTCTGGCTGGCGCTCGACCAGCGGCGCATCGCGGGTATGCAGTTGCAAGGGCTGGCCGGCCACGTCCAGGGTCTTGCCATCGAGCTGGCGCAGCAGGTCGGGGAGGTCATTGGCGACCAGGTCGACCACCTTCAAACGCAGGGCTTCGCTGGCCGGCAGGCTGACGGCATCGCGCACCGCCTGTTCGGCCCAGTCGGCGTTACGCCCGCGCAACTGGGCCAGGCTGCGGATGTAGGCGGCCGCATCGTTGACCTGCTTGCGGGTCAGGGTGTCCTGTTCGCTGCGCGGTGCCTGCTTGTCACCGGTCGGTGCGGCCGGTGGGGCGCCGGGATCCTTGGGCGTGCCGGGCAGGCCACCGATCTGCACCGGCGTGGCGGCGCCCAGGTTGGTGCCCGGGGCCATGGCCGCGACGTGACTGGCGTACAGCAGGTAGGTCCCGGCGCTGGCGGCACGGGCGCCACTGGGGGCGACGAAACTGGCGACCGGCACGGGGCTGGCCAGGATCGCCTTGATGATCTCGCGCATCGAGCTGTCCAGCCCGCCGGGGGTGTCGAGACGGATCACCACCAACTGGGCCTGGTCGGCCTTGGCGTGTTCCAGGCCGCGTATCAGATAGTCGGCGCTGGCCGGACCAATGGCGTCATTGATACTTAGTACCAGCACCGGGTGCCCCGGCGCAGCCTGGCCGCCCGGTAGCGCGCCGAGCAGGAGCAGAAGCAGCAGGTGCCGACACCAGCGAGCGATCACCTGAATTCACCCGGTCTGTGCGTGTCCTCTAAGTTTAGTCGGCTGCCTCAGGCTATACGGCCTAAACTTCAGAAGTGGGGGAGCAGTATCCGGAGGTGCATCATGCGTATGGCAAAAACCCTGCAGCTTTGCCTGGACAAGGCAGGCTGTGACTATGACATCGTTCCTCACGCGCACTCGTCCACCAGCCTGGAATCGGCGCGCCTGGCCGGGGTGCCCGCCGAACGGGTGGCCAAGTCGGTCATGCTCGACGACCGCCATGGCAACTACCTGATGGCGGTTCTACCAGCCAACCGGCACCTGGACATGAGCAAGGTACAAGCCACCGGCCAGTGGCACATGACGAGTGAAAGCAATCTTCCTCACCTGTTCGGCGACTGCGAACGGGGCGCGATTCCGGCGCTGGGCGAAGCCTATTCGATCAAGATGCTGGTCGACCCGACCCTGACCCGTCAGGGCGACATCTATGTCGAAGCCGGTGATCACGATCACCTGATCCACTTGAACATGCCGCAGTACCTGAAACTGGTGCCGAACGCCGAAGTGCGTGAGGTTTGCTGATGATCAACCCACCGCCAGGCAGGCGTCGTGGATGCCCCGCCTGGCCTTAAGGAGTGACGAATGGAAAATCCAATCCACCCGTTTTCAGATCTTTTCAAACAACTGGGGCTGCCTGACGATGCCACCAGTATTGACCAGTTCATCACCAGTCATTCTCCGCTGAAAAACGAAATCAAGCTGGTCGATGCACCCTTCTGGACGGACAGTCAAAGAGCATTCCTGAAAGACAGCATCAATGAAGATGCCGATTGGGCGGAGCCATTCGACCAGCTCAACGAGGCCCTCAGGCGTCCTAGAAAATAAACGCTGAGCGGCACCTGAAACCGGTGTTTGGCGTTGCTATGCTCAGGAAAAAACAACAGGGGGATAGCGCCAATGAAAGATCCCTACGCCGTCGGCTTCTGGTGTGTCGTGACAGCCTTGGGCCTGCTGACCGCCGGTTATTTCTATGGAGTCAAACAGGCCTATCAGCTCGACCAGGCCCTGGTGTTCCTCTACGCGGCCGCCGGGGTGATCGGGGCGCTGGCGCTGACGGCGCTGGCCTGGATCGCCTGGCAGCAGCTACGGGTCAACAAGCGTCAACTGGCCCAGGGCCGCACCCTGGTCGCCATCTGGAACACCAAGGTTGCCCTGCGCCGCGTCGAGACCGTGTTCGATCGCTACTTCTGGGGCAGCTACTGGCAGCCCGGGCGCACGTTCCAGGAGGTCATGGGGGAGCTTGAGGGCACGCCGCTGGAGCAGAGCCTGGAAGCCCTGAAACGCCAATGCCGGGAACTCGACCGGGAAACCCACGACCGCCGCCGGCACTGGTTCGACAACGCCCGCGAGCTGTCCACCGTGGCCACCGCCATGGCCCGCGAACGTTATCAGCTGGACCTGTGCGACTCGCAGCAAAGCAGCGGCCGAGGCGGGGCAGCGGTGCTCAATCGGGATCTGGAGGTGCTGGTGTACACCTGGTCGGCGCGCCTGCGCAGCTTCGACCACCAGCTCGACGAGCTGGAGGGCGAATACCGCTGAAGTTGTTCGCGGCGACTCAGTCGCCGCGGATGTACTGTTCCAGTTGCTGGATCATGCTGGCCTGTTCGGCGATGGCTTCCTTGACCAGGTCACCGATCGACAGCAGGCCCAGCAGCTCACCGTTCTCCACCACCGGCAGGTGCCGCAGGTGGCTGTTGGTCATCATGTTCATGCAGTAGTCGATGTTCTGTTGCGGATCGACGGTGATCACCGGTGCGCTCATGATCGCGCTGACCGGGGTCCCCACCGACGAGCGACCCTTGAGCACCATCTTGCGCGCGTAGTCGCGCTCACTGACGATCCCCACCACCTGGCCACCTTCGACCACCGGCAGGGCACCGACGTTCTTCTCGGCCATCAACCTCAGTGCGTCGAGCACCATCTGATCCGGGGCGATGGTATGGACCTGGTGATGCTGCTGCGCTTTGGTTTTAAGAAGCTGTGCCACGGTTTTCATAGTGAGCCTCTGCAATGCATGGAGGGGTTGACGGCAGATACCTACAGAATCGTGTACAGAAGGCCGCAGGGCAAGGGAGAAAGCGGCATCGAGTCGATTGAAAAACGTCATGCTAATGGCATTTTGAATTGTTATTCGCTTTGCTGCTGGAACAAAATGGCCAGCACCAGGCTGCAATCCACGACCTGTAGGAGCGGGCTTGCCCCGCGATGCGGCAATACAATCAATCGCGGGGCAAGCCCGCTCCTACAGATCGCAGCCTGGCGGCAGCGGCTACAGCGTGGCTCGATCTTCCAGGCCATCGAGCAACGCATCCACCAACCCCTTGGCCATTTCCACCGAATGCAGGGTGGACCAGAGAAAGCCCTTGCTGGCGGGATCGATGTCATCCATGGCCTTGTATCCGGTGTCGTAGGCGCAACCCAGGTAAAGCGAAACATGCACCAGCGCGTCGTGGGCGGCGATGCCGGAACAGACGGCGAACAGGGGAGAGTGACCGGCCTGGCAACTGCCGAAGACGGTGTGGGCGGTGGTGGCGGAGTGGTCCAGCGGTGGGTCGGGAACGACTTTCTTCATGTGGGTGCTCCAGTTGGAGCTGACACCGTAATCCGTTACCACACGAATGGGTGGCAGCTGTACGCGGGGTGGTAAACCGAGGGAACACCCAAACCCGGCAGGCTCGAAAGCCTCCCGCGCACAGCCGCCATAGGCTGTATGGGATGATCCACAACACCGGGTTACCACACCCGATTACCGAGATTTCGGTGAAGGGCTGGAGCCTAGAGGTACGCGTTCCCAGGGACAATCAGACGGGCATCGACAGACTGGGTAGGGTATTTCCTAGGACGCGGAATCAGCCAGTGATTTCGAAAGTTCGAAACAAAATCTGACACTGTGGCAAGAACCACATTCGCGACTAGGATAGATGTTCGGCAGAAATGCCAACCCTTTGGGACCAAAGGGAGAAGAAGATGGCGCACTCGGCGGGATTCGAACCCACGACCCCTGCCTTCGGAGGGCAGTACTCTATCCAGCTGAGCTACGAGTGCAACGCGGGCGCCATGATACCCATCTAGACTGGCGGCGTCCATCGTCAGA
>Ga0247821_10001760_pt1 | contig 12091 bp, 9 predicted proteins | sample 13C_Glycerol_Day_FD_192481 | JGI IMG/M metagenome (GOLD analysis project Ga0247821, IMG submission 192481) | Soil microbial communities from agricultural site in Penn Yan, New York, United States - 13C_Glycerol_Day14 | ecosystem: Environmental > Terrestrial > Soil > Agricultural land | place... | reverse complement strand
GTGCCGCATGGGCGGCACGGGTGGGCGCAGCGGCACCCGGCAAGCGCCGGCTCGCCCTACGCCCCCCGCCCGGCGTCAACGCGCTGGGCACCCTCAGAGCCAGCCGGCGAACTCCAGCAGGAGTTCCGCGTCCCGCTCCCGCCCCACACGCCGCGCCCGCACCCCCGACTCCACCGCCCGGAACAGCGTCCACCCGGCCAGCCGCTCCCGGTCGACCTCCAGCGACTCCGCGAGCCGCTTCACCCGCCGCCGCGTAGTCGTGGCCCCCGACGGCTGGGCGATCAGATCCTCCACCCGATCTCGCACCAGCCGCGCGAGATCGAACGCCTGCTCCCCGACCACCGGGTCCGGCCCCACCGCCAGCCACGGCATCCGCTCCCCGCTCAGCACCTTGCTCTGCCGGAACGTGCCGTGCAGCAGACGCCGCTCGGGCGGCGCCGCCACCAGTTCCTCCCGGGCCGCCAGCGCCGCCTCCACCAGCGGCCCCACCTCCGGGTCGGCGTCCGCGCTCGCACGCATCGCCCGCGCCTGCCGCCCCGTCCGCTCGGCCACCGTCTCGAAGTCGTGCCCGTCCGGCGGGTCCACCCACAGCCGGCGCAGCGTCCCCGCCGCCTCCAGCAACGCCTTCGCCTCCGGCAACGACCGCACCGAGACATCCGGATGCAGCCGTTCCAGCAGCAGCACGCCCTCGGTTCCGGCCCCTGCCCCAGCCCCGGAGGAAGCCGGCGGCTCCAGCAACTGGACCGCTCCCCGCCCGTCCCAGTGGGCCAGCGCCGCCCGCTCGCTCTCCGGGCGCGCCCGGCGCGGCGCCAGCTTCAGCACCGCGGGCGTCCCGTCGGCCGTCCGCACCAGCACGACCAGGCTGCTGCGCCCGCCCGGCACCTGCACCCGCTCCACGGTCAACTCGCGCCGTGCGACGGCCTCCTGCGCCGCCTCCGGCAGCCTCTCCAGCCAGTCGTCACCCTCGGGGGCCGTCTCACCGAGCGCCCTCACCAGACGCTGCGGCGGTGCGAAAACCATGCGCGAGTCGTTCCCTTCCTGCTCCCAGCGGTGCCTGCCGCCCTGTCACGTCGTCGGCGCCGGGCTCCCCGAAGCCGGACCGCCCCGCTCGGCGAGCCCAGGGAAGGCTACGCTCCGGCTGCTCCAGCGCACCGACCGCACCGCCGCCTCCCGCATCGCGTCGGCCGCCTCCCGGCGCCGCTCGCCCGTGCCGGCACGCACCAGGTCGCCGTACACCCCGGCCACCCGGTCCTCCAGCTCCGCCGCCAGCCGGACCGCCGCCGCAGCGTCAGGCACCTGGAACGGCAGCGCGTACCCCGCGGCGGCCGCCACCGGCTCGCCGCCCACGTCCTTCACCGCGCGCACCAGCGCGTCCCTGCGCGCCCGGTGCGCGTCGTACGCCGTACGCGCCTCGGGGCGCCGGTCCTTGCCGATCCGCCCGCCGACGACCCCGTAGCCGTACACCGCGGCGTGCTCCGCGGCCAGCGCCGCCTGCAGGGCCCGCAGTTCCCGGTCCTTCGCCTCGCGCGCCTCACTCACCGTCATGCCTCCGTCAGCAGATACACATGCGCCGCGCCGGCCGCCGCGACCGAGGCCAGCAGCCGCGCCAGCTCACCCGGCGCGTCCAGCAGCGCCTTCATGCGCCGGTCGGCGATCTCCCGCTCTGCGGCCGCCAGTTCGGCGAGGGCGTCCTTCGGCTTCGCGGGCACCGCGGCCGGGGAGGCGCTCGGGCCCGCCTTCCCGGAACCCGGCGTCCCGGAAGCGGAAGCGGAAGCGGAGGGCGACGGCGAGGAATCCGCCGTGCCCCCGAACGCCTCCGCGTGCCGCACGACCTCCGCGCGCAGCGGCCGCAGCCGCTCCGCCAGCTTCGGGTGCGCGGCCACGACGGCGTCGTACCGCGCGGCCAGCTCCCCGCTGTCCCGGGCCGCACGCGCGCGGGCCCGGTCGGCGGCCGAGGGACGGCTGCCGCCGCCGGCCCCGGAGTCCCCGGGCCCTGCGGAACAGCCCGCCACCAGAAGGGCCGCAGGGGCGGCGGCGAGCAGACTCCTTCGGCGCGGCCCCGAACGGGCGCGCGGAGACGGGGGGAACGACACGGCACACGTCCTCGGGGGTTCGTACGAACGCAGCGACGAAAAGGGAGGGCCGGGGCCCGTGATCACGGTACCCGTGAGCCCGCCCGGTGGCGCTCAGCGGCACCCTGTGTGACCGGTGGACAGCAACACCCTCCGCGACCGGATACCCTTTGACCAGACACGCGCACCGTCCCACAACAGCACACGCGGCCGAGGAGTCACCCGGATGAGCACCACCCAGAGCGAGAGGCTTCGAGAACTTCTGGAACCGCTCGTCAGCTCCCAGGGCCTGGATCTCGAAGAGATCGCCGTGGACTCGGTCGGCCGCAAGCGTGTGCTGCGCGTCGTCGTCGACTCCGACACCGGAGCGGACCTGGACCGGATCGCCGATGTGAGCCGCGCGCTCTCGGCGAAGCTCGACGAGACCGACGCGATGGGCAGCGCGGAGTACACCCTCGAGGTCGGAACCCCGGGCGCGGAGCGCCTCCTGACCGAGCACCGGCACTACGTGCGCGCCACCGGCCGCCTGGTGCGGTTCCAGCTGGCCGAGGGCGGCGAACTGGACGCGAGGATCCTGCGGGCCGACGACGAGGGACTCGACCTCGAGGTGCCCGGAGTGAAGGGCCGCAAGGCCACCGCGCGCAGACTCGCCTTCGACGACATCACCAGGGCGCGCGTCCAGGTCGAGTTCAACCGCAAGGACGACGCGTCCGACAAGAAGAACGACGAGAAGGAAGAGGAGGCGTAATCGTGGACATCGACATGAGTGCTCTTCGGCTCTTGGTACGGGAGAAGGAGATCTCCCTCGAACTGCTGGTCGAGGCGATCGAATCGGCCCTCCTCATCGCCTACCACCGCACCGAGGGAAGCCGCCGGCACGCGCGCGTGGAGCTCAACCGGGAGACCGGACATGTGACCGTGTGGGCGAAGGAGGACCCCGAGGACCTCGAGGAGGGCCAGGAGGCCCGCGAGTTCGACGACACCCCGTCCGGCTTCGGCCGTATCGCCGCCACCACGGCCAAGCAGGTCATCCTGCAGCGCCTGCGCGACGCCGAGGACGACGCGACGCTCGGCGAGTACGCCGGCCGCGAGGGCGACATCGTCACCGGCGTGGTCCAGCAGGGCCGCGACCCGAAGAACGTGCTGGTCGACATCGGCAAGCTGGAGGCCATCCTGCCGGTGCAGGAGCAGGTCCCCGGCGAGACCTACCCGCACGGCATGCGGCTGCGGTCGTACGTCGTCCGGGTGGCCAAGGGCGTCCGCGGCCCGTCCGTGACGCTGTCGCGCACGCACCCCAACCTGGTGAAGAAGCTGTTCGCCCTCGAGGTGCCGGAGATCGCCGACGGCTCCGTGGAGATCTCCGCGATCGCCCGTGAGGCCGGTCACCGCACGAAGATCGCCGTCCGCTCCACCCGGTCGGGCCTGAACGCCAAGGGCGCCTGCATCGGCCCCATGGGCGGCCGGGTGCGCAACGTGATGGGCGAACTGAACGGCGAGAAGATCGACATCGTCGACTGGTCCGACGACCCGGCCGAGATGGTGGCGAACGCCCTGTCGCCGGCCCGGGTCTCCCGGGTGGACATCGTCGACATGGCCGCCCGGTCCGCCCGGGTGACCGTGCCGGACTACCAGCTGTCCCTGGCGATCGGCAAGGAGGGGCAGAACGCCCGCCTCGCCGCCCGTCTGACCGGCTGGCGGATCGACATCCGGCCGGACACCGAGCAGTCCGGGGACCAGGCCGGGGAATAGATCCAAGCCGCGCGTCGCTGAGATCACGACAGCTTCACGCGCGGCGAGTGTTCGATTCTTGCCCCCAGGGGGTGAGGTCGGTCCGGGGAGGTAGACTGAGGAGTGTCTGGCCGGACACGTGCTGGCGTATGCCCTGAGCGCACTTGCGTGGGGTGCCGGGAGCGAGCGGTCAAGAGCGAGCTGCTGCGGATCGTGGTGATCGAGGACGCGTGCGTCCCTGATCCTCGCGGTACGCTTCCCGGCCGGGGTGCGTACGTACACCCCGCCCCGGTCTGTCTCGACCAGGCAGTGCGCCGCAGGGCGTTCCCGCGGGCGCTCCGCGTCCCGGGACCGCTCGACGTAAAGGCGTTGCGCCACTACGTCGAGCAGGCACAAGGTTGCTGAGCAGCGGCTTTTCGCCGACTGGACAGGCAACACGGTAAGAACGCCGCGCGGAACCCGCCGCGCGGCCTGGTACCTCGCGAGTCGAAAGCAGGTCGAGATTGCGATGAGCACTCGATGAGTACGCGATGAGTACGCCCATGAACTAGCGACGGTCCGGACGCAACCCGGACCTCAGAGGAGCGAAGTGGCTAAGGTCCGGGTCTACGAACTCGCCAAGGAGTTCGGCGTGGAGAGCAAGGTCGTCATGGCCAAGCTCCAGGAACTCGGTGAATTCGTCCGTTCGGCGTCTTCGACCATCGAAGCGCCCGTTGTACGCAAGCTGACAGACGCCTTCCAGCAGGGCGGGGGCAACGGCAAGTCCGCCGCGAAGCCCGGTGCGCCCCGGAAGGCCGCACCCAGGCCCGCCGCGCCGTCCCCGGCGCAGGCAGGCGGCCCCTCGCGCGCCGCGAAGGCTGGAGGGGAGCGTCCCGCTGCCCCGAAGCCGCCGGCCGCACCCAAGCCCGCCGCGGCGCAGCCGCCGGCGGCACCGTCGGCTCCCGCGCCGGCGGCCTCCGGTCCGCGTCCGACGCCGGGCCCGCGCCCCGCGCCGCGTCCGGCTCCGGCGGCCCCGGAGTTCCAGGCCCCGCCCGCGGCGGCGGCACCGGCTCCGGCCGGTCCGAAGCCCGGTGGCGCCCGTCCCGGCGCGCCCAAGCCCGGCGGTCGTCCCGCCGGCCAGGGCCAGGGTCAGGGTCAGGGCGGCCAGGGCCGTCCGGCCGGTCAGGGTCAGCGTCCCGGTGGCGGCGCTCCGCGTCCGGGCGCCCGCCCGGCCGGTCCGCGTCCCGGTAACAATCCCTTCACCTCCGGTGGCTCCACCGGCATGGCCCGTCCGCAGGCTCCGCGCCCGCAGGGCCAGCGTCCCGGCCCGGGTGGTCCCGGCGGTGCCGGTCCCCGTCCGCAGGCCCCCGGTGGCCAGGGCGGCGGTCCGCGTCCGCAGGCTCCGGGCGGGCAGCGCCCGACCCCGGGCTCGATGCCGCGTCCGCAGGGCGGTCCCCGTCCCGGCGGCGGCCCCGGCGGTCCGCGTCCCAACCCCGGCATGATGCCGCAGCGTCCCGCTGCGGGTCCGCGTCCCGGCGGTGGCCCCGGCGGCCGCGGTCCGGGCGGCGCGGGTCGTCCCGGCGGCGGTGCCGGTCGTCCCGGCGGCGGCGGCTTCGCCGGCCGTCCGGGTGGCGGCGGCGGTGCCGGTCGTCCCGGTGGCGGCGGCGGCTTCGCCGGCCGTCCCGGCGGTGGCGGCGGCTTCGGTGGCGGCGGTGGCCGTCCCGGCTTCGGCGGCCGTCCCGGCGGTCCCGGTGGCCGCGGTGGCACGCAGGGCGCCTTCGGCCGTCCCGGCGGTCCCGCGCGTCGCGGTCGCAAGTCGAAGCGGCAGAGGCGCCAGGAGTACGAGGCCATGCAGGCCCCGTCGGTCGGCGGCGTGATGCTGCCTCGCGGCAACGGCGAAGCCATTCGCCTGTCGCGCGGTGCCTCGCTCACCGACTTCGCGGAGAAGATCAACGCCAACCCGGCGTCGCTCGTCGCGGTCATGATGAACCTCGGCGAGATGGTCACCGCGACCCAGTCCGTCTCCGACGAGACGCTCCAGCTCCTCGCCGGCGAGATGAACTACACCGTTCAGATCGTCAGCCCGGAGGAGGAGGACCGCGAGCTGCTCGAGTCCTTCGACCTGGAGTTCGGCGAGGACGAGGGCGACGAGGAGGACCTGGTGGTCCGTCCGCCGGTCGTCACCGTCATGGGTCACGTCGACCACGGCAAGACCCGCCTCCTCGACGCCATCCGCAAGACGAACGTCATCGCGGGCGAGGCCGGCGGCATCACCCAGCACATCGGTGCCTACCAGGTCGCGACCGAGGTCAACGAAGAAGAGCGCAAGATCACCTTCATCGACACCCCGGGTCACGAGGCGTTCACCGCCATGCGTGCCCGTGGTGCGCGCTCGACCGACATCGCGATCCTGGTCGTCGCGGCCAACGACGGCGTCATGCCGCAGACGGTCGAGGCGCTCAACCACGCCAAGGCGGCCGAGGTCCCGATCGTCGTCGCGGTCAACAAGATCGACGTCGAGGGCGCGGACCCGACCAAGGTGCGCGGTCAGCTGACCGAGTACGGCCTGGTGGCCGAGGAGTACGGCGGCGACACCATGTTCGTCGACATCTCCGCCAAGCAGGGTCTGCACATCGACAGCCTCCTCGAGGCCGTCATCCTCACCGCGGACGCCTCGCTCGACCTGCGTGCCAACCCCACGCAGGACGCGCAGGGCATCTCGATCGAGTCCCGGCTCGACCGCGGCCGCGGTGCCGTGGCGACCGTCCTCGTCCAGCGAGGCACCCTGCGGGTCGGCGACACGATGGTGGTGGGCGACGCCTACGGCCGCGTGCGCGCCATGCTCGACGACAACGGCAACAACGTCGCCGAGGCCGGCCCGTCGACGCCGGTCCAGGTCCTGGGCCTGACCAACGTCCCGGGTGCGGGCGACAACTTCATCGTCGTGGACGAGGACCGTACGGCCCGTCAGATCGCCGAGAAGCGCGCCGCCCGTGAGCGCAACGCCGCGTTCGCCAAGCGCACGCGCCGCGTGTCGCTGGAGGACCTGGACAAGGTGCTCAAGGCCGGCGAGGTCCAGCAGCTGAACCTGATCATCAAGGGTGACGCTTCCGGTTCGGTCGAGGCCCTCGAGTCCTCGCTGCTCCAGCTGGACGTCGGCGAAGAGGTCGACATCCGCGTCCTGCACCGCGGCGTCGGTGCGGTCACGGAGTCCGACATCGACCTGGCGATGGGCTCGGACGCCATCGTGATCGGCTTCAACGTCCGCGCGGCCGGCCGCGCGGCGCAGATGGCCGAGCGCGAGGGCGTGGACGTCCGCTACTACTCGGTCATCTACCAGGCGATCGAGGAGATCGAGGCGGCCCTCAAGGGCATGCTCAAGCCGGAGTACGAAGAGGTCGAGCTCGGCACGGCGGAGATCCGCGAGGTCTTCCGCTCGTCCAAGCTGGGCAACATCGCGGGTGTGCTCATCCGCTCCGGCGAGGTCAAGCGCAACACCAAGGCGCGCCTCCTGCGCGACGGCAAGGTCATCGCGGAGAACCTCAACATCGTGGGTCTGCGTCGCTTCAAGGACGACGTCACCGAGATCCGGGAAGGCTTCGAGGGCGGTATCAACCTCGGAAACTTCAACGACATCAAGGTCGACGACGTCATCGCGACGTACGAGATGCGCGAGAAGCCGCGGGTGTAACACCCCTCGGTGTGTGCCGGCCGGCGGGACCGCGGTCCCGCCGGCCGGCTCGTGTGTGCGGGGGCGGCGGCGTCCCGGCGGGCGCAATATCCGTCGATCGCCGTACCCCCTTCGTTGTACGGTTCTGGTGTCCCTGCCCACCACGGAGGGCGGGGCACCGATCCCGTACCGGCGGGTGAACCGGCTGCACACATGTATGTGGGGACACTGTCCTTCGACCTCCTCCTCGGCGACGTACGGTCGCTGAAGGAGAAGCGCTCCGTCGTCCGCCCGATCGTCGCCGAGCTCCAGCGCAAGTACGCGGTGAGCGCGGCCGAGGTGGACCATATGAACCTCCATCGCCGGGCGGTCATCGCACTGGCGATGGTTTCCGGCGACGCGGGGCACCTGAGTGACGTACTGGACCGGTGCGAGCGGCTGGTCGCCGGGCGCCCGGAGGTGGAGCTGCTGTCCGTCAGGCGGCGCTTCCACGGCGAGGACGACTGACGACCAGAGCTTTCGAGAACACAGACAGGAAAGAACGGGAGACGGACCAGTGGCCGACAACGCGCGGGCGAAAAGGCTGGCGGACCTCATCCGAGAGGTGGTGGCCCAGAAGCTGCAGCGCGGGATCAAGGACCCGCGGCTCGGCACGCACGTCACCATCACGGACACCCGGGTCACGGGCGACCTCAGGGAGGCGACCGTCTTCTACACGGTGTACGGGGACGACGAGGAGCGGAAGGCCGCCGCGGCCGGGCTGGAGAGCGCCAAGGGCATCCTGCGCTCCGAGGTGGGACGTGCGGCGGGCGTGAAGTTCACGCCGACCCTGACCTTCGTCATGGACGCCCTGCCGGACACGGCGCGCAACATCGAGGACCTCCTCGACCGGGCGCGCCAGTCCGACGAGAAGGTGCGCGAGGCGTCCGCGGGCGCCAAGTACGCCGGCGAGGCCGACCCGTACCGCAAGCCGGACGACGACGAGACGGACGACACCGCCGAATGACGCAGAAGCACACCACGCCCGACGGCCTTGTCATCGTCGACAAGCCGTCGGGCTTCACTTCGCACGACGTGGTCGCCAAGATGCGCGGCATCGCCCGCACCCGGCGCGTCGGCCACGCCGGCACCCTCGACCCGATGGCGACGGGCGTCCTGGTCCTCGGCGTCGAGCGGGCCACCAAGCTCCTCGGCCACCTCGCGCTGACGGAGAAGGAGTACCTGGGCACCGTCCGGCTCGGGCAGAACACCCTCACCGACGACGCCGAGGGGGAGATCATCTCCTCCGCCGACGCCTCCGGGATCACCCGCGAGGCCGTCGACGCCGGTGTCGCCAAGCTGACCGGCGACATCATGCAGGTGCCGTCGAAGGTCAGCGCCATCAAGATCAACGGGGTGCGCTCCTACAAGCGCGCCCGTGAGGGCGAGGAGTTCGAGATCCCCGCCCGCCCGGTCACCGTCTCCTCCTTCGCCGTGTACGACGTCCGGGCCGCGGTCGCCGAGGACGGCACCCCCGTGCTCGACCTGGTGGTGTCGGTCGTCTGCTCCTCCGGCACGTACATCCGCGCCCTCGCCCGCGACCTGGGCGCCGACCTGGGTGTCGGGGGCCACCTCACCGCGCTGCGCAGGACCCGCGTCGGCCCGTACAAGCTGGACTCCGCGCGGACGCTGGACCAGCTGCAGCAGGACCTGAAGGTGATGCCGGTCGCCGAGGCCGCCGCCGCCGCGTTCCCGCGCTGGGACGTCGAGGAGCGGCGGGCCAGGCTGCTCATCAACGGGGTGCGGCTGGAGATGCCCGAGGAGTACGCCGGCTCCGGAGCGGTGGCCGTCTTCGGCCCCGGGGGCAGGTTGCTGGCTCTCGTGGAGGAGCAGCGGGGCAAGGCCAAGAGCCTGGCCGTCTTCGCCTGACGGACCGTGGGGCTCCGCCCGCGGAGCGGCGCCACGGGGATGGACATGCCGCCGCTCCACGGTCCCCCTCGGTTCCCCCACCCCTAGGGTGTATCCATCCACCCCCGACTGTTCACCCGTAAGTGCGGGCGCTCGGAGTGAAGCGGGGGAGTGGAAGGGGGCGCGTTCGAAGGACGATCTGGCCCCGCTGATCATTCCGGCCCTAATGTCGCGGACAAGGGCACGGACGCACAGCGGGAGGCGAGACGATGCCGTCCCAGGACGAACCCCGTCATACGCGGGAAACCTCCAGTGACCTCGCGGGGCTCCCCGGCGGCCCGGCCGCCGACGTCCTGGTCCGGGTGCACGACCTGGCCGGCCGGCCGCGCGGTACCGGCTTCATGGCCGACCACCACGGGACGCTGCTCACCAGTCACGAGGCGGTCGACGGACTGCCCCGGCTCGTGCTGAGCGCCGGGGACCGCCACTGTGTGGTGACGGCCGACGCGGTGACCCCGCTGCCCGCGCTGGACCTGGCCCTCGTCCGCACCGAGGGCCTCGGCGTCGCACCGCTGCCGGTCACCGCGCGACGCGCGATCCGGCCCGGCGCCTATGTGCGGATCGCCGCCGGAGGCTGGCGTGAGGCGCGCGTGCTGGGCACCGGCGCCGTGACCTACACCGCCACCGACCGCCCCCACCTCCTCGGCCAAGCGCTGGAACTGGCGGTCGGCACCGCGGGCCGGGACGCGCTGCGCCTGGGCGGCGGAGCCGCCGGGGGCCCGGTGCTCGACGCCGTCACCGGCGCCGTGCTCGGCGTCCTCGGCACCGCGCTCCGCTCCGACAGCCGCGACGAGGGTTTCGCCGTACCGCTGCCCCCACCGGGTCCGGCCGCGGGGCCGCTCGCCGAGCTGCTCGCCGGCAACACGGCGACGGTCCCGGCCTACGGCGCCGACCTCAACCTCGCCGGGGTGCGGGAACTCACGGCCGCATCGGTGCTCCGGGCCGGGCCGACCGACGCCGTCGAGCCCGTCGAACGGCCCGCCGTCCTCGCCGAGTTCGCCGCGTTCGAGCGGGGCGGTGCCGCCGTGCTGGGCCTGGTCGGACCGCCCGGCAGCGGTCGTACGACGGAGCTCGCGGCGCTCGCCGCCCGCCGCCGTCGCGCCGGCCGGCCCACGCTGTGGCTGCGCGGCGCCGAACTGCGCGAGGACGACGGCTCGGTCGCGGACGCGGTCCGCCGCACCCTGGAGCGGGCCGCCGTCGACGTCGCGGCCTCCCGCCTCCCGTTCCCGGCCACCCCCGACGACCTCGGTGACCTGTGCCCGGAGCGACTCGCCGGGCTCGCCCGCGCGGCCGGCCACCCCCTGCTGGTGCTCCTCGACGGCCCCGAGGAGATGCCGCCCGTACCGGACCACCGCCTCGCCGAGTGGACCGCCGGGACCGCGCGGTGGCTCCGGGCGACGGGGGCCCGGCTGGTCGTGGCGTGCCGCGCGGAGCACTGGGAGGCGGCCGGGGCGCTCTTCCCGGCGGAACTGCTGCACGCGGGCGCCGACCGCCCCGACGGGTCACCCGCCCGTGTGTTCCTCGGAGACCTCACGGCGGAGGAGGCCCGCGAGGCCCGCGCCCGCCACGGCATCCCCGAGGGCGCCGTGGCCGGGGCCGACGCCCGCCACCCCCTGACCCTGCGGATGCTCTCGGAGCTCCCGGCCGCTCCCGCCGACACCCCCGTGGACCGCGACGAGGTGTTCGCGGCCCATCTGGACCTGAAGTGCCTGCGCGTCGCCGAACGCCTCGCCGCGGGGAACGGGGTCCGCGGCACCGCCGTGCGCCGGCTGGCCGCCAAGGTCGCCGGACAGGTGCACGAGGCCGCCCGGCGCGGCCTCGGCGCCGGGCACGGCGAGCTGGACCCGGACACGTTCGACGCGGTGTTCCCGTGGGGGCCCGCCCCCGGACGGCTCGGCGGCGGCACCGGCTGGGCCGCGGCCGTCCTCGCCGAGGGCCTCCTCGTCCCCGCCGGGACGGCCGGCTACCGCTTCGCGGACGAGGAGCTCGCCGACTGGCTCCAGGGCACCCACCTCGACGTGGACGACGCGCTGCGCGCCCTAGTACACACCCCACGTCCCGCCGCTCCGCCCGCCCTAGATGCGGCCGCCGAGGACAGCCCGCCGCCCAGCCGCCGCGCGCTGCCCGCTGCCGCCTGCGACCCGTGGACCGTCGCCGGACCCGACCCCTGGGCCGTCGCCGTCACCGACGCTCCGGCCGCCCGCGACGGCCTGCTCCCGGCGGTGTCCGTCCACCGGACCGACGCCGCCGTCACCCCCGTCCCGCACCACCGCGCCGGTGTCGTCGTCGAAGCCCTGCTGTTCCTCGCGCGGCGGCACGGGAGCCGCCGGCTCACCTCCCGGCTCACGGACCTGGTGCACGCCCTCGACGCGGACCTCGACTCCTGGTGGGCCGCCCACCTGCTCACCGGGACCCTGGCACGCGTGCCCGACGCGACTCCGTACACGGAGGTGCTGCGGCTGCTGGCCGACCGTGTCGTGGCCTGGCGGGAGCAGCGGCGGACCGTGCCCTCCGTTCTGGGTCCGGCCTTCTGGACCGCCCTGCGGCTGCCCGCGGAAACGCGCTGCGCCCTGCTGCGCCGGCTCGTCCACGCCGACGGTCCCCCGTGCGAGAGCGGGCCCCGCTTCCTCGACGCCGCCGCACACCTGCTGACCGCCGACCCCGCCGCCGTACTGCCTTGTCTGATCCGCTGGTT
>Ga0247821_10001755_pt1 | contig 12105 bp, 9 predicted proteins | sample 13C_Glycerol_Day_FD_192481 | JGI IMG/M metagenome (GOLD analysis project Ga0247821, IMG submission 192481) | Soil microbial communities from agricultural site in Penn Yan, New York, United States - 13C_Glycerol_Day14 | ecosystem: Environmental > Terrestrial > Soil > Agricultural land | place... | reverse complement strand
CAAGCGCCATCGCGGGGCAAGCCCGCTCCCACAGCGCTCGACAAATGCGGGGCAAGCCCGCCCCTACATATCTCTAGAAAATGCCGGGCCGTGGGCGTGACGGCATCCTCCAGCACCGCCACCGCCGTCCCGACCACCAGGCGCTCATCCAGCTCATCGAGCGGCACGAACGCCACCCCGGTACCGCTGTAGCGACACACCGCATCCGGCAGCAACGCCACCCCCAGCCCACCCTCGACCAACCCCAGAATGGTCTGCACCTGCACCGCTTCCTGAACAATGGGCGGCTGGATACCGGCCGCCTGGAAGGCATACTGCGTCAACGCATACATACCCGGCACCCGGCTGCGAGAATGGACGATAAAGGGTTCCTCACCCAGGTCGGCAAGCCGCAACCCCACCCGCCCAGCCAGCGGCGAGTCGGCACTCACCGCCAGCACCATGCGCTCGCGTTGCAACAGGGTGACTTTCGCCGCAGTCGGCTCCAACACCGGAAACCGCACCAACGCCACATCCAGGGAGTGCTCGCCAAGCCTGCGCAGCAAGTCGCTGGTGGTCGACTCCTCGATCTGCAACGCCACGGCCGGGAAACGGGCACGGTAACGGCGGATGATCCCGGGCATCAGCGAGAACGCCGCCGAGCCGACAAAACCGACCCGCAAGCGCCCCTGCTCGCCGCTCTGGCCCTCGCGGGCAGCGCGACGAATTTCATCGGCGAAGAACAGCGACCGCCGTGCATGCCCCAGCACCGCTTCGCCCGCCGGAGTCAACTTCAAGCCCGAGGGCAAGCGCTCGAACAACAACACCCCAAGTTCGCCCTCCAGCTTCTTGATCGAAGTCGACAACGGCGGCTGGGCCATGTGCAGTTGCTCGGCGGCACGATGAAAATTGAGGGTCTGGGCCAGCACCAGCATTTGCTTGAGTTGACGTAGTTCCATACTGCCTCTGTCGGGCCATCAGCCCTGTGTATCGGTCGATCCGGATCCGGTATTGGACGCCCGCGTCCGGCGGGAGAATGATGAGGTGACACTGACTACGTTGACGGGAAACACTCATGGGCCCACTTGCAGGCGTGAAGATTATCGAGCTGGCCGGCATCGGCCCCGGCCCCATGGCGGCCATGATGCTCGCCGACCTGGGCGCGACGGTGCTGCGCATCGAGCGGCGCGAGGCGGTGGAACTGGGGGTCAAAAAGCCCCTCAAGTACAACCTGCTGCTGCGCAACCGCCAGGCCATTGCCCTGGACCTCAAGGACCCGCAGGCGGTGGCGCTGGTCAAGGAACTGCTGGCCGACGCCGACGGCCTGATCGAAGGCTTTCGCCCCGGCGTCACCGAGCGCCTGGGCCTGGGCCCGGAGCAGTGCCTGGCGATCAACCCGCGCCTGGTGTACGGGCGGATCACCGGCTGGGGCCAGACCGGCCCGCTGGCCAAGGCGGCCGGCCATGACATCAACTACATCGCCCTGACCGGCGTACTCAACGCCCTCGGTCGCAAAGACCAGTTGCCCGCCGTGCCCCTGGCGCTGCTGGGCGACATGAGCGGCGGCGCCCTGTACCTGACCATCGGCATGCTGGCCGCGATACTCGAAGCCCGTGGCTCTGGCCTGGGCCAGGTGGTGGACGCCGCCATTGTCGATGGCGCGGCCTCCATGGCCACGGTGTTCTACGGCCTGGTCGCGGCGGGTAGCTGGAACCCCCGGCGCGGCAGCAATGTGCTGGATTCCGGTGCGCACTTTTATGATGTGTACCCCTGTGCCGATGACCAGTTGATATCCATCGGCCCCATCGAGGGCCGCTTTCATGCCGAGCTGCTGCGCCACCTGGAAATCGATCCGCAGCAGATTGGCGAACAGAACGATCCGCGCAACTGGCCCGCCGCCCGCACGCTGTTTGCCCAAGCCTTCGCCCGGCGTACCCGGGCGCAATGGTGTGAACTGCTCGAAGGCACCGACGTGTGTTTTGCCCCGGTGCTGTCGTTCAGCGAGGCGCCGGAGCATGCGCACCTCAAGGCTCGTGGCACCTTTGTCGAAGTCGATGGCGTGGTGCAGCCGGCGCCGGCGCCGCGCTTCAGCCGTACCCCGTCCGCAACACCCACCCCACCCAGGGCCGCCACGGTTGCCGGTGTGCAGGAAGCACTCTCGGGCTGGCTGCCGGCCGCGCGCATCGCGCAATGGGCCAGCAAGGACGTGATGGGCGAGAACCCGCAATAAACAACGGCGCGGGCAACCCAGGTTGCCAGCGCCCTCACCTCAGCGCTCAGGTCGCACCCGCATCATGCGCAGCGGCGTGTACACCATCACCGTCTCCCCCCGCTGGTTGACCACCTCGTTGCGCGTGCGCACCAGCCCGCGATCGGGCCTGGAACTGATGCGCTGCTCGATCACTTCGCAGCGCACCTGCAGGGTGTCACCGACAAAGGTCGGGCCCTGCATGTTCAGTTCGGCATTGAGAAACGCCATGCCCGAGGCCTGGAACGACGGTGCAACCAGGCCTTCGGCAAAGGTGTACACCAGCCCGCCCGGCACCACCCTGCCGCTGATGCCCATGCGGGCCCGATCGGCAGGTTCGGCATTGGTGAACAGCTCTTCGGTGAGCCAGGTCAGGTTGGCGAAGTTGACCAGGTCGGTTTCGGTCACCGTGCGTTTCTTGCTGTGGAAGCGGGTGCCCACCGGCAGGTCGTCGCAGTAAATCCCGACCTCCAGTGACACCTGCCCAGGTTCAACGTGGCTCATGCACACACCTCAATACGACTTGGGCATGCCGAGGACTTTCTCGGCAATGAAGCACAGGATCATCTCCCGGCTGACCGGGGCAATGCGCGGGATCATGGCCTCGCGCAGGTAGCGCTCCACGTGATACTCCTTGGCGTAGCCGTAGCCGCCATGGGTCATCACCGCGGTTTCGCAGGCCTGGTAACCGGCTTCGGCGCCCAGGTACTTGGCGGCACCGGCCTCGACACCGCATTCTTCGCCGCGATCAAAGCGGCCAGCGGCATGAAAGGCCATCAGGTTGGCCGCTTCCAGCTCCATCCAGCACTTGGCCAACGGATGCTGGATGCCCTGGTTCAAGCCGATCGGGCGGTTGAACACTTCGCGCTCCAGCGCATAGTTCGCCGCCCTGGCCAACGCGGCGCGGCCCAGGCCCACGGCTTCGCCGGCCACCAGAATGCGCTCGGCGTTCATGCCGTGGAGGATGTACTTGAAGCCCTTGCCCTCCTCGCCAATGCGGTCGGCCACCGGTACCCGCAAGCCATCGATGAACACCTGGTTGGTGTCGATGGCCTTGCGGCCCATCTTGTCGATCTCATGCACGTCGATGCAGCTGCGGTCGAAGTCGGTGTAGAACAGGCTCAGGCCATCGCTCTTGTTCTTGACCTCTTCCAGCGGCGTGGTGCGCGCCAGGATCAACATCTTTTCGGCGATGCTGGCCGTGGAGATGAAGGTCTTGACCCCATGCAGCACGTAGTGGTCGCCCTCGCGCACGGCGCGGGTCTTGAGTTGGGTGGTGTTCAAGCCGGTGTTGGGCTCGGTGACCATGAAGCAGGTGCGGTGCTCGCCGGCAATCAGCGGCGGCAACATGCGCAGCTTCTGTTCCTCGCTTCCGAACTCGACCACCGGGTTCAGGCCGAAAATGTTCATGTGTACCGCCGAGGCGCCGCTCATGCCTGCGCCTGACTCGGCGATGGCCTGCATCATGATCGTCGCTTCGGTAATGCCCAGCCCCGAACCGCCATAGGCCTCGGGAATGCAGATACCCAGCCAGCCGTCCCGGGCCAGGGCCTGGTGAAACTCGACGGGAAAGCCACCGTGCTTGTCTTTTTCCAGCCAATAGTCGGCGTCGAAGCGTTCGCAGATTTTCAGGATCGCCTGGCGTATTTCCTGATGCTCCGCTGACAGGCTCGAAGCGGTGGATTGCAATGGCAGCATAAATAGCTCCGGTATTGATTGAAGTCAGGCCTTGGGCAGCCCCTGAGGCCACAGCAATCGCACGGCCTCGCCGTCTTCGCGGTAGGCATGGCAGGTGCCGATCACCCAAGGGCGCACGGCGACTTCGCGTGGCTGGCCGCCGGCGGCGCGCAGGCTGGCCTGGGCCCGGTAGGTGGAAAACAGGGTTTGCATGGCCGTGGTGGCCATGCGTTCGAGCAGCTCGGTCAGGTGGGTGCAGCCATTGGCACCGCCGACGATGTCTTTCATCTTGCGTTTGAAGCCTGCGGCGATCTTGAGCCCCAGCAGGCCCGAATAGGCGCTGCTGATCTGTGCGCAGAACGGGCTGGCCCCCACTTCGGTGGTGGCAGCGATGTGCTGGATGACCATGTCGGCATCAATGGTCATGACCAGGCGCATGTCATGGATGGTGCCGCCCTCGCCGACCGTGTGAAACGGCAGGTCGGTGGGCGCGTTGGTCAGGTCTTGCAGCCGCCCTTCGATGTCGAAGAGGCCGTCGCTGCGCTGGTAGCCTCGGCAGATGATTTCACGGGTGTGCAGCAAGGTGCGGGTGAGCGCTGGCGGGGTAGTCGTCATGGACTGCTTCTCTTTGGGCCGGGTCGCACAATGGAATGCGCCGGGAACGAGCCTGCGTTCCCGGCGCGATAACGCGAGGGCTCAGAAGCCGCCGCGGCCGCCACCACAGATGAGGGTCTGGCCGGTGACGTAGTCGGACTCGGGAATGCAGAACATGTACACCGAGCCCGCAGCCTCTTCAGCGGTGCCGGGGCGACCCAGGGCAATTTCGCGGCTGGCGGCGGCGATGCGGTCCGGGTGCACGCCGACCTTGATGTCGCGGCCCTCGACCTGCACGGTCTTTTCTTCGGTGGTGGGCTGGGTCAGGCGGGTTTCGATAAAGCCGAACGCCACGCAGTTGACGTTGACCTTCATGCGGCCCCACTCCTTGGCCAGGGTCTTGGTCATGCCCATGACGCCGGCCTTGGCCGAGGAGTAGTTGACCTGGCCGGCGTTGCCCTGGGTGCCCGACACCGAGGAGATGTTGACCACCTTGCGGAACACTTCCTGGCCGGCTTCGGCTTCAGCCTTGCTGGCTTCGCGAAAGTACGGGTAGGCCGCGCGCAGGATGCGGAACGGCGCCTTGAGGTGGCAGTCGAGGATCGCGTCCCACTGCTCGTCGCCCATTTTCTGGATGACGTTGTCCCAGGTGAATCCGGCGTTGTTGACGATGATGTCGATGCGCCCGAACGCTTGCAGCGCGGTCTGCACGATACGCTCGCCGAAGTCGGGGGCCGAGACGTTGCCGATGCAGGCCACGGCATCGCTGCCCAGGGCGCGGATTTCGGCGATCACTTCATCGGCCGGGCCCTGGTCCAGGTCGTTGATGATGACCTTGGCGCCTTTGCTGGCGAATTTCAGTGCCACGCAACGGCCGATACCACGGCCGGAGCCGGTGACGATGGCAACTTTTCCTGCAAGTGTCTGTTCCATGGAGCTTGTCTCTTGTTTTCGTTGAACGGGAGGGGGTGATTACTGCTTGCCGTACAGGGTGACCACGCAGGCGCCACCCAGGCCGAGGTTGTGTTGCAGGCCGTGCTGCAGGCCTTCGACCTGGCGCGCGCCGGCGCTGCCGCGCAGTTGATGGGTCAGCTCGTAGCACTGGGCCAGGCCCGTGGCACCCAGGGGGTGGCCTTTGCACAGCAGGCCGCCGGACGGGTTGGTGACCACGCGACCGCCATAGGTGTTGTCGCCGTCGAGGATGAATTGTTCGGCGCCGCCCTGCGGGCACAGGCCCAGGGCTTCATAGGTGAGCAGTTCGTTGTGGGCGAAGCAGTCGTGCAGCTCGACCACGCGGATGTCCTGCGGCCCCACGCCGGCTTGCTCGTACACCGCCCCGGCGGCGCGCTCGGCCATGTAGGCGCCGACAAAACCGGTCATGGTCTTGGGCTCGAAGGACTCCACCGGGTCGGTCACCAGCGACTGACCGAGGATCGCCACGTCACGGCGCAGGCCGTGCTTGCGGGCAAAGGCCGGGGAACAGACGATCGCCGCCGCCGCGCCGCAGGTAGGCGGGCAGGCCATCATGCGGGTCATGACCCCTTCCCACATCAGCTGGTCGTTCATCACCTCTTCGGTGCTGACCACTTTCTTGAACAGCGCCAGGGGGTTGTTGGCCGCGTGGCGGCTGGCCTTGGCGCGGATCGCGGCAAAGGTGCTCATCTGCGTGCCGTACTTGCGCATGTGCTCGCGCCCGGCGCCACCGAAGGTGATCAGGTTGCGCGGAATATCACCGGCATCAGCACACAGCTCATCCTGGATCGGCAGGTAGTCGCCCCGTGGCAACGGGCGGTCGTCGAAGTTGGAGCGGGTCGGCCCCGGGCGCATCTGCTCGAAACCGACGGCCAGGGCGCACTCCACCTGACCGCTCTGCACTGCCGCGCGGGCCAGGTACAGGGCACTGGAGCCGGTGGCGCAGGCATTGTTGACGTTGAACACCGGAATAGCGGTGCGGCCTACCCGGTACAGCACGGCCTGGCCGCACGTGGTGTCGCCATAGACATAGCCGGCAAAGGCCATCTGTACCTGGTGGTAGTCAAGGCCGGCATCGGCCAGCGCCAGGCGCACGGCTTCGGCGCCCATGTCGATGTAGCTGGGGCTGGCGCCGGGTTTGCTGAAGGGGATCATGCCGACCCCGGCTACGAGTACGTTTTCGCTCATGGTGGTGTGTCCTGACGGGTGAAAAAGGAGGTTGGAAAGCGCGGCCCGGCTCACGAGCCAAGCTCAAGGCCCAGTCTCAAGGCCCGGGTCTTGATGGCGGCGAGGGCCAGGCGCGCGTCGTTCGGGTCCCAGCGCTGCTGCGCGCTGCCCAATACCGGCTCAAGCCGTTGCTCAAGCTGGCTGGTGGCAAAAACCACGCTCAGCAAGTGCTGTTGCTGCAGGGCCTGGTCCAGGCAGGCCTGGCCCCTGCCCGCCTGCCCCAGAAGATTGGCGCGAGGCACTCGCACGTCGGCAAGGCCGATAGCCGTGCCGCCAGCGTCCAGGCCCGGACGGTCGCGCTCGAGGACGATCAGGCTCAGGCCTGCGTCGCCGCCTTCGCCGTCGATCTGGCAGGCCAGCAGCAACAGGTCAAAGTCATCGCCATTGCCCACGGCGCAGGCGCTGCCGTGGATGCGGTAATGATCATGTTCGTGATGGGCGCGGGTCCGGACTTCGCCATCGGCGCTGTCGGGCTCGGCCCAGGCCAGGGCGAGGACCAGCTCACCGCTGCAGATGCCCGGCAGCCAGCGCTGCTGCTGCTCTGCGGTCGCAAGGCGGGCGATGCAGGGGGCGACGATGTCCGAGTGCAGCGACAAGGCCTGGTCATGCAGACCTGCACGGGCGAACTCTTCGCGGATGATCGCGGCATGGCCGAAGTCGCCGCCACCGCCGTACTGGGCCGGCAAGGTCACGCACAGCAAGCCCTGGTGACCGGCCTTCAACCACAGTGGGCGGTCCGGCGCGCCGTTGCCCTGGCGCGGCAGGTAATCGCGCTGCACAAAGCGCCGCACGGCAGTGCGAAACAGCTCGTGATCTTCGCGGTAGAGCGTGCGCTGTGCATCCATACGAAAACCTTTGCCCGCCACAAGATTGCAAGAACGAAACGGTAAAAACCCGTTTCAATGTGTTGCAGCAATCGTTGCATGGGGGTTGGGTGAGCGAGAGCCACCCTCACCGGGTGGGCCGGTATCCAATGCCCTGCGGCGCGAACAATAATCGGGCTCGACCTGGGGTGCAGACGATGGTCGCGTGCCCCACCGCTCATCTGCCACCCGTGGCAGAATGCGGCCCCAGCAGAATAATAATTTGATCGCCTGCGCCGGGCTCCTCGCGCGGCAGGCGGCAGCAGCGGAGGTTTTCAATGCCAGTTCAGCGGGACGAGGTTGCCATTCCCAAAACCACCTCGACCAAGTACGCCAGCCCAAAATCCGCCGACAGCCATTTGCCGCGCCTGCGCCTGCTCGAGCAGATGGCCAATACCGACACCACCCGCCTGATCCTCATCCGCGCCGCCGCAGGGTTTGGCAAGACCACCCTGCTGCAGCAGTACCGCGAGTGCAGCCTGGCTGCCGGCAAGCAGGTGCTGTGGGTCAACCTCGAGCCTGCCGACAACGACCTGCCGCGTTTTCTTCGCATCCTGGCCAGCGGCCTTGCCGCGTGCCTGCCGGCCAGCATCGAAGACGCCCCCGTCTGCGGCGTCGACGCGCTGCTGGAGCAGATTGCCGCCTGCACGCAGCCCTTTGCCCTGCTGCTCGATGAAGTCGAGGTGATCCAGAACAGCGAAGTCCTGGAGTTTTTCCAGCAGTTGATTGAACAGTTGCCCGCAGGCTGCGTGCTGGTCATGGCCTCCCGCGCCGCCCCGGCCATTGGCCTGGGGCGCATCCGGGCCCGGGGCCAGTTGCTGGAAATCAAGCCCGCCGATTTGCGCTTCACCCCTGAAGAGTCCATGGCGTTCATTCGCGACAAGCGCCAGATCCCCCTGCGCGACAACGAACTGGCCACCTTGTACCGCTGCACCGAGGGCTGGATCGCCGGCCTGTACCTGGCCAGCCTGTCGCTCAAGGATCGCGAGGACCATGGCGCGTTCATTGCCTCGTTCTCGGGCTCGAACCTGGAGCTGGCCGAATACCTGACCGAAGACATCCTCATGCGCCAGAGCGAGGACTGTCGCCTGTTCCTGATGCAGACCAGCATCCTCGACCAGTTCTGCGTGCCGCTGTGCCAGGCCGTGACCGGGCGCAGCGACAGCGGCGCGATGCTTGAGCACCTCGATCGCAGCAACCTGTTCCTGGTGCCGGTCGACAGCCAGCAGCAGTGGTTTCGCTACCACCACCTGTTCGCCAGTTTCCTGCGCCATGCCCTGGAGCGCCTGCACCCGACCATGGCCAAGGGCTTGCACGAAACCGCCGCCCAGTGGTTTTTCGCCAACGAGCAGCCCATCCCGGCCATCGAGCACCTGTTCAGCGCCGGTTTGCACGACGAAGCCGCCAGGCGCCTGAACCAGCACATGGACACCCTCATCAACAGCGGTCGCACCCGCCTGTTGCTGCGCTGGCTCGACCGCATCGACCAGGAAACCCGCGATGGCTACCCCTACCTGACCAAGTCCTATGCCTGGTTGCTGGCCACCACCACGCGCATGAAAGACGCCCTGCTGGTCGCCCAACGCCTGGAGCGGGTCTGCGGGCCGCAGTACGCCTATGTGACCCGGGTGCTGCATTGCCTGCAGCTGGGGGCAACCGATCACGCCGAAGCCTGTTGCACCCTGGGCCTCGAACTGCTCGGCCAGATGCCCGCCGATGAGGTCAACCTGTACATGGTGCTGGCCAGCTCGGTGGCCCAGAACCTGGTCGCCAACGGCCGCTACGATGAAGCCCGCAGCCTGTTGTCGACGGCGCTGCAGCGCAATCCGCACATCAACGTCAGCTTTTTGCGTCATACGTTCAGCGTCAACGAAAGCATCCTCGACCTGATCCAGGGGCGTTTGAGCAACGCCCTGGTGCGCATGCAAGGCACCGTCGATGCACCGCTGGGCAGCAGTCAGCGCAAGTCCCATGAAGCCAAGCTGTCGCTGGATATTTTCTACGGCCTGCTGATGTACGAAGTCGCCGCCTTCGACCAGGCCGAAAAGACCCTGACGCGCTGCCTGTACTTCGCCAAGCAGGTGATCTCGCCGGAAAACCAGATCGTCACCCATGTGCTCACGGCGCGCATTGCCTACAACAAGGGCGATCGCACCACCTGGATGCGCTGCCTGGTGGAGCTGGAGCAGATCGGCCAGCAGGTCGGCTCACGTCGCCTGCAGTGCTCGGCCTGGCTCGAACGCGCGCGGGTGGCGATGCTCGAGCAGCGCCTGGATGTCGCCAGCCAGGCGCTGCACGCCGCCGACCAGAACGGTGACTGGGACCGCCCCGATTTCATCCGCTTTGCCAACGAGGTCGATACCCCCAGCATCGCCCGCCAGCGCCTGCGCATCGTCCAGGGTGAAGGCGCGCAGGCGGCCCAGGCCTTGCGTACGGCCATCGAACAAGCGCGGCACTGGCAGCATGTGCGCCGCGAACTGAAGCTGCATATCCTGCTGGCCATGGCCCTGGACAGCCAGCAGCACGCTCAGGAGGCCTTCCAGGCGCTCAACGATGCCTTGCGCCTGGCCAGCCACGAGGGTTTCCTGGCGACCTTCATCGAGGAAGGCGAGCGCCTGGCCGGCCTGGTGCAACGCTGGGCCGTCAGCGGCAGGCCGCGCTGCAAGGAACTGGGCATCGAGCCCAACTTTGTCGAGGAGTTGCTGCAGTACCTGGGAGCAGAGGCCGGGGAAAGCGCAGCGGTGCACGACGACAACGGCGCCCAGAAGGTACTGACCGCACGCGAATACCAGATCCTTCAGTTACTGGCCGTGGGCCTCAAGAACCGCGATATCGCCGAGAAAGTCTTCCTGTCCGAGTTCACGGTCAAATCGCACCTGCAAAAGATCTACGCCAAGCTCGATACCAAGGGCCGCACCGAGACCCTGGCCATCGCCCGGAGCAAAGGCTGGATCGCCTGACCGGCGCCGTGCGGGGTCGCTCAACGAGCACCCCGCACGGCCTTCAGTGGCCGGAGCGCTCCTGCAACTGACTGGCCGGAATCGCCACCAGCAACAGCACCGCCCCCATCACCAGCACAACGGCGATGACGTCGAAGGCCAGGTACAAGCTGCCGGTCGCCGACTTGATCGCCCCCACCACCACCTGGCTGATCACCCCGGCCAGGCCGCCGATGCAACTGATCACGGCAATGCCCACCGCAGCGGCCGACGGCGTCAGCAGCGCCGGGGGGATGGTCCAGAACAGTGACAGCGAGGCCAGCGCCGACGCCGCCCCCAGGGTCATCAGCGCCACCGAGAACCCCAGGTGCCCCTGGGCCGGGCCCAACAGCGCAAAGCAGCCGGCGCTGACCAGGACCGGCACCGCCACATGCCAGCGCCGCTCCAGGCGCTTGTCGGAGCTGCGCGCCAGCAGGTACATGCCCACCAGCGCCAACAGGTACGGCAGGCTGGCCAGCGAACCGATGGTCTTGAGGTCGTCGACGCCAAAGCCGCGGATCAGCGTCGGCATCCAGTACGACACGGTGTTCGAGCCGCTGTAGAGGCAGAAGAACACCAGGCCGGCGATGTACACCCGAGGGTTGCGCAACACTTCACCGAGGGTCGCCCGGGCCGTGTCGACGCCCTGCCCCTGCGCCAGGGCGTTGCTCAGCAGCTGCTTCTGCCGGGGCGTGAGCCAGCGTGCATCCGCCGGTTTGTCGACCAGCCAGAACCAGCCGAACACCCCCAGCAGTATTGCCGGAATGCCTTCGACCACGAACAGTACCTGCCAGTCGCGCAGCCCCATCCAGCCATGCAGGTGGGTCATGATCCAGCCGGCCAACGGGCCACTGACGACCCCGGCGATCATCGCCGCCATCAGGAACACGGCCGTGATGCGGGCGCGCAGGGCCGGTGGAAACCAGTAGGTGAGGTAGAGGATCACGCCCGGGAAAAACCCGGCCTCGGCCACCCCGAGGAAGAACCGCGCGACGATAAGCTGGTTGGCCGTGGTGACGAAGGCCGTGGCCACGGTCACCAGCCCCCACAACACCATGATCCGCGTCAGCGTCGCGCGGGCGCCGATGCGTTGCAGGTACATGTTGCTCGGCACCTCGAAGAGGATGTAGCCCAGGTAGAAAATACCGGCGCCAATGCCATAGGCGGCATCGGTGAGGACAATGTCCTCGGCCATGCGCAGCTTGGCGAACGACACATTGAGGCGGTCGATGGTGTTCAGGCCGTAGGCCAGGAACAGATACGGCAGCAGGCGCAGGATGACCTTGCGAAACACCTCGCGGGTTTCCAGGGCGTCTGCGTCGATTGTGGCGGGTATCGCAACGGCGTCGTTCATGGTGCTCTCCTTGGCCGGCTGCAGGGCCCGGCGGGGGGGGCTATGGGGGGTGACGGTGCGGGATCGCGGGGCAAGCCCGCTCCCACGGTGGGTGTAGGAGCGGGCTTGCCCCGCGATGGATCGTGAATCTGCACCTGGATGTGCACGACTCAGGGGCAGTCACGGGGCAAGCCCGCGCCTACAGGGACTGCATCCGTTCGCTGTAGGCGTGCA
>Ga0247821_10001752_pt1 | contig 12125 bp, 10 predicted proteins | sample 13C_Glycerol_Day_FD_192481 | JGI IMG/M metagenome (GOLD analysis project Ga0247821, IMG submission 192481) | Soil microbial communities from agricultural site in Penn Yan, New York, United States - 13C_Glycerol_Day14 | ecosystem: Environmental > Terrestrial > Soil > Agricultural land | place... | reverse complement strand
GCGCCCAGCCCGCGCTGCGCCGGCGGATCGGCGATCGCGAGGCGTCCGGGTCGAAGCGGCGCAAGCTCGACCGCCGGATCGAGGCGCAGGAGTCGATCGAGAAGCTGAAGACCGGTGACATCGTCCGGATCCCGGCCGGTCGCAGCGCGGGCTGGGCGCTGGTGCTCGACCCGGGCATGCGGTCGGAGCGGGAAGGGCCGCGGCCGACCGTGCTGACGCTGGACCGGCAGGTGCGGAAGCTGTCGATGGTCGACTTCCCGACACCGGTGGAGGCGATCGGGACGCTGCGGATCCCGCGCAAGTTCAACCCGCGCAACCCGCAGCAGCGCCGCGAACTCGCCCAGGTGCTGCGGAACCGGACCGACCTGCTCGGCGAGGACGGACCGCCGTCGCGCGGCCGCGACATCGTCTCCCACGCCGACGACCCGGAGTTGCAGGAGATGCGGGCGCAGCTGCGCGCGCACCCCTGCCACGGCTGCTCGGACCGCGAGGACCACGCCCGATGGGCCGAGCGGTACTTCCGGCTCGACCGCGAGAACCGTGACGTGCAACGGAAGATCGAGCAGCGGACGAACACGATCGCCCGCCAGTTCGACCGGGTCTGTCAGGTGCTGGACGCGCTGCACTACCTCGACGGCGACAAGACGACCGAGGCCGGTGACCGGCTCGCCCGGATCTACACCGAGCTCGACCTGGTCGCGGCGGAATGCCTGCGGCAAGGGGTGTTCGACGACCTGACCGTGCCGGAGCTGGCCTCGTGCCTCGCGGCGCTGGTGTACGAGTCGCGGTCCAAGGACGAGCCGACCTCACCGCGGCTGCCGCGCGGCGACGTACGGATCGCGCTGGAGCGGATGGGCTCGATCTGGCGGGACCTGTCCGCGCTGGAGCGGGACATGCGGGTCGACTTCCTGCGCTCGATGGACCTGAACTTCTGCTGGCCCGCGTTCCGCTGGGCGTCGGGTGCGTCGCTGGCCGAGGTCCTGTACGAGTCCGATCTGGCCGCCGGCGACTTCGTCCGCTGGGTCAAGCAACTCATCGACCTCACCGAACAGATCGCCGACGCCGCCGGCGACACCCCGCTCCGCAGCACGGCCCGCGCAGTCGTCGACCAGATCCGCCGAGGCGTCATCTCCTACGCCTCCATGGTCGAGTAAGTGGTGTCTGCTTCAGCCGTCGCCAACTGGCCCGAGTGGACCTCTGGAGGTGAAAGACTTTCGGGGTCCGGGAGTCTCGGTTCGAAGGAGTAGACGTTCGTGGAGCTGTCGCGTCGGAATCTGGGGAAGCTTGCTGTCGCGACCGGTGCTACCGCTGCGGTCGGCACCGGTGCTGGTTATGTGATCGGGCGGCCGGCTGATGCGGCTGCTACCTGGCAGACCACCGGGACCGCGGTGTCGGCGCTGGCCGGGTTCGACAGTCAGATGAAGGCGTTCATGCAGGCCCGCGGCGTGACGGCCGGGCAGCTCGCCGTGACGTACAAGGGCCGTCTGGTGCTTGCCCGCGGCTACAGTACGTCGACCGCGTTGACCGTGCAGCCGACGTCGTTGTTCCGGATCGCCAGCTTGTCGAAGTCGTTCACCGCGGCGGCGATCGTGAAGCTCGTGCAGGACGGGAAGGTGAGCCTGTCGACGCCGGTCGCGAACATCCTCGACATCACGCCGGCGAGCGGCCTGACCCGGGACTCGCGCTGGTCGTCGATCACGCTGTGGAAGGTGCTGCAGCACCTCAGCGGCTGGGACCGGGACGTGTCCGGTGACCCGAACTTCAAGGACGCGACCATCTCGCGGACGCTCGGCGTACCGCTGGAGCTGCAGCACGCGGACGTCATCAAGTACATGGCCGGGCAGAAGCTCGACTTCACGCCGGGCTCGAAGTACGCGTACTCGAACTTCGGGTACCTGCTGGCCGGCCGGGTGATCGAGAAGGTCAGCGGCCTGAGCTACGAGAACTACGTGAAGCAGAAGCTGCTGGCCCCGTTGAAGATCACGCGGATGTCGCTCGGCTGGTCGATCGCCAAGCACAGCGGCGAGACGTCGTACGAGTCGCAGTACTCCGGCCCGACCGTGCTGGACGGCTCCGCGAAGACCGTCGCCGCGCCGTACGGCTCGTTCAGCATGCGGATCCAGGACGCGAACGGCGGCTGGATCGCCAGCGCGCCCGACCTGGTGCGCTGGGCGAAGATGTTCGACGCGCCGTCGAGCGTGCTGAACAGCACGTCACTCGGCCGCGTCTGGGCGAAGCCGTCCACCGGCGTCAACGCCGACGGCTGGTACTACGGTCTCGGCTGGCAGATCCGCCCGGTCAGCAGCGGCACCGGCCGCAACACGTGGCACACCGGCAGCATGCCCGGCACGTACACGCTGCTCGTCCGTACGTCGGGCGGGCTGAGCTGGGCCGCGCTGTTCAACCGCCGCGACGACGCCAGCGGCAAGTCGTACGGCGACATCGACGCCGCCATGTGGACCGCTGCCAACGGCGTGAAGTCCTGGCCCACCCACGACTTCTTCCCCAAGTACTTCAGCTGAACCCACGCAGACCCAACCGGCGCACCTGTGTGACGGCCCGCCAACACGGCTCTTGAGACAGCATGTGGTTACTGGAGACCTGCTATTACAGGCCTCCAGTCACCCGTGCCAGTCCCCGCTTCCCTCCTGCGACCAGACGTCCGTCGAGTCGTGGATTTCGGCGGCTCAGCACAGCCTCGATCCACGACTCGCGGTTTCGGGTCGCAACCAAACGCCACGACTCGGCGCGCTGCCGCCTGACCTGCAATTCAGCGCGGTGCAAGAACCGTCCTGCGGCGCACCCCTGGCGCTCCGGCGCAAGCTCGCTGACGCGCAACACCTCAGCGCCCCCGGGCCCAACACCCCCAGGGGCCCCAACACCCGGAGGCCCTCTGGGGCCCAACACCCCAGTGCCCCAAGCGCAAGACCCAGTGCACCCGGGGTTGACATCCCGCGCAACACCACTCGACCGCGGCGCAACAACTAGCGAGCAGCAACTGCCGGCACCAGCAGCTGCTTCGGTCAGAACATGGCCGCTCGGAAGTGCGGTGGGCTGATTTTGGCTTCGCCGGCGATCTCGGTGAGTACCTCGCGGAGGGTGTCGACGGCTTCGTCGCCGAGACGGTTGCGGAGCCTGCGTTCGTACAGCTGATGGAACCGGCGGGCCGCCGCCAGTGTGGCGCGGCCGTGGTCGGTGAGGTGCAGCAGCCGGGCGCGGGCGTCGGTCGGGTCCGGGCGGCGTTCGACGTACCCGCGGCGTTCCATGTCGTCGACGATCTGGCTCGCGCCCTGTTTGGTGACCTCGAGCCGCTCGGCCAGGCCGCTGATCGTCTTCGGTCCGTCGGACAGTGTCCGGAGCACGAAGCCGTCCGAGCGGCCGTGGTCGGTGTACCCCTGCGTGGCGGTGTACTCGTGCAGCTCGCGGACGAACTCCTGGTCCGCCAGCAGCAGAAGAATCCCGATATCCACCTTGCCCGATCGCGTCATGTGCCCCATGATAGTCAAGCTGGCTTGGTCAAGTCAGCTTGACTAAATGAATGGGGACGAGATGCATGTGACGCCCGCGGCCGACGCGCCGCGCTTCGAGCTGGGTGGTGCGCAGTTCACCGTGCAGGCCGCGCCGAGCCTCGGTTCGCCGGGACTGTGCACCTGGCGGCTCACGGTTCCTCCGGGGCACGGCGGCGACGCGCCGCACACGCTCGACCGGGACGAGGTGTTCATGGTGCTGAGCGGCACCGTGCAGCTCGCCGCGGACGGCGACAAGCTCGGCCCGGGCGACGCCGCCGTCGTGCCGGCCGGTGAGCCGATCGCGCTGACCAACCTCGGCGAGGGCGAGGCCCAGCTGATCGTCGCGATCACGGCCGGCTTCACCGGCTACATGGCCGACGGTACGGCGGTCCAGCCGCCCTGGTCGAAGTAGCGGCTCAGCACCGCCGGTTCGGTGGGCTGTACGTCGTCTTGCTGGGCGTGGCGACGTAGTAGTCGGTGACCCACGAGCCGTCGGTGAGGCGGTCCCAGACGGCGGTCGTGCCGACCTTCGATCCGGCTCGCTGGCAGCTGATCCACGCCAGCGAGCCGATCGGCAGCGGGTTCGGGTACGCGGCGTACGCCGTGCCTGGCCCGTGCCGGCGCGTGAGGTTGTTGATCGTGGTCTGGTACGGGAAGGTGCAGCCGGGGATCGGTGCGCTGTAGCCGGTCTTGTTCGGCGTCCGGACGTAGTAGTCGATGACGTAGGTGCCGTCGGTCAGCCGGTCCCAGACCGCACTGGTGCCGATCTTCGGGCCGAAGGTCTGGCAGACGATGCGGACCCCGGCGTTCGCCGGAATGGTGGAGCGGATGGCGTAGGCGGTCGACGGGCCGCTGTAGGAGTAGATGGTGGCGCGGACCGTGTAGGTGTACCAGACCGTCGCCACTGGCGCGTCGAAGCGGTCGTTGTCGATGTTGAGGGTCACGCCGCCGTACGTCTCGGTGTGGTCGCCGCGGTACTGCTTGCCGCGCTGGCCGACCAGCCAGAACGTGTTGGGAACGGTCGGCCAGTTCGTCAGCGAGCTGTTGTTGTCCCAGCGTGCGATCCAGAGCGCGTCCGGTCGTGCGTAGGTGCTCGAGTTGTAGGCGGCGGCCAGGTCGACCGCGCCGGAGTTCTGGTGTGCGTAGACGCCGGACAAGAAGCCGAGCGCGTGGAGCTGCTTGGTCCACGCGGACAGGTAGCGCAGAACGGTCGCCCGGCAAGTGCTGTCGGCGATGTTGTAGTGCTCCATGTCGGCGTAGATCGCGCTACCGCCGAGCAGGTTGAGCGCTCTTGCCGCCTGTACGGCGTCGCGCGCGAGCAGGCCGCCCTGGAAGGTCGCTGACGGCACGGTCATCTTCACGGCGTTGGCGCGGGTCGTGCACGGCGCCTGGTAGCCCATGTAGATCGGGACCAGCCGGAAGCCCATCCGGGTCACGCTGCTGACCCAACTGGGAGTCAGTTGGGGCTGGGCGCAGCTCCGGTTCACGCCGCCGATGTAGATGCCGACAGCCCGGTACGGCGAGGCCAGCCATGCGGACATCTGCGCGACGCTCGGCGCCGTACAGGTGTCGAACGCGAGCCCGGTGTACCGGGTCGCCGTCGCACCGGCCGGGTACGGCAGCGGGGTCGTGGGCTCGGCGCCGGCGGGGACGGTTGTGCCGATACCGGCGACAGCGAGTGCGAGAGCCGCGACGAGAAGCTTGACCTTGAACATGATGGCCACCCCCAGCTCTCAGTAGACGCTCGGTAATACGCCGCGGCAAGCCCGGTTGGGGTTAAGTTGTGCGCAACGACGTCCTTGGAGGGAACACGTCATGCCGGAGATCGTGGAGATCGGGGAACGGCCGTACGTCGCGTTGCGGGGCAAGGTCGCGATGGACGGGATCGCGGCGTTCGCGGACCGGATGGGCGAGGTGGTCGCCTGGCTCGCCGCCAAGGAGATCGCGCCGAACGACGCGCCGTTCTTCAAGTACGACGTGGTCGACATGGACGCCGGGCTGGTGCTGGAGATCGGGTTCCCGGTCGACGACCTGCACTCCGGCGAGGGCGAGATCGTCACCGGCGTACTCCCGGCCGGGCGCTACGCGACGGTCAGGCACCACGGCCATCCGGACGGGCTGCTGGGAGCAACGCGCGACCTGCTCGCCTGGGCCGAGCAGGAGGGTCTCGAGTGGGACGCCGACGGTGACCGCTGGACCGCCCGCCTGGAGGTGTACCGCTCCGACCCGCGTGAGGTCCCCGACATGAACGACTGGGACACCGACCTCCAGTTCAAGCTGAAGGACTGAGTGCCGACCGTTCTCGCAGGCGTGACCCGGCTCGAGCCGGAGCGGATTCGTCACGTCGCCTCGCCGCTGATCGAGCTCGGCTGCGCACTGCATGTGCTGGCGGAGCCTGCCCATCACGACCGAGTCGACTGGGCTGCGTCGCTCCCGTTGTCCGCCGAGCTGCGGGCGGAGCTGGCGCAGTGGACCTGGACCGTGCGCGCCGTGCGGGCTCGGTTCTTCGCCACCAGCGCCGCCACCGGCGTCCCCACCTGGACCGGCGAGCTGGCAGCACTGCGTTCTCGCCCGCCGGAAGACGTGGCCGCAGAATTGGTCAGGCCGTTGCGTGGTCGCCCACTGAGCAGCCGGTCGATCGACACGGACGCCGTACAGCACTGGGCTCGCAGCCGCGGACGCTCTGTCGCCGCACTGGTCGAGTCCTTGCTGACGTCACCTGCTGAGCCGGTCCGCCGGTTTCTCGACGTACTGGACGCCTGCTGGCGCGAGTGGTTCGGTGAGCTCTGGGAGGCGTCACACGACACGCTGGCTGCTCGTGGCCGGCAAGACCGTGACCTGGCCGTCCGTGACGGTCTCGGGACCATGCTGCGTTCGCTCGACAGCGCGATCGACGTCCGGGACGCGGACAGCGTCGTCGTGCAGAAGGTGCAGAGCAAGCGCATAGACATCAGCACGCGCTCGCTGTTGCTTGTGCCGAGCAACTACATCGCACCGCACCTGTTCGTCGGCGAGATCCCCGGTGAGCCGGTGACGGTCATCTATCCCGCCGGCGGTCGCGCGGCCGCCGTACCCACCGCACAGCAGATCCGTGCCCGCTTGGACGCGCTGGCGTCGCCGGATCGCCTCCAGGTCTGCCGCGCCGTGGCCAGCGAGGCGCGGACGGCGGGCGAGATCGCCGCGCTCTGGGGTCTCCACCCCACGCAGGTCACCCGCCACCTCCGGGCACTCACCCGCGCCGGACTGGTGACCGCCGAACGGCAGGGCCGCTTCGTCGCGTACCGCCTGAACAACGACGCGCTGACCACCCTCGGCACCGACCTGTTGACGCTGATCATGCGCTGATCGACTGACGGAAGTCGGCAGTCCACCGCCGGGGCCGGGCAACCGAATGTTGGATGAGCTGCTGTGACCTCATCCTTCTCGCCCGCCGTCCGACGGCTGATCGCTGCCACTCTGGTCAACACGCTCGGGAACGGTGTCTACGCCGCGGTAGCGGCGCTCTACCTGACCCGCGCTGTCGGTCTGTCGGTCGCTCACGTCGGTGTGGGACTGACTGTGGCCGCGCTGGTCGGTCTGGTCGCGAGCACGCCGCTCGGCGTCGTGGCGGACCGGCTCGGACCCAACCGGGCGTACGTCGGGTTCCTGCTGCTCCAGGCGATCACGATGACCGCACTGACCCAGGTGCGGTCGTTCGGCTGGTACGTCGCCGTGGCGGCGGTGACCGCGATCGCGGACTCGGGGCAGCGTGGCGCGAAGGGCGCGTTGATCGCCGGAGTCGCACCGGCCGATCAGCGGGTGCGCACGCGGGCGATCCTCCGGGTGGTCACGAACATCGGCATGGCCGTCGGTATGGCAGCCGCCGGAGTGGTGCTCGCGGTCGACCGGCGTGAGGTGTACGTCGTGGCGCTGCTGGCGAACGCGGCGACGTACCTGGTGACGGCGGGGTTGGTGCGCTTCGGGATGCCGGCCGTTCTGCCGGTGCCGTCCGCGTCGGGGCCGTCCGGGCTGACAGCGGTACGGGACCGGCGGTTCCTGGTGTTCGTCGGGCTCGACGGCGTGCTGAGCATGCATGGTGCGCTCGCGCAGGTCGGTATCCCGCTGTGGGTGGCGACCGCGACGGATGCGCCGCGGTGGATCATCTCGGTGCTGCTGGTGCTCAACTCGGCGGCCGTGATCCTGTTGCAGGTTCGGATCTCCCGCGGCACCGAGCGTCTCAGCGGCGCGGCCCGGGCCGGTCGGCGCGCCGGTCTGCTGCTGGCGGTCACCTGTCTGGTCCTGGCGCTGAGCGATGCGACCTCCGGTGCCGTGACGATCGGTCTGCTGGTCGCTGCGGCGCTCGCGCATGTCCTGGGGGAGATGCTGCAGTCGGCGGGCGGCTGGGGCATCAGCTTCGAGCTGGCCCCGCCCGGCGCCCAAGGGCAGTACCAAGGCGCCTACGCCATGGGCCACCAGATCGGCGACCTGGTGGCGCCCCTGCTCATCACGACGGTCGCGGTGTCCTGGGGCTGGCCGGGGTGGTTGCTGACGGCAGCTGTGTTCCTGGTGGCCGGGTTGTTCGTACCGGTCGTGGTGCAGGAGCCGGAACCCGCTATGCAGCCACAGGTTTGAGGAGGTCGCGCAGCGCGCGGGCGGCCGTGAAGCCGGCGCGGTTGGCGCCGATGGTGCTGGCCGACGGGCCGTAGCCGACCAGCTGGATCCGCGGGTCGATGACCGTGGCGGTGCCGTTCATGCGGATGCCGCCGGACGGCTCACGCAGGTGCAGCGGCGCCAGGTGCGCGAGGTCGGCCCGGAAGCCGGTCGCCCACAGGATCGTGTCGACCTGCAGATGATCGCCGGACGCCCACTCCACGCCGTCCTTCGTGATCCGCGAGAACATCGGCATTCGGGTGTAGACGCCACGGTCCGCGGCCGCCTGCTCCTGGGGCCTCAGATGCAGCCCTGTCACACTGACGACGCTGCGCGGCGGCAGGCCGGCCCGGACCCGCTCCTCGACGCGAGCTACGACCTGACGCCCGTACTCCGGCGTGAAGTCCTCGCCCGTGCGCCACTCCGGCGGCCGACGCGTCACCCATGTGGTCTTGGCTACCGCGGAGATCTCCGCAAGCAACTGGACGGCAGACGCCCCGCCGCCGACAACCAGGACATGCTGACCGGCCAGTTCAGCCGCGCCGCGGTAGTCGGCCGTGTGCAGTTGGCGTCCCTCGAACGTCTCGATGCCCGGATACCAGGGGATGAAGGGCCGGTCCCACGTCCCGGTCGCGTTCACGATCGAGGCCGCGTGGTAACTGCCGTTGGACGTGTCCAGCTCGAACCCGTCCGCCGCCGGCCGGACGCTCTCCACGGCCACAGGCCGCAGTACCGGCAGGTCGAACTGCTTCTCGTAGTCCGCGAAGTACGCCGGGACGAACTCGTTGGCCCGCTCCGCGCCCGCACTCGACGGCACTGGTACGCCGGGCAGGTTCGCGATCCCGTGCACGTCGTGCATGGTCAGCGAGTCCCACCGGTGCTGCCAGGCGCCGCCGGGTTCGGTGTTGCGGTCCAGGACGAGGACCTCGTCGTACGGCGTGAATCCCATCCGGACCAGGTGGTACGCAGCCGACAGCCCGGCCTGTCCCGCACCGATCACCGCTACCTCGAGCACATCAGCACCAACGCCCGGCGCGGCCCACGTCTTCCCGGCCACCGCATTGCTCCGCATCCTGCTCGCCGGGAGCGTCCGGCGGCAAACATGATTCGGACGGCGGATAGCTGCTATCCGCCGCCCGGGTCGACCGTCAGTCGGTACGCCGCTTCCCGGCGACGCCGCCGGCGACCGCCGCGACCAGCGTGATCAGGACGGCGGCCGCGACCGCGACCAGGCCGCCGGTCGTCAGCGTCGTGTCGGCGATCGGCAGCGACGGCAGGTCCATCCGGTTCAGGACGTCGTACTCCGAGCCGGCCAGCGCGGCGAGCCCGGCGACGATCGCGGTCACCACGATGCCGATCAGCCAGACGCCGAAGCCGTGCAGGGCGCCGTGGGCGCGGGCGAGCCGGCCGGCGACGGATCCGCCGGCGTAGTAGGCGATCGCCAGGACGACCAGCAGGACCACGACGGACGCGATCCCGATGGTGCCGGCCGTGCCGGCGCTGCCCTGGGCCGCGTTCCAGTCGATCGTGAGCGCGTAGTCGACGGCGGCCGCGACCGCGCCGACGATCCCGGTCAGCAGCGCGATCATGCCGATCGCGACCAGCCAGCCGTAGAACGCCGAGCCACCGGCCGAACCGCGGCGCGTGGGCTCCAGAACTCCGTCGTCGCGCTCGGGATCGGCCACTGTGGGCCGGTCGTCGACGTACGCCTCGGACGGTCCGAGCCGATCGACGCGGGTGTCTTCGTCATGCTGCTGAGTCATGTCAGCTTCTCCTCACCGGACAAGCCCCGTGTGTCACCCCAGTACCCCGGGGTGAAACCAGCAGCGACAGCTCAGAGTAGTTGGTCGATGCGGTCGTGGTAGCGACGCCCGGACTTACCGCCGACGACGGCGGCCAGCAGCGTGAGGACCAGGACCGCGGCCGTGGCAGCGATGCTGCCGAGCAGGAGCGTGTTGTCGGCGATCGCGACGTCCGGCCGGTTGATCTCGTCGACCAGGCCGTACTGGTTGTCCAGCAGCCAGCCTGCGCCGCCCGCGAGCGCTCCCACGACCACGGCGATCATCCAGACACCGAAGCCCTGCCGTCCGCCGTCGAAGCGGGCCAGCCGGCCGGCGACGTAGCCGCCGATGTAGAACGCCAGTGTCAGCATGAACAACGTCACCCCGGCCGCCGTGATCGAGGCCGCGCCGGGCTGGGCCTTCGCGTCGCTCGTCGTGTAGTCCAGGACCTCGGCGGTACCGAGCGCGGCTCCCGCCACGGCGGCCATCAGCAGCACCGACATCGAGACGGCGATCAGCCAGCCGAAGAACGCCGCACCGAACTTGAATCCGCGGTACGACAGCAGGTCCGCATCGACCTCATCCTCCCCGGGCAGCGCCGGCGGGGTCCGCAACGGCGGGTCCGGGGTGACCGAGATCGTGCTCATCGCCCGGCTCGCGGCCGCACGGGCCTCCTCGTACTTCTGGGTGCTGGCGTCGCCGGCGGGCGTGGCGATCGTGGCCGTGGCGGTGTCGCCGGGGTACTGCTGACTCATCTCCGCGGGCTCCTCACAGGTCGGCTTCGGGGCGGTCCCTACCCGCCCGCACCGCGCCTGACACGGCCGGAGTGCGGATTTAACCGACTCCTGGTGTGTGGTCACTCGCTGTCGCGGGGTATCGGCGCGGAGTGAAGACCAGTGAGCCGGCCGGGCGGGGCACGGTACGCGTCTGTGACGAGCCGACCAGGAGCAGGCACCGCATGTCAACCGTTTCGGGGTCGAGCTCCGCCAGCGTCGTGACGGTGATCGTCTCCTCCGGACCGCCGACATCGCGACCGACCACCACCGGCGTACCGGGGGAACGGTGCTCGAGCAGGAGGTCGCGGGTCGCCGCCACCTGCCACGTGCGGGTCTTGGAGGCGGGGTTGTAGATCGCGATCGCCAGGTCGGCCTGGGCCGCGGCGCTGAGGCGCTGAGCGATCACGTCCCACGGCTTGAGCCGGTCCGACAGCGACAGCACGCAGTAGTCGTGTCCCAGCGGCGCTCCGACCCGGCTGGCGACCGCTTGCGCGGCGGTCATGCCAGGCAGCACCTGTACGGCGATGTCGGCGTACTCCGGCTCCGCGGCGACTTCGGTGACCGCACTGGCCATGGCGAAGACGCCCGGGTCGCCGGACGAGACCACGACGACCGTGGAGCCCTTGCGGGCCAGGTCGAGCGCGAACGCGGCCCGCTCGGACTCGACGCGGTTGTCCGAGCCGTGCTTGCGCTGCCGCGCCCGGTCCGGCAGCCGGTCGACGTACGTCGTGTAGCCGATCACGTCGTCCGCACCCGCGATCGCGGCCCGGACCTCCGGTGTCATCCAGTCCGGGCCGGCCGGTCCCAGGCCGACGACCGTGACTGAGCCTTCGGCGGCGGTCTTCGTGACCGGGGGAGCGAAGGTGTTGTTGATCGGGCTCGGGAGGAGCGCGAGGGAGAAGTACGGCACTTCGTCGGGGTCGACCTCGTTGAGCGGCGCTGTGCGCTGCGCATCGGTGGTCGCGCGTTCGACGTACCAGGCCTCGTCGGCGCGTCCGGCGAGCTCGAACGCCTCCCGGACGTTCGCGAAGGTGCGCCCGAGCTTCATCACGGCCGCCGCGTCGGTGGAACGCAGCCGGTCCGCCAGGACGTCCGGCGGCAGCGTGCCAGGCAGCACGGTGAGGATCTCGTCGCGCTCACAGAGCGGGCGTCCGAGGACGGCGGCCGCGGCGCTGACCGAGGTCACGCCGGGGACCACCTCGCACGGGTACCGGTCCGCGAGCCGTTTGTGCATGTGCATGTAGGAGCCGTAGAACAGCGGGTCGCCTTCCGCGAGGACGACAACGTCCCGGCCCGCGTCCAGGTGCGCGGCGAGCCGGGCGGCGCAGTCGGCGTAGAAGTCGTCCATCGCGCCCTGGTAGCCACCCGGGTGGTCGGTCGTCTCCGTGGTGAGCGGGTAGACGAGATGCTCCTCGTTCTGCCCCGGCGTC
>Ga0247821_10001751_pt1 | contig 12126 bp, 8 predicted proteins | sample 13C_Glycerol_Day_FD_192481 | JGI IMG/M metagenome (GOLD analysis project Ga0247821, IMG submission 192481) | Soil microbial communities from agricultural site in Penn Yan, New York, United States - 13C_Glycerol_Day14 | ecosystem: Environmental > Terrestrial > Soil > Agricultural land | place... | reverse complement strand
CGTGTCGCGGCGTCAGCTGGAGCGGATCTTCAAGCAGTACCTCAATCGAGTGCCAAGCCAGTACTACCTGGAGTTGCGCTTGAACAAGGCGCGGCAGATGTTGATGCAGACCAGCAAATCGATCATCCAGATCGGCTTGTCCTGTGGCTTCTCATCGGGGCCACACTTCTCCAGTGCCTACCGCAACTTCTTTGGCGCCACGCCGCGCGAAGATCGTAACCAGCGACGAAGCAGCAGCCCGTTCGAATTGTCCTCGGTGCCTGCCGAGCGCGGTTGAGCTGCGCATTGTAGGAGCCAGCCTTGCTGGCGATGAAATCGGCGCGGTTTTAGCTGTTGCGCAGTGCCTGCATCGCTGGCAAGGCCAGCTCCCACAAAGATCGGGTAGGGCGGGCTGGCCCAGTGGTTGATCCAGTCAATTCCCCGTCCGTACAGAATCTCCCCACCACACCTGCGCACCGTTTAAACTGCGCCTTTGCGACCCTATTTGTCGCATTGCCGTAAGCCTTGGTAAAACAGGGTTTGGCGCTATAAGAAGTTGTCGCTTGGCGGCAAGGTCAGGCGCCAATCTGTCCTTACAATCCCCCCATCGCTCGCCAGTTTCAGGCAGGCGTTCCTCTTCAGGAGACTCCGATGTCCGTTGAGCAAGCTCCGGTGCAACGCGCCGATTTCGACCAGGTAATGGTCCCCAATTACGCACCGGCGGCTTTTATCCCCGTTCGTGGTGCGGGCTCCCGAGTCTGGGATCAGTCGGGCCGCGAGCTGATCGACTTCGCGGGCGGGATTGCTGTGAACGTCTTGGGGCATGCTCATCCGGCGCTGGTTGGCGCCTTGACCGAGCAGGCCAACAAACTGTGGCACGTGTCCAACGTGTTCACCAACGAACCCGCCCTGCGTCTGGCTCACAAGCTGGTTGATGCGACCTTCGCTGAGCGGGCGTTCTTCTGCAACTCCGGCGCCGAAGCCAACGAAGCTGCCTTCAAACTGGCCCGTCGTGTTGCCCACGACCGTTTCGGCCCAGAAAAGCACGAAATCATCGCGACGGTTAACAGCTTCCACGGTCGCACCCTGTTCACCGTAAGCGTTGGCGGTCAGCCAAAGTACTCCGATGGCTTCGGGCCGAAGATCACCGGTATCAGCCATGTGCCGTACAACGATCTGGAAGCGCTCAAGGCGCAGATCTCCGACAAGACCTGCGCGGTAGTGATTGAGCCGATCCAGGGTGAAAGCGGTGTGGTGCCAGCGGATGTTGCCTACCTGCAAGGGGCTCGCGAGCTGTGCGACAAACATAACGCACTGCTGATCTTCGACGAAGTGCAGACCGGTGTTGGCCGTACCGGCGAACTGTTCGCCTACATGCATTACGGCGTGACCCCAGACATCCTCTCCAGCGCCAAGAGCCTGGGGGGCGGCTTCCCGATCGGCGCCATGCTGACCACTGAAGACCTGGCCAAGCACCTGACCGTTGGGACTCACGGCACCACCTACGGCGGCAACCCGCTGGCGTGCGCCGTGGCTAATGCGGTACTGGATGTGGTCAACACCCCTGAAGTGCTGGCCGGCGTCAAGGCCAAGCATGAGCGCTTCAAAGCGCGCCTGGAGAAGATCGGCCAGCAATACGGCCTGTTCAGCCAGGTTCGTGGCGTGGGTCTGCTGATCGGTTGTGTACTGACCGATGCCTGGAAGGGCAAGGCCAAGGACGTGTTGAACGCCGCCGAAAAAGAAAACCTGATGGTGCTCCAGGCGGGTCCCGATGTGGTGCGTTTCGCCCCAAGTCTGGTGGTCGAAGAAGCCGACATCGACGAAGGTCTGGACCGTTTCGAACGCGCTGCAGCAAAACTGACCCAGGCCTGATTCGCGCCCGAGGTCCTTTCGCCGGCCCTGCGGGGTCGGTGAAACCGAATTCCAGAGCATGTGCCCCCGGGCGCCTGCTGTTCTTTTTTGTGCCGGCAGTGGCTGGCCTGTTTTCCCGAAAGGAGTGACACCATGCTGGTGATGCGCCCCGCGCAAATGGCTGATCTGGGCGAAGTACAGCGTCTGGCAGCGGACAGCCCCATTGGTGTCACGTCCTTGCCGGACGATGCCGGTCGCCTGAGCGACAAGATTACCGCCTCGGAAACCTCCTTTGCTGCCGAAGTCAGTTTTAACGGCGAGGAGAGCTATTTCTTTGTGCTTGAGGACAGCGACACCGGCAAGCTGGTCGGCTGCTCGGCCATCGTTGCCTCAGCCGGTTACTCCGAGCCGTTCTACAGCTTCCGTAACGAGACCTTTGTACATGCCTCACGCGAGCTGAAGATCCACAACAAGATCCATGTCCTCTCGCAGTGCCATGACTTGACCGGCAACAGCTTGCTGACCAGCTTCTACGTCCTGCCGGAGTTGGTTGGCACCGGCTGGTCGGAGCTCAACTCCCGTGGCCGCCTACTGTTCATGGCTGCTCACCCTGAGCGGTTCGCCGATTCGGTAGTGACCGAAATCGTCGGTTACAGCGATGAGAAGGGTGATTCGCCATTCTGGGACGCCATTGGGCGTAACTTTTTTGATCTCAATTATGCGGAAGCCGAGCGCCTGTGCGGCCTCAAAAGCCGGACCTTTCTGGCCGAGTTGATGCCGCACTACCCAATCTACGTGCCATTGCTGCCAGATGCCGCGCAAGAGGCCATGGGCCAGGTTCATCCGCGGGCGCAGATCACCTTCGACATCCTGATGCGCGAAGGCTTCGAGACCGATCATTACATCGATATCTTCGACGGTGGTCCGACCCTGCATGCACGGGTGTCGAGCATCCGTTCGATTGCCCAGAGCCGCGTGGTGCCGGTCAAGCTCGACAGTAGCGTGGTCAAGGGCGGGCGTCTGTACCTGGTCTGCAATGGCCAACTCCAGGATTACCGCGCGGTGCTGCTGGAGCTCGATTGGGTACCAGGCAAGCCGGTTACCCTGAGTCTTGAAGCTGCCGAGGCCCTGGGCGTCGGTGAAGGCGCCAGCGTGCGCCTGGTCGCGGTTTGATCCCTGCGGTTCGATAACCGCGCACCCCAGGTCGAGTTTTGCGGCAGGCCAAAGGCCGCCGCCCGAGGAGATAGCATGATCGTTCGTCCCGTACGCAGCAGCGATTTACCGGCGCTGATCGAGTTGGCCCGCAGCACTGGCACCACCGGCTTGACCACCTTGCCGGCCAACGAGGAGCGCCTGGCGCACCGGGTTGGCTGGGCCGAGAAGACGTTCCGTGGCGAAGCTGAGCGCGGCGATGCCGATTACCTGTTCGTGCTGGAAAACGACGACGGCGTGGTCGTGGGTATTTCCGCCATTGCCGGAGCCGTCGGCTTGCGTGAGCCCTGGTACAACTACCGGGTCGGTCTGACGGTCAGTGCCTCTCAAGAGCTGAATATCTACCGTGAGATCCCGACGCTGTTTCTGGCCAACGACCTGACCGGCAACTCCGAGCTGTGCTCATTGTTCCTGCGCAGTGATTATCGCAGCGGCCTCAATGGCCGCCTGCTGGCCAAGGCGCGCCTGCTGTTCATTGCGGAGTTTGCCGAGCTGTTTGGCAACAAGATCATTGCCGAGATGCGCGGCATGTCTGATGAGGCAGGCCGTTCGCCGTTCTGGGAAAGCCTGGGCCGGCACTTCTTCAAAATGGAGTTCAGCCAGGCTGACTACCTCACCGGTGTCGGCAATAAGGCCTTTATCGCCGAGCTGATGCCCAAGTTTCCGTTGTACACCTGCTTCCTCTCCGAGGCTGCGCGGGGCGTGATTGGCCGCGTACATACCGATACCGAGCCGGCGCTTGCCATGCTCAAGAGCGAAGGTTTCAGCTACCAGGGCTACGTCGATATCTTCGACGCCGGCCCGGCAGTGGAGTGTGAAACCGCCAAGATCCGTGCGGTGCATGACAGCCAGGCCTTGGTGCTCGCCGTCGGTACCCCAGGCGACGACGCCACACCGTTCATCATCCATAACCGTAAGCGCGAAGAGTGCCGAATCACGGCAGCGCCAGCGCGCTTAGCGGCCGGCACCTTGGTGGTTGATCCATTGACTGCTAAACGCCTGCGCCTGAGCGCCGGTGACCAAGTGCGTGCTGTGCCGCTGTCTGCTGCCCGGGAGGCCAAATAATGACGACTCACTTCATCGCCGGTAGCTGGCAGGTCGGGCAGGGCGAAGCACTGCAGTCACTGGATCCGGTTAGTCAAAAAGTTGTCTGGCAGGGCCAGGGGGCAACCACCGAACAGGTCGACAGCGCGGTCAAGGCTGCGCGTCAGGCCTTTGCTGGCTGGGCATTGCAGTCGTTGGAGGCACGCATCAGTGTGCTCGAGGCTTTTGCCGCCGCGCTCAAGGCCAACGCAGAGGCGCTGGCTCACTGCATCGGTGAAGAGACCGGCAAGCCGCTGTGGGAAGCCGCCACTGAAGTGACCAGTATGGTCAACAAGGTGGCCATCTCCGTACAAAGCTACCGTGAACGTACGGGTGAGAAGAGTGGCCCGCTGGCCGATGCCACCGCCGTGTTGCGGCACAAGCCCCACGGCGTGGTGGCAGTATTCGGGCCCTACAACTTCCCTGGCCACTTGCCTAATGGCCACATCGTTCCGGCGCTGCTGGCCGGTAATACCGTGGTGTTCAAACCTAGCGAACTGACCCCCAAAGTTGCTGAGCTGACGGTCAAGTGCTGGATTGAGGCGGGCCTACCGGCGGGTGTATTGAACCTGGTCCAAGGCGCGCGCGAAGCCGGTGTGGCGCTTGCCGCCAATCCGGGTATCGACGGTTTGTTCTTCACCGGTTCGAGCCGTACCGGCAATCTGTTGCACCAGCAATTCGCCGGGCGCCCGGACAAGATTCTGGCGCTGGAAATGGGCGGCAACAACCCGCTAGTCGTTGATGAGGTCAAGGATCTGGAGGCGGCGGTCTACACCATCATCCAGTCGGCGTTTATTTCTGCCGGCCAGCGTTGCACCTGTGCTCGCCGCCTGCTGGTGCCGCAAGGCGCGTGGGGCGACGCGCTGCTCCAGCGTCTGGTCCAAGTGTGCAAAAACATCGCTGTCGGTGCCTTTGATCAGCAGCCGGCCCCGTTCATGGGCTCGGTTATTTCCCTGGCGGCGGCCAAGGCGTTGCTCGATGCTCAGGCGCAGTTGCTAGGTAACGGCGGTGTATCGCTGCTGAGCATGACCCAGCCGCAAGCCACCGCGGCCTTGCTGACCCCGGGGATCATCGACGTGACCGCCGTGGCCAATCGCCCGGATGAAGAATTCTTCGGCCCGCTACTGCAGGTCATTCGCTACAGCGACTTTGATGCAGCGATTGCTGAAGCCAACAACACCCAGTATGGCCTTGCTGCCGGTTTGCTGTCCGACTCCCATGCGCGCTACCAGTACTTCTGGCTGCAAAGCCGTGCCGGCATCGTCAACTGGAACAAGCAACTGACCGGCGCTGCTAGCAGCGCGCCGTTCGGTGGTGTGGGTGCCAGTGGCAACCACCGCGCCAGTGCTTACTATGCGGCCGACTATTGCGCTTACCCGGTAGCCTCGCTGGAGACCGCCAGCCTGACCCTACCTGCCACGCTGACGCCAGGCGTCTCCCTATAACAAAAGGTCCACGGAGCCTTGCCGATGAAATCGTTTGAAGTGAATTTTGATGGTCTGGTGGGACCGACGCATAACTACGGCGGGCTGTCCTACGGCAACGTTGCCTCGCAGAGCAACAGCCAGCAGGGCTCCAACCCGCGTGAAGCGGCGCGTCAGGGTCTGGCGAAGATGAAGGCGCTGATGGAGATGGGTTTCCAGCAGGGCGTGCTGGCGCCGCAAGAGCGTCCGGACGTGGGTGCGTTGCGCCGTCTGGGCTTCTGCGGCAGTGATGCCGAGGTTATCCAACGTGCGGCCAAAGAGGCCATGCCGCTGCTGGTTGCCAGCTGCTCGGCATCGAGCATGTGGGTCGCCAACGCTGCCACGGTCAGCCCGAGTGCTGATACCGCCGATGGCCGCGTGCATTTCACCGCAGCCAACCTCAACTGCAAGTATCACCGCAGCATTGAGCATCCCACCACCAGCCGTGTGCTGGGGGCAATGTTCGCTGACAGTAAGCACTTCGCTCATCACGCGGCGTTGCCGGCGGTGGCGCAATTCGGGGATGAAGGGGCGGCCAACCATACGCGCTTCTGCCGCAGCTATGGCGAGGCTGGTGTGGAGTTCTTTGTCTATGGTCGTAGCGCCTTTGACACCCGCTACCCGGCGCCGCAGAAATACCCGGCGCGCCAGACCCTGGAAGCTTCTCAGGCGGTTGCCCGGCTGCATGGTCTGAGCGAAGAGGGCGTAGTCTTTGCCCAGCAGAACCCTGCGGTAATCGACCAAGGTGTGTTTCACAATGATGTGATTTCGGTCGGTAACGGTGAGGTGCTGTTCTACCACGAAGATGCCTTCCTCGAGACCGAGGCGATGCTTGGCCAACTGCAAGCTAAACTGGCTAAACGGGGTGGCAACTTCAAGGCGATCTGTGTGCCACGCTCAGCTGTGACGGTAGAGGATGCAGTGCGTTCGTACTTGTTCAACAGCCAGCTGCTGTCCCGTGCCGACGGCTCGATGCTGCTGATCGTGCCGGAAGAATGCCGCAACAACGAGCGGGTCTGGGCTTACTTGTCGGCTTTGACCGGTCAAGGTGGTCCGGTTGCCGAGGTCAAGGTCTTCGACCTCAAGCAGAGCATGCAGAACGGCGGAGGCCCAGCATGTCTGCGGTTGCGCGTCGCACTCAACGAAACTGAACTGGCAGCGGTCAATCCAGGGGTTATCATGACGGCGCCGCTGTACGACACCCTGACCCAGTGGGTCGACAAGCACTACCGTGACCGCTTGAGCGAAACGGATCTGGCGGACCCGCAGTTGTTGCTGGAATGTCGTACGGCACTGGATGAACTGACCCAGATCCTCAAACTGGGTTCGGTCTATCCGTTCCAACTCCAACCTTGAAAGAGAATTCGACTATGTCCGACGCCCTGCAGCTGATCCTTGAAGATGACGATGGTACCCAGCTGGAAACTTCCTGCACCCGCTTCGCGGTGGTCTGGCAAGGCAAGGAGGTATGGATTCAGCAAGATGGCCGTGGTCAGCTGCTGATCGGCGTCGATGTTGAAGAAGACGATGCCGAATACGCCAACTTGTTGCTGCGCCCGCTGGCGACCAACCTGGTCAGCCTGCAGCTGGAAATGGAACCGGCCGATGCCGGCGACGATGACGATCACGTTCATGGTCCTGATTGCGGCCACCATCACTAAGGAATAGCCCATGCTCGCCCTCGGCAAACTGCTCGAACTGACCCTGGCCGGTCGTGAACCGGCAGAGAAGACCCAGTTGACTGTCGACGGCGTGCGCATGCGCTGGCTTGGCGAGGGCGCACTTGAAGTGCGCCCTCCAGAGGCGCGTGACAACGGTATGGACCTGCTGCTGTCGGCGGGCATCCATGGCAATGAAACCGCGCCGATCGAGTTGCTCGACGAGCTGCTGCACGGTGTCGCCAGGGGCGAAATCAAGCCGCGGGCGCGGATTCTGTTCCTGTTTGGTAACCCCGAAGCGATTCGCAAGGGCGAGCGTTACCTTGAGCAGGACGTCAATCGCCTGTTCAACGGTCGGCATGAACTGTCCAGTGGTTCGGAAGCCTTGCGCGCTTGCGAGCTGGAACGTTTGGCCACCACCTTTTTCAGTGTGCCCGGGCGTGCCCGGTTGCACTACGATCTGCATACCGCGATTCGCGGTTCGAAGATCGAGCAGTTCGCCTTGTATCCGTTCAAGGAAGGTCGTCAGCATTCGCGTCGTGAACTGGCGCGCCTGCATGCGGCCGGGATGGAGGCTGTGTTGCTGCAAAGCAAGACATCCGTCACGTTCACCGCCTTCACCTATGAGCAGCTTGAGGCTGAGGCCTTTACTCTGGAGCTGGGCAAGGCACGTCCCTTTGGGCAGAACGAGCAGGTCAACCTTGAGCGCCTGGAAACTCGCCTGAAGCAGATCATCGAAGGCAATGAACCTGAGGTGCCCGAAGCGCTGGATGGCCTGCAGCTGTTCAGTGTGGCGCGCGAGATCATCAAGCACAGCGACAGCTTCCATCTGCACCTGCCGGCAGACATCGAGAATTTCTCGGAATTGTCCAAAGGCTATCTGTTGGCTGAAGACCTGAGCAGCACGCGTTGGATTGTCGAGGAGGAGGGGGCTCGCATTATCTTCCCCAACCCTAAGGTCAAGAATGGCTTGCGCGCGGGAATTCTGATCGTGCCGACCACCCCCGACCAGTTGGCCTGATGGCCAGTGCCGGGGGCAATTGATTGATGTTGTGGGAGCCGGCCTTGCCGGCGATGCAGGCACCGTGCAACAGCTGATGTTGTGCCGATGCTATCGCCAGCAAGGCCGGCTCCCACTGAGTTGCTGTCAGCCTACGCGTTTCTGCGGCATTTCATTGCGACGCAGTGCGCGCAGTTTCTGCAGCGTATCAGCACAGGTCTTCGCCGCCTCGGCACCCTTGACCAGGAAATGCTCGAAGTAGAAATTCTGGTGCTCGTCGCCTGCATGGAAGTGATGCGGGGTCAGTACCACCGAGAACACCGGCACTTCGGTTTCCAGCTGAACCTGCATCAGGCCGCTGATCACCGACTGGGCGACGAACTCATGGCGATACAGGCCGCCATCGACCACCAAGCCAGCGGCGACAATGCCGGCATAGCGGCCGCTACGGGCCAGCAACTTGGCGTGCAAGGGAATTTCGAAGGCGCCACCGACTTCAAAAAAATCGATATCGCTTGCCTGATAGCCCAACACCCCCATTTCCTCGACAAAGGCTTTGCGTGCCTGATCGACGATATCCTTGTGCCAGCAGGCCTGGATGAACGCGATGCGCTCGTGGGACGGGTTTTTGCTATCGATTGCGGTAGGTTGCATTGAAACGGACTCCTGTTTGTATGAGAAACAGGGCAGTTGGATCGAAGGGGATTTCGTCACGCAGGCGCGCAACGACAGGCATAGCGGTGCCTATCCCGTTCTCTCTTTATCCGGACTATGACCGTCGGCCCCGGAATCACACCGGGTCTGCTGACCTTGCAAGACATGCCTGCAAGCGCTCGCGGGCTATGCGCATGGGCGCAATTACCGCCGGTGGGGAATTGCACCCCGCCCTGAGAACGTTGCCACCGGTCGCCGGTGGCGGGGAATTATTAGCACACCTGTCAGGCCGACGTATAGGCTGCTAACGATTATTTCCTGGATGAATGACATTTCATCCGGGAAACCTTGCCAATTGCTTTATACGTCCCCAGTAATAACGTATCAGCATGTAAACCAGGTCTAGGCCGCTCAGGCGTGTGTGGCGAAGGAGGTTTTAACCGCTTTTGTCTGCGAATGTCGTTGCAAGCCGTCCAATTGACGGTTTCTATAGCATAAACACACTGCACCCAAGCCTAAGGCCCGATATAATGCGGCCCTTTGCCGTCGTTTCGTCAATTTGACGCAAGCATTTGCCTCAGGGCCGCCGTTTCCGTGGAAGAACCTATGAAAAGCGCAGAAATCCGTGAAGCCTTCCTTCGCTTCTTCGAAGAGCAGGGACATACCCGAGTTGCCTCCAGCTCCTTGATTCCGGGCAATGACCCGACCCTGCTGTTCACCAACGCGGGGATGAACCAGTTCAAAGACTGCTTCCTTGGCCAGGAAAAGCGCGCCTACACCCGCGCCACCAGCAGCCAGAAGTGCGTGCGTGCCGGTGGCAAGAACAGCGACCTGGAAAACGTCGGCTACACCGCGCGTCACCACACCTTCTTCGAGATGCTGGGTAACTTCAGCTTCGGCGATTACTTCAAGAAGGACGCCATCACCTACGCCTGGACCTTCCTGACCAAGGTGCTGGGGCTGCCGGAAGAAAAGCTCTGGGTCACCGTCTACGCCAGTGACGATGAAGCCTACGACATCTGGACCCAGGAAATTGGCGTTCCGCCCGAGCGTATGGTGCGTATTGGCGACAACAAAGGCGCGCCTTACGCTTCCGACAACTTCTGGACCATGGGCGATACGGGCCCGTGCGGCCCTTGCACCGAGATCTTCTACGACCACGGCCCTGACATCTGGGGTGGCCCACCCGGCTCGCCAGAAGAAGACGGCGACCGTTACATCGAGATCTGGAATAACGTTTTCATGCAGTTCAACCGTACGGCCGATGGTGTGCTGCACCCGCTGCCTGCACCGTCGGTGGATACCGGTATGGGCCTTGAGCGCATCAGTGCGGTCATGCAGCACGTGCACTCGAACTATGAGATCGACCTGTTCCGCAGCCTGCTCGAGGCTTCTGCCGCCGCTATCGGCTGCAAGAACGAAGAGCAGTCTTCGCTCAAAGTGGTTTCCGACCATATCCGCTCCTGCGGCTTCCTGATTGCCGATGGCGTGCTGCCATCCAATGAAGGTCGTGGTTACGTGCTGCGTCGGATCATTCGTCGCGCCTGCCGTCACGGCAACAAGCTGGGCGCCACGGGCAGCTTCTTCTACAAGATCGTTGCAGCGCTGGTCGCCGAGATGGGCGAAGCCTTCCCGGAGCTCAAGCAGCAACAGGCCAACATCGAACGTGTGCTCAAGGCTGAAGAAGAGCAGTTCGCCAAGACCCTGGAGCAGGGCTTGAAGATCCTCGAGCAGGACCTGGCCGAGCTCAAAGGTAGCGTGGTTCCGGGTGACGTGGTGTTCAAACTCTACGACACCTACGGCTTCCCGATGGACCTGACCGCCGACATCGCCCGTGAGCGTGAGCTGACCATCGATGAGGCAGGCTTTGAGCGCGAAATGGAAGCGCAGCGTGAGCGCGCGCGTTCGGCCAGCGCCTTCGGCCTGGATTACAACACCCTGGTCAAAGTCGATGTGGCCACCGAGTTCACCGGTTACACCGCCACCGAAAGCGCTGCCAACATCGTTGCGCTCTATAAAGATGGCAAAGTCGTCGAGCAGTTGGCGGAAGGCGAGCAGGGCGTAGTGATCCTCGATCGCACGCCGTTCTATGCCGAATCCGGTGGCCAGGTCGGTGATACCGGCTACCTGCAGGCCGGCAATGTGCGCTTTGATGTGCGCGACACCACCAAGACCGGCGGTGCCTTCCTGCACCACGGCATCGTTGCCAGCGGTAGCCTGGTGGTCGGTGCTCAGGTTCAAGCCAAGGTCGATGCCGATGTCCAGCACGCCACGTCGCTGAACCACTCCGCCACTCACTTGCTGCACGCAGCCTTGCGTCAAGTGCTGGGCGATCACGTACAACAGAAAGGCTCGCTGGTCGACAGTCAGCGCCTGCGTTTCGACTTCAGTCACTTCGAAGCGGTCAAGCCAGAGCAGCTCAAGGCGCTGGAAGACATCGTCAATCGCGAAGTGCGCAAGAACTCCGAGGTGCAAACCGAAGAGACCGATATCGAAACCGCCAAACAGAAGGGCGCCATGGCGCTGTTCGGTGAGAAGTATGGCGATAACGTACGCGTGCTGAGCATGGGCGGTGACTTCTCCGTCGAGCTGTGCGGCGGTATCCACGCCAAACGTACCGGTGATATCGGCCTGCTCAAGATCATCAGCGAAGGTGGCGTTGCCTCCGGTGTGCGCCGTATTGAAGCGGTCACCGGTGAGGCGGCACTGGCTTACCTCAATGCTGCCGAAGAGCAGCTCAAGGAAGCCGCGCAACTGGTCAAGGGCAGTCGCGACAACCTGATCGACAAGCTCTCGGCAGTCCTGGAGCGCAATCGCCAGCTGGAAAAACAGCTGGAGCAACTGCAGGCCAAGGCCGCTAGCGCTGCGGGCGACGATCTGTCCAACTCGGCCGTTGAGGTCAAGGGTGTCAAGGTCCTGGCTGCACGTCTGGATGGTCAGGACGGCAAGGCGCTCTTGGCGCTGGTCGATCAGTTGAAGAACAAACTCGGCCGCGCAGTGATCCTGCTCGGCAGTGTCCATGAGGAAAAGGTTGTGCTGGTTGCTGGCGTAACCAAAGACCTGACTGGCCAACTCAAAGCCGGTGATTTGATGAAGCAAGCCGCTGCCGCGGTGGGCGGCAAGGGCGGCGGTCGTCCGGACATGGCGCAAGGTGGTGGCGTTGACACTGCAGCGCTGGACAACGCGCTGGCCCTGACCGTGCCATTCGTGGAGCAGGGCGTTTAAG
>Ga0247821_10001749_pt1 | contig 12132 bp, 8 predicted proteins | sample 13C_Glycerol_Day_FD_192481 | JGI IMG/M metagenome (GOLD analysis project Ga0247821, IMG submission 192481) | Soil microbial communities from agricultural site in Penn Yan, New York, United States - 13C_Glycerol_Day14 | ecosystem: Environmental > Terrestrial > Soil > Agricultural land | place... | reverse complement strand
CGGTCACCCACCCTCCGCCGGGTGCGGGTGGACCGGCGGGGGAGCCGACGACCGGTCCACCCGTTGGCTCAGCCGGTGCACTTCGTCCCGGAGTTCCTCGACGGCCTGTACCAGTCGGTCTTCCGGTCGCGGCGATTCGTTCACAACGCTCAGTATCCGAGCCGGCAACCCTGGCCGGGCGCGCCGGGCCGTCGATGCGCTGATCGCGCCGACACCCCTCACCCGCACCCCACCGGAAGCTCAACTACTGTCGGGCGGACGCAGGATCGGCGGCAGGAGGTGCGTGGGTGACCGAGTTCGACAAGGACCCCGAGACGGAAGTGGCCGCGAGTGACGCGGCGAGTGAGATCTCCTACGACGAGCATCTGTACCCGGCCAGGCCGAGTGTGCTGGGCCCGCGTGCCCGGCTGAACCGCCATCTCACGGAGGCGCCGCCGCCGTTCGCCGCGGACGGCCGCAACCGGGCCTACGTGGAGTGGCTCGAGGACATGTCGATGCTGGGGGACGCGAACACCGTCGCCCGGCAGCTGTCCGGGCAGGCGGGCATGTGGCTGAACCCGTACGCCTATCCGAACCCGCGGGCCGCGGTCGACCGCGCCTCGGTGTGGTTCACCGCGTACCCGCTGTCGCTGATCACCGCGCCGGGACAGTCGTACCTGGCCGCCCTGGGCGACGAGGGCCTGTGGTCGGCGTTCGAGCAGATCGGGGTCGAAGGCGTGCACATCGGCCCGGTGAAGCGAGCCGGCGGCATCAGCGGGTGGGAGTACACCCCCAGTGTCGACGGCCACTTCGACCGGATCAGCATGGCCCTGGACCCGCTGTTCGGCACCGAGAAGGACTTCCGGGTGATGTGCGCGGAGGCGGTGGCCCACGACGGGGCGATCATCGACGACATCGTCCCCGGGCACACCGGCAAGGGGGCCGATTTCCGGCTCGCCGAGATGAACCACAAGGACTATCCGGGTATCTACCACATGGTCGACATCCCGGAGGAGGACTGGCACCTGCTGCCCGACGTGCCGGCCGGGCGGGACTCGGTCAACATCGACGCCGCGACCGAGAAGGCCCTGCAGGAAACCGGTTACATCATCGGCCAGATGCAGCGGGTGATCTTCTTCGAGCCCGGCGTGAAGGAGACCAACTGGAGTGCGACCCGGCCGGTGCACGACACCGACGGCCGGCTGCGCCGCTGGGTGTACCTGCACTACTTCAAGGACGGCCAGCCGTCCATCAACTGGCTCGACCCGACCTGCTCGGGCATGCGCCTGGTGCTGGGTGACGCGATGCACTCCCTGGTCGACCTGGGTTCGGCCGGACTCCGGTTGGACGCCAACGGTTTTCTCGGGGTGGAGAAGAGCGCCGAGGCCCAGCCGGCCTGGTCCGAGGGGCATCCCTTGTCCCAGGCGGCGAACCAGTTGATCGGCAGCATGGTGCGTAAGGTCGGCGGGTTCACCTTCCAGGAATTGAACCTGACGATGGACGACATCAAGGCCACCTCCAAGGACGGGCCGGACCTTTCCTACGACTTCGTCACCCGGCCCGCGTACCACCACGCCTTCGTCACTGGCGACACCGGCTTCCTGCGGCTGACCCTGCGCGAGGCCATGCGGATCGGCATCGATCAGGCGTCGCTCGTCCACGCCCTGCAGAACCACGACGAGATGACCTACGAGCTCGTTCATTTCGCGACCAAGCACAAGGACGAGACGTACCGGCTGGGCGATCGCGAGTACCTCGGTTCGGACCTGGCCGAGCACATCCGGCAGACGCTGCGGGACAAGCTGACCGAACCCGCGGCCGACTACAACCTGGTCTTCACCCAGAACGGCATCGCCTGTACGACGGCGACCATCATCGCCGCCACCCTCGGCATCGCCGATCCGGCCGCCGTCACCGATGAGCAGGTCGCCCTCATCCGTAGGGGGCACCTGCTGCTGGCGATGTACAACGCCCTCCAACCGGGGGTGTTCGCGCTCTCCGGCTGGGACCTGGTCGGCAACGTCACCCTGCGGACCGACCGGGTCCAGGGCCTGATCCGGGAGGGCGACACCCGGTGGATCCACCGCGGCGCGCACGACCTGATGGGGTCGAACCCGTCGGCGACGGCGTCCAGCTCGGGAATACCCCGGGCCCGCAGTCTCTACGGAACCCTGCCCGAGCAGCTCGCCGATCCGACGTCGTTCGCTGCGCAACTGGGCCGGGTGCTGGCCGTCCGAAAGCAGCTCGGCATCGCCTCCGGCGCCCTGCTCGAGGTGCCCGAGGTCGCCGCGGCCTCGGTGCTGGTGCTGGTCAACTTCACCGTCCGCGGCCTGATCCAGCTGACGGTGTTGAACTTCTCGGGCGACGATGTGGTTGCCGACGTGGGGTCCGACCACCTCGACCCCGGGTGCGCGGTGGTCGACGGACTCGACGACGCCTATCGCGGGGTGATCTCCGACGACCACCGGTTGGCCGTTCCGCTTGCCGCCTACCAGGGTCGGGCGCTCGTGGTGGAACCGGCGGTCGGACCGGCCCAGGCATAACGGGCCGGGACCGGGTGCGGCTGGCGGTGCCGGCTGGGCGAAGATGTCGCCCATGAGTCACGGTGTCGACTTCCCCGCCGCCCCAGACGGGACGCGCAGCACGACCGCGACCGGGCGAGCCGTCATCGCCGACGCGTTGCGCGCCACCGATCCGGTCGGTGCCCGGGCCGCCGAGAACGAGACGGCCTGGCGCAGCCGCTATCTGCTGCACCTGCGGCGGGCCGTGGAGGCCGGGATCGACACCCCGGGGGCGTGGTGGTCGATCGCCGACGGCGGCCTGGCGTCGGTGCACGAACGACTGGTGCTGACCGGAGGGCCCGACGAGGTCCCGGCCACCACCCTGCTGACCGCGCCGGCGGACCGGGCGCTGGGATCGGTCGAGGTGACCGGCCGCGGGACAGCGGTCGGTGAACTGGGGCTGCCGTATCACGGCCGGACGCTGCGTGGCAATGAGCTTCGCGACCGGCTGGCCACCTGGGCGGAGGAAGGCATCCTGGAACCATCCGCCGTCCGCGCGGTCGGGGACGTCATCGATCATCCGGAATGGCTGCGGCTGGACGGATTCACGACGGTTGTACTGGGCGCGGGCGCCGAGATGGGGCCGGTCGGACCGCTGCTCGGCTGGGGCGCCCGCGTGGCGGCCGTCGACCTGCCGGGACCGGCGATGTGGCACCGCCTGCTGAAGTTGGCCGAGTCGTCCGCCGGGACGCTGGTGCTGCCGACCGGTTCGGTCGACGGTGATCCGCCCGGTTCGGCCGGTGGCGATCCGGCCGCCGCCGCGGGCGTCGATCTGCTGGTCCAGGTCCCGGCCATCGCCGACTGGTTGGCCGGTCTGGACGGCCGGCTGATCCTCGGAAACTACCTGTACGCGGACGGGGGCGCGCACGTCCGGCTGTCCGTCGCCGCCGACCTGCTCGGCCGCCGGCTGACCGATGCCCGCCCGGACTCCGGCCTGGCCTTCCTGGCCACCCCGACCGACGTGTTCGTGGTGCCCCGGGACGCCGTCCAACAATCGGGTGCGGCGTACGCGGGCCGGTCGGGCCGGGCCAAGGCGGTCGGCCGCCCGCTGCGCTGGTTGACCCGCGGGCGGCTCGTGCACCGCGCCTACCCGCCGGACGCCGACCCGGGCATCGCCGACGCCCTGGTGCCCGCCCAGGGACCGAACTACGCCCTGGCCAAGCGGATCCAGCGATGGCGCGCGGCAGCGGCCCGGCGGGACGGCCGGCTGGTCACCTTTCACGTCGCGCCGTCGACCCGGACCCGGTCGGTGATGAAGAACCGCGCGCTGGCCGCGGCCTACGCCGGCGCGCGCCGGTTCGGCGTCGAGATCTTCCAGCCGGACACCGCCAATACCCTGATGGCCGCACTGCTGGTGCGGGACCTCGCCGGCGGCGTCACCCCGCACCCGCATCCTTGGCAGGACGAGGCGCACGCGGCGGTGCACGGCGGCCTGTGGCGCTCGGCGTACGAGCCGCGCAGCATGCTCGGCCTGGCCGCCGTGCTCGGGTACGCGGCGTCCCGGCGCTGACTCCGCCGCGCTGCCCCCACCGTCAGCCGGCGGCCGCGGCGAGAGTCCGGGTGATCTCGAACTGGCGCACCAGGAAACCCTTCTCGTCCAACCGAAGGCGCCGGAGCCAGCCGGTGACCTCAGAATTACATTTGCTCGCGTTGCACCGGCCGCAGGCCGGGACGACGTTGGCCAGGGTGTACCGGCCACCCCGCGAGATCGGCAGCACGCAGTCCCGTTGCAGGGCCCGGTCCGTCGCGCCGCAGTAGGCGCAGCCGCCCCAGGCAGATTGCAGCGCCAGCCATTGCGCGGCGGTCAGGTCGTGCTCGACCGCGTCCAGCCGGCGCCGGCGGCGGCGCACGGCCCGCGCACGTCGGGTACGGCTCACCGTCACCGGGCTACGGTATGCCCCGGACGACCACCAGAAGGGCAGGCCGGGCATGCGCGTCCTGATCACCGGTGGGGCGGGCTTCCTGGGCACGCTGCTGGCGCGGCGGCTGCTCGCCGAGCCGCCCGCGGTCGGCGGGTCGGCCCCGCGCCAGGTGGACGAGTTGATCCTGCTCGACCTGGTCCCGCCGCCGCCGGACGTCGTGGCCGATCCCCGGGTGCGGCCCGTCATGGCCGCGCTCGGCGAGGGACTGGCCACGGTCGCTGACGTCGACGCGGTGCTGCACCTGGCCGGGGTGGTCAGCGGGCAGGCCGAGGCCGACTTCGACCTCGGCCTGCGGACGAACCTGGACGGCACCCGGGCGGTGCTGGAGTGGGCGCGGGCCCACCGGGTGCCGCCGGTGCTGGTCTTCACCAGCTCGCTGGCGGTGTTCGGCCGCGACCCGGACCGACCGCCGGTGGTCGAGGTCGACGACGACACGTTGCCCCGGCCGCAGTCCAGCTACGGATTCCAGAAGTTCATCGGCGAGCAGCTGGTCGCCGACTACACGCGGCGCGGCTACCTGCGGGGCCGCAGCGTCCGGTTGATGACGGTGGCCGTGCGGCCGGGCCGGCCGAACGCCGCCGCGTCCGGATTCCTGTCGAGCATCGTCCGGGAGCCGGTGCACGGGCTGCCCGCCGTCTGCCCGGTGGCCCCGGACCTGCCGGTCGCGTTGTCCTCGCCGGGTCGTTCGGTCGAGGGCATCCTGACCGCGGCCGCGGTGTCCGACCAGCGGTGGGGGAGCACATCGGCGATGACCCTGCCGGGCCTGTCCACCACACCCAGGGAGATGGCCGCTGCACTGGACCGGGTCGCCGGAGCGGGCACCGGCGACCTCATCTCCTGGACGCCGGACCCGGCGGTGATCGCCATCGTCGGCAGCTGGCCGGCCCGGTTCCGCACCGACCGGGCCGCGGCGCTGGGGCTGCGACCCAGCGCCGACTTCGACGAGGTGGTAAGGGAGTTCCTGGCGGCCGACGGCTGACCGACCGTCCGGCGGCGCTGCGCTGTCGGCGCCTGGACCTACTGTCGGCGCCTGGACCTACTGTGGTGGCGATGGAATCCCGGTGGAGCGTCGATCAGGTCATGGCGGCCGCGCCGGATTCCGCGTCCCAGGTGGCCGGACGCCGGCTCGCCCGGCCCGGCCCGTGGAGCGCGATCGGCATGTCCGCCGGGCTGCTGTGGGGGGAGTGCCAGGGTTCGGGCAAGACACCGTACCGGGTGACCGTCGACACCGGCACCCGCCGTTACCAGTGCAGTTGCCCGTCCCGGAAGTTCCCGTGCAAGCACGCGCTGGGCCTGCTCTTCCTGTGGTCGCAGGGCCGGATCGACGAGTCGGGTGCCGTTGCCGGCTTCGCCCAGGATTTCGCGGACCGGGGCCGCGCCACCGGATCCGACCCGGTGGAACCGGCGACGGCCGGACCCCGGGAGCAGACCCCGGAGCAACGGGCCGCCGCCGCGGCCCGCGCCGCCGCCCGGGAGCAGCGGGTCGCCGACGGGCTGGCCGAACTGGATCGGTGGCTGGCCGACCAGATCTCCGGTGGCCTGGCCCGCGTCGCCCAGGACCCCTACGGCTGGGCCGAGGCGGCGGCGACCCGGATGGTGGACGCACAGGCACCCGGGGTGGCCGCCTGGCTCCGCCGGCTGCCGGCCGTCGTCACCTCCGGGTCGCGCTGGCCCCAGCGCCTGCTCGACGAGCTGGCGCTGCTGCACCTGCTGGCCCGTGGGTACGCCCGCCGCGCCGAGCTGCCGGCCGATCTGGTGGCCACCGTCCGTGACCACGTGGGCTTCAGCGTCCCGCGGACGACCGTCCTGGCCGGGCCACCGGTGCGGGACCGGTGGGTGATCGTCGGCTTCCGCGACCTGGACACGGAAACCGTGTCCACCCGGCGAGTCTGGCTGCGCGGCCGGGAATCGGACCGGTGGGCGCAGGTGCTGTTCTTCGCCACCGGCGGGGCGGCCCTCGACGCATCGCTGGTTCCGGCCACCGAGCTGGACGCCGATCTGCATTTCTATCCGGGGCGGGCCCGGCTGCGGGCGGCGGTCGGCGAGGTGCACGCCGAGGCGATCCCGGTGACGAGCTGGTGCCCGCCCGGCGACTCGATCGCCGCGGCCGCCGACCGATGGGCGTCCGCGCTGGCCGCGGATCCCTGGCTGCGCCAGATCCCGGTCGTGCTCCGCGGCCGGGTCGACTGTTCCGGCCGGGGTGACGGGGCCGGCCCGGGTGGCCGGGCCGGCCGGGGTGACGGTCACGAATGGTCGTTCGCCGACCTTGCCGGGGATGCCGTCGTCGCGCACGGGACCGCCCTCGACCTGTGGCGGTTGCTGGCGGTCACGGCCGGCGCGATCCTGGACGTGGCCGGCGAGTGGAGCCCGGACGGCTTCCGCCCGTCCACGATCGTTGCCGACGGCGCACTGGTGGTGCTGTGACGACCCCCGATCCGGTCGCGGACCTGATTGCCGCGGCGACCGTCGGGACGGCCCATCGCGCGCTCGACCTGGCCGACCTCCCCCCGGCGGTGCGGCCCGACCCGCGGGCGGCCGATCCCGCGGTGGCGCTGCTGGACGCGGCCGCGCTGTCCGCACTCGCCGCCCGCACCGCGCCCAGGCAGCGCACGGCCCTGCGTGATCCGACTGATCCGGTACCCGAACGTGTTCCGATCATTCCGGACATCGTCCGGCAGGTGCTGGCTCGGGTCGAACGGCAACCGGCGCTGCTCGTCGAGGCGCTGACCCTGATCCGGCAGGCCGGGCTGCGGCTCCCACCGGACCTGGTACCGGTCCTGCTCGATGACGCCCGCCCGGCCGTGGTGTCCGCCGCCCGGCCGGTCACCGGCGAAATCGGCCGGCTGCTGATGACGAAGAACCCGCGCTGGGCCCCCGCCGCCGAGCCGGACCCGGCCGACCGCACCACGTGGGACGAAGGGACCGTCACCGAGCGGGCGCGATGGCTGCGGGCGCTGCGCCGGACCGATCCGCTCGCCGCCCGCGAGCTGCTCATGGACGGCTTCGCGCGGGAGAGCGCGACCACCCGGGCGGAGCTGCTCGGCGTGCTCGGTGACGGGCTGTCGGCCGGCGACCAGGACTTCCTCCTCACGGCCGTCGGGGACCGCAGCCGCGCGGTGGTGGAGGTGGCGCTGGGCCTGCTCAACCGGCTGCCGGACTCCCCGTTGCGTCGGGACATGCGGGCATTGGCCGGCCGACACGTGACCGTCGCGCGGCGGTTGCTGCGCACGGCGGTCACCGTGACCCGGCTCGTCCCGGAGGAGTTCGCGCCCTGGCCGGCGCCGGCCGGTGACCCGTGGACCGTCCTGCTCGGCCGGGTCGATCCAGTCGACTGGTCGGCCGCCTTCGGCGGCGATCCATTCCCCCTGATCACCACCGGTGCCGATGAGCTGCGCCCGCTCACCCCGGGGTTCCGGGCCGCCGCGCTCGAATTCCGGCACGCGGGCCTGGCCCGGGCGCTGGTGTCCGCCCAGTTGGCCGCCGCGTCCGCCCGGGTCCCGCCCGTCGTCGACCCGGAGCTGTGGGGGATCCTCGCGCCACCGGATCTGCGCGAACTGCTGGAGCGGCTGCTCGACGACCGCCGCGTCCGCGCCGACCAGGTCGATGCGGTGCTGGCCGGTCGGGACCGGCCGTGGCCGGCGCCGATCACCCGGTTGCTGGCCCGCTGGCTGCCGACCGGCGGCGCCCAGAACGGCCCGGCGCCCCGCTCGATGTGGGACCGGTGGGCGACCTCGGCCGCGCTGCCCGACTGCCGAGAGCTGTCCGAACTCGCTCGGGCCGTCGCCGAGCGAGCCACCGGCGACGCGGCGTCCACCCTGATCACTCGGGCCTCGCAGGCCGCCACCCTGCTCACCGTCCGTGCCGTGCTGCACGAAACACTCCGTCCCCCAGGAGGACCCCAGTGACCGACGCGACGGCCCCGACGCCCGTGCTGCGCCCGCACGCCGAGCAGCAGTTCGCGGCCGAACTGGCGGCGCTCATCGCCGTGGACGACCGGCCGCGCCCGGCGAACTGGCGGCTCTCCCCGTGGTCGGTGGTCACCTACGTGCTCGGCGGCACCGCCGGTGACGTCCCCATCACCCCCAAGTACGTGGGGTCGCGCCGGCTGATCGAGGTGGCGGTGGCGACGATCGCGACCGACCGGGCCCTGCTGCTGCTCGGCGTCCCGGGCACTGCCAAATCGTGGGTGTCCGAGCATCTGTCCGCGGCGATCAGCGGCGACTCGACGCTGCTGATCCAGGGCACCGCGGGCACCGCCGAGGAGTCGATCCGGTACGGCTGGAACTACGCCCGGCTGCTCGCCGAGGGTCCGTCCGAGGCAGCGGTGGTGCCGTCCCCGGTGATGACCGCGATGCGCACCGGCGCGTTGGTCCGGATCGAGGAACTCACCCGCATCCCGTCCGACGTGCAGGACGCGCTGATCACTGTGCTGAGTGAGAAGACACTGCCGGTACCGGAACTCGGCGTGGAGGTGCAGGCCCGGCACGGCTTCAACGTCATCGCCACCGCCAACGACCGGGACCGCGGCGTCAACGATCTGTCCGCCGCGCTGCGCCGCCGGTTCAACACGGTGGTGCTGCCGCTGCCGGCCGGGGTGGAGGAGGAGGTCGGCATCGTGGCCAGCCGGGTGGCCGAGCTCGGTCGCTCCCTGGACCTGCCGCCCGCGGCCGAGGCGACCGCCGAGATCCGCCGCGTGGTCACCGTTTTCCGCGAGCTGCGGTCGGGGCTGACCGAGGACGGGCGAACTTCGTTGAAGGTGCCCAGCGCCAGCCTGTCCACGGCCGAGGCGATCTCCGTGGTCACCGGCGGACTGGCCCTGGCCGCGCATTTCGGGGACGGCGTGCTGCGTGCCGCGGACGTCGCCGGCGGCATCGTCGGCGCAGTCGTCAAGGACCCGGTGGCCGATCGGATCGCCTGGACGGAATACCTGGAGGCGGTCGTCCGGGAACGGTCCGACTGGCGCGACTTTTACCGGGCCTGCCGCGAGGTCGGCGGATGACGACGCGGCGGGAACGGTTCCGATGACCGGCCCGCTCAGCGGCCCCGACCCGATCGTCCGGGTGCTCGGCATCCGGCACCACGGGCCCGGGTCGGCGCGCGCCGTGCTGACCGCCCTGCAGCGGTGGCAGCCCGACCGGGTGCTGATCGAGGGTCCGGTCGAGGCGGACCCCCTGGTCGCGTTCGCCGCCGATCCCGACCTGGTGCCACCGGTCGCGCTGCTCGCGTACCGCAACGACGACCCGGCGGTGGCCGCGTTCTGGCCGTTCGCACTATTCTCCCCGGAATGGCAGGCGGTGCACTGGGCCGCCGGCCGCGGTATCCCGGTGGCGTTCATGGATCTGCCGGCCGGCACGGTGCTCGCCGGCGAAACCCGGACCGACCCGGCCGGTCCCACCGTTCGCACCGACCCGATCGCCCTGCTCGCGCAGGCCGCCGGGTACGACGACGCCGAGCGCTGGTGGGAGGACGTGATCGAGGGTCGTCGCGACGGTGACCCGTTCGGCACGTTCGACGCCGTCACCGAGGCCATGACGGCGGTCCGCGCCGACCGGCCGGAGACCGACGAACAGACGCTGCGCCGCGAGGCGCACATGCGCCGGACACTGCGCGCCGTCCTGAAGTCGGGGGCCCGACGGGTGGCGGTCGTCTGCGGGGCCTGGCACGCGCCTGCACTGGCCGGCACGTTGCCGGGTCGCCCGGCGACGGCGACCGCCGACAACGCGCTGTTGCGCAAGCTGCCCACCGCGAAGGTCACGCTCACCTGGGTGCCCTGGACCCACTCCCGGCTGGCCGCCGCCTCCGGCTACGGCGCCGGGATCGATTCGCCCGGCTGGTACCGGCACCTGTTCACGGCGGTCGAGCACCCGCTGGAACGGTGGCTGACGCACACCGCCGGCGTGCTCCGTGCGCACGACCTGCCGACCTCCACCGCGCACGTCATCGAGTCGGTGCGGCTCGCCCGCACCCTGGCCCACCTGCGGGACCGGCCCGAACCCGGGCTGACCGAGGTCATCGACGCCACCCGGGCCGTTCTGTGCGACGGCAACGAGCTGGCCGTCGGTCTCGTGCTCCGCGACGCCGTCGGCGGCGAGGAGCTCGGCCGGGTCCCCGATTCGGCGCCCATGGTGCCGCTGGAATCCGACATGCGCGCCACGGCAAGAGCTCTGCGGCTCAAGTTCGAGGCGGCGGCCCGGGACGTCACCCTCGACCTGCGCGCCGCGAACGACCTGCGCAAGTCCCAGCTGTGGTGGCGCCTGCGGATCCTCGGGGTCGACTGGGCCACCCCCGCCGAGGTCGCCGGCACCGGTACGTTCAAGGAGGGCTGGACCGTCGCCTGGCAGCCCCTGCTGTCGGTGCGGCTGATCGAGGCGTCCGTCTGGGGCACCACGGTGCCGGCGGCCGCAGCACGCCGGCTCGGTGACCGGGCCGACACCCTGGCCGCCTGCACGTCGGCGATCGAGGAATGCATCACCGCCGACCTGCCCGGAGCAATGGCGGATCTGCTCGCGCGGTTGGACCGGTTCGCCGCCGGCACCGCCGACGTCACCGGCCTGCTCGAGGCGCTTCCCGCGCTGGTCCGGGCCCAGCGTTACGGCACAGTCCGGGGCACCGACACCGCGGCCGTGGCCGTCGTCGCCCAGGCCGTGCTGACCCGCATCAGCGCGGGGTTGCCGGCCGCGCTCGGCGGGCTCGGCGAGGACGCGGCCGCGGAGATCCGCGGTCCGCTGGAGGCCACCCACGAGGTGGTACCGCTGCTGCCGGCCGGCCCGGCCCGCGACGGTTGGTATGCCGCCCTGGCCGCGGCGGGCCGGCGGCCCGACCTTGCGCCGCTGCTGGCCGGCCGCATCGTCCGGCTGCTGATGGACGCCGGCGTCCTGCCCCGGCCGGCGGCCGCCGACCGGCTCCATGCCGCCCTGTCCGTCGGCTCGACGGCGACCGAGAAGGCGCAGTGGGCCGAAGGGTTCACCGCCGGCGGGGCGCTGCTGCTCATCCACGACGACGCCCTGCTCGGCGTGCTGGACCGGTGGGTGTGCAGCCTGACCGGCGACGAGTTCCTGGAGGTGGCGCCGCTGCTACGGCGCGGCTTCGGCACGTTCGCCCCGGCCGAGCGGGGCAACCTGCTGCTGGCCGCCGGCTCGCTGTCGGAGTCACGGCCGGCGGTGCGGGCCGTCGCCGGCCCGGATCTGACCCGGGCCGCCGACGTGCTGGCCACCGCCAGGCTGCTGCTGGGGACCGCGACATGATCGACGAGGCGGAACGGCTGCGGCGCTGGCGGCTGCTGACCGGCACCGGTGATGCCGGCGAGGACGCGTCCGCGGTGTCGCTGTCGGGCGACGACGAGCGTATCGATGCCGCCCTGGCCGCGGTGTACGACAGCCGGGGTCCGGGGGAGAGCGACCGATCCCGGTCGGCCGGCCTGGGCGCGTCGGCGCCGAGGGTGGTCGGCTGGCTGGGCGACATCCGAAGCTACTTCCCGTCTCCGGTGGTGCAGGTCATGCAGCGGGACGCGGTGGAACGGCTGCAGCTGCACCAGTTGTTGCTCGAGCCGGAGCTGCTGGACGCGGTCGAACCGGACGTCAACCTGGTCGCCACGTTGATCTCGATGAGCCGGCTGTTGCCCGAGAAGTCCCGGTCCACGGCGCGTTCCGTCGTCGCCAAGGTGGTCGAAC
>Ga0247821_10001747_pt1 | contig 12136 bp, 11 predicted proteins | sample 13C_Glycerol_Day_FD_192481 | JGI IMG/M metagenome (GOLD analysis project Ga0247821, IMG submission 192481) | Soil microbial communities from agricultural site in Penn Yan, New York, United States - 13C_Glycerol_Day14 | ecosystem: Environmental > Terrestrial > Soil > Agricultural land | place... | reverse complement strand
GCAACGCCATGCGCACTTCACGCAGGGTGTCTTTGATGTTGTCTTCGGTCAGCTTGGCCTTGCCGGTGACATGGCGCAGCGTCTGTGACAGACGGTCGGTCAGGTTTTCAAACATGGTGATCCTTTCGGGCTCTGTAGAACCGAGGTTTATCAGCTGCCTCTGGCGTGTTCGACGGGCCTTGGGCAGGGGCAGGTCGGCGATTATAACGAAGACTTGAGCCAGCGCACACCTTGCCGTCGGCTGGCAGTCTTCCTTGGCGGGCGCGTTCTATGCCAAACTCGACTCCTTTCGGGCTTGCCTAACAGGACTTATGCTCCCCTTGTCACCCAGCTTGCTACCCAATCTGATCGCCGCCTGCCTGTATGCCGCCGCGACTTTCTATCAAGGCTCGCGCCTGGCCCAGGGCGCCAAGGCCGACAAACGCCTGCTCGGCCTGCTGGGCGCGCTGGCGGTCATCGCCCAGGGCACCGCACTGTTCTGGCAGTTGCTCACGCCCCTGGGCCTGAGCCTGGACTTCTTCAGTGCCGCCAGCCTGATCGCCACGGCGGTGATCGCCCTGACCCTGCTGGCCTGCCTGCGCATTCCGGTGGAGAACCTGCTGCTGTTGCTGTTCCCGCTGGGCATGGCCACGGCCCTGATCGCCCAGTTCGCGCCTTCGGGCACGGTGCCACTGATCAACGAGGAGCCGGGGATCCTGGCGCACATCCTGCTGTCGATCCTGGCCTATGGCTTGTTCACCATCGCGGTGTTCCAGTCCCTGCTGGTGCTGGTGCAGGACCACCAGCTCAAGCACAAGCACCCCTCCGGGCTGATTCGCAACTTCCCGCCCCTGCAGACCATGGAAAGCCTGTTGTTCGGCTTCCTCTGGGCCGGCTGGGGGCTGTTGTCGCTGTCGCTGATTTCCGGCTGGCTGTTCCTGGACAACCTGTTCGCCCAGCACCTGGTGCACAAGACCCTGCTGGCCTGCGTGGCCTGGATCGTCTTCGGCGTGCTGCTGTGGGGCCGTACCCGCCTCGGCTGGCGCGGCCACAAGGCGATCCGCTGGACCCTGGCCGGCTTCTGCCTGCTGATGCTGGCCTATTTCGGCAGCAAGCTGGTCCGCGAATTCATCCTGCATGTCTGACAGGCACAGGTAAATGGACGCCCTGCCCCTAGGCCCCTTGCTCGGCGTACTGGCACTGGCCCTGCTCTGGTCGGCACTGTTCACCGCGGTGGACGCCGCCCAGCAGCAACTCAACGGCGCCCGGCGCAATGGCCAGACGGGCGAACACCCGGAACTGAACGTCACCCCCCAGGCCCTGGTGCTCTGCTCGACCCTGGGCAAGCTGCTGGTGCTGGCCCTGGCCTGCCTGATGGGCCAGCGCTACAGCGGCGAACACGGCTTCTGGCTGGCGGGCCTGGGTGCCGCCGCCCTGCTGCTGGTGCTGGCCGAATACCTGCCGCGGCAACTGGCCCGACGCAATCCCCAGACCTTCATCGGCCTGGGCAACAGCCTGCTCAGGGCGCCGCTCAAACTGCTGCAACCCCTGGCCTGGCTGCTCGATGCCTGCGCCCGGGTGCTGCTGCGCCCGTTCCGGGTCCAGCCCCATGCCGTGGCCCTGCATGAACAGGACGACGACAGCGGCCCCGAAGACGCACCACCGGCCGATCACCGCATGAACCTGCCCGAAAGCCTGCTGGCCCTGGACAAGATCACGGTCAATGACATCCTGGTGCCGCGCAACGAAGTCGACGGCATCAACCTCGACGATCCGATCGAGCAGATCATCGAGCAACTGATCATCAGCCGCCACACCCGCCTGCCGGTCTACCACAGTGACATCAACCAGGTCGAAGCGGTACTCAACACCAAGCTGATCAGCCACCTGCTGCCCAAGGCAAGCCTGACCCGCGAGGCCCTGCAGGCGGCCTGCTACGACCCCTACTTCGTGCCCGAAAGCACGCCCCTGCAGCTGCAGCTGCTCAATTTCCACAAGCAGCAGCGGCGCATGGGCATCGTTGTCGACGAGTACGGCGAAGTACAGGGCCTCGTCACCCTGGAAGACATTCTCGAAGAGATCGTCGGCGAATTCGAGGACGAGCACAGCCTCGACAACCCGCACATCCACCCCCAGGCCGACGGGCGCTATGTCATCGAAGGCACCGTGTCGATCCGCGAGCTGAACCGCAGCCTGGGCTGGCACCTGCCCAGCGACGGTCCCAAGACCCTCAACGGCCTGGTCACCGAGGCCCTGGAAAGCATCCCGGCCAGTGCGGTGTGCCTGAAGATCGGCCGCTATCGCCTGGAAATCCTCGAAACCGAGGACAATTGTGCCAGCCGCATACTGGTCTGGACCGTGACTCGCTAGCTATACTCGGGTCACGCTTACCCAGCCCGGCCGTCTAGCCCGCTACCCGCAAGGCATTGTTCGGCCAGTCCGCACTACTGAATACCGCGCGCAAACCTGCACTGCTTCACACCCCGAACAGTGTCCGCGCCCGCCCTTATCCCCTATGGGCGTATGCTCAGTCACGCGACCAATAACAACTCGCTTCGCGCTTGCGCTGTCGGCTGCCCGTGCACCCGGGCGCAGCGCCCATGGAGCACTCGACTGTCAGGGATAATCGCATGACAACCAGCAGTACTTACTCTGAAACCGCCCAGGCCAGCCCCGGCAACTCGCCGGCACGGGTGGCCACCGCCAGCTTCATCGGCACCGCCATCGAGTTCTACGACTTCTACGTGTACGCCACGGCCGCCGCCCTGGTGATCGGCCCGGTGTTCTTCCCGCAGACCTCGGGCACCGCGCAGATGCTCTCGGCCTTCCTGACCTTCGGCATCGCATTCCTGGCCAGGCCCCTGGGTTCGGCGCTGTTCGGCCACTTCGGTGACCGCATCGGGCGTAAATCGACCCTGGTCGCCTCGCTGCTGCTGATGGGCGTCTGTACCACCCTGATCGGCGTGCTGCCGGGCTACGACAGCATTGGCGCCTGGGCGCCGATCCTGCTCTGCGTCCTGCGTTTTGGCCAGGGCCTGGGCCTGGGTGGCGAATGGGGCGGTGCTGCCCTGCTGGCCACCGAGAACGCCCCCAAGGGCAAGCGCGCCTGGTTCGGCATGTTCCCGCAACTGGGCCCGTCGATCGGCTTTTTGGCTGCCAACGGCCTGTTCCTGACCCTGGCCATGGTCCTGACCGATGAGCAGTTCCGCAGCTGGGGCTGGCGCATCCCCTTCCTGCTCAGCGCCGCGCTGGTCATCGTTGGCCTGTACGTGCGCCTGAAGCTCGAAGAAACCCCGATCTTCGCCAAGGCCGTGGCGCGCCACGAGCGGGTGAAAATGCCGGTGGTCGAACTGTTCGCCCAGTACTGGATGCCGGTGCTGCTCGGCGCGGCCGCCATGGTGGTGTGCTACGCGCTGTTCTACATCTCCACGGTGTTCTCCCTCAGCTACGGCGTGAGCACCCTGGGTTACAGCCGCGAGACCTTCCTCGGCCTCTTGTGCTTTGCGGTCTTGTTCATGGCCTTGGCCACCCCGCTGTCGGCCTGGCTCAGCGACCGTTACGGACGCAAGCCGGTGCTGATCGTCGGCGCGATCCTGGCGATTCTCTCGGGCTTTACCATGCAGCCGTTGCTGACCTCGGGCTCCACTGCCGGGGTAGCGCTGTTCCTGGCCATCGAGCTGTTCCTGATGGGAGTGACCTTCGCCCCCATGGGCGCGTTGCTGCCTGAGCTGTTTCCGACCCATGTGCGCTACACCGGGGCGTCGGCGGCCTACAACCTGGGCGGCATCGTCGGAGCCTCGGCGGCACCATTCTTCGCCCAGAAACTGGTGGCGATGGGTGGCTTGAGCTGGGTGGGGGGCTATGTGTCGGCGGCGGCTGTGCTGAGCCTGATTGCCGTGCTGTGCCTGAAAGAGACCCGGCATTCGGATCTGTAAAAGCATCGCGGGGCAAGCCCGCTCCCACAGGGCAAACCTGTGGGAGCGGGCTTGCCCCGCGACAGGCCTTAAAGCTCTACCTTGACCGCCTGGGAAGCACGGGTCGCCTTGGCCCGCGCGGCCTCGATCGACTCGTCACGGGCCAGGCACACGCCCATGCGCCGCTGACCGTTGACCTCAGGCTTGCCGAACAGGCGAATGGCCGTATCCGGCTCGCTCAGGGCCGCGCCCAGATTGGCGAAAGCGGTCTGCTGCGACTGGCCTTCCACCAGGATCACCGCCGAAGCCGAAGGCCCGAACTGACGAATCAACGGGATTGGCAGGCCCAGGATTGCCCGGGCATGCAGGGCGAACTGCGACAGGTCCTGGGAAATCAGGGTCACAAGACCGGTGTCGTGCGGACGCGGCGAAACCTCGCTGAACCAAACCTGATCGCCCTTGACGAACAGCTCGACACCGAACAGGCCACGGCCACCCAGGGCCTCGGTGACCGCCTTGGCCACGCGCTCGGACTCGGCCAGGGCCACCGGACTCATGGCCTGGGGCTGCCAGGACTCCTGGTAGTCGCCCTTCTCCTGACGATGCCCGACCGGTGCGCAGAAGGTGGTGCCGCCGACATGACGCACGGTCAGCAGGGTGATTTCGTAGTCGAAATCGATGAAACCTTCGATGATCACCCGGCCCTTGCCGGCGCGGCCACCTTCCTGGGCGTAGTCCCAGGCCTTCTGCAGGTCGTCGACGCTCTTGAGCAGGCTCTGGCCCTTGCCCGACGAGCTCATCACCGGCTTGACCACGCAGGGGAAGCCCAGGTCCTCTACCGCCTTGCGGTAGTCTTCGAAGGTATCGGCGAAGTGGTACGGCGAGGTCGGCAGGTCCAGTTCCTCGGCGGCCAGGCGACGGATGCCTTCGCGGTTCATGGTCAGCTGCGCGGCGCGCGCGGTCGGCACCACGGTGAAGCCTTCGTTTTCCAGCTCGACCAGGGTGGCGGTGGCGATGGCTTCGATCTCCGGCACGATGTAGTGCGGCTTCTCGGCCTCGATCACCGCCCGCAAGGCGGCGCCGTCGAGCATGTTGATCACGTGGCTGCGATGCGCCACCTGCATGGCCGGGGCATTGGCGTAACGGTCCACGGCGATCACTTCAACGCCCAGGCGTTGCAGCTCGATCACCACTTCCTTGCCCAGCTCGCCGCAGCCACACAGCAGTACGCGGGTCGCGGTCGGCGACAATGGGGTTCCGATACGGGTCATTTCAGGTCCTCAGAGGGAAGGAGTCCAGGGCCGTACCGTCGTCGGTGCAACCCGGTGAAAAGGAGCGCCATTTTACATGAACCGGGCCGCCCGGCCTCAGCCGGTGACCACCCGCTTGCGCAGGCGCCAGGCCATGATCAACCACACCGCCGTCACTCCGGCGAACTTGGAGGCCAGCGCGGTGCCAATCACGGCCGGGGTCAGGGCGCCGATCATGCCGAAGAAAATGAAGGTGTCGATGGGGATACTCAGCGCCGAGCTCAGCCACAGCCGGTCGTGCAGCGGCCGCTTGGTGATGCTGAAGACCAGCCAGTCGATCAGCTCCGACACCGCGAATGCGGTGGCACTGGCCAGGGCGATGGCAGGCTCGGAGGTGACATAGGACAGCACCAGGGCCACCAGCATGGCGACCAGGGCGCCATGCCCGTAGCGGGTCTGCACCATGTCACGGAGGATGAACACCAGCCCGCCCCAGGCAGACCAGATGACATCGAGGTGCGGGGCACTGGAAAAGGCGTAGTTGATCAGCACGACGCTGCTGATGTAGGCAATCAGAAAAGGCATGGAATCGACCGCTGGGCAAGCCGTACAGGGTACTGCAGCGGCCGCCCGCGGCCAAGGGGTGCGATCAGCCGGCGACACCGCCTGTAGCAAAAATCAGCCCGGCCGCCACCGCGCGCTCATGGCAACGCTTGAGCACCTGGCGCCGCTCGGCGTTGTCCATGCGGCCCCAGCGGGTGATTTCCTGGGCGCTGCGCTGGCAGCCGGTGCAGATGTCGGCCTCGTCCAGGGCACATATATGCACGCAGGGCGAGGCAACCGGACGTTCACTGACGCTCATCAATCCGCCTCTGGCGCGAGATCGCGGGCATAGCGCTCGGCGTTATGCACGTAATGGGCGGCACTGGCCTCGAGCATTTTCTTCTGCGCCTCGGTCAGTTCGCGCACCACCTTGCCAGGCGAGCCCACCACCAGCGAGCCGTCGGGAATCTCCTTGCCCTCGGGAATCAGGGCGTTGGCGCCGATGATGCAGTGCTTGCCGATCCGCGCACCGTTGAGGATCACCGCGTTGATCCCGACCAGACTGTAGTCGCCCACGGTGCACCCATGGAGCATGGCGTTATGGCCGACGGTCACGCCCTTGCCCAGGGTCAGCGGCGAACCCATGTCGGTGTGCATCACGGTACCGTCCTGGACGTTGCTGTTCTCGCCGATGTCGATCAGCTCGTTGTCGCCACGCAGCACCGCGCCGAACCAGACATTGGCCCCGGCCTGCAGGCGTACCTTGCCAATCAGCGTGGCAGTGGGTGCCACCCAGCTGCGCGGATGGGTTTCGACCCGCAGGTCGCCCAGACGGTATTTCATGCGTGGATCCTCACGGTGCGGCGGTGATGGCGGGTGGCCCCGCTCAAATGGGTGTAAAGCGTTCAGGCGGCTGGTGCAGGCTGATGTTGGCATCGTAAAGCAAGTTGACCAGCTCGACGATCATGATCGCCGACAGGCCCCAGATCTTGTACTCGCCAAAACGGTAGCTGGGCACGTACCAGCTGCGCCCCTGGTAGTCGATACGGTGGGTGTGATCGCGCGGGTCCTGGCGGAAGAACTCCAACGGCACGGTGAACACCGCCGCGATCTCGGCATCGTTGGCCTGGTACTCGACATAGTCGGGAATCAGCCCGACGAAAGGCGTGACCTTCAAACCGTGCAACGAAATCAGCGGGCTGAGCGGGCCAATGATCTCCACCAGCCCGGGCGGCAGGCCGATTTCCTCCTCGGCTTCGCGCAGGGCGGTGAACACCAGGTCCGGGTCTTCCGGGTCGCGGCGCCCGCCAGGGAACGCCACCTCGCCACCATGGGTCGACAGGCCCTTGGCGCGCAGGGTCAACACCAGTTCGGGCGACTCGCTGCGGGTAATGGGCAATAACACCGCGGCCTCGGGAAAACGACGATCGGTCTCCAGGGTGCTCGGCGTATGACTGCTCACGCGGCGAAGTAGCTCGTCCAGCATTGCTCTCTCTCGATTCCAAAGCCTGTCGTGCATGATGCACCAAAGCCGCTGGCCGCCCAACCCCTGCAGCAACCTGCTTGCAGCCGTGGCGACAGTGGCGCCAAGATAGGCACAACCTACAGGAATAAAAGCATGAAATTCTGCAGTGCGTGCGGTAAACCGGTGGTTCAACGCATTCCCGAGGGCGATACCCGCCTGCGCTATGCCTGCGATCACTGCCATACCATCCATTACCAGAACCCCAACATCGTTGCCGGCGTACTACCGACCTGGGGCAGCCAGGTGCTGCTGTGTCGCCGCGCCATCGAGCCGCGCCGGGGTTACTGGACCCTGCCAGCCGGATTCATGGAGAACGGCGAGACCCTGGAGCAGGCCGCCCGTCGCGAAACCGTCGAGGAAGCCTGCGCACGGGTCGGGCAGATGAGCCTGTACCAGTTGTTCGACCTGCCGCACATCAACCAGGTGCATGTGTTCTTTCGGGCAGAACTGGCCGACCTGGATTTCGCCGTCGGCGTCGAGAGCCTGGAAGTGCGACTTTTCGATGAAAGTGAAATCCCGTGGGACGAGCTGGCTTTCAGGACCGTCAGTCGTACCCTAGAATGCTATTATCGTGACCGCATCGAGCAGCACTACCCGATTGGCAACGAATGCCTGCCACCCTTGCTCGTCTCGTCACCCAACACCTAGTTTTCAGGGATATCGTTTCATGCGCTGGTTGTTTGCCCTTTTCTGCCTCAGTGTGGCTTCGGTGTCCCAGGCAGCTTTTACCGAAACCATAATCACCAAGCCGATCGAAAAGGCGGCCCCCTCGCCTCTGCAGCTCAAACCCGAGCCAAGCATCCCCATCGACAAGATCCTGGTGGTCAAGTCCCAGCGACGCCTGCAACTGATCAGTGGCGGCGCCCCGCTCAAGACCTACCGTATCTCCCTGGGCAAGCAGCCCAAGGGGGCCAAGCAGCGCGAAGGCGACAAACGCACCCCCGAAGGTTTCTACTGGATCGACTGGCGCAAGGAGAGTGACCGCTACAACCTGGCCATGCACGTGTCCTACCCGAATATCAGCGACTCGGCACGGGCGCGGCGCGAAGGCGTGGAGCCTGGCGGCATGATCATGATCCACGGCACCCCGCTGGACGAAGAGTACCCTGAAGAGTTCTTCCACACCCTGGACTGGACCGAAGGCTGCATCGCCATGACCAACCGCGACATGCGCGAAGTCTGGAACATGGTGCCCGACGGCACGATGATCGAAATTCGCCCCTGAGGATCTCCCTCAGGCGCGTGCCAACGCCCTGAGCTGATCCGGACGGGAACAAAAAAGCCGCGACCGATGCTGAATCGGTCGCGGCTTTTTTGCAGGCATCAGAAGTCGGCGAGCTGCCAGACCTCATAGGCCGGGGTTTCGTACGGGTGACTCTGCTTGAGCGCAGCGACCACCGCCTGGATCAGCGCGTCGGCCACCACCAGCTCGACCCGCCACTCTTCGACCTGCTCGACCACGCCGGTCTGCCCGATGAACGGCTGGCTGCCGTCCAGCGGGCGGAACTGGCCCTGGCCCAGCACCTGCCAGGCGCAGCAGTCATAGTCGCCGATGCGCCCGCCGCCTGCGGCGAACACAGCGGCCTTGACCACTTCGACATGGCTGGGCGGCACGAAGAAGGCGAGCTTGTACACCCTTAGTTCACCCAGACCCGCGCATTGCGGAACATGCGCATCCACGCACCGTCTTCGTTCCAGTCATCCGGACGCCAGGAGTTCTGCACGGCACGGAAGACCCGCTCAGGGTGCGGCATCATGATGGTGACGCGACCGTCGCGGCTGGTGAGACCGGTGATCCCGCGCGGCGAACCGTTCGGGTTGGCCGGGTAGGTCTCGGTGACCTTGCCATGGTTGTCGACGAAGCGCAGGGCCACGCAACCGGACAGGTCGGCTTCGAGCAGTGCTTCTTCGCTGGCGAATTCGGCATGGCCTTCACCGTGGGCGATGGCGATCGGCATGTGCGAACCGGCCATGCCCTGCAGGAAGATCGAGTTCGACTTCTGCACTTCGACCATGGCCACACGGGCTTCGAACTGCTCGGAACGGTTGCGCACGAAGTGCGGCCAGAACTCGGTGCCCGGGATCAGCTCGTGCAGGTTGGACATCATCTGGCAACCGTTGCACACACCCAGGGTGAAGCTGTCGGTACGCTCGAAGAAGCCCTGGAAGGCGTCGCGGGCACGGCTGTTGAACAGTGCCGACTTGGCCCAGCCCTCGCCGGCGCCCAGTACGTCACCGTAGGAGAAGCCACCGCAAGCCACCAGGCCCTTGAAGGTTTCCAGGTCGACGCGACCGGCGAGGATATCGCTCATGTGCACGTCGATGGCGTTGAAGCCGGCACGGTCGAACGCCGCCGCCATCTCCACCTGGCCGTTGACGCCCTGCTCGCGCAGGATCGCCACTTGCGGGCGCACGCCCTTCTTGATGTACGGGGCGGCGATGTCCTGGTTGACGTCGAAGCCCAGCTTGACGCTCAGGCCCGGGTTGTCTTCTTCCAGCAGGCTGTCGAATTCCTGGTCGGCGCAGTCGGCGTTGTCGCGCAGGCGCTGGATCTGGTAGCTGGTTTCAGCCCACTGGCGCTGCAGCAGGCGACGATCGCCCTTGAACAGCTCTTCGCCTTCGAACTTGATCAGCACTTCGCCGTTGTTGATCGGCTGGCCGATCACCGCGACGCAGTCTTCGCCAAGGCCCGCGGCGCTGAACTGTGCCAGTACTTCACCGGTAGCGTCCTGGCGCACCTGGATCACCGCGCCCAGCTCCTCGTTGAAGAGGATGGCGGCGATCTTCTCGCGCTTGCTGGTCAGGGTGTCCAGTTCCAGCTCCAGGCCGCAGTGACCGGCAAAGGCCATTTCCAGCACGGTGGTCATCAGGCCGCCGTCGGAACGGTCGTGGTAGGCCAGCAGGTGGCCATCAGCGTTCAGGCCCTGGATCACCGCGAAGAAGGCCTTGAGGTCTTCGGCGTCGTCGACGTCCGGTGCCTTGGCGGCCAGCTTGCCGTGGGTCTGGGCGAGGATCGAGGCGCCCATGCGGTTCTGGCCGCGGCCCAGGTCGATCAGGATCAGGTCGGTCTCGCCCTTGTCCATGCGCAGTTGCGGGGTCAGGGTCTTGCGTACGTCGACCACCGGAGCGAAGCCGCTGACGATCAGCGACATCGGCGCGGTGACGCTCTTCTCGGCCCCCTCCTCGCTCCACTTGGTCTTCATCGACATGGAGTCCTTGCCCACCGGAATGGTCAGGCCCAGCGCCGGGCACAGGTCCATGCCGACGGCCTTGACGGTGTCGTACAGGCGGGCGTCTTCACCCGGGTGGCCGGCAGCGGACATCCAGTTGGCCGACAGTTTGATGTCGGACAGTTTCTCGATGCGGGCGGCCGCCAGGTTGGTCAGGGTCTCGCCGATCGCCATGCGGCCGGAGGCCGGGGCGTCGAGCAGGGCCAGCGGGGTACGCTCGCCCATGGCCATGGCTTCACCGGTGTAGACGTCGAAGCTGGTGGCGGTGACGGCGCAGTCGGCCACCGGTACCTGCCACGGGCCGACCATCTGGTCGCGGGCGACCAGGCCGGTGATGGTGCGGTCGCCGATGGTGATCAGGAAGCTCTTGCTGGCCACGGCCGGGTGACGCAGCACGCGCTCGACCGAATCGCCAAGTTCCAGGCTGGCCGGGTCGAAGTCATCGCCCAGTTCCGCTTCACGGGTGACCGAACGGTGCATGCGCGGTGGCTTGCCCAGCAGCACGTCCAGCGGCATGTCCACCGGGGTGTTGTTGAAGTGGCTGTCGGTCACGGTCAGGTGCGCTTCCTCGGTGGCCTCGCCGACCACGGCGAACGGGCAGCGCTCGCGTTCGCAGATGGCCTTGAAGCGCTCGAAGTCGACGGCGCTTACCGCCAGTACGTAGCGTTCCTGGGATTCGTTGGACCAGATCTCGTGCGGTGCCATGCCCGGCTCGTCGTTGGGCACGTTGCGCAGTTCGAAGCGACCACCGCGGCCACCGTCGTTGACCAGTTCCGGGAAGGCGTTGGAAATACCGCCGGCGCCCACGTCGTGGATGAAGGCGATCGGGTTGTTGTCACCCAGCTGCCAGCAGCGGTCGATGACCTCCTGGCAACGGCGCTCCATTTCCGGGTTCTCGCGCTGTACCGAGGCGAAGTCCAGGTCGGCGGAGCTGGCGCCGGTGGCGACCGACGAAGCCGCGCCGCCGCCCAGGCCGATCAACATGGCCGGGCCGCCGAGCACGATCAGCTTGGCGCCGACGGTGATCTCGCCCTTCTGCACGTGGTCTTCACGGATGTTGCCCAGGCCGCCGGCGAGCATGATCGGCTTGTGGTAACCGCGCACTTCTTCGCCGTGCGGGGTATTGATCGACTGCTCGAAGGTACGGAAGTAGCCGGTCAGGGCGGGACGTCCGAATTCGTTGTTGAACGCCGCGCCGCCCAGCGGGCCGTCGACCATGATGTCGAGGGCGTTGACGATGCGATCCGGCTTGCCGTAGGCCTTCTCCCATGGCTGTTCGAAGCCCGGGATGCGCAGGTTGGACACGGTGAAGCCGGTCAGGCCGGCCTTGGGCTTGGCACCGCGACCGGTGGCGCCTTCGTCACGGATTTCGCCACCGGAACCGGTGGAGGCGCCGGAGAACGGCGAGATGGCGGTCGGGTGGTTGTGGGTCTCGACCTTCATCAGGATGTGCACCGGCTCCTGCACCGCGCCGTACTGGCGGGTCTCGGGATTCGGGAAGAAACGGCCGGCAACGTTGCCGACGATCACCGAGGCGTTGTCCTTGTAGGCCGACAGCACGCCTTCGCTGTGCATCTGGTAGGTGTTCTTGATCATGCCGAACAGGCTCTTTTCCTGAGCCTGGCCGTCGATGTCCCAACTGGCGTTGAAGATCTTGTGGCGGCAGTGCTCGGAGTTGGCCTGGGCGAACATCAT
>Ga0247821_10001746_pt1 | contig 12141 bp, 8 predicted proteins | sample 13C_Glycerol_Day_FD_192481 | JGI IMG/M metagenome (GOLD analysis project Ga0247821, IMG submission 192481) | Soil microbial communities from agricultural site in Penn Yan, New York, United States - 13C_Glycerol_Day14 | ecosystem: Environmental > Terrestrial > Soil > Agricultural land | place... | reverse complement strand
GACAATATCGGATTCGGGTGCATACTTGACTGCGTTTTCTACGATGTTGGCCAGGACACGCTCGAGCATGCCCGCGTCCGCGTCGACCTCCGGCATGTTGGCAGGGAGCTCGACGCGCACGCGGCCGGGATCGATCCCGTGCAGTCCGCCGGGAATGACCTCGTACCACCGCACCGGCCGCAGCAAGGGCTTGATCGAGTCGGACGTGAGCCGGGACATGTCCAGCAGGTTTCCCACCAGCACTTCCAGCCGGTCCGAACAGTCCTCGATGGTTGCCAGCAACTCCTGCTCCTCCTCCGGGGTGTAGCGGACGCCCTCCTGCCGTAGGCCTCCCACCGCGAGCTTGATGCCGGCCAGTGGCGTGCGGAGATCGTGCGAGACGGCGCGCAGGATCGAGGTCCGCATGGTGTTGCTTTCAGCGAGCTTGAGGACTTCGGACCGGCTGGTCAGCAGTTGCTGGCGTTCCAGCTGGGCCGCCAGATGGACAGCAAAGGCGCCGAGCAGGCGCCTGTCGCTGGCCGGCAGCACCCGGCCGGCCAGGACCAGGCAGGTGGTGTCACCGACCCGTTCCACGTTGTCGCCGTGGATACCTGCTGCGCCGGGGCCGTCCCCGGCGCTGCCGGAACTGAAGGCCGGAACTTCGCCGGCGCTGGCGATAAGCCGCCAGCCCCCAACCGGACGGGCATCGGCGCCGGCCAGCAAAGCGTCGTCGTCCTCGCGGCTCAGAAGGGCCGCGCCCCGGACCTGGAAGACGTCCAGGGCTTGCTCCAGCAATCCCACGACCGTGTCCTCCGAACCGGCCGCCCCGCGCGTGAGGTCCGCCAGGGTGGCGGCCTCCGCCCTGGCGAGGGCCGCTTCCTTGGAACGCCGCGCGGAGAGGTCCACAACGGTGGCGACGGCGGCGGACACCCCGACAAACACCAGGAGGGCCAGCACGTTCTGCGAATCGCTGATGGTGAGGGTGCCCACCGGCGGGGTGGAGAAGTAGTTCACCAGCAGGCTGCTCCAGAGCGCCGCGAGGATCGCGGGCCACAGTCCGCCGACCAGCGCCACCGCGACGGAGCCGGTGAGCTGGACCAGGACGGTTGTCGCCAGATTCTTGTCCGGGTTGACTGCCAGCAGGAGCTGCAACAGGGCCGGAAGCAGGACAGCCATGGCAAAGCCTGTCGTAACGCGGGCACGGCCCAGATCCCGCCGCCGGGGCACACCCGGTCTTCCGCCTTCGGGCGGCTGGGACGTGATGTGAACGTCGATGGCACCCGCGCCGCGGACCACCCTGGCGCCGGTGCGCCCGCCGCGAAGGCCCGCCAGTAATCCGGCCAGCCTGCCGCGGCGTGAGATTCCGACGACGATCTGGGTGGCGTTGACGCTGCGGGCGAAGTCCAGCAGCGCGGCGGCCGGATCTTCCCCGGCCACCAGGTGATAGCTGCCGCCAAGGTCCTGGACCAGGCGCCGCTGCGCCTCGAGCTCCTGCGCAGATTCCGCGGCCGCAGTTTCCGCTGCGCGTACGTGCACCGCCAGCAGGTCGCCGCCGTTGACCCGGTTGAGGATGCGTGCGCCGCGGCGGATCAGCGCTTGACCCTCGGGGCCGCCGGGCAACCCGACGACGATCCGCTCGCGGGCCGGCCAGCTGGCATCGATGCCCTTACCTGTCCGATACCTTGTGAGTCCCTCGTCCACCCGGTCCGCCAGCCACAACAAGGCCAGCTCACGCAGAGCTGCCAGGTTGCCCGGGCGGTAGTAGTTGGCGAGCGCGGCATCGACCCGGTCTGCAGCGACGATCTTGCCGTCCGCGACGCGCTGCCGCAGGAGCTCCGGGGCAATATCCACCAGCTGAATCTGCCCCGACTGCCGGGCAACCTCATCCGGCACAGTTTCCGTCGGCCGGACGTTGGTGATGGCGCTGACCACGTCGGTCAGGGACGCGAGATGCTGGATGTCAAGGGTGGACAGGACGTTGATGCCGGCGTCCAGCAGTTCGTCAACATCCTGCCACCGGAAGGGGTTCCGGCTTTCCGGTGGGTTGGTGTGGGCGTAATCATCGACGATGGCCGTGGCCGGCCCGCGACGGACGACCGCGTCGAGGTCCAGCTCTTCGAGGTAGAGCCCTCGATACGGAACCCGCCTGGCCGGGATCAGCTCGAGTCCTGCCATCAGGGACCGGGTGTCGCGGCGCCCCCGGTCCCGGGCGCAGGCGACGACGACGTCCTCGCCGCCATCGCGCAGCCGGTGCCCCTCCCGGAGCATCGCGTAGGTCTTCCCGACGCCGGGTGCTGACCCCAGGAAGATGCGCAGCGTTCCACGTGCCATGGGGCCATTCTTCCATTCCACTCAGCATTGAGCGGGGGGCCCTGCGTCAAGGATTCGTCAAGATCCCCCTCCCGGCAGGGGCGACGCGGGTGCCCGCTGCTAGTTTCGCAACTGAGAGCTGTGCGGCGCACCGCCATCTGAGACCGCGCCGTGAGGGAAGGAAAACATGACCACGCTGAGCAGGCCGCCGGCAGACCCGTCGGCGCCGCGGCCCCGCGCCAGAACTACGGTGAGGAACTGGCTGCTGTTCGGGCTGCAGGACAGCAAGGGCACTCACCAGGGCCCAGGCGGAGTGCCCACGGCCCACGAGAAGAAGCATTCCTGGTGGCAGGTGATGTGCCTGACCGGCGTCGACTACTTCTCCACGCTGGGATACCAGCCGGCAATCGCAGCGCTCGCTGCGGGGGTAGTTTCGCCGCTCGCGACCCTCGTGCTCGTCGCCATCACTTTGCTGGGCGCCCTGCCCGTCTACCGGCGGGTGGCGGGCGAGAGCCACCGGGGCGAGGGCTCCATTGCAATGCTCGAGCGGCTCATGCCGCGCTGGGGCGGAAAGCTGTTCGTCCTGGTCCTGCTGGGCTTCGCCGCGACGGACTTCATGATCACCATGACGCTGTCGGCGGCGGACGCCACGGCGCACCTGATTCAGAACCCGATGGCGCCCGGCTGGCTGCAGGGGCAAAACGTGCCGGTCACGCTGTTCCTGCTGGCGATGCTGGGCGCCGTCTTTCTGCGCGGTTTCAAGGAGGCAATCGGCGTCGCCGTCCTGATCGTCGCCGTCTATCTTGCGCTGAACGTGGCCGTGCTGGCCGTTTCGGTCGTCGAGGTCTTTACGCACCCGGTGGCCGTGGACAACTGGTGGCAGGCGATTTCCACATCGCACGGGAACCCGCTGCTGGCCGTCGGCTTCGCCTTGCTCGTCTTCCCGAAACTCGCGCTGGGCCTGTCCGGCTTCGAGACGGGCGTCGCCGTCATGCCGCAAATTCGGGGCCTCGCGGGCGATACCGAGGACCATCCCGCCGGCCGCATCGCGGGCACCCGCAAGCTGCTGACGACGGCGGCGCTCATCATGAGCAGCTTCCTGATCGTCAGCAGCTTCACCACCGTGGTGCTCATCCCGGAGCAGGAATTCCAGCCCGGCGGCGAGGCGAACGGCCGCGCCCTGGCGTTCCTGGCCCACGAACACCTGGGGGCGGGGTTCGGCACCCTCTACGACATCAGCACCATCGCGATCCTTTGGTTCGCCGGGGCCTCCGCGATGGCCGGGCTGCTGAACCTGGTCCCCCGGTACCTGCCCCGCTACGGCATGGCTCCTGAGTGGGCACGCGCCGTACGCCCCCTGGTGCTCGTGTTCACGCTGGTCGGGTTCCTGATCACCTGGCTGTTCGAGGCCGACGTCGATGCACAGGGCGGCGCCTACGCGACGGGTGTTCTGGTGCTGATGACGTCGGCCGCGGTGGCGGTAACGCTTTCGGCCCGCCGTCAGCGGCAGCGCAAACGCACCGCCGGATTCGGCGCCATCGCCGTTGTGTTCATCTACACCACCGTCGCGAACATCATCGAACGCCCCGAAGGCATCCGGATCGCTTCAGTGTTCATCCTGGGGATCATCGTGATCTCGCTGCTGTCGCGGGTCGGGCGCTCCTTTGAGCTGCACGCCACCCGTGTCCATCTGGACAGTGCGGCGCTGGAATTCATGTCCGATGAGCTGGACGGGCCGCTGCGGCTCATCGCCCACGAGCCCCTTCGAATGAGTGCAGAGGCCTACCAGCAGAAACTGGCGTCCGCCACAGAGGTCAGCCACCTGCCACTGGACTACCGCGCGCTCTTCCTTGAGGTGGTGGTGGACGACTCGTCCGACTTTGAAACGGAGCTTTTGGTCCGCGGCATCACCCGGCACGGCTACCGGATCCTGGAAGTCCACGGGCCCGTCGTCCCGAACACGATCGCGTCCGTCCTGCTCCATATCCGCGATGTGACGGGCCTGATGCCGCACATCTACTTCCGCTGGACCGAAGGCAACCCCGTCACCAACCTGCTGCGCTTCCTTGCCTTCGGTGAGGGGGAAATTGCCCCGGTGACCCGCGAAGTGCTGCGGGAGGCGGAGCCGGACGTGACCAGGCGGCCGTGGGTCCACGTGGGCTGACCGCATTGCGCGCCCAACAACGACAAACGCCCCTCCCGAGGAATCCTCGAGGGGGGCGTTTGTGGTCTTGGGGAAAGCATGGCGGCCGGCTGGCCGGTGCTGCTATCCGGAGTATTTAGAGCGGGCGGATGTTCTCGGCCTGCGGGCCCTTCGGGCCCTGGGTGACGTCGAACTCGACCTTCTGGTTCTCGTCCAGCGAGCGGTAGCCGCTGCTGGCGATTGCCGAGTAGTGGGCGAAAACGTCGGCTGACCCGTCATCCGGGGCAATGAAGCCAAAACCCTTTTCGGCGTTGAACCATTTAACTGTGCCTGTAGCCATGCCATATCCTTCTGAAATGCTGCTGATCTCCGGCGGCCCGGAGGCCAACGGCTGCGGAGACATTCGTCCGCTGTTGCCCAACCTACGGGGCCGGGGGCCGTGGTGCAAGAGCCTAACGGGGGCATTTCGTCCGATTCCCGGACTATAGTCGGGGCAATATGACGACAATCTCGGTGGTGATCCCTTCCCGGAACGACGCTGACATGCTCGCCGTCTGCCTCGCCGCGCTCGGCCGGCAGACCCGTCCGGCTGATGAAATCGTCGTCATAGACAACTCCAGCACGGACAACACCGCGGAGGTCTGCGCCGCCGCCGGGGCCCGGCGGATCGCCGTCGAGCTCCCGGGTATCGCCGCGTCCACGGCGTACGGATTCGACGCGGCGCGCGGCGAGCTGATCGCCCGGCTGGATACGGACTCGATCCCGCCCGCGGACTGGCTGGAACGGGTTGAAGCCATCCTCGAAAAGGCGGGCCCGCTGTCCGCCGTGTCCGGTCCCGGCGACTTCTACGGCGAAACCCGGTTCGCCCGGTGGGCGGGCACGAGCGTCTACATTCCCGGGTATTTCTGGGCCATTGGCTGGCTGCTGGGACATCCCCCGCTGTATGGCTCGAATTTCGCGCTGCGGTCCGACGTCTGGGAACGGATCCGCGGCTCCGTCCATCGGGGCCCGCCGGCGGTGCACGATGATCTGGACATTTCGTACCAGATCCCGCCCGAAGTGACGGTGATCGGGGACCCCACGCTGCGCGTTCAGGTCTCCGCACGGCCGCTGGCGGGCTGGCGTTCCATGGGGCGCCGGCTGTCGATGGCGTGGACCACTTTCGGTGTCGAGTTCCGGCAGGAGGGCCCGTTCCGGCGGCGCCGCCGCCGGCGCCAGTGGGAACGCGACCACCCGCGCTAGGCGGATCCGTACAGCGCAATCAGGTCGCGGCTCATCTGGTGCGGCGAGGTCTCACTCGGGCTGTGCCCGCCGCGGTACACCGCGATGCGCGCGCCGATGGACTGCGCGAAGCGCCGGTGCAGCGCCAGCGGCCAAAGGTCATGTTCGCCGACGGCGACGAACTTCGGCAGCGACGCCTCCGCCAGCACCGACCTCAGGTCCGGCGCGTGCTGCATGAGTCCGACGATGTCGCGCACGGAACTCCGGCGGGTGAACAGGAACCGGTGTTTCACAAACCGAATCCGGTTGGGCGCAACGCGCGCGACGTTGGAGCGGATGCCCCAGATCATCAGCGCGGCGCCGACCCTCGGGCTGAGCCGGCCGCTGAACCATCCGACGCGCTGGACGCCACGGAAGCTCTGGCCGGGCTCGGGCGGGCAGCTGAGCAGGGTGAGGCTGCGGAATTTTTCCGGCCGCCGGGAGAAGGCCACCTGGGCGACGATCGCGGCGAAGGAATATCCGACGACGTGCGCGGCCCCGTCGTCGGCGTCGAGCATGGCGATCAGGTCGTTCGTGAACAGCTCGTAGTCGTAGTGCGCCCGGGGAGGCACGAGGTTTTCGGGGCCCGCCGCGGCGGATTCGTACTGGCCGGCAATGTCGCAGCTCAGGACGAAGTACCCGGCCCCGGCGAGCTCGGGCAGCATCAGGACAAAGTCTTCCTTGGACCCGGTGGCCCCGGGGATCAGGAGTACCCGGGGGTTTCCCGGTGTGCCCATGGCGAGGGTGGCGAGCGGGCCGCTGGGGGCGTGGAAGGTGCCCCGCACGGCACCGTCGGGCAGGGCGGCCCAGTCCACATCGCCCAGGGCGGCGTCGCGGCGGGCGGCTTCGTCAACCAGCGCCGATCCGAACCCCTCGGGTTCCCGGTCGCTCTGTGCGTTGCTGTCGGCAGACACCATGGACTAAACATAGCCCGGTGCGGCTGGGGCCGGGGCAGGACCGGGGCAGGGCGGGCCTAAGTGGTGGGCCTCAGGCCACTTTGCGCACAAAGGCGTGCAGCCGGCGGTACACCTCCTGCGATTCCGGGTAGCGGAAGTCCTGCTGCCAGGTGTGCTCGGTGTTGGAGCTGTCCCAGTCGTAGATGAGGCTGTCCACGGGGACGGAATGTTCGCGCAGCCGGGCAATGAAGTTCAGGTTGGCGGCGTAGAAGAAGTCCCGTTCCGAGGTGGTCACGAAGACCGGCGGGAAACGGGAATCCAGCCACTCGATGGGGGAGAGAAAGCCTGCGCCCTTGCGGAGCGCCTCGATCCGGCCGGCGCCGGAGCCGGTGAACCTGCTGCTAAAGCGGAGGCCGGGAAGCAGCATGCGGATGAAGTTCAGGCTCAGCACGAAGCCCTTTTCGAAGAAGACGGAGAAGTCCACCACGCTGCAGTGCTGGACCAGCCCCTTAAAATGGGACGCCGGTATGGCCGGGGTGATGCCGTGGTGCCGTGCCAGTTCCGGCCGGAAACTGGCCGCGGTCAGGAGGGCCGCGATCTGGCCGCCGGCGGAGTCGCCGCCGAGCACGAGGCGCGATCCGTCGCCGCCATAGCCGGCAATGTTCTGCCGGACCCAGGCCAGCGCGGCGTTGGCGTCCGAAAGGACGTGGGCCATGTGGAACCGCGGCGCCTTCCGGTAGTTGACGTTGACCACCACCATGCCGCCCTCGGCCTGGCTGGCGCAGTACTTGGTCAGCGAGGTCTTGTCCCCGGATGTCCAGCCGCCGCCGTGGAAGTACACGTACACGGGCAACGCGCCCGGCGGGCCGGTGCCGGCTGCCGTGGGGCCGTCTGCTGCGGTGCTGCCGGGCAGTTGGGGGGTGATGACGTCGAGGCGGTGCGCCCGGACGCCGTCCCCCACGAAATCGATGTCGTGGAAGTATTCGACGCCGGTAATCGGGTCCACGTTGAAGCGGGCGTTCTCGCTGGCCTTCACGGAATGCATCAGCACCCGCCACGTCCACACCGGGACCCGCTGCAGGACGTTCCTTGCCTTGCGGGCCAGGGCGAAGGAGCCGCCGGGTGGTTGCGGCCGCTGCGGGGACAGCTGGAAGGACGTCCTGTGGTGCGTTGGCCGGTGGGCCGGGGTGGTCATCATCCATTCTATCTGGCACAGCCGTGCTACAGCTGTGGCGGCTCCTGAGCTGGTGAGGGCTCCTCGCGGATGGTGCCTGCCGCGCCATCGACCGTGACTGTCTGGCCGGTCCGCAGCCGGGTGGTGGCGTCCGGGACGCCCACGACGGCCGGGATGCCGTACTCGCGGGCCACCACGGCCCCGTGGGATATGACCCCGCCCATTTCCATCACGAGCGCGCCGGCCGTCAGGAACAGCGGCGTCCAGCCTGGGTCCGTCGAGGGGGCCACCAGGATTTCGCCGGGTTCCAGGTGCGCGCCCACCGGGTCCATGATCACCCTGACCCGTCCGGTGGCGGTGCCGGCCGAGGCCGGTGTCCCTGTCACGGCGCCGTCTGGCGGGGACTTCGCCATCATGGCGGCCTCGACGTCGGTGCCGTCGGACAGCAGCAGCCGCGGGATCCGGCGGCGCCGCAGTTCATTGTCGTACAGCCGACGGCGGTCCGCGACCATGCCGTGCAGGTCCGCCCCCCGCAGGCCGACGCGGATCTCGTCGAAGTCGAGGAAAAACACGTCAGCGGCGGCGGCGACCGTGCCGGCCGAGGCCATGTCCGCGCCGATCCGCAACAGCTGCCGATGCATCTCCGCGAGCACCGCCACGATGTAGAACTTGGGCAGCTCGCGGAGCCCGGCCAGTTGCCGCACACGGCGCAGGCTGAGCTCCACCGCCCTTGCGCGCCAGGGGCCACGGGCCCGCGCCCGGTCCACCAGACTGCGGATCCTGTCCTCCGCATGCTCGGTGGCCCGGGCAAACTGCCGGTCGGGGGCCTGCTCCGGATCCTCGACGCGGAGGTAGTTGGAGATCATGCCGAGGATGTGGTCGGGCTGCTCGGACCAGCGGGGCATGCCGAGGTCTATTTCCGCCACGGCCCGGTGGCCGTAGCGGGCGAGGAAGCCGCGTACCCCGGCCTGGGCCTGGGGCGGCAGCGTCCCGGCGAGATATGCGGCGGACAGCTCCTCGGGGCTTTTCGCCAGAAATTCGCCGCGCGACACCGGGTCGTCTCCGACGGCGACGGCGAGCTGCCACAGTTCCAGATCCATTTCGGTCGTGATGTTGTGGGGGAGTCCGCGCAGGACGGCCTCCAGCTCCCGCGGCGGCGCGATGCCGCGCAGCAGCCGCCGGGCCACGGCCAGCATGATGTAGCCAAGGGACGGGCCCGGCAGCGTGGCCAGGATCAGTCCGTCAATCGTCCGGCCCAGGATCCGCTCGGTGTAGTCGAGCCGCTGCGCGGAGCTGGCGGGTTCGGCGAGCCGGAGCCCCGCCTCGAGCTCCCTGCCATAGTTTTTGGCCCGCCGCAGCTCGGCGGCGGGCCGGACAGCGGACCGGACCATGGCCGGGAGGAGACCGGCGATGAGGCCGAGGCTGGCGGATTTCTCGGTGCTGCCGGTGCGCCGGGGCGGTGCGGGCACACGGCGCCCGGCCCCGCCCTTGCGCAGGCCTGCCCGGAACGGGTGTTCGATTATGCCGAACCTCGGGTCCTCGAGGAGGGCCGGGAGCACGGCACCGGATCTGCCGTCCGCAAGGGGAAGAATCCGCAGCAGATAGGCGCGGCCGGCCTTGCTGCGGATCACAGCCGTCAGGTCCACGTACATCCGCATCCCGGGGTTGACGTACCGCCAGGGCCCCTTGCTGTTGCGCATCAGTTCGAGGGCGGCCAGCCCCATCGGCGTGATCGGCCTGGTCAGCCCCTGGAAGAGGGTGCCGCAGAGGTACACCCGGGTGGGGGCCGCGGCGCCGGCGTCTTCGGGTGCCGCTTCGGGCAGCGGATACAGCGTGGTGATCGGGCGTGACTGGGTGAGCCAGGCCCTGCCGGCGGCGTCGATCGCCCATTCGATGTCCTGCGGTGCCCCGAGGAGGCGCTGGACGCGGTCTCCCAGCGCCGTGAGTTCCTGCAGCTGGGGCCCGCCGAGGACCGGGCCGCGTCCGGGCCCCGTTCCTCCCGGCGTTCGATGCCTGACCACGCCGGTCGCCGTGTCCAGCACGAACTGGTCCGGGTTGACCGCTCCCGAGACGACGGCCTGCCCCGTGCCCGTGCCCGCGTTGATGACCGTCTCCGTCCGGGTCCCGGTGACGGGGTTTGCGGTGAACAGCACTCCGGCCGTGGCAGCGTCGACCATGGCCTGGACGACGACGGCGAGCCCCACGTCGCGGTTGCTGATCCCGTTGGCCGCGCGGTACGCCACCGCCCGGTCGCTCCAGAGCGACGCCCAGCAGCGGCGGACCGCCTCGACCACGGCGTCGGCGCCGACGACGTCGAGGTAGGAGTCCTGCTGCCCGGCGAAACTGGCGAAAGGCAGGTCCTCCGCCGTGGCGGAGGACCGGACGGCCACCGGCAGGGTGCCGCCCATGTCCGCGTAGGCGGTGCGGACGGCGGCGTCCACCGCGGGCGGGATCGGTGCTTCCTCGATCATGGCCCTGGCCCGCCCGGCAACTGTGACCGGCGCTGCAGCGCCCGGCGTTCCAGTGACCGGCGCTGCCCCGGATGTTGCCGGTCCTGTCCCTGATCCCCGCGCGTCGAGTTCGGCCGCGAGGGCTGCGAGTCCCGGGGGTTCCGCCAGTTCGTAGGCGACGGTGGTCAGGCAGAATCCGTGCGGCACCGGCAGTCCGGCCGCCAGGAGTTTGCCGAGGTTCAGGGCCTTGCCGCCCACCAGCTGCAGGGGCGCCGTGCCGGTCCCGCCCAGGTCCAGCACGAGGGGACCTCCGGCGGAACGGCCGGCCATCGGGTCAGGATGGGAAGACTCCATGGCGGACCCCTACGGAAGGTCTGTTGGGCTGCCGGTGTCCTCCCACATCACGTCCAGGTTCCGGAACACCGGCGGCCCATCACAGAGGGCCGCCATCCGTGCGGCGAAGTCGGAGGTCTCGGGCCGCACGGAGTTTTCCATGGCCGAGTCATAGGAATCGAATTCAACCAGGGTGAGATACGTTCCGGGACGGTCGCGGTCCGCGGTGGCAAGGATCCGGCGGAAGGTTGGTGTTGTGCTTCCCTCGGTCCTGGACGGCCGGCCCAGCGCCTCAATTTCCTCGATGCGGGAGGTCTGGAATTCGATAATCTGCACGAACCTGGCCATGACGGCTCCTCGACGGCGGCGGATGCTGATGCGCTTCACGGTAGACCCAGTGCACTCGCAGAACAAGAGCCAGAACGAGAGCCTGCCCTTAGGGGGTCAGCAGGACCTTGATGGCACGTCGTTCGTCCATCGCGCGGTAGGCCTCCGCGGCCTCCTCCAGCGGCATAACGACGTCGAAGACCCGGCCCGGGTTGATCGTGCCGTCGAGGACGTCCGCCAGCAGCTCCGGGATGTAGGTGCGTGCCGGGGCCATGCCGCCGCCGATGGAGATGTTCGTCTCGAAGAGGTAGCGCAGCGGGACCTCGCCGCCGCCGGTGGGGACCCCGACAAAGCCCAGCGCGCCGCCCGGGCGGGTGCTGTGCAGCGCCTGTTCCATCGATTCCGTCGTCCCGACACACTCCAGTACGGAGTCGGCCAGCACCCCGCCGAGGAGTTCGCGGACCTTGGCGACGCCGTCGTCCCCGCGCTCCTCCACGATGTCGGTGGCCCCGAATTCCCGGGCGACCGCCTGGCGGTCGGCGTGGCGCGACATCGCGATGATCCGTTCCGCCCCGAGCCGCCTGGCGGCCAGAACCCCGCAGAGTCCGACGGCGCCGTCGCCCACCACCACGACGGTCCGGCCCGGACCGGCTTTCGCGGCGAGGGCCGCGTGGTGGCCGGTGGCCATCACATCGGACAGCGTGAGCAGGCTTTTCCGGAGGGCATCATCCGGCTCGGTGATGCCGGGAACCTTGACCAGCGTGGAGTCGGCCAGCGGGACGCGGACCGCCTGGCCCTGGCCGCCGTCGATCGCGTGACCGGCGTCGTCCTTGCCGCCCCAGCCGGCCAGATGGTCGCAGGCCACGGTGACGCCGTTGAGGCACTGGGGGCAGGCCCCGCAACTGACCACGAACGGTGCGATCACGAGGTCGCCGACGGCCAGGCCGGTGATCCCGGAGCCGATGCTCTCCACGGTGCCGATGAATTCGTGGCCGATCGCGGTGGGCCTGCGGGTGGGCCGCACTCCGCGGTAGGGCCACAGGTCCGAGCCGCAGACGCAGGACGCGGTGACCTTCACCACGGCGTCCGTGGGCAGCTGGACCGTGGGGTAGTCGCGGTCTTCAACCCGGATGTCGCCGGGGGCGTGGATGATCGTGGCGCGCATGGAGGCTCCTCGCGTGGGGTGGTGGGCGGGCTTGGACCGAGTTTAGTCCTCCCTGCCCGCCGGCCCTTGTGTTTGCTGCTGCCCCTGGCCTTGTATTGACGCCA
>Ga0247821_10001745_pt1 | contig 12150 bp, 23 predicted proteins | sample 13C_Glycerol_Day_FD_192481 | JGI IMG/M metagenome (GOLD analysis project Ga0247821, IMG submission 192481) | Soil microbial communities from agricultural site in Penn Yan, New York, United States - 13C_Glycerol_Day14 | ecosystem: Environmental > Terrestrial > Soil > Agricultural land | place... | reverse complement strand
AGCTCCGGAGTCATCACGAGCTGGTCCTGGTCCGATGAGGATCCGAAGGCGACCCATGTGGTCGCCGGCGGCCAGGGAGAGGGCACTGCGCGCGTTTTCCGGGAGGCCCGGGACTCCGCCCTTGAGGCGGACCACCGGGACGTCTGGGAGCTGTTCAGGGACGCCCGCGACGCGGACACCGACGCCATCGTGGTCACTCGAGCCCAGGAAATGCTGGCCGAGGAAGGCCCGCGTTCCGGCTTCGCCGTCCACCTGTCCGAGACGGAGCACTTCCAGTACGGCAAGGACGGCCTGGTGGTGGGGGCCCAGGTCACCATCAACATCGGCCTGGTCTCCCGCACGGACATTCTCCGCGAGGTCACCCTCAGCTACACCCGCGACGAGGGGCTCGTCACGACGCCCGTTGTGGGCGACATCCAGGACAGCCCAGACCGCACCATCGCAAACTTCCTTGCCCGAATGAAGAAGGGCATCACTGATCTGAAGGTGAGCAAGTAATGGCAATCACGAGCATCGGCTACGACGGCTCGATCAACGAGGCGCAGTGGGCGAAGATGATCCCGCTTGTGGGATCGTCCAACTACGGCGTGGCCGGGGCCGGTGACTTCAAGGTCACCCCGCACGCCACTATGGACCGCGGCGTCAACATCGCCACCGGCTCCGCCTGGGGCTACGGCGTCTACGACACCTCCGACGCAACCATCTCGCTGCAGGGGAACACGGTCGGCTCCGGCACGCGCTGGGACCTTGTGGTCATCCGGCGCAACTGGTCCGGCACCGGCGGATCGACCACGGTCATGATCGTGCAGGGGACGGCATCCAAGGTGCTCCCCTCCCGCAACACGACCCCTGGCACCCTCGACGACCAGCCCATCGCGCTGGTCCAGTTCACCGCCGGCCAGAGTGCGCCCACGGCAATCGTGGATCTGCGCTGCTGGTCACGCAACGGAGGTCTGGTGGCCAAGGACGACCTGGCCCTGACCTACCTCAAGGAACCGGGCGCCAGCATCATGATCAACGGCACGCAGTGGAACTGTGAGCTGGACGCCAACGGCAACCCCTCCTGGTCCACGTTCGTCATGGGCCGCATCCCGCTGTTCGGCGGATCGACCGGCGCCCTCGCAGGCGCCGCGGGCTCCAACCCGCAGAACCTGATCAACGGCGGCCAGCAGTTCCTCATCCAGGCCGGCTCCAACGTCAACTGGTCCGACAATTCGGGCTACGCCCGGCTTACCTTCCAGAAGCCCTTTCCCAACGGCCTGCTCACCGTCATCGCCATGGACGGCGACGACTGGGCTGGCGGCGGTTCCCTCACCTACGCCTCGGCCGGCAATGCCGGCGGCGGCGGGGGCGTGTTCGGCCAGGCAGGTTACGGCAGCACGACCGAGTGGGTCTATGCCCTGCGCGCCCAGCCGGCGTCAGCATACGGCACCGGCAGCTTGGTCTACAGCCGTGGTGGCGGGCTGAACAAGATCCACCGCATCAACTGGATAGCTATCGGCTGGTAGCGGAAAGACAACGACATGCCTCTCTACCCCTTTGAAACCCAGCTGGTCGTCAACGCTGACGCGACCAGCGTCATCCTCACGGATGCGCAGGTTACGATCTACGATCCGTCCGATACCGGCATGACCAGCCCCCTCGCCCTCGTGGACAGCGCGGGCCTCCCGCTCGCCAACCCTGTCCAGGTCACCAAGCAGGGATTCCTCCCCGCCTTCCAGGCGTCGATCCCCCAGGTGATGTGGGCCGGCGGTGGATACTTCGGCTTCCTCAGCTCCTACCGGGGCCTGCTGGACGAAGTCACTGCCGCCCGGAACGCGGTGGTCAACGCCGCCGCAGAGGCGGCCAACGCCAAGAACGCGGCCGAGGCCGCAGAGGCCGCAGCCGAAGCGGCTGCAGTGGCTCCCACCGACACGGTCATCGACCAGCGGCTTGCCGCGGCCGGCGCCGTCGGCTCGTGGAAGCCGAACACTGCCTACCTGCTCGACCAGTTCGTCATCGACCCGGACGGTGGCATCGTCAGGGCCAAGCTGTCCCACACCTCCGGGGCCACCTATGATGCCGCCAACTGGAGCGGCGGCGCGTCCGCCCTGTCCAGCTACCTCCCGCTGAACGTGAAGGACCCCCGGTTCGGCGCCGTGGGCGATGGCGTGGCTGACGACACGGCGGCCATCCAGGCCGCATTCGATGCAGTCCCCGCAGGCGGCCGGGCGGTCTACCTGCCCGCCGGCCGGTACAAGGTGACCTCGACCCTGAGGCTCACCAAGGACGGCACCACGCTCTACGGCGACGCCTCCGGAATGCGCGCAGGGGCCACCCAGGATTCCCGCGGCTCGCGCATCGAAGCAGCTACCGGAGTCACCGGCTCCGTCCTGCTGGTCCAGCGTGCGGAGAACGACCGCCCGCTCCACGGCGTCACCATCCGGGATCTCACCATTGACGGCAGCCTTGTCGGCACCAACGTGGACGGTGTCATCTTCCGGTCGAACATGGGCCACATGGACAAGGTCCATATCTGGCGCGCCTCGGGCGCGGGCCTCCGCGTGCTGGGCTACACCTCCCCCTCGTGGGAGACCTACGACTCCACGTTCTCCAACCTCATCATCGGCAACTGCACCGCCGCGGGTGCGGTGCTGGACGCCAAGTCCGCGGACAGCCACTGGACGCACTGCATTTTCCTGTCCAACCAGGACAATTTCGTCGTCAGGGGCGCCAGCGCGCAGGTGACGGGCTGCCACTTCTACACCGCCGGCCGGTATGACATCTGGTTCGACGGCGGCGGTTCCCGCGCCAAGTTCGCTAACTGCAAGATCGAAGGCGCCGCAAACCACATGGTCATGATCGACTCGACCAACGGCGGCTACTCCGACATCCAGTTCACCGGCTGCGGGTTCTCCTCGCTGAACTCCGTGGCGGCGGACAACACCTACGACTACGTCTTCATTACCGGCCCCACCGCGAACGGCATCGGCCGCACCACGTTCGTTGGCAACAACTTCAACGTCAAGGGCGGCACGACCATCAAGCCGCGCTCGGCCATCAACATGGACACCAGCGCGGTGCAGAACACCGCGATCCTCGCCAACTCCTTCGGGCCCCCGTCCCACTGGGGCACGAGTGCGGTGATCAACAACTCCTTCGCCTCGCTGACCCAGACCATCCGGGGCAACACCGGGGTGCCGGACTCGGTCCCGCTGCGGTCCACCTCGGCAACCGCCTACACGCCGACCATCGAAGACGCCGACCGCGTCGTCGAGACCACGGCCACCACGGCCGTGACGGTGACCATCCCCACGGTCGCCACGGCGGGCTGGCACAAGGGCACGGCCCTGGCCTTCACCCAGTACGGCACCGGGCAGATCACCCTCGTCGGCGCCTCGGGCGTGACGATCCGCACCGCGCGGACGCTGACCACCCGGGCCCGGTACTCGACGGTGCGCCTCTACATGCGCGGCACCAACGAGTGGATCGTCGAAGGGGACCTGACGTGATGTGGGTCGAGTGGATGATGTGGATCGTCCCGCTCCTGTCAACGATCCTCGCCGGCGGCGGTATCTGGACCCTCCTGGCAGCCAAGTCCACGGCCAAGGCAACCAAGGAGGCGGCAGAGGCCGCCGCCCAGGCGGCCAACCGCCAGGCGGCCACCGCCGACTGGTCCGGCCTGATGGCGTACTGGCAGTCGGAGATCAAGGCCCTCCGTGACGACAACAAGGAACTGGAGGTCCGGCTGATCCTCCTGGAGGAACGCCGCGACGCCGACCTGCAGCACATCGCCGATCTGGAAAACCACATCTGGCAGCAGCTGCCCCCACCGCCGCCCATCAGGCGGCTCCCCCGCAACCCCGACAGCAAGGCCCCGTAACAGGGGCCTTTGTCGTATCCAAAGGAGTCCGCATGGCATACGCATGGCCCTGGCCCAAGGGGTCAGTTACTTCGCAGGAGTTCGGCACCCGCCCCGGCGGGGTCAACCCCGCAGGCGGGCACACCGGCATCGACGTCCCGCTCCCGGTCGGCACTGCGCTGCGCGCACCGGCCGACGGCACGGTCGTCTGGGCCGACTGGTGCCGCACCCCCTACGGCACGGACAACCCGTGGCTGCTCACCGAGGGTGGCGGCATCGTGCTGGGGATCGACTTCGGTCCCGGCCTGCCGCTGGTCTTCATGGCCCACCTGTCCCGCACCGATCTGAACAAGGGTGACCGGGTCAAGCAGGGCGACATCGTCGCCTGGTCCGGCAACACCGGGAAGTGGACCACCGGCCCGCACGTCCACCTTGAGGTCCTGCTCGACGGCTACTGGCTCCGGTCCAGCACCTACGGCCGGTCCAACCCCCGGGTCCTGGACTGGTTCTACTGGGAGGACCGGGTCGTGCTCAGCCCGGCCGGCAACACCGCGGCGGACATGCTGCGCGAGGTGACCACCGAGGGCGCCAACGTCCGGGTCGCCCCGTGGTCCAACGCCCCCAAGGCTGCCGGCTACGAGGACGGCCTGGCGCTCGGCGCCAAGCTGGCCGTCGTCGGCTACGTCAAGGGCGAGCCCGTGACCCCCGGCAACGACGCCTGGTACAAGACCAAGAGCGGCTACTTCGTCTGGGCCAACGCCGCCGGCGACAACATCGCCGGTCTGCCCTACCTGGGCGAGGAGGCACCCCCGGCCCCGCCGGCGCCTCCCGCGCCGCCTGCTCCCCCGGCCCCGGTCGAGACTCCGAAGTACGACTTCGAGCTGGACTTCACCGTGCTCAACGGCATCACCGTGGAGAAGATCCCGGCGCACTGGGACAACTACGGCGAGGACTTCCCGGAGAAGCCGGAGAAGGCCGTGTGCCACTGGTGGAACTCCCTGGAGAAGCGGCCGTCCCTGGAGTCGGTCATCGGTGAGTTCTGCTCCCGCTCGACGTCGAAGTCCCCGCACTTCATCGTCAGCGATGAGCGGATGATCCAGACCGTGTCCCTGAAGGACCGGGCGTTCCACGCCGGCGAGGGGGGCAACAACTGGGTCGGCATCGAGATCGACCCACGCGCCATCGAGAAGAACGCCGACGGCAGCTACACCGCCCGCGCGCTTCGTATCCAGGCAAACGTCAGGAGCCTCCTGGAGGCCCTGAACGGCAAGTTTGGATACAAGTTGTCCCTGACGCTCCACAAGGACGTCCCAGGGGCAGCCACGGCCTGTTCGGACCTGGTTCTGTCGGACTTCGTCGCCCCGGTTGCCCCCGCACCGGAGCCCGAGCCGGAGCCCGTTCCCGACCCTGAGCCCGTGCCGGTTCCCCCGGCCATCGACGAGGCTGGCGTGCTGCGCCAGTTCTTCGAGTGGCTCATCCAGATGTTCATCACCCGCAAGGAGAAGTAATGGCAGATCACGTAGCGGTGGCCGGAAACGCGAAGTTCCTGGACGCCCTGGACCGCGCCTGGCGCACCATCAAGCAGGGCATCCTGCTCGACGCCTCCGTGGCCATCGGTGGCGGCCTGATCGTGCTCATGGAGACCGGCGACGTCACGTCGCCCGTGTTCTGGAGCGCGGTCGGCATCCTCGTGGCCAAGAGCCTGCTCATGTCGGCTGCAGCCTTCCTGCACCGCATGAAGAGTGACCCGAAAACTCTGGAGTTTTCTCCGGAAGCGTAATGCGTTTTGCGTGATGCTCGTCACAGTCGTAACCTGATTGTTGTCATCGGGCGAGCCCCCCGTAACCACAAACAAGAAAAGCCCCCCACCCTGGGAGTCCATGTAGCGGACCCTAAGGTGGGGGGCGATTCTTTTGTTCTGGGGCTAACTGCCTATTGAGCTGACTCCTCCGAAGAGGAGCATCAACAGGGTCAGCGCCATGGCGTTGGTGAAGCCGAAGCTAAGGGCGGGGAAGGCCAGCGGCACGAGCCACCAGACCATCAGCGAGATCAGCAGGAATGCTATGGCCACCACCAGGATGGCGGCCAGGGTTGCGAGGAAGGCGTTCATGGTTCCTTTCAGGGGAGGGGGATCGGCTTGAGCCGAAGCCCGGAGTTGAGGCGGTGCGTCATGGCCGTGATGCCGCGCGACTCCGCGGTCTTCTCGGCCGGAGTGGTAAGAGGTTCCTTCAGGGCGAACTTCTTGTAGATGGCCGCCTTCTGCCCCTTGGACAGCTGGCCCAGGGCCTCGGTGAGATCCGCTCGCGCCTCCAGGTCGATGGCGTTCTCCGGGGCGCAGAAGACCGTCTCCTCCAGGTACCGCCGGACCATGCCCGGCGTGTAGAGGAATGCCCCGTTGGCATACATATAGTCGATGCGCTGCTGCTTGCAGAAGGTGCGTGCAGCCCGCCGGGCCATGAAGTAGAGCAGCGGCGTGTCCGCCTTCTCATACTCGGCCCAGTGCTCCATGATGTGGATCCAGATCGCCTGCACGACATCGTCCAGCTCAAAGATGTGGGATCCTCCCCACTCCCTGCTGGCGACATCGTTGACGAGCGGCTCCAGGGACAGATACAGATCACTGTCCATTGGTGCGGTCACTTCCAGTCCCTCAATCTTCCACTCGTCTTCACGGTTGATCACTATCAATTGGTCCTCACCTGGCGGGTAGGCGTCGTGCCCTGGATCTTGGCGGTGCTGCGCACCCAGGCGCCGCACTTCAGGCACTGGTAGAGGCGGTAGGTGGTCACGAAGGCGAACGCGACGCCGTCGCGCCGGAGCTTGGTGCCACCGCAGGCCCAGCAGGAGCCCTCCTCCTGGCCGTCCATCTGGCCGATGTGCGGCACGTTGGTCAGCCACGGCAGCAGGTAGTGGTAGAGCTTTTCGGTCAGCCTCACGTCCTGCTTGGCGTAGACGGCCATCTTGCGGAGGGCCTTCTCGTCGCCGGCCATGCACTTGACCCAGAGGGCGAAGCCCTCGTGGGAGGTCTTCCGGCCCAGGCCGAGCTGCTGGGAGATGAAGTCCAGCTTGTTGGAGGCGAACTTGAACTGCTTCTTCACGACCCGCATGAGGTCGATCTGCTTGTAGGGCTTGGGCGGGTGCAGACCGGCCAGCAGGAACTCCCGCTGCATGTGCGGGATGTCGAAGGAGATCCCGTTGTAGGTGACCACGATGTCGGCGTTGGAGAGCATGGCGTGCGCCATGCGGACCATGGCCGCGTGGCCGACGGTGTCATCGGAGACCCAGACGGCCTCCTTCTCCCCCAGCCACTTGGCCGCGAAGCCGAAGACCCTGCCAGGCTGGATGATCTGGGACAGTCCGACGTTCTGGTCCCAGAGCCCCCAGGCGTAGACCTCGTGGGGCACTGTCTCGATGTCGAAGAACAGAACCCTGACGTTGTGTGCGGGCTTGCCGCGGGCGGCCTTCAGGGCCGCCGCAAGATCAGTCACGTACTTTGTCCCAGTAGATATTGACCTCGTCGCGCACGTAACGGTTATCCCAGAAAGTCCGGATGGCAAAGTTGCCCTTGGCCAGCTCCTCACCGTTGGCCACCAGCCGGGCCATGAGGCGGTTCATGCCGGCCACGATCAGGTCGTTGGCGTGCTTCGTGCCGTCGAGGATGACAACCTCGCGGTCCTGGCTAATCATTGCGCTCCCCCCAGCTGCCAGTCGTCAGGGTGATCTCCCGGCGGACCAGGATCGGGAGGTATTCCTCGCCGACGCCGTAGGCCCGGAGGTGCTGGCGCTCCCGCTGGAGCGCCTTCAGCGCCTCGCCCTCGTTGACGTAGGGGTGTTCCTCGTCCATAATCGTGCCGTTGGCCAGCTGGACGGCCCACTCAAAGTGGCTATCCTCGCTCATGCGTCCTCCCATGGAGTCTTGGTAATCGTGCGCTTGCGGCGCTTCACCGTCGGGAAGTACTCCTCCGGCACGGTGTAGGAGGTGAGCACGCTAGTCAGCGCAACCATCCCCGCCCTCGCCGAGATCTCGTCCTGATGCGTTCCGTAGACCTCCCCGTTGGGCCAGGTGATGAGCCAGCGGGTCTCCTGTGCGACCTCGGGGCCGCTCTCTTCGGGCTTCGGGTTCACAGCTCCACCTTTCCCAGGGACAACTTCTCCCTGAAGTGCTGGACCTGCTTGCGGTCCACTTCGTAGCCCATCGAGCGCAGCGCCGCGGCGATCTGCGCGTGGGAGTAGTACTCACTGCGGATGGCATCCCGGAAGATCTTCTGGTCTGCCGGGGCCATGCCGTCGTAGGCGGCCTCCACGCGGTCGTAGCGGCCCTCTGCGCCGCCCAGTGCTTCTGCGAAGCTCTTGTCGCTCATCTCTTCTCTCCAAAAAGCTCCTGGACCCAGCCGGTGGCCGGCAGGTCCTCCCCGGTGACGACGCGGAGTGCGGTCGCTACCGGATCGGCCAGCTCGTCGAGCGTGCCGTCGTTGTGAATGGTGATCTCCTCGCCCATGAGCCCGACGTTCTGCTCGGAGACGTGAGCGCCTTCCTGGCGCTCCACCCCGGGCCGGACAACCTGCCAGACAGAAGACTGGTGATAGTCCATGTCCATGTACTCCCGGCCATCGAGCAGTTCCCGGAGGCTGTAGATCATCTCGGCCTCGTTGGGGAACCGGCAGTCGGTGAAGACCACCCGCTCGTGGCCGGACTTCAGCAGGTCATCCTTGGCCTTCTGGATCCAGTAGTCGTCCTGCTCTGCGCGCATGACGTCGGTGCCGAACCGCTGCCAGAGGCGGCGGACCTCGTCGCCGTACCGGGAGGCCTTGATGTCGTCGTCGGTCATGCCGGCTTCGTAGAGTTCGGAGAGGACGACGGGCTGCAGCTCGTTGGCGATGCAGTCCTCGTAGTCGCACTCCGTGCAGCCGCTGGGCGCGTAGCCGACGATGGGATCGAGGTTCTTCACCATCCGCTTGAGCGGAGCCGCGAAGCTCATCTTCACGAACCCATGGTCACGGACCAGGATGTCCGCCACAGAGTCCTTGCCGGCCCTCATCAGGCCGGTCAGTGCTATTACGATCATGGTTCCCTCCGGGAGATCGAAAGTTCGGTGTAGAAGGGACCGGCGTGGGTCCTGATGACCCCGGCCTGGTAGGAGCGGGCGTGAGTCAGCTCGAAGCACACTGAGTAGCCGGCGCTCAGCTCGACCTGGTTGAAGTCCAGGTCGTCGATGAACTCATCCACCCGGCGGCCGAGGTCTTCGGCCGTCTCGGCCTGGAACTCGTAGGTCGCGCGGGTCATGCCGGCCGGCAGCGCCATCTTCGGGGGCCGCTGGGGCGCCACCGGCGAGGCGAGCCGAGGCTCCTCGACGCAGTCACGGTCGGTGCAGTTGTCGTTGTCGCAGTAGCTCATGCCTGCCTCATATCTAAGCTGGACATTCAGGCCACGCGAACGCCGGCGTGCGAGCAATGCTCGCCCAGCTTGTTGAGCGTGAACTGGCCGGCCACGACGTCGTAGGCCTTGGTGATGCCCTCGACGCGGACGGTGTCGATGCCGGGCTCATAGCTCTCGACGGCGACGATCTTGTCCGGCCGGACGGCGACGATCCCGCCGTCGGCCAGGGTCAGGCTGATGAAGGTGTTCATTCCATTCCCTCCAGACTCTTCACGGCTTCGATGTCCCGAAGCTTGGCCATAACTTCCTGCTGGGTCTCCTTGACCCGGTAGAAGCCGCCGGTGGCCACGAAGACCCGGGTGATCCCGGACTCAGGCTCGACGGCGAGGGCTTCCACCGCCTCGGACTTGATGAAGCCCGAGTTGCCGTTGGTGTCGGTGACCTCGATGAAGGCGATCACAGTCCCCTCCAGTTCACCGGCTCACCGGGGTCGATCCACCGGACCCAGGCGTTCACCCGGGCCAGCAGCTCGGCCTTGGGGCCGCGCAGGAAGGCCTTGGCGTCCCAGCCCGGATCTCCCTCCTGCTTGGCCAGCTCCTTGAGGCGCTTGTCCTTGCGCTGGTTCAGTTCCTTCTGGTTGAGCATCACTTCTCCTGTTCGCGCCAGATGGCGCCGACGCCGTAGTCGTCGAAATAGATCTCCACGCGGCCGAGCCGCGGGTTGTGCCCGTCCTGCCGGGCCCGGTCAACCGCCATGCGGCCGGCCCACTTCATGCCGTTGTTCAGGTCCTTGGTCTGCACGTATGCGTCGTGCCTTGCGGTCACTCATCGCCCCTGTAGTCGCTGATGTGGAGGACTCTTCCCCCGGTGATGCGAGCGTTGTAGTAGATGGTGTGGAACAGGCCCGCGCAACCGAACTCAATTGCCCGGGACGTAAGGTAGGCGTTGCGGAACCGCATCCCCTCCAGGGGGAGCAGATCCTCCACCGTCCGGGCTCGCCCGTAGGGGAACCAGTCATGCGCCTCCAGATCCGCCTGATCGGCGGCCAGCAGCAGGTCCCAGTCCGGCTTGCTCATTCGGCCGCCGGCACGAACCAGACGGTGGCCTTCGCGTCATCCTTGGAGTACCGCGCGCAGAGCGTGCCGGTCTCCGGGTTGATGCCGGCCAGCTCCAGGTCTCCAATCAGGAGCCGGATCGCGTACTGGAGGCAGGTCAGGTAGTCGTAGCCGAACACTTCCCGCTTGTTGTAGGTGGGTTCACTCATCGTCAATCTCCTCGTCGATAGGGCCGAACTCGCCGCGCATGAGCGGCAGCGCGTCCTTCGGGCCCAGGGGTACCGCATCGGCGGCCGTGGCCACCGGGAGCACCTTGATCGGGTACTTGTCGTCATCCCATGCGTTCTGTCCGCGGGAGACGTAGAACGACGGCTCCACGATCTCCACGACCTTGCAGACGCGGCCCTTCTTGATCGAGCCGATGTCCACCAGGAGGCGGACGGTGTCTCCGACCTGCACTTTCGCCATCGCTTCCTCGCGCCGCATGGCGCGCACTTCCTTGATCACGTACTCGGTCTTGCCGAACTGGGCCAGCAGGTCGATACCGTTGTCGATGAACTGCTGCATCACGGCGTTGGCGCGCTTGCGGCCCCAGACCATGGTGTTGATCCCCGTGGGGATCCCACAGACCTGCAGCTCGACCACGTACCGTCCCGGCGTCCGGGTGTCGTAGAGGACTGCCTGGAACTGGATCATGATCCCGTCGTCACTCATTGCTTGCCTTCTTATCCACTCCGAGGTACTCCCTCAGGCCGGCCGTGCCGACCTCACAAAACAGGCTGTTCACGTCGTGGCCCTCGGGCATGAGGACCACTTCCGGGCCGGGGACCTGCCTGGCCACCTTGGCGGCAAACTTGCCCCCGGCTCCGGTGTCGTCGTTGTCCGCGCAGATGATCACGCGGTCGTAGCCCTCAAAGAGGGGCTGGTAGTAGTCCTTCCAGGCGCTCGCGCCCGGGATGCCGACGGCGGGGATCCCGCACTGTGCGACGGTCATGCAGTCGATCTCGCCCTCGGTGATCACGATGACGTGCTCGCCGGCGAACAGGGCCTGGACGTTGAAGATGGTCAGGTCCGTCCCCTCGGGCTGCCAGTACTTGGGGCCGGTGTCCTTGTTCGGCGGCCGGCGGAACCTCAGTGCCACCGGGCCGGACGGGGTCAGGTAGGGAATGGCGAGCATTCCCCTGGCCGGCTCATCCGAGGTTTCGGGGCTTACGACGGCCCCCAGAAGAAACCGTGCGACGGTTTCCCGGGTGAGCTGGCGCTCCTGAGTCACGTAGTCGAGTAGGGGGCTGCCGTCGCTGTACTCCGTCAGCTGCTCGTGATATTTCAAGACCCTCTGAGTGAGTGATTTCCTGACAGCGGGTGACAGCACTGGCAAAGTCGAGCCCCTCCTTGTATCTGACTAGGTCTATGGCGTCCCCGCTGAAGTCGCAGGAGAAGCAGTGCAGGCGGCCGGTTCCCCGGTTGATGGTGGCCGACGGGGTGTTGTCGTCGTGGTCCCCGGTGGGGCACGAGATCTTCACGAAGCCGTCCCGGTGCGGGACGGTCTTGTCGAGGTAGAACTCGACGACCGCGGCGATGTCGAACTTCCTACTCGGGCTCGAAGTCCCCGAGGTTCCCGTCATTGAGCTGCTCCATCATCTGGAAGTACATGGTGCTGAGTTCCTCGACCAGCTCGCTCGGCTGGTAGCCGACGGCCTGCTGGAGGTGCTCCTCGGCGAGGTTGAGCATCGCCACGAGCTGTTCCATCTCGCCCAGGCTCAGGGTCAGCTGGACCTTCAGTTCGGAGAGATCAGCCATCGTGGCGCCTCGACCCCGCGTAGAGGGCGTAGGACCGCTCCATGGCGACGTCCACCCGGCGCTCGTAGTAGGCCGGGAT
>Ga0247821_10001743_pt1 | contig 12154 bp, 10 predicted proteins | sample 13C_Glycerol_Day_FD_192481 | JGI IMG/M metagenome (GOLD analysis project Ga0247821, IMG submission 192481) | Soil microbial communities from agricultural site in Penn Yan, New York, United States - 13C_Glycerol_Day14 | ecosystem: Environmental > Terrestrial > Soil > Agricultural land | place... | reverse complement strand
GATTGACACGCCCCAGTGCCCGGTGACCATCGACCTCAGGTACTCGCCGTACTGCAAGATGATGTTCTTGTCCGGGTCGAAACCGAACTCGGCCAGGACCGTCCGCAACTGCTCGGGCGTCACCACCGCGCCGCCCTTGCTCAGCCGTTGCCGCAGTGCTTCCTCGGGGCTGCCCGGCATCATCCGCGGGATGAAGAAGTTCAGCGTCATCGCCGCCCACAGCGTGAGCACGAAGAACCCGAGGCGTCGTATCAGGTATCGCACTCCCACCAGCTCCTCGTACTCACGCTTGTCAGATCCTCACTACTTCTGGGCGGACTTCGAGTACAGGTTGGTCAGCACCTGGCCGACGTCGGGGATGTTGTACGGCGCGGGCTGCGCGTACGGGTCGTCCTGGGTCGGCCAGCCGTCCAGGTCCTTGGTGTTGTACTGGTACCAGTCGACCGACTCGGTCGTCGGGATGAGCGGCACGTCCTTGATCATGTACGACGAGATCTGCTTGATCAGCTTGACCTGCGTGTCCGGGTCCGCGGCGGCGTACTGGTCGAACAGCTTGTCCACCTCAGGGTTCAGGTAGCGCGAGTAGTTGCTGTTCGCCTGCTTGCCGATCGGCGCCGAGTTCTTCGAGTACAGCAGCTGCCGCAGCTCGTAGTACGGCGTGGGCCCGCCGGACTGGCTGTAGTAGGCCAGGTCGAAGTCGCCGGTGAAGAGCTTCTGGTTGAACGACTGCTGCTGCAGATCCTGGATGGTCAGCTCGATACCCACCTTGGCCAACTGCTGCTTCACCACGGCCAGCGACGCGTCCCAGTCGGTGTAGCCGGTGATCGTGATGATGTTGAGCTTGAGCGGGTTCGACTCCGAGTACCCGGCGCTCTGTAAGAGCTGCTTGGCCTTGTCCGGGTTCGGCTTGTCGTAGCCCGCCGCGGTCAGCGCGTCCTTGTCGAAGTACTTGTCGAACGTCGGCGTCACGACCCCGGTCTGGTTCGCGGCCGGCTGGTACCCGCTCTCACCGATCTTCGAGATCTGTTCGCGGTCGAGCGCGTACGCGATCGCCTGCCGGACCGCGAGTTTGCTGGTCACCGGCCGGGACGGGTCGAGGTTCGGGACGATCGCGACGTTCGCGGTCGGCGGGAACCAGTAGTTGTTCTCCGGCGACTTCGCCTTGTAGAAGTTGTCGATGTTCGGGATGTACTGGCCGCCCCATTGCGCCTTGCCGCTGGCGAGGTCGAGGTTGGCCGGGTTGTTGTCCAGATACGCCGGGTACTGGACCTTCTCGACGTACGGCTTGCCGGGCTGCCAGTAGTTGCCGTTCGCGACGTACGAGATGTTGTTGCTGGTGCAGGACTCGATCGTGAACGGCCCGGTGCCGATCGGCTTGGTGTTCGTCCAGGTGGCCGGCTTGGACGCGGCCTCGCCGGTCGACCAGATGTGCTTGGGCACGATGCCGACCTGGTTGGCGAAGTTGAAGAAGTACGGCTCGGCCGCGGCCTTGAACTTCAGCGTGACCTTGTTGCCCGCGGCCGTGACACTGGTCAGGCCGGCGCCGGTCCACAGCGAGTACAGGTCGAGGGCCGGCTGCTCCTTCATCCGGTTGAAGGTGTAGACGACGTCGTCGGCGCTGAACGGCTGGCCGTCGCTCCACTTCACGCCGTCGCGGATCGTGAAGTCGATCGAGTCCTTCTTCGGCGACCAGGTGAACGCGGTGGCCAGCATCGGCGTGGTGGCGCCGGCCTTCAGCACGTTGACGAACGTCAGCGGCTCGTACACGAACCCGAGCGCCTGCTGGTTGACCGCCGGGTTGAACGGGTTGAACTGGCACGGCCAGGTCTGCCCGCCGACGTTCGCGATCGTGACGGTGCCGCCCTTCTTGTGCTCGCCGGTGGACCCGCCGCCGCTGCTGCTCGACGACGACGGGTTGGACGACGCCGCGTTCCCGATCGGCTTGTCGCCGCCGCCGCATCCGGCGGTCAGTGCGCCGACCGCCACGGCGGCGACGGCGATGCGTGTGATGCCCCTCATCGTCTTCTGCCTTTCGCTACTGGAATCCTGCTCATGCGAATGCTTCCGCGCCGAGGACGGCGCCTGCTGCCTCGACGCCCAGGGCGAGCGCCCCGATCAGCGGCGCCTCCGTCGGGAACCGTGCCACCGAGAGCTCCGGCGGAAACGGGACGGCCGCGTCGAGGGCGCGACGCAGGCCGGGTTCGAGCTGGTCCCAGGACCGGACCAGCCCGCCGCCGACGACGATCCGGGACGGGTCGACCGCGATGGCCAGGTTGGCCAGATGCAGGGCCAGCTCCCGGACGAGCTCGTCGGTGAGGACGGCGGCCGCCGGCTGGCTGCGCGCCATCGTGAAGACGTCGGCGGCCGTGACCGGTCGCCCGAGCCGGGCGCTGCCGGTGGTCTCGAGCGCCTGGCCGCTGACGACGTGTTCCAGGATCGTGCGCCCGTCGCCGCCGGCGTACACGTCCGCGGCGGAGCGCAGGTTGTAGCCGATCTCGCCGGACGCGCCGTGCGCGCCGGTGATCACGGTGCCGCCGGCAACGATCGCGACCGCCAGACCGGTGCCGAGATTGACGTACAGCGCGGGATCGCAACCCGCCAGCGCGCCCCACCGCAGCTCGGCCTCCGCGGCTGCCTTCACATCGGTGGCCAGCCGGACCGGTACGCCGGGGAACGCGTCCCGCACCAGCCGCCCGAAGGGCAGCTCGCCCCAGCCCGGGAACGTAGGAGCCAGCTCGACGCGGTCGTCGTACGGGATGCCCAGCGTGGCGGCGCCGACCCCGGCCAGCTGCTGGCCGGGGGTGAGCAGCTCGTGCGCCGCGGCGAGGCTCCGGGTGAGCGCCTCGGCGGCGTCACCGGATCCGTCCCGGCTGTCGATGACCGTCCCGCTCAGCCGGCGGCCGGTGAGGTCGCCGACGGCGAGTGCGATCTTCGTCCCGCCGAAGTCCAGCCCGAGGACGACCGGTGTCGAAACCACAGGGTGGCACCTCCTCGCGCCGACCAATAGAATCGATAGGAAACTAACTTAACAACCAGCGGACCACAAGCCTTAACTCCGACTTGGTGGCCGAGTTGTTAGCGAGCGAGGGGGGTCGACGTGACAGTTGTCGCCGGCGGGGCGCGACCACAGCTGATTCGCGAGATCAACGAGCAGGTGCTGCTCGACCACATCAGGCGGTCCGGCCCGATCTCGCGCACCGAGCTCGCCGGGCTCACCGGTCTCTCGAAACCGACGGTGTCCGCCGCGCTGGGTTCGCTGGAACGGACCGGTCTCGTGCATGTCACCGGCCAGCGCACCGGCGTGCCCGGGCCGGCCGCCAGTCTGTACGAGGTGCGGCCCGAGGCCGGGTTCGTGCTCGGACTCGATGTCGGGCGCGAGTACCTGCGCGGCGGTATCGCGGATCTCGCCGGCACCGTGCGCAGCAGGCTGAGCGTGCGGACCAAGGCCGGCGACGCGATGGCGCGCATCCAGGAGCTCGTCGATCTGACCGCGAAGCTGGCGGTCGAGGCGGGGATCGAGGTCGAGCAACTCACCCAGACCGTGCTCGGCAGTCCCGGTGTCTACGACCCCCGACTCGACGCGCTGACCCTGACAGGCAGGCTGTCCGGCTGGGACTCGCCGGCGGCGCTGGCCGCGTTGCGCGAACGCTTCGGGCCGTCGCTGATGATCGAGAACGACGTCGACGCGGCCGCGATCGCCGAACGGGTGCACGGCCACGGCAGGGACGTCGAGAGCTTCGCGTTCGTGAGCGTCGGCACCGGTATCGGCATGGGCCTGGTGCTCGACGGCAAGCTCCGGCACGGGTCGCACGGAGTGGCAGGGGAGATCGGGTATCTGCCGTTCACCGAAGGGAGCGGCAGCGACCCGCGCGACGCGCGCAAGCGGGGCGGGTTCGACGCGTCCGCGTCGGCGGCAGCCGTCGTCCGCGCGGCGCGCCGGGCCGGTGTCCGCGGCGCCACGACGGCGGAGAAGGTGTTCGCGGCCGCCGCGCGGGGCGACGTACTCGCTGCCGCGGTCGTCGCGGAGGAGGCCTTGCTGGTCGCGAAGGCGGTCTGCACGGTGATCACCGTCGTCGATCCGGACCTGGTCGTGCTCGGCGGCGGTATCGGGCAGGCGCCTGGTTTCCTCGAGGCTGTCACCAAGCAGTTGCGCCAGCTCGCGCCGGTGATGCCCGAGGTGAAGGCGAGCGTGCTCGGCACCGAGACCGTGGTGGCCGGCTGTCTCGCGGCCGGCGTCGACCGGGCGTGGCAGACGCTGGTCGGAAACTCGGCCGCATAACCGGACGCAGACCGTCCGGAACCGCGGCTAGGGTGCGAGCCATGGCTATCGCAATGTATCCAGCGTTCGTCCTGGATTGTCCTGACCCGGCGCGGCTCGCGCAGTTCTACGGCGAACTGCTCGGCTGGAAGGTCGAGTCCCGCGAGGGCTGGGCGGAGATCCGCCCGGAGGACGGCAGCAACTGCATCTCCTTCCAGCAGGTGGCGGACTTCAAACCGCCGACCTGGCCGACGCAGGACGTCCCGCAGCAGCTGCACCTCGACGTCATGGTCCGCGACCTCGACGAGGCCGAACCGGAAGTCCTCGCAATCGGCGCCACCAAGCCCGACCACCAGCCCGGCACGTCGTTCCGCGTCTTCCTGGACCCGGCCGGTCATCCGTTCTGCCTCTGTATAGATTGAGAGGGTGACGAGCTGGCGGGAGGAACGACGGCAGGCGGCCGCCGAGCACGGCGCCGCGCTGGAACGCAAGCGGGCCACCGAGGCCGCGCAGGCGCGCGAGCTGCTGGCCGGCTTCGTCGCGACGATGAACGAGCGCGGCGTGCCGCCCGAACCGCTGCGGGCCCAGGTCGTCGGGTCGAACGCCAGCTACCGCACGGATCTGACCGGGTGGTACCTGCGCCGCAACCGCTCGCTCGCCGTGGACGTCGACGGCAACTTCTACATCCTCGGCGTACCCGCCAGCCTGAAGGCCCGCGTCGCCGGGGTGCGGGTCCGGCCGTCCGACCCGCCGCTCGTCGTCGGTCAGGGCGCCCGCGACGGCGAGTCGATGCCGCTCGCCGAGCTGCTACGCCTCCGGCTCGAGTCCTAGCACGCTCGCGATCAACGCGGTGCCGGGCGCCGTCCGGCCGCCGGGTCCTGGCGACGGCTCGACGTCGCCCATGTCCAGCGCCTCGCCGCACTCCGAGCAGCAGACCGTCGGGGTCGTCAGCTTGCCGCAGGTCGAGTGCGTGAACCGGATCGGCTGACCCGCCGGGGGAGTCGCCCAGCGGTCGCCCCAGGCGGTGAGGGCCATCAGGATCGGCACGAGCTCCCGGCCCGCCTCGGTCAGCTCGTAGCTGTAGCGCACCGGGTTCTGCTGGTACGGCGTACGTCGGACCAGGCCGCCGTCGACGAGTGTGGCGAGGCGGTCGGTGAGCAGGTTGCGGGAGATGCCGAGGTCGGCGACGAACTGGTCGAAGCGGTTCAGGCCGAGGTACAGATCGCGCAGGACGAGCGGCGTCCACCAGTCGCCGATCAGCTCCAGGGACTGGGCGAGCGAGCAGTGCATCGAGGCGAAGCTGGTGTTCCGCATGCCCCGAGTGTAGTCAGTTGCGTTATTGAACTCACTAGCCCTACGGTGGGTGCATGGGGATCTACCACCGGATAGTGGCGCGACAGGTGCGGCACGCGTTCGCACAGATCAGCGAGGGCAACTGGGAGGCGATGGTGGCCGGGATGGCGCCGTCGTTCACGTACCGGTTCTACGGAGACCATGCGCTCGGCGGCGAGCGGCGGACCCACGAGGCGCTGCGACGCTGGTGGGAGCGGTGCTTCCGGCTGCTGCCGGGGACGCAGTTCGACGTACAGGACGTGATCGTCAGCGGGTGGCCGTGGAACACGCAGGTCGCGACCGCGGTCACCGTCCACGTCAACGTCGTGGACGGGTCGACGTACGAGAACGTCGTGCACCAGTTCCTGCGGATCAGGTGGGGAAAGATCACCGAGGTCCGCACCCTCGAGGACACGGCCGTCCTGCAACGCACCCTCGACCGCCTCGCCGCCGCCGGCTACCCCGAGGCCCACGCGGAGCCGATCGTCGGCTGACGAGATCTTCCGCCGCCGGGCCGGGGCATCTACCTTGTGGGGGCATTTCCCTGCGAACGATCCGGAGCGAGCCATGCGGTCGAAGACCTGGAGAACATCCGTAGCCCTGACGTCTGCCGCCGTGCTGACCCTGGCGGCGCTGGCGGCCCCCGCCGCGGACGCGAAACCGCCGACGGGCGCCACGACGGCCAAGGCGCTCGTCTTCATCCCGAACCCGGTGCAGTCGAGCGGCGACGAGTCGCTCACCGACCAGAAGGACTCGGCGACGGCCGTGCCGCGGGGCGCCTACTACGAGGTGACGCTGACCGACCTGGACGGCTCGGGGTACCTGAGCGGCGCCTGGGCGAACGTGCGCAGTACGACCGGCACCCCGGCGTACACCACGAACGGCACCTACTTCTACGACCGGCACGACGACCAGTTCGAGCAGGTGATGTCGTACTTCTGGGGGACCGAGGCGCAGAAGTACCTGCAGTCGCTCGGCTTCGGCAGCACCCTGCCCGCGGTGAACGCGGAGAGCCAGGACTACAAGGTCGACCAGTACGGCGTTGACAACTCGTTCTCGTGGGACAAGCACGACACCATCACGCTCGGCAAGGGCGGCGTGGACGACGCCGAGGACGGTGAGGTGATCGTGCACGAGACCGGTCACGCCGTGCACGATGCGCAGGTGCCGGGCTTCGGCACGTCGCTCGAGGCCGGGTCGATCGGCGAGGCGTTCGGCGATTACTTCGCGGTCAGCGTCGGCTACTGGGTCGCGAAGAAGTACGGCGTACCGATCCAGGCGGATCTGGCGTGCGTGATGGACTGGGACTCCACGTCCTACACGTCGACCGTCCCGCACTGCCTGCGCCGTCTCGATGCCGGCAAGCACTACCCGGAGAACGTCGTCGGCGAGGTGCACGCGGACGGCGAGATCTGGTCGCAGGCGCTCTACGACATCCGTCTGGCACTGGGGCCGACGGTGGCGGACCGGATCATCATCGACGCGCAGTTCGACTTCGACCCGGACACGAGTTTCGCCGCCGCTGCCGCGAAGACGGTCGCGACCGCGCGGTCGCTGTACGGTCCGAGCCAGGCTTCCGCCGTACAGAAGGCCTTCGCGGCTCGCGGCATCCTCTGACGTTTTCCGGGCCCGGCCGGAAACTCGGATGCGTTTTGTCGGTGCGGCCGGTTACGGTCGGTCAAGTGCTGACGTTGCTGCGGTACGGGATTCGTGTTGCGCCTGGAAGCACCCTTCTGACGATGGGTCTGGCCGTTCTCGGCTCGTTGCTGGGGATGGCGGTCACGCTGCTGACCGGCCAGGTCGTGGGGGCGGTGCCGGGTGTCGTCGAGGGACGCCCCGGCGCGATGCCGCTCGGCGAGTTCAGCTTGCTGCTCGGCGCCCTGCTGGCGGTCTTCGTCATCGACAGCCTGTTGCCGGCGCTCCAGCACGTCGCCTCGTTGACGATGGACGCCGGCCTGGTCCGCGCGATCGGCAACCGGATCACCGAGCCGCTGCTCCGGCCGCGCCGGATCGCGCACCTCGAGGACGCCGAGGTGCTGGACGTGCAGGAGCGGGCGAAGGGCAAGGGCGGGTTCCATCTCGCCCAGGGCATGAGCCAGCTGCCATGGCTGCTGGCCAGCCGGGTCACGCTGATCGGGTCCGCGGTCATCGTCGGGGCAATGTTCCGGTGGTGGGTGGCCGCGATGCTGGTCGCGGTCACCCTGCTCCTGGAGTGGTACGGCGGTCGCCTGGTCGAGCGTGAGATCGACGTCTGGTGGGGCAACACCGAGGAACAGCGCCGGGCGCAGTACCTGTTCAACCTCGGCATGCGCGACGCCCCGAAGGAGCTGCGGGTCTTCGGCCTGCACCGCTGGCTCGTCGAGCGCTATGTGCGCGACTGGACCGCGGGCTACCGCCCGGTGTGGGCCCGTCGTCGCCAGAACGCGAAGTGGTCGATGCTGATCGGCGGCGTGCACCTGCTGGCGAACGGCGTCGCGATCCTCGCGGTCGGCCGCGCCGCCATGAACGGTTCGCTGCCGCTCACCCAGGTCGCGACGACGTTGCCCGCGATCCTCGTCATCGGGCAGGCGAACAACGGGTTCGGTGTGGTGCAGGTCCGCCGCGGACTGTCGGCGTACCGGGCGATGCGCGACCTGCCGGACACGATCGCCGAGCGGCACCCGGAGCCGGCCGTCACGACGAAGCACCGGATCGAGACGATGCCGGCGCGCGAGATCCGCTTCGAGAAGGTCAGCTTCCGCTATCCGGGCTCGGAGACCGACGTGCTGCGCGAGCTCGACCTGACGATCCGCGCGCACGAGGCGCTCGCGCTGGTCGGCGTCAACGGGGCCGGCAAGTCCACGCTGGTCAAACTCCTCGGCGGTGCGTACCAGCCGACGAGCGGCCGAATCCTGGTCGACGGCGTCGATCTCGCCGATCTCGACCTCGCGGCGTGGCAGCGGCGGGTGGCCGCGATCGTGCAGGACTTCCTGCGGTTCCCGCTGCCGGTGACCGACAACGTGGTGTTCGGCGCGGTGGAGCGCGCGGGCGACGAGCTGACGCTGGTCAGGGTCGCCCGCGAGTCCGGTATCGACGAGGTCGTCCGCGGTCTGCCGAAGGGCTGGGACACCGTGCTGGACAAGACGTTCGACGGCGGCGTCGACCTGTCCGGCGGCGAGTGGCAGCGGGTCGCGCTGGCCCGGGCGCTGTTCGCGGTGCACGCGGGCGCGGGCGTGCTGGTGCTGGACGAGCCGGCGGCGGCGCTCGACGTCCGGGCCGAGGCGGAGCTGGTCGAGCGGTACCTCGAGCTCACCTCGGGGGTGGCGTCGCTGATCATCTCGCACCGGTTCTCGGTGGTGCGCAACGCCGACCGGATCTGCGTGCTGTCCGACGGGCGGATCGTCGAGGACGGGACGCATGAGGAGTTGCTCGACCGCGACGGTGAGTACGCCGGGATGTTCCGGCTGCAGGCGGAGCGCTACGTGACCGGACCGGAGGCGATCGATGTCTGAGCGGGGACGCACGGCACGGATCCTGTGGCTGTGGCTGAGCACGTCGTTCCGGGCGGCGCCGGCGCTGATGGCGATCTCGACCGTCCTGGTGGCGGCGCGCGCGATCACCGCACCGGCCCAGACGTACGGCGTGAGCCGGCTCGTCGACGGGATCGCGTCGGACCAGTCGAGCACGATCGCGCTCGGCGTCGGCATCATCATCGGCGGTCTCGCGGTGTCGTTCCTGGCGGACGGACTCGGCTGGCCGCTGCAGGACACCGCGCAGGAGCGGATGGCCGGTCGCGTGCACGCCGACCTGCTGGACGTGACCGCGGGCATCCCGGGCCTGTCGCATCACGAGCGGCCGGACGTCGCCGACCGCCTCGAGCTGGTGCGGGAGCGGGCGTGGCGGATGGGCGTCGGCGCCGAGGTGCTGCTCTGGGCGTTCGCCACCGTCACGAACACCGCGACCGTGCTCACGCTGCTTGGGTCGGTGCATCCGCTGTTGCTCGTGCTCCCGTTGCTGGGCGGCGCGCGGATCTGGTCGGCATACCTGAGCAGCACGCGGCAGCAGAAGGCGTGGGAGGATTCGCTGCCGCAGGAGCGCCTGGTGGACAAGCTGATCGAGGTCGCGAAGGATCCGCGGACCGCGCTGGAGCTGCGGGTGTTCGGCCTCGGGAAGGTGCTGCTGGACAGGATCTTCGCGTTGCAGACCGAGCGTTTCGAGCGCCGCGTAGCGGCCGCCCGGTGGGGCGGGAAGGTCGACGGCTCGGTGCGGTTGGTGTTCGGGCTCGCGTACGCAGCGGCGATCGTCTGGGTGGTCGTCCGCGCGCGGAACGGGCAGTCCGACGCGGGTGACGTCACCCTTGTGCTGCTGCTCGCGCCGCAGGTCGACCAGATGACCGGCGGTATCGCGCAGAACGTGTACTGGGTCGGCGAGGTCGTGCGGAGCTTCAGCCGCTACGACTGGCTGCGTGAGTACGCGAAGCAGAACTCGTGGCACTCGAGCACGACGCCCGCGCCCGAGCGGCTGACCGGCGGGATCGAGTTGCGGGACGTCGGATTCTCCTATCCCGGTTCGGAATCCGCCGTGCTGAGCGGGATCAACCTGAGCGTGCCGGCCGGGTCGGCGGTCGCGCTGGTGGGGGAGAACGGCGCCGGCAAGACGACACTGGTCAAGCTGCTCGCCCGGATGTACGACCCGACGACCGGGCAGATCCTGGTCGACGGCGCGGACCTCGCGACGATCCAGCCGGACGCGTGGCGGTCGCAGCTGTCGGCCGGGTTCCAGGACTTCGTGAAGTTCGAGCTCACCGCGCGCGAGGTCGTCGGCATCGGCGACGTCCAGCGGGCCGGCGACGACGACGCCGTACGGGCCGCCGTGCTCCGCGGCGACGCGGCGTCTGTGGTCGCCGGGCTGCCGCGCGGGCTGGATTCCCAGCTGGGCAAGAAGTTCACCGACGGCGTCGAACTCTCCGGCGGGCAGTGGCAGCGGCTGGCGCTGGCGCGGGCGTTCATGCGCGAACGCCCGCTGCTGCTCCTGCTGGACGAGCCCACCGCGGCCCTCGACCCTGAAGCCGAGCACCGCCTCTACGAGCAGTACGCCGCAGCCGCCAAGATAGCCGCCGCCGAAACCGGCGGAATCACCGTCCTCGTCTCCCACCGCTTCTCCACCGTCCGCATGGCCGACCTGATCGTTGTCATGCACAACGGCCGCATCGAAGAGTTCGGCACCCACGAGGACCTCCTGGCCGCCAACGCCCGCTACGCCGAACTCTTCGAACTCCAGGCCCGCGCCTACCGCTGACGCTCCAGCACTAGGAAGTTGGCTGGCGGTCTGGTGACTCATCGACAGGCACCAAAGCAAGGGCGACAGAGCGGATGTTGGGTGCCTGCCTGAGGTCGGCAGGCTGCTGCAGTCGGCGGTTCTCCAGAACTACGGAAGGAGGCCGGCAGCCTTCGAGGAACCATCTGGTTCGGGCCTGCCCTGCCGGACCAGCACAACCCGCTGACGCTCGCCGACTCAGATGTCGGCATGCTGCACCACCCGGAGGTGCGAGGGCGACGACCCATCTGCTTTCTGCGTACGGGCCGCCCACACCGCAGCTGATCAGCCGGTGCGTCAGGCACCCGGTTCGAGGTGTGAATCACTCACCTGACTGGGTTCGGAACATGCGGGAGCGTGAGCTCGCCTTGAAGCACCTGCCTCGTGCTCGCCCTCACAAAGCGTGAGCCGACACGACCCCTGACACCTCGGCTATCGGCACTCATCCCACCGCGGGCTGCAGGCGAGCTGGCCGTGAGCCAACCACGCACCTGAAGAAGCATGCCAGGAGCATTAACTCGGCTTGAAGCACCGTTTGGTGCTCGCTGTCGTGAAATGTGGGCCGACGCGACTTCTGACGCGTCGGCTCTTTGGGTACCAAATCCCACCGCGGTCTGCCGGCTCAACCGGTCAGGCGCGGTCTGACCGGTGCCTGCTATCTGCAGACCAGCACCTCGGTCGTCTGGGTCGACGCAGTCTCGATTCCTGTTGTACTGGATCGCGCGAAGATCGCCGAGTTGATCGTCCGGATGCCTTCATATCCTGGCATGCCAGCCGAAACCGCGCGTCCACCGCCGTTTGGACCGCCTCCGGGTGCCACCTCCATTGAGGCGGCTCCAGACCGGGTGACCCTGAGGGATGTCGTCAGCTGCCGAATCATCCTGCCACTCAAACCTGCGGGCCGGTGGCCAGCGGCGAGCGGCTTGGACTAGGCGCAGGCGTGGAGCTGTGCCGATGGTGTGGACCGTGCAGCGTACGGAGCAGGTGCTGGTGCCCACGGAGGATGACGCCCGGCTCCCAGGGCGCGGGGGTGTTTGCTGGTGTGGGCCCCCGAACAGCCCACAAAATAAGGGGATTCCGGCTCGGAAACTGTCGGTGGCACCGTCTAGAGTCGGTGGCATGGAACTCCTGGGCGAACGGCCGGCGTGGTCGATGAGTGGCAGCGAACTGCTGTCCACCCTCGACACGCTCGAAGCCGAGCTCGCCCGCCTGGAGTCCTACCGGCTGAGCGTCGTCGCCGCGATCGAGTCCACCGGGTACGCGCAGGAG
>Ga0247821_10001739_pt1 | contig 12164 bp, 8 predicted proteins | sample 13C_Glycerol_Day_FD_192481 | JGI IMG/M metagenome (GOLD analysis project Ga0247821, IMG submission 192481) | Soil microbial communities from agricultural site in Penn Yan, New York, United States - 13C_Glycerol_Day14 | ecosystem: Environmental > Terrestrial > Soil > Agricultural land | place... | reverse complement strand
CTGCCCGGCGGGCTGGCGTGGAGGCGGAAGGGCCCCGCGTCCGACGGCGTGAGGTCACTGCGTCTCCGGGCACGGGCACCGGTGCGGCGGTCACGTTCGGTCCTGCCTTTCCGTCGTGTGCTCTCCGGCCGACGGTACAGCACTTCTCATCGGCACTTGCCAAGTGTAACCAACGTGGTTACAGTAGGCCAATACTAACCACTCTGGTTACTTTTGATCGGTCCGGCAGGGATGCCGGGACCCGCCGATCGTCCGCCGAGCAGCGGACGCCGCCCACACACGATGAAGGAGGTCATGGTGACGCAGATGGCGATCACTCCATTCGACCTCACGATCGACAGTGGCGGCGACCAGTTCATCGTGACCGGCGGCACCCCGCGGCTGTCGTGGAAGCTCCCGTCGGACACGCCGGCTGAGTCCCTCTACGAGATCGAGGCCCTCATCGACGGTACGTCCCTGGTCCCCGCCACGCACCTTTCGACCAGTCACCGATTCGTGACATGGCCGTGGGGGGAGCTGCGCAGCGGGCAGCGGATCACGTGGCGGGTTCGGACGGTCGCATCCGCCGAGACCGCTGACTGGTCCGATTGGGCGGCGTTCGAGGTGGGTCTGCGCAGCGAGGACTGGACCGCATCCTGGATCTCACCCGTCGAGTCGGGCGATGGGGGGTACGGAGAGCGGCCCGCGCACGTGCTCGCAGCCGAATTCGAGCTGCCCGAAGGGGTTCGATCGGCGCGGCTGTATGCCACTGCGCTCGGTGTCTACACGGCAACGGTGAACGGCAGGCGTGTGGGCGCGGCGGAACTGTCGCCAGGGTCGACTTCCTACGACCGCACGCTCTACGCGCAGGCGTCAGATGTCGGCGAATCGCTTCGCGTCGGCCCGAACCGGCTCGAGATCGAACTGTCCGACGGCTGGTATCGAGGTCAGGTCGGTGCGTTCCGGATGCCCGCGGGCTGGGGAACGATGCTCGGCGCTCGTGCGGAGCTCCACATCGAGCACACCGATGGAACGCGCCGGGTCATCCGGAGCGACGACACCTGGACGAGCAGACGATCGACGGTCGTCCGTGCCGATCTGATGGAAGGGCAGACCGTCGACTACACCCTCGGAGCGGGCGACCCCGAACCTGTGCTCGTCCGCGCGGTCGAGGCTCCCGACATCGAGTGGTCTCCGGCGCCGCCCGTGCGGGTTGTCGCGACTCGGATGCCGCGCTCGATTCGCGAGATCGAGGACGGCGTGTGGGTTGTGGACTTCGGGCAGAACGCGTCCGGCTGGATACGCCTGACGGACCTCGGCCGCGAAGGGACGATCACCGCGATCGACTACGGCGAGTACGTCGGCCCCGACGGAGACCTGATGACATCCCATCTCGACGCTGAGAGAACCGGGCAACCGCCGGTGAGGTTCCGGCAGCACGATGAGGTCACCGCCGGACCGGGCGGCGACGTCTTCGAGCCGCGCCACACCGTCCACGGATTCCAGTACGCGCGGATCACACGCCGAACCGCCCCGCTCGATCCCGCCAGCGTCATGATGCAGCTCGTGCACACCGATCTGCGTCGCACGGGAACCTTCACGTGCAGCAACGACGATCTCAACCGGCTGCACACGATCGCCGATTGGAGCTTCCGCGGCAACGCCGTGGACGTGCCCACCGATTGTCCGACCAGGGAGCGGCTGGCGTGGACCGGCGATTACCAGGTCTTCGCCCCGACCGCGACCCGGCTCTACGACGTGCTCGGCTTCAGCCGGAAATGGCTGCAGTCGGTGCGCGATGACCAGCTGGCCGACGGTCGCATCGCGAACTTCTCCCCGGACGGGCGCCGCATCAAGCACCACCTCGACGACCAGTTCGCGATGATGACGGGCTCGGCCGGCTGGGGCGACGCGATCGTGGCCGTGCCGTGGGAGCTCTACGAGTCCTACGGTGACGCGCAGGTCCTCGCCGAGAACTGGGACGCGATGGTCCGCTGGGTCGAATGGGCACTGGAGAAGGCCCGCACCGAGCGCCATCACGCCCGGATGCAGCAGACACCACAACCGGAGTCCTTCGAGGAATACCTGTGGGATGGCACCTTCCACTGGGGTGAGTGGGCCGAGCCGAGGGAGCGGTCGGCCGATGGCACGCCGATCGACCCGATCAAGCACAACCCGATGGCGTGGTTCATGGCCGACAAGGGTGAGGTCGGCACCGCGTACCTCTACCGCTCCACGGCCACCCTCGCGCGGGCGGCATCCGTTCTCGGCCGGGACGAGGACGCGGCACGGTACGCGCGTATCGCCGAGCGGGTCCGCAGCGCATGGCGTGCCGCGTACCTGACTGGCGACGGCAGCACCGTCGCGGACACGCAGGCGAGCTATGTGCGTGCCCTGTCGTTCGGCTTGGTGCCGGAGGAGATGAGGGATGCCGCTGCCGCACGCCTCGTCGACCTCATCCGCTCCGCGGACACGCATCTGCGGACCGGCTTCCTCTCGACCGCAGATCTGCTGCAGGTGCTCTCCGACACCGGCCACGCCGATGTCGCCTACGAGCTGCTCTTCCAGCGCACGGCGCCGTCGTGGCTCAACATGATCGACCGCGGAGCGACGACGATCTGGGAGGACTGGGAGGGCATCGACGAGTTCGGCGCCGCACACGAGTCGCTCAACCACTACAGCAAGGGCGCGGTGATCCGCTTCCTCCACACGCACACGCTCGGGCTGCGCCAGGCGCCGGGCTCGGTGGCCTGGGAGTCCATCGTCATCGAGCCGGTTCCCGGTCCCACGCTGACCTGGGCACGCGGTTCGCACGAGACCCCTCAGGGAACCATCCGGGTGGAGTGGCGCAGGGAGGGCAGCGACATCCACATCTCCGCCGAGCTTCCCGCAGCGACATCCGCCCGCATCGTGTTCCCGGACGGCACCGTCGCCACCGCCGGCCCCGGCAGGTTCCACGGACAGCGAAGCCTGACGCATCCATCGCCCGCTCTCACGCCGGCGAACTGACCAACGGCCGCTCGGCGGCCACCGACCATCACACACCATCGACCGAGAGGACCGAAGATGACCATGTTCCCCGAGCACTTCCTGTGGGGCGCGGCTACGGCCGGGCACCAGATCGAAGGCAACAACGTCAACAGCGACTGGTGGGCACGCGAGCAGCTGATGCCGGGCATGGAGCTGTCCGGCGACGCCTGCGACAGTTACCACCGCTACGCCGAGGACATCCAGCTGCTGGCCGACGCCGGCCTCACGGCGTACCGATTCAGCCTCGAGTGGTCGCGCATCGAGCCGATCCGCGGACGGTTCTCCCGGGCGGAGCTCGCCCACTATCGACGCGTCATCGACGCGTGCCTGGACCGTGGGATCACCCCCGTCGTCACCCTGCAGCACTTCACCACCCCCCAGTGGTTCGCCGAGGCAGGCGGATGGTCGAGCGCTGAGGCGAAGGACCTGTTCTCGCGGTACGTCGAACAGGCCTGCACCATCCTCGACGGTGTCGAGTGGGTCGCCACCATGAACGAGCCCAACATGCAGGCGGCGATCATGACGGCGATGAAGCGGATGGAGCAGGCCGGGGGACAGTGGCAGAGCCCCACCGTCGAGGCCGAATACGACAGCGACGAAGAGCGCGAGCAGGCGGCACGCAACAACTTCCTGGCCTACGCCGACCCGGCGATCAGTCGCGCGTTCGTCGAGATCCACCACGCCGCCCGCGACATCGTCCGACAGCACACCGACGCGAAGGTCGGCTGGACCATCGCAGCGGGAGCGCTCACCGCGGCGCCCGGCGGCGAGGAGAAGCTCCTCGAGATCCGCTACGGCAAGGAGGACATCTTCTGGGAGGGCAGCCGAGGCGACGACTGGGCCGGCGTCCAGGCGTACTCGAGCCAGCAGGTCGACGCGAACGGGCTCGTCCCGCACCCGCAGCTTCCCGACAACACCCTCGTCGGCACCACCTACCGGCCGGATTCGCTCGCGATGGCCGTGCGCCACGCGACGGAGATGACGCAGGGCGTGCCGATCATGATCACCGAGAACGGGATCGCCACCGCCGACGACACCCAGCGGATCCGCTACACGGAGGAAGCGCTGCACGGTCTGCTCGGAACCATCGCCGACGACATCGACGTGCGCGGCTACCTGCACTGGTCGCTGCTGGACAACTTCGAGTGGGGCCACTGGGCACCGACCTTCGGCCTGATCGCCGTCGACCACGAAACGTTCGAACGCACCCCCAAGCCCAGCCTCGGCTGGCTCGGCCAGGTCGCCCAGCACAACGCGCTCCCAGCGGCGGTGCCCGCGTGAGCTTCCCCTTCGCCGACGTCTCGGCATCACCCATCGGCGAACTGCTGTCCCTCAGAGGCCGCCGCGCACTCGTCACCGGCGGGGCCCGCGGGCTCGGAAAGGCGATCGCGCTCCGCCTCGCCGAGGCCGGCGCCGCTGTCGCGATCGCCGACATCGACGAGACACTTGCACGGAACGCGGCATCCGACATCGCGGGTCGATCCGACGCCGACGTCGTCGGCGTCCGCATGGACGTCACGGATGCCGCATCCGTCCGCTCCGCGGCTGCCACGGCCGTCGCGGAACTCGGCGGCCTCGACATCTGGATCAACAACGCGGGCGTGTTCCCGAGCATCCCGGTGCTCGAGACCCACGACGACGCGTGGGAGCGGGTGTTCGCGGTCAACACCCGCGGTGTCTTCAACGGCTCCCGCGAAGCGGCACGACAGATGGCCCCCAACGCATCCGGGGTGATCGTCAACATCGTCTCCACCGCCGGATTCGAGGGAACCGCCCCTGGGCTGTCCGCCTACGTCGGCTCGAAGCACGCGGTGCGCGGCATGACCAAGCAGATGGCCCTCGAGTTCGCGCCCCTGGGCATCCGCGTGCTGGGCGTCGCCCCCACCTTCGTGCCGACGGAAGGCAACATGGCCGCCGCGGCAGCCGCGATGGAAGCGGCAGGACTCGATCCCGCCGCAACCCCGCCCGTGATGAAGCAGAGCCTGATCGGTCGGCTCGGAACCCCCGACGACATCGCACGCGTGGTCCTGTTCTGCGCCAGCGACATGTCGATGATCATGACGGGCAGCACCGTGCTGGCCGACGCCGGACAGACCATCTGAGCCCCGAGAAGAACCCCGGAAGGACCTTCGATGCTGAAGCCCCGACACACCCCCACCCGCGAACTGGTCAACCTCGACGGCGTCTGGCGATTCGGGATCGACACCCGTCTCCCCGAACAGCCTTGGCTCGAACCCCTGGACACGCCGCTCGAAGCCGCCGTCCCCGCCAGCTACAACGACCTGTTCGCCGACCCGCACGTGCGCGATCACGTCGGCTGGGTCTACTACCAGCGCAACGTCCGCATCCCACGCGGCTGGCACGACGATCAGATCTTGCTGCGCTTCGACGCCGCGACGCACGCCGCCCGCGTCTACGTTGACGACCAGCTGGTCGGCGAACACGTCGGCGGCTACACGCCGTTCGATGTGGACCTCACCGGTCTCGTCGCTGCCGGCGGAGCGTTCCGCTTGACCGTCGCCGTCAGCGGCGACCTCACGAACGAGACCGTGCCGCCGGGCAAGATCGAGGTCGGCATGGACGGCCGCCGTCGGCAGACCTACTTCCACGACTTCTACAACTACGCCGGCCTCGCACGCTCGGTCTGGCTCTACAGCCGGCCACGCGTCCACGTCGCGGATGTCACCGTGGTGACCGGCTTCGACGGCCCCACCGGATGGGTCGACTACCGGGTGGCGACGTCGCAGGCGGCCGAGGTGAGGGTGCGCCTCGCCGACGCGTCCGGAAACCTCATCGCCGAGGCGACGGGAGAATCCGGCACCCTGAGCGTGCCCGACGTCGTGCTGTGGCGCCCGGGCGCCGCGTACCTGTACGAGCTGATTGTCGAAGCGCGCGCGGGGGACCAGGTGATCGACAGCTATTCGATCCCGGTCGGTGTGCGCACGGTCGAGGTTCGCGGGCACGAATTCCTCATCAACGGTGAGCCGTTCTACTTCACCGGGTTCGGCAAGCACGAAGATGCCCCGGTTCGCGGCAAGGGGCACGATGACGCATTCATGGTCCACGACTTCCAACTCATGGACTGGATCGGTGCGAACTCGTTCCGTACCTCCCACTATCCCTACGCCGAGGAGGTGCTCGAGTTCGCCGACCGTCACGGCATCGTCGTGATCGACGAGACCGCCGCCGTCGGACTCAACATGGGAGTCGTCGGCGGGATGTCCGGGACGCCCCCGTTCCCGACCTTCTCCGATCAGTACGCCAACGCGAACACGCAGGCTGCCCATGCCCAGCACCTCCGCGAACTGATCGCTCGCGACAAGAACCACCCGTGCGTGGTCATGTGGTGCATCGCCAATGAGCCGGCCTCGAACGAGGACGGAGCCCTCGAGTACTTCGAGCCACTCGTCCGACTGACCCGCGAGCTGGACCCGACCAGGCCCGTCACCTACTCGCTGGTGATGTTCGCGACGTTCCAGAACGACAAGATCATCGACCTGTTCGACGTGGTGAGCATGAACCGTTACTACGGCTGGTACATCGCCACCGGCGACCTCGACGTCGCGGAGATGTACCTCCAGGCCGACATACAGGGATGGATCGCCCGTACCGGCAAGCCCATCATGATGACCGAGTACGGCGCGGACACCCAGCCCGGCGTCCACTCCATCTGGGACGCGGCGTGGACCGAGGAGTACCAGCGCGACTACCTCGCCATGAATCACCGGGTGTTCGACCGATTCCCGCAGTTCGTCGGTGAGCAGGTCTGGAACTTCGCCGACTTCGCGACATCCAACGGGATCCACCGCGTGGAGGGGAACAAGAAGGGCGTCTTCACGCGCGACCGCAAACCCAAGGCGGCCGCTCATGCGCTCCGCGACCGGTGGCGCGGCCTCGAGGGCTCCAAACCCGGAACCATCCACTGAACCGACCGAACCTGTACGACACACCCCCCGACCCGCACACTTGACGAAGGAGTCACACAATGAGCGCCAACGACGACCGCACCGCGGAGCAAGCAGAGCGCATCACCATCGCGGCGGCGGCCGGCCGCCCGATCACGGCCGGTCCGGCAGCCGGTCCGCTGACCACCACGGTCCCGACCGAGAACGGTCCCACCAAGCGCGTGACCAAGGGATTCATTCTCTGGCTGGTGCTGCTGAACTTCGGTTCGGCGATGGCGTTCATCGTTCCGCTGTCGTATTCGCTGGCCCTGCGCATCCAGGAGCTCGCCCCAGGGCACGAAGAGATCCTCGGATACGCGACAGGCATCGCGCAGACCGTGTTCATCATCACGTCACCCTTGATCGGCATCTGGAGCGACCGCACACGCAGTCGCCTCGGACGTCGCAAGCCGTTCATCATCGGGGGCATTCTCGTCGGGTTGGTCGGGCTCGCCGTCATCGGTCTCTCTCCGAGTATCCCGATGATGATCGTCGGCTGGACCGTCGCAATGCTCGGCTGGGCGAATGTCGGATCGACCGTTCTGTTCATCCAGGCCGACCAGCTGCCCGATGAACAGCGCGGCAAGGTGTCTGCGCTGACCGGAGTCGCCGCACAGGTAGCCGCGATCGTCGGTATCGGTCTCGTGTCCGCAGTGGTCGACGTCAGCCAGTTCCTCGTGTTCATGCTGCCCGGCATCGTCGGCGCGATTCTGGCCCTCTTCTTCGTGCTCTTCGGCAAAGACGCGGACTCGCGCTTCCTCGATCTGCCCAGTGACAGGATCTCGCTCAAGAGGGTCTTCGGCGCGTTCGTGTTCAACCCGCGCAAGTACCCCGACTTCGGATGGAACTGGCTCGGCCGCTTCATCTTCTTCGTCGGGCTCTACTTCAACACCGCGTTCGGGACCTTCTTCTACTCGCAGCGGCTCGGCCTCCCCGTCTCCGAGATCGCGGGACTGGTGGCGATCATCGGACTGCTCGGCATCGTGGCGGCTATCGTCGGAGCGATCGGCGGCGGCTGGCTGTCCGACAAGCTCGGCCGCCGCAAACTCTTCGTCGCCATCGGCGCCGGCTTGTTCGCGGTCGGGGCGATCATCGAAGCGACCGCTTACGCGATGCCCAACCTCATCGTGGGCGCGGTGCTCATGAACCTCGCCCTTGCCGCTTTCGGTGCGGTGGACCAGGCCATCGTCATGGCGATCCTCCCCGACCGCAGCGAGGCCGGCCGTTACATGGCGGTGGTCCAGTTCGCGCAGAAGATCCCGAGCGCGTTCGCACCGATCCTGGCAGCAGCGGTCATCACGATCGGTGCCGCGGAGGGTGTGAAGAACTACACGCTGCTCTATCTCCTCGGCGGCGCGTTCGCGCTGGTCGGTGCGGCGCTGATCATCTTCAAGGTCAAGTCGGTGCGCTGAAGAAGGTGACCAGGTGGCGCGCTGCCGCCACCCGGTCAATCTCTCGCCGGTGTCCGCAGATCCAGCCCTCCGACGCGATCATCACCAGGAGCGACGATGCACAGATGGGCGATCATCGGCACGGGCGACATCTCGCGTCGTCTCGCGTCTGACCTGCAGGCGGTCGCGCCCGACAGCATCACGGCGGTATGGGGGCGAACACGGGAGCGTGCACGCGGGTTCGCCGATGACCACGGCATCCCGTTCGCATCAGACTCGCTCGAGCAGCTGCTGGCGCTCGCCGACGTCGACATCGTGTACATAGCCACACCGGCGCGGACTCACTGCGATATCGCGCTCGAAGCGCTCACGGCGGGCCAGCACGTCCTCGTCGAAAAGCCGATGACCACGAACGCAGCAGACACTGCCCGAATCTTCGAGGCGGCGCGAGCCGTCGGTCGGTTCGCCATGGAAGCGATGTGGATGCGGTTCAACCCACTCCACGTCGAGATTCGCGAACGCATCGCCGATGGCCTTATCGGCGAAGTGAACAGTGTGCGCGCGAGCTTCGGCACGCCGTTCCAGGCTCGTGGGCGTGTCCTGACTCCGGCGCACGGAGGCAGCATCCTCCTTGATCGCGGGATCTACCCGATCACGCTTGCGCAGTGGTTCCTCGGCGAGCCGATGGCGATCGCTGCGACCGGGGAGCTCCTTGATGGCGTCGACATCCGGGGCCACGCGACGCTGGAGTTCGCCAGTGGGTTCGCGCAGCTCGCATGGTCGGGGGTCGAGTTCCTCGACCTGTCGGCCACGGTGAGTGGTGACCGGGGATGGATCACGCTGGATCCGATGTTCTGGGCGGGAACGCGCGCACGCATCCATGCCGGCTCCGTCGAGCGGATCTTCGTCGCGCCGGAGACCATCGAGCATCCCCGCGAAGGCAATGGATACCGGCCGATGCTCGCTGCCGTCATCTCCGCCCTGAACGACGGCCTCCTGCAGCACCCCTGGCACGACCGCGATGGCACGCTCCGCATCGCTCGGACGATGGATGCGGTCCTCGCTGACGTGGCGCAGGCACGGATCGCCGGGTATCGAGAGTGAGCGGACCGGTCGCGGCTGACAAGTCTGCATCCGAACCTCCCGTGACGGCTGCCGGCCGCCTGAGCCCGCCGGGACCGGCGACGATCTACGACATCGCTCAGCTTGCAGGCGTCAACCCATCAACCGTCTCGCGTGCCCTCAGCACACCCGGTCGGACCAGCGCGGCCACGGAGGCGCGGATCCGGGCCGCAGCTGCGCAACTGAACTTCCGAGCCAATCCGATTGCCCGCGCGCTCCACAGCGGACGCACGAGAACGCTCGCCCTCATCGTGGCCGACATCACGAATCCCGTTGCGTTCGGCATCGTTCGTGGAGCCGAACAGGCGGCAAGCGCCCGGGACTACTCGCTGGTGATCGCGGAATCCCAGGAGTCCGGAGAAGCCGAGGCCGGCACGATCCACCGAATCCTTCCCGGCGTCGATGGCCTGATCCTGGCGACGACAAGGCTTCCATCTCAACGGATCATCGAGCTCGGGACACGAACGCCCGTCGTCCTCATCAATCGCGCAGTCGAAGGCGTTCCCGCAGTGCTCCCCGATATCGAGCGCGGAGTGTCACAGCTCCTCGACCACCTGGGCGCACTCGGGCACTCATCGATCGCGTTCCTCTCAGGGCCGGCCGACTCGTGGATCAATGCACGCCGGTCGGAGCACCTCATGGTGGCTGCCGTACGAGCGGAACTCGAACTCGTCGAAATCGGACCCAACTCTCCGACCATCACCGGTGGGCGCGCCACCCTTCGGCAGGTTCTCGCCGCGGGGCCCACCGCCGTCGTCGCGTTCAACGATCTGATGGCCATCGGGCTCATGCAGGCGGCGGCATCCGAAGGGGTCCGCGTGCCCGGGGACCTGAGTGTCGTCGGATTCGATGACATCTTCGCAAGCGATCTGATCACGCCACCCCTCACGACGATACGAGCGCAAGGTGTCAGCGCAGGCCAGCGCGCAGTCGACCATCTGCTGGAGCGTCTCGAAGGTGTGGAAATGGAACGCGCGCCCACGGGACTGCTTGAGACCGCCCTCGTGATCCGCGAGTCGACCGGGCCGGCTCGACCGGGCGGGGCGCCACGGTGACGGGCTCATCTGCCGTTGCGCCTCGTCAGCGGATCGCGTCGCAGAGGTCACGGAACAGCCGGGCATGCACCCGGTTCCACTGCTCAGTGACGGGCTCGGGCCATGAGGAGAACTTCACTATCACGGTTCGGGTGCCCGGGTCGACCCAGATGAACTGGCCGTGGATGCCGGCGGCGTAGTAGTCGGCGCGCGCGCTGCCGGTGATCCACCATTGGTTGGAATAGGCCCCGCCGGGGTGCACCCGCTGGAATACCGTGCCCGACGCGGCATCCCGGTCGCCGCCCTCGATCGTCCGTCGGATCCAGTCGGCCGAAACCACCCGCCTGCCGTCGATGACGCCGGCATCGAGCATGAGGCGGCCAACACGGGTGAGGTCCCGCGCGGTGCAGGAGATACCGCCGTTCGCGAACCCGAACCCACCGGCATCGACGGTGATTTGGGCCTCGCGCTCGCAACCGAGCTTCGACCACAGCCGCCGTGAGACCGCATCGGGGTACCGGAGCCCGGTGACGTTCTCGACGATCCACGCGAGCACGTCAGTGCCGGCCGAGCAGTACTTGAACCGCTCGCCGTGCCGGCCGCCGCCGCGCAGCGCCGCGAGGAAAGCGTAGGTGTCGGCCGGGTCGCCGGCCAGACGTGGGCGCCAGCCGGCGATTCGATCCTGCGCCTGCACCTCGGAAGCGGGATTGCGGTAGTCCTCGTCGTAATCGACGTCGACGGTCATGTTGAGCACCTGCTGCACCGTGGCGTCACCATAGGCGCTGCCGCCGAGCGCCGGTACGTAGTGGTCGACGCGGCGCTCGAGGTCGAGCAGCCCCTCGTCGACCAGGGTGCCCACGGTCAGCCCGCAGATCGACTTGGACACGCTCATCAGCAGGTGCATGCCGTCGGGGTCTACGCCGTAGCCATAGTGCTCGGCCACGATCGTGCCGTCGCGCACGATGACGAGCGCGTCGGTATAGCTCTGCTCGAGCCACTCGACCAGGTCGGGTAGTGCGGTCAACCTGCCAAGGCCGACCACCGGGCGAGCGGATGCCTCGGCGGGGAGATGCGCGATCGACGCCGTCGGTACGAATTCCGCGACGTGGGCGAACGCCCAGCGGTTGTGCGGGGCATCCTGCCAGGTCGCGAGGGTCGGCTCGCCAGCCGACCCTCCGGGGACGCGCGGCGGGTGGGCGCCGCGGGCGACGAGCTGGGGCAGCAAGGAGGTCACGACGGGATCCTGTTCTCTTTGAGTGACGGGTGGAAACGGGGTGCCCCTGTCGGGGCATCGGGCGGACCGTCACCTGCTTCCTTGCCCTCGTCCGTGCGGAGCCCGCGCAGCGGCACCGCGCCCGGCGTTTCGGGCATCGCCGCGAGCAGGTGCTGCGTGTACTCGTGCCGCGGATTCACAAGCACTTCCACGGCCGGCCCGACCTCGACGAGGCTGCCGTTCCGCATGACTCCGGCCGTGTCGCTCATGTAGCGCACGACGTCGAGGTCGTGCGAGATGAGCAGGTAGCTGAGCGAGTACTCGCGGCGCAACTCCTGCAGCAGATTCAGCACCTGCGCCTGCACGGACACGTCGAGCGCGCTGGTCGGCTCGTCGAGGACCAGCAGCTTCGGCCGGGTGGCGAGGGCGCGTCCGCGCAGCGCGGTGTGCG
>Ga0247821_10001738_pt1 | contig 12167 bp, 10 predicted proteins | sample 13C_Glycerol_Day_FD_192481 | JGI IMG/M metagenome (GOLD analysis project Ga0247821, IMG submission 192481) | Soil microbial communities from agricultural site in Penn Yan, New York, United States - 13C_Glycerol_Day14 | ecosystem: Environmental > Terrestrial > Soil > Agricultural land | place... | reverse complement strand
GGCTGTCGCCTCGATGTCGAATGCGTCGCGCACGAGGTTCACGCGAACGCGCCCGATGAACGGGTGGGACTCGGGGTCGGCGGGAGCGAAGAGGGACTTGAGCGCAAGCGCAAATGCGTCGTTGCTCATCTCCAAGCCCGGCTCGACCGGCGTGAGCGCGCCCCAGCGCGACATGGCCACGAGTACGGGCTCGAGCGCCTGGCCGAGCGCAGTCAGCTCGTAGGCCTTCGTGCTCGCGGGCGGGCCGAGGACGATTCGCCGCACGATGCCCGCCGACTCGAGGTCGCGCAGACGCTGGCTGAGCACGTTCTGGCTGATGCCGCGCAGTCCCTCGCGGAGATCGGTGAACCGCTTGGGACCGAACACCAGTTCGCGAACCACGAGCAGCGCCCATCGCTCGCCGATCACATCGAGTGACCGAGCGATGCCGCAGGCATCTTCGTATTTTCTCGAAGTCATGGGAATAGAGTACGCCCTTCGCACGGTTGACTCACCTATCGGGACAAAATAGTCCTAATTTAGGAGTCAAATCATGGAACTCAAGCTCGAAGTCATCGTCCTCCCCGTCTCGGATGTGGACCGTGCGAAGGACTTCTACCAGCGACTGGACTTCCGCCTCGACGCCGATTTCGTCATCGACCACGGCTATCGCGTCGTGCAGCTCACCCCTCCGGGATCCGCGGCGTCCATCATGATCGGCACCGGAATCAGCGCCGCGCCGGCCGGATCGGTGCAGGGCCTGCTGGTCGCGGTTCCTGACATCGACGTGGCGCGCGCCGACCTCATCGCGCGAGGCGTCGACGTCTCCGAGCTGTTCCACGAGGCCGACCCGTTCGTGCACGCCGACCCGAGCCACCGGATCGCCGGCGCGCACCCCGAACGCGCCACGTACGGAACCTACGCCTCGTTCAGCGATCCCGACGGCAACGGCTGGCTGCTGCAGGAGATCTCGACCCGACTCCCCGGACGCTGAGCCCGACGCACGCAGACGACGAGAAGCAGGAGACACATCATGGACACCACGACGACGAATGAGGTCATCCTCGGCCTCCTCACCGAGGCCGCTGCGGCCCACGGCGCGTACGAGGCGGAAGAGCTCGGCGGCGTCTACGACGAGGAGTGGCCGGCGTGGTACGCGGCGCACATGACCTCGTCACTGGCTGCGCGCGGCTATCGACTGGCGACGGATGCCAAGGCGTCCGCAACCTCCGAAGGGCGATGATCGACGTGCACGCCATCGACACCACGCTCATCGAGGAGTACGACCTCATCGTCCTCGGCGGCGGAGCGGTGGGCGAGAACATCGCCGACCGCGCCGTGCAGGGCGGCCTCACCTCCGTCATCGTCGAGCACGAGCTCGTCGGCGGCGAATGCTCCTACTGGGCCTGCATGCCCTCGAAGGCGCTGCTGCGCTCGGCGGCCGCACTCCGCGCCGCTCGTCGCGTTCCCGGTGCCGCTGAAGCCGTCACCGGCGACCTCGACGTCGCTGCCGTCCTCCAACGCCGCAACGCCTTCACGAGCAACTGGTCTGATGCCGGCCAGGTGTCGTGGGTCAAGAGCGCGGGCATCGACCTCGTGCGCGGCCACGGCCGTATCAGCGGCACCCGCGAAGTGACCGTGACGACGCCTGACGGCGGCACCATCGTGCTCGTCGCGCGGCACGCCGTCGCCGTGTCCACCGGTTCCGACGCGTTCATTCCCGACATCGTGGGCCTGAGCGACGCGCGTCCGTGGACCAGCCGCGAGGCCACCAGCGTCACCGAGGTGCCGGCGAGCCTCGCCATCATCGGGGGCGGCGTGGTCGCCGCCGAGATGGCCACGGCCTACGCCGCGTTCGGCACGCACGTCACCCTCATCTCGCGGGGCGGCCTGCTGACCGGCATGGAACCGTTCGCCGGTGAGCGCGTCGCCGCCGCCCTCCGCGAGCAGGGCGTCGACATACGGCTCGGCACCGAGCCGGTCCGCGTCAGCCGCGGTGAGTCCGGCGTCACCGTCGTGACCTCGGCCGGCGATGAGATCAGCGCTCAGGAACTCCTCGTCGCGAGCGGGCGCGCCCCGCGCACCGCAGACCTCGGCCTCGAGACGATCGGCCTCGAGCCCGGCCAGTGGCTCGACACCGACGACACCCTCCGGGTTCCCGGCTTCGACTGGCTCTACGCCGTCGGCGATGTGAACCACCGCGCGCTCCTCACGCATCAGGGCAAGTACCAGGCGCGCGCCGCGGGCGACGTGATCGCCGCTCGCGCCAACGGTACGGCGGTGTCTGATGACGCGTGGGGCGCGCACGTCGCGAGTGCCGACCACGCCGCGGTGCCGCAGGTGACGTTCACCGATCCCGAGGTCGCCTCGGTGGGGCTCACCGCGGATGCCGCGACCGCCGCCGGCCACCGCGTGCGCGTGGTCGACTACGACCTCGGCTGGGTTGCAGGCGCAAGTCTGCACGCCGACGGCTACCAGGGCCAGGCCCGCATGGTCGTCGACGAGGACCGCTCGGTCGTCATCGGCGCAACCTTCGTCGGGCCCGACGTCGCCGAACTGCTGCAGGCCGCCACCATCGCGATCGTGGGGGAGGTGCCGCTCGACCGCCTCTGGCACGCCGTGCCGGCCTACCCGACCATCAACGAGATCTGGCTCCGCCTGCTCGAGGCCTACGGGCGGCAGAGCGCCGCTCCGCGGGTCGAGCCCGAGCCCGAGCGCGAGCGCGACTTCGCGTTCACCGCGCTCGCCCTGTGACTCCGCCACTCCGCACAACTCACCACACGCACTCACCGTGAAAGGGTCGTCATGATCACCACCGCCTCCATTCGCACGAATGCCGCGTCGGCGCCGGCCTCGGCGCCCGTCCGTCGGCGCCGTCGTTCGCTGCCGCCACGGCTCGCATTCACGCTCGCGGCGGCCATCGTCGGCCTCGGGCTGCTCGCCTCGGTGACGCCGTCGCCGTTGTATCAGGCATACAGCGCGGAGTGGCATCTGGCGCCGCTGACGCTCACCCTCGTCTACGCGACCTACGCCATCGGCGTGCTCGTCACGCTGCTGGCTGCCGGCTCGGTCTCCGACGACGTCGGTCGCCGTCCGGTGCTGCTCCTCTCCCTGGCCGCCCTCATGGTGTCGACGCTCATGTTCATCGTCGCGTCATCCGTCGCCTGGCTGTTCGTGGCCCGCGGCCTGCAAGGGCTGGCGACGGGCGCGGCGATCAGTGCCGCGAGTGCGGCTCTGCTCGACCTGCACCCCCGCCGCGACCCGGCTGCCACAGGGCTCGCGAACGCCGTCGCCAGCAGCCTCGGCATCGCGCTCGGCATTCTCGGCGCTTCGGCGCTCGTTCAGCTCGGCCCGGCGCCGCTGGCCCTGCCGTACGTGGTGCTGTTCGCGCTGCTCGCCGTCGCATTCGCGGGCGTCGTCTGGATGCCCGAGCCGGTCGCCGATCGGCGCGGCGTCCAGTGGCGCATCAACCGACCGCACGTGCCGGCTGCGGTTCGCGGACCGTTCCTCCTCGCCGCGCTCACCGTGATCTCGGCGTGGTCGCTCGGCGGACTGTTCTTCAGCCTGGGACCGGCGCTCGGTGCGCGGCTCCTCGACTCGACGAGCGTGGTGCTGTCCTCGGTGGGCATCGTCGTGCTCGCGGCGTCGGCGGCGCTCGCGCAGCTCCTGCTGCGCCGCATCGCGCCCTGGAAGGGCGCGCTCATCGGGTCGATCGCCCTCGCGACGGGCGTCGCGCTCATCGTGCTCGCAACAGCGCTCGACTCGGGCGCGCTCTACCTCGTCGGGTCGGTGATCGGCGGCGTCGGATTCGGCATCGGCTTCCTCGGAGGGTTGCGGGCACTGCTCGGGGCCATCCCGTCCGAGCACCGGGCATCCGTCATGTCCGCGTACTACACGGTCGCCTACCTGTCGCTCTCGCTCCCGGCGGTGCTGGGCGGACTCATCGTCGGTGCGCTCGGGCTTGCGGTGACCTTCGAGGTCGTCGGCGCGATCGTCGTGCTCATCGCGTTCGTCGCCGCGATCGTGGCATGGCGTGCGCGACCGGCACTACGACGAACGGACGTCGCGACCCGCCGGGGCGGCGCCGGCAGGTGAGGCGACCCTGGCCGGCGGCGCCGTGCTGTCGCGCACGACGAGGCTCGTCGCGAGGTCCATGCGGGGCGTCGTCGCCGGCGTCTCATCGGCGAGGCGGATGACCAGGCGTGCGGCCTCTTCGCCCATGCGCTTCAGCGGCTGGTGCACGGTCGTGAGGCGCGGGGTCGTCCACAGCGCGAGCGGGATGTCGTCATAGCCGACGATCGAGAGGTCCTCGGGCACGCGCAGGCCCACGGCTCGGGCGGCGTCGATCGCACCGAGCGCCTGAAGGTCGCTGCCCGCGAAGATCGCCGTGGGCGGCTCGTCGAGGGCGAGCAGCTCGCGGGCGCGGTCGCGCCCGCCGGTGACGTGGAAGTCGCCGAAGCGGATCCAGGCGGGATCGATCGGCAGGCCCGCGGAGTTCATCGCCGAGCGGTAGCCGTCGACGCGGGCGAGCGAGCACATCATGTCGTCGGGCCCGGTGATCGCGGCGATGCGGCGGTGCCCCAGGTCGATGAGGTGCCGGGTGGCCGCAAGGCCGCCCGACCAGTTGGCCGATCCGACCGAGGGCACGTCGGGGGACGGGTCGCCGGCCGGGTCGACGATCACGAACGGGATGGCCCGTGAGCGCAGCCGCTCGCGGTACTCGGGCGCGAGCTCGCTGAAAACGAGCACGATGCCCACCGGGCGGCGCCTCATGACGCCCTCGATCCAGTCGGGGTCGGGGGCGTGGCGGCTGCCGCTCACCGTGAGCACGACGCTGAGCCCGTGGGCCTTCGCGACAGACTCGACGCCCTCGATCAGCTCCATCGACCAGATGGGATCCAGCTCGTGGAAGACCAGCTCGATGAGGTCGCTCTTCGCGTCGGCACGGCCCACGCGCCGCTGGTATCCGCGCTCGGCGAGCAGCGCCTCGACGCGCGTGCGGGTCGCCGCAGAGACATCCGATCGCCCGTTCAGCACCTTCGAGATGGTCGACAGCGAGACGCCCGCCTCGTCGGCGACTTCAGCCAGGGTGACGCGGTCGGCGGTGGCATCCGATTCCATGTTTCGAATCCTAAGCCCGAAACTTGCGACCGGAGGTCGCTCGCCGCGAGCGACCTCCGGAGGGCCGATTCCACGGCAGCGAGAGTCGACTCGCCGATGGGAAGCTCGTGTCTAGGCGTCTTGCTCGACGAGTGCGGCGAGCTGCTCCGTGACGGCACCCCAGCCCTCGAAGAATCCCAGCTGCGCATGCCGATCACGATCCGCGGTTGTGCCGTGTCGCGCGACGACGCGGTAGTCGGTGCCATCCGGGTGCTCGAGCAGTGAGATCTCGGCCGTCAGCGCCACGGGTTGCGGTTGCTGCGGGCGCCATTCGCTGTCGATCGCGTTCGTCCAGACCAGGCGAGCGTTCTCCTCGACCACCAGGAACACCGCATCGATGTGAGGTTCGAAGGCGGTGCCGTCTTCGCTGAACGATGTGACCAGGCCACCACCCGGGCGCACGTCGAGTCGATCGACCCGAAGCACGGTCGGAGCGGGGATGAACCACTCCCGCAACTGTTCGGCCTCCGTCCACGCGCGCCACACGGCGCTGCGGGGTGCGCGAATGATGCGCTTCACGTCGAGATCCAGATCGGGGTTCATCGTTCGTCCTTCTGATCGCGGAAGTGTGGTTCGAGGCAGCCGATGCGGCTCACGCCGAGCAAGCGCTGCTCGCCGTACCGCGAAGGGGCTCGATGAAAGTGTCCCCGATCAGACGCCGGCATGGGCCAAGCCCCGCTGCGGAGTTGCAATCACAGGCGCGAAGGGCTTATGTTGTAACTCACAACAAATCACCGATGACGCTGAAAGGCGGATCCTCCATGGCTCCCGCGCCCACTCGCGACGACAAGTTCTCCTTCGGCCTGTGGACCGTGGGCTACAACGGCACCGATCCGTTCGGCGGCCCGACCCGCAACCCGCTCGACGTCGTGCACGTCGTCGAGAAGCTCGCCGAGCTGGGCGCCTACGGCCTCACCTTCCACGACGATGACCTGTTCGCCTTCGGATCGACCGACGCCGAGCGCCAGAACCAGATCGACCGACTCAAGGGTGCACTCGCCGACACCGGCCTGATCGTGCCGATGGTGACGACCAACCTCTTCTCGGCGCCCGTCTTCAAGGACGGCGGCTTCACCGCGAACGACCGCGACGTGCGCCGCTTCGCGCTGCGCAAGGTCTTCCGCCAGCTCGACCTCGGGGCCGAACTCGGTGCCAAGACCTTCGTCATGTGGGGCGGCCGTGAGGGTGCCGAGTACGACGCCGCGAAAGACATCCGTCAGGCGCTCGAGCGCTACCGCGAGGCCGTGAACCTGCTCGGCGACTACGTCACCGACAAGGGTTACGACATCCGTTTCGCCATCGAGCCCAAGCCGAACGAGCCCCGGGGCGACATCCTGCTGCCGACGCTCGGCCACGCGATCGCGTTCATCGACTCGCTCGAGCGCCCCGAGCTCGTGGGCCTCAACCCCGAGGTCGGCCACGAGCAGATGGCGGGCCTCAACTTCGCCGCCGGCATCGCCCAGGCGCTGTTCCACGGCAAGCTCTTCCACATCGACCTCAACGGCCAGCGCGGCATCAAGTACGACCAGGACCTGGTGTTCGGCCACGGCGACCTGCACAACGCGTTCGCGCTCGTCGACCTGCTCGAGAACGGCGGCCCCGGCGGCGTGCCTGCCTACGAGGGCCCGCGTCACTTCGACTACAAGCCGAGCCGCACCGAGGACGAGAAGGGCGTGTGGGAGTCCGCCGCGGCGAACATGCGCACCTACCTGCTCCTCAAGGAGCGCGCCGCGGCCTTCCGCGCCGACCCCGAGGTGCAGGAGGCGCTCGAGGCCGCGAAGGTCTTCGAGCTCTCGACCCCGACGCTCAACGAGGGCGAGTCGTACGACGACTTCCTCGCCGACCGCTCGGCCTACGAGGACTTCGACGCCGGCGCGTACCTGGGCGGCAAGGGCGGCGGCTTCGTGCGCCTGCAGCAGCTCGCAACCGAGCACCTGCTCGGCGCGCGCGGCTAGCAGCGCATGGCACTCGTCGCCGGCGTCGATTCGTCGACGCAGTCGTGCAAGGTCGTCATCCGCGATGCCGCGACCGGCGCGCTCGTGCGCCAGGGCCGGGCGTCGCACCCCGACGGCACCGAGGTCGACCCGCAGCACTGGTGGAGCGCCCTGCAGGCGGCGATCGCCGCCGCCGGCGGGCTCGACGACGTCGCGGCGGTCTCGATCGCGGGGCAGCAGCACGGCATGGTCGTGCTCGACGGCGAGGGCGGGGTCATCCGCCCCGCCCTGCTCTGGAACGACACGCGGTCAGCGCAGGCGGCCCGCGACCTGATCGACGAGGTCGGCGCCGAGGCGTACGCCGAGCGCACGGGCGTCGTGCCGGTCGCGTCGTTCACGGCGACGAAGCTGCGCTGGCTGCGCGACGCCGAGCCCGCGAACGCCGAGCGGGTCGCGGCGGTCGCGCTGCCGCATGACTGGCTGACGTGGCGGTTGCGCGGGTACGGCCCGATCGATGCGAGGGATGCCCCGCTGGGGGCGGTGCTCGACGAGCTCGTCACCGATCGTTCCGATGCGAGCGGCACCGCCTACTGGGGCGCCGCGGGTTACGACCGCGATCTGCTCGTGCGCGCGCTGGGTCACGACGCGGTGCTGCCGCGAGTGATCGGGCCTTCGGATGCCGCGGGGAAGGCCGTGAGCGGAATGCTCGTCGGCCCCGGGGCGGGCGACAACGCCGCTGCGGCCCTCGGCCTCGACGCGGCGCCGGGTGACGTCGTCGTGTCGATCGGCACGAGCGGCACGGTGTTCGCCGTCACCGAGGCGCCGGTCGCCGACGCCTCGGGCACGGTCGCGGGGTTCGCCGACGCGACGGGCAACTTCCTGCCGCTGATCGCGACGCTCAACGCCGCGCGGGTGCTCGACGCCACCGCCGGCCTGCTCGGGGTCGACCACGAGCAGCTCGGGCGCTTGGCGCTCGAGGCGCAGCCCGGGGCATCCGGTGCCGTGCTCGTGCCGTATTTCGAAGGCGAGCGCACGCCGAACCTGCCCGACGCGACCGCCTCGTTCTCGGGGCTGACGCTCGCGAACACGACGCGCGCCTCGATCGCGCGCGCCGCGGTCGAGGGCCTGCTCTGCGGGCTCGCCGACGGGCTCGACGCGGTGCGCGGCCAGGGCGTCGCCGCCGAGCGGGTGCTGCTCATCGGCGGCGCCGCGCAGAACCCGGCGGTGCGCGCGATCGCGGCGCAGGTGTTCGACGTGCCGGTCGTCGTGCCCGAGCCGGGGGAGTACGTCGCCGACGGCGCTGCACGCCAGGCGGCGTGGGTGTTCACGGGCGCCCGCCCCGCGTGGCCAGTGGCGATCGACGAGGAGCTGCCGGTCGACACGCGCGCGATCATCCGGCAGCAGTACGCGGCGGCGGCTGCCACCGACTGAGCGCAGGCGACGCCGGCGCAGGCGCCTCACGCGAGCGCGGCCTCGACGGCATCTGCCGCTTCCATCCTCCGCCCGACCTGACGTGCCTGCTCGAACCGAGCAGCCTCGGGCCCGGCCAGCACACGCTCGAGATGCAGCTCGTAGAACGAGAGCGGTGAGCGTGTGGCCAACCCCTTGCGTGCACGGATGTCCTCGGCCGCACCGAACATCCGCCCGGCACGATCGATGTCGCCCGACGTGGCGGCGGTCGCGAACATCCCCTCGAGCGCATCCGCGATCCCCTCCTCGTGGCCGATGGTCGAGGCGTAGAGGAGTTCGTCACTGAAGCACTCGCGCGCACGCTCGGACTCGCCGGCGACGAGTCGCGCCCATCCGAGATGGCTGAGGGCGATCGCCTTGCCGAGCGTGTCATCGATGCCATTCGCCAGCGTCAGGCTCCTCTCGAACTGCCTGACGGCGTCGCCGACGCGGCCGCGGGCGAGCCAGAGGCGGCCCGCCATGATGCCGACCGTGGCACCCCCGAACGCCTCGTCGTAGTCGTCGGCGAGCTCGAGCGATCGGCGGGCGCTCTCCTCGGCCCCATTCACATCGCGTGGTTGCTGTGAGAACTGGGCGACGGCGAGCGACGCCAGCATGATCGACTCGCCGCGACCGTCGCCGACTCGCCGGAAGTACTCGACGCATCTGGTCATGGCCGGGACGACCGACTCATCGGACGTCCGCCAGTAGCGGATGGCGTTGACGCAGTACTCAGCGATGGCCCGGGAACGCTCGGTGAGCTCGACGCCGGGTTCGAGCACCCGGTCCATCCACGCCACGACTTCGCCGTCGCGCCCGCCGCCCCACCAGAACGAGTAGAGCGCCCAAGCGAACTCGGCGACGTCATCGAAACGGCCGGTCGCGAAGAGATGCTCCACGGCGGCACGCACCTCGTCGTGCTCGTCGAGCAGGCGCGTCACCCCCTCGACCTGCCTCTGCCAGGTCGGCGCCGACCCGGCCGCGGTGGCGAGCCCGAGGTAGAAGGCGGCATGCCGGTCGAGCGATTCGGCCAGTCGGCCCTGTTCGGCAAGACGATCGCGGCTGTACTCGCGAACCGTCGCCAGCATCGTGAACCAGGCCCGAGGGCCACGATCCTGCTCGCGCACGAGGCTGCCGTCGACGAGTGCGCCCAGCGCTCCGACGGCGTCGACTCCGCTGAGGCCCTCGGACATCCACTCGACCGCGTCGAGCCCGAAGCCGGCGCGGAAGACGCCCAGGCGCAACAGCAGTTCGCGTTCGGCGTCCGTGAGCAGCTGCGCGCTCCACTCGATCGTGGCCCGCAGTGTGCGCTGCCGCTCGGGGAGGTCGCGCGCCCCGCCGACGAGCAGGGGCAACGCGTGGTCGAGGCGTTCCATCAGCACGGTCGGCGTCAGCACGCGCAACCGTGCCGCGGCGAGCTCGAGGGCGAGCGGCACATTGTCGAGTGCCCCGCAGATCGCGATGACCTGCCGGGCGTTGTCGTCGGTGAGCTCGAAGTCGGGCTTGACCGCGCGAGCGCGCTCCACGAACAGCTCGCCGGCCTCGGGTGACTGGAGTGGTCCGAGGGGGAGGTTCTGCTCGCCGCGCACACGCAGCAGGATGCGGCTCGTCGCGAGCACCGACGCCGCCGACTCGGCGAGCAGCGCGCTGAGCTTCGGCGCTGCATCGACGACCTGTTCGACGTTGTCGAGCAGCAGCAGCACTCGACGGCCGGCGAGCGCTCCGGCGACCTTGTCGGCGACGGGCCGATCGCCGGTATCGCGGATGCCCATCGCATTCGCGACCGCCGAGATCACGAGGTCGGCGTCGACCACCGGAGCGAGGTCGACGAACACCACCCCGTCGGGGAACGACGGCTCCGAGTCGCGCGCTGCAGCTACCGCGAGCCGGCTCTTGCCGATGCCGCCGGGTCCGGTCACGGTCACGAGCCGTTGGCCGTCCGAGGTGAGCATCTTCGAAAGCGTCGCGAGCTCGTCGCCGCGACCCACCAGTCGGGTGAGCGGCGACGGCGGCCGCACGGGCTCCGTCGAGAAGACCTCGGCGGTCGGAACCCCGAGGGGCGCGTGGCCGCCGCCGCCGCCGCCGGCGCCCGCGTCGAAGCGCTCGGCGAGCAGCGTCGCGAGGTCAGACGTCACGAGATCTGCGAGGGCGGCGGCATCCGTGAACTCGACGTACGAGGCGCCGTCACTGTCGCGGATCCGTCCGATCAGGCCGTCGAGCCGCTCCTGCCGGTGCTCGCTGCGCTTGAGGTAGATGAGCTTCGGGATGTCGGGCGCGAGGTTCCACTCGTCCTCGAGGCCTGACACCTCTTCGCCGGGAGCCACCCAGCCGTACTGCTCCCAGTACACGCCCACGAAGATGTCGCTCTGGTCGAGGTAGGCGCGATAGAGCGACCTCGGCGGATGAGGCCGCGCTCCGAGTTCGAACATCACCGGCGCCAGGGCGAGCCGCTCGACCGCCGCCCGCACCGCCCGGCGCTCGGGTGCCAGCTCCTTCAGCGTCGAGCTGACGAAGACGCGCAAGCGCTGGTCGGGCGTCCGGATGCCACCGGCCACCGGGTTCATGCCTCACAGTCTCGTGGCTCGCGCGCGTCCGTGTCCAGACGCAGCGAGCGACGGACTGTCTCGGCATCGAGCGAACCGGGCCCGCGACCCGCATCGTGCTCTGGCCGCGATCGAACGGCGGTGGCAGACTCGGAGCATGAGCGATCACGTCGACGGTCGAACGCCCACCCGCCACCTCTCCGAAGACGAGTGCTGGCAGCGTCTCGCCGAAGCGCCCTACGGGCGCGTCGCCATGAGTGCGGCCGGCGAGGTCGACGTCTTCCCCGTGAACCATGCCGTCGACAACCGCACCATCGTCTTCCGCACGTCGGCGGGCACGAAGCTGCTCGAGCTCACGATTCACGACCATGTCGCGTTCCAGATCGACGGATTCACCGACGCCGAGGCATTCAGCGTCGTCGTCAAGGGCGTCGCCCACGAGTTCGACCGCCAGGGCGAGGTCTACCAGGCCGAGAAGCTCGGCGTCACCCCTTGGGCTCCTGAAGAGAAGGACCGCTGGGTGCGCATCACGCCCACCGAGGTGCACGGGCGCATCTTCGATCGGGCCTGAGCAGGGGCATCCGTCCCGCATGATCCCAACGCTGTCAGCCGGGTGCGGCACACTTGAGCCGTGATCGCGGACGAGGCCCTGAGCTGGCGACCGCGGCATCCGACCGACCTGCTGCAGACGGTGGGCGTGCTGCGACGCGGCGGTGGCGACCCCGCGTTCGCGCGTGACGCGAGCCGAGCGGTGTGGCGCGCGACCCGCACGGTCGACGGCGTCGCCACGATCAGGCTGAGCCAGCCGTCCGGTGACGAGCTGCGCTGCGAGGGCTGGGGCCCGGGTGCGGCGGCGGCGGTCGCCCAGGCGCCCGAGCTGCTCGGCGATCGCGACGACCCGAGCGGCTTCGAGCCCGGGTTGCCGATGCTCGACGATGCACATCGCCGCAACCCCGGCATTCGCATCGCCCGCTCGACGCAGGTGTTCGAGGCGCTCGCCGCCGCGATCCTCGAGCAGAAGGTCATCACGATGCAGGCCCACGACTCGTGGCGCCGCTTGGTGGCGAAGTTCGGCACGCCGGCGCCCGGCACGACGCGCATC
>Ga0247821_10001736_pt1 | contig 12172 bp, 17 predicted proteins | sample 13C_Glycerol_Day_FD_192481 | JGI IMG/M metagenome (GOLD analysis project Ga0247821, IMG submission 192481) | Soil microbial communities from agricultural site in Penn Yan, New York, United States - 13C_Glycerol_Day14 | ecosystem: Environmental > Terrestrial > Soil > Agricultural land | place... | reverse complement strand
CGCCCATGCTGTCCGTCCCCGGCCCGGAGATCCTGCCCGGCACCCGCGAGTACGCGTGGGTCGCGAGCGTCGTCGCCGCGGTCGAGCGCCGTACCGGCAGGCCGTCGCGGTGGGACCGGCGGCTGTTCGAGGAGACGAGCGGAGTGTTCGCCGCGGCGACCCCGAACGGACCGATGACGGTCAGCCGGGAGCACGTCCTCGACCCGGTGCTGCGCGGGTACGACGCCCCGGAAGAGCTGAGCTACCACGATCACCAGCTGATCCGGCTCGCCACGGCCGTCGTCATCCACGAGACCGACCATCACCAGGCCGAGCTCGGCGATCCGGCCGCACCCGATGCGATTCGGGAACTCGGCCCCGCGGACATGGCGCTCAGCGAAGGCTTCGCGGAGCTGAAGGCGAAGCGCCTCACGACGGCGGTCATGGAGGACACCGGCATGGATCGGGCGATCCCCGGGAGCACCCAGGCGCGGATCGGCTCGGTGTACCCGGGCTATCGGGGAAGCGTCGAGGGCGTCGTGCTCGGCCTGCAGGAACTCACCGGCCGGCCGCGCCACGAGATCGTCTCGGCGATCCAGGACGCACCGCGGCTGCAGCGCTACAACGCCATGGCGGACCTGCTCATCGACGCCCGCCTGGACGGCCTGATGCCTCCGGAGCACCGCTCCCAGGTCCGGCTGGCGCTCACCCGCCCGCTGCTCGACGAACTCGCCGCGATGACCGAGCACGAGTCACCGACCGGCGACCAGCGGGCGCTCGACAACCTGGGACACGAACACGCGGAGCGTGCCTTGGGCACCGTGGAACAGCAGCTGGCGGGGATCGAGCAGCACTACCGCGCACACGGTGACCATCCGCCGCGGATGCCGATGTCGGCGCAGGAGCGGGCGCAGGTCCAGCGCATCGAGGCGTACTACGGCCGGCCGTCCATCGACCTGGAAACCACCCATCTGCGGCAGTTCCTCGACTCCGGCGCCCACTCCGGCCTGGCGGGTGGCGGAACCGCGGCCGGCGGCGGGGCAGCAGGAGCAGCAGCGTCGGGTGCCGCGGCCGCGGCCCGCTCCGCCTGGCGGCCGCCGCCCTCCAACGGCGGGCAAGCCCGCTAGGCGACCCTCTGACGAGGAATGATCGACGGCGTCCTGAGGTGAGGGAAAGGTGCGGATGGACGCGTATCGCGAGGCCCAGCGGCTGTACGGCGAAGCGACGATGTCGGCTGCGCAGGGGCAGGACCGGATCGCCCAGCTGGAGCAGGCACTGCAGCGGATCGGGCAGTTGGTCCCGCAGGCGGCGGCTGACCAGCGGGCCGCCCTTCTGCTGATGAACAGCTCGCTCGCGGAGCAGATCGCCGGCCTCGCGGAGGGCAGCCGGTGAACGAGCTCCTCCGGCGCGGTCCGGAGATCCTGCCCGGCACCTGGGAGTACGAGTGGGTCGCTTCGGTCGTCGCCAAGGCCGCCGAGTACGCCGGCCGCGACTCGCACTGGAACGGGAAGCTGTACGAGCAGGACGGTGACATCAGCGGGATCTACCACACCGACGGCAGCATGACGATCAGCCGCAAGCACGTGCTCGACCCGGCACGGGCCGTCTACGCGGCGGAGCAGACCCCGACCCGCGACGAGCGGTGGGCGGCCTCGAGCGCGACCGAGATGGCGGTCTTCCAGGCCCGGCTCTCGCTGTCGGAGTTCGGTGACGAGTCGGCGCCGGGCGCGACGCCGAACGGTTCGTGGGAGGACCTCGCACTCGAGCGCGGCCTGGCCGACGAGTTCACCCAGCGGTACGTCGGCCGGATCTCCGAGGATCTGACCGAGCACTCGTTGCCGCACGGCCACATGTCCGCGTTCCCGGCGTACACGGCGGCCACCCGCCGGCTGATGTATCCGCTGGCAGGCGCCACCGGCCTGGGCGTGAACCAGCTGCGCGACCTGGTCGAGAGCACCGAGCGAACGCAGCGGTTCGCCGTGATCGCCGACCGGGCGATCGATCACCAGGTCGGCGACCTGGTCCCCGACGCGCACCGGGCCCAGCTGCGCGAGCACCTGACCGGGCCACTGCGGCGCGGGCTCGGCGGACTGGCGATGACGGAGCACAGCCGGCTCACGGATCCGGGTGTGAAGTCCAGATGGGGCGACAGCTCGGCGGAATGGACGGCGCTGGAGTTCGAGACGAACCTCGACACCATCAAGGACCACTACGAGTCCTGGAACGCCGAGCACCCGGGTGTGGAGCCGCCGGAGCTGCCGGACTCGGCGCTGGAGACGTTCCGGGACCGTGAGGACGAGGTCCGGCAGATCTGGGCCGAGGCCGGATGGCCGGCGCAGCGTCCGGTCGCGGGGCGCGAGCAGGCGTACTACCAGCAGCTGCCGGAGCAGCTCTACCCGAACGAACGCGAGCAGGAGATCGCCAGGCTGCAGCAGTTCCTGTGGTCACACACGGCACCGAGCCGGCACACCGCCGCCCAGACAGAGAGCGGCGACCGCTCCGACAACGTGCGGTCCATCAAGTCCGCCAAGAGGCCGGACCGCGGCGTCGAGTGAGCTACCAGTCCTTCAGCGCGCTCAGGTAGGTACCACCCGACGGGCGGACCGAGTCCTTCATGAACAGCTTCAGCGGTGCGGAGAACAGACCGTAGGTGTGCGTGCCGGTGAAGAAGCCGGCGTCCGTGCAGCCGTCGTACACCACCCAGATCTCCTTGACGCCACTTGCCGTGGCGAAGCGCAGTGCGATCGCCTCGGACGGCTTAGTAACCTGTGGCGCGCACTTGAAGACCGGTAGCTCCGGATTCCGCTCCGGGAGCACCTTGATCGCATCGACGACCTGTTGCGCCACCGCGCCGTCGAACTGCATCTGTCCGAGCAGACCGCTCTGCCCTGTGCTGTAGCGGCACGCGGTCAGACCCGCCACCGGAGTGTTCAGGTCGAGCCCGGTCCCGGTCGGTACGTCGCTCGGCCCGGCGACCTGCTGGATCGGATGCTGAGCCGGACAGGCGGTGTTCTCCGCCGCATTCGGCTGGATGCCCTGCGAGGTCCGCTCCGGGGCCACGGCCTTGCCTTCGCCGGCCGAGTCGCTGTGGCTCGTGGCGACCGGCGAATCATTGCCCATCACGCTCCAGACGCCGCCCACTGCTGCCGCCACCAGGACCGCGGCGGCCGCCACCGACATCCCCTGGCGGCGGCGGTGCACGCGCCGACGGGCCTCCCGCGCCAGATCGGTCGCCTGCATCCCCTGCGTGTCCGCGTGGCCCTGGAGCGCCGAGGTGATCTTGGGGCCGAGCTCCCGCTCAGGATCGTGCTCAGGCATTCTCGGCTCCTTCCGTCCCTCGTTCGCTGCTCAGTGTGGTCTTCAGTGCTGCCAGTGCGCGGTGCACATGCGAGCGGGCGGTCGCTTCCGCGCAGTGCAGCAGCTGGGCGATCTCGGCGTACGACAGCTCCTCGTAGAACCGCAGTACGACGGCTGCCCGCTGCTTGTCCGGGAGCGTCGCGCACAAGGCCCAGATGGCGTCCGACTCGGCGCGCGCCGCCGTACCGTCCCCGACGGCTCGTGCGGTGCGGACCGGGTCGTCCACCGGCGCCTCACGCCGGCGGAACCTCCGCCACCAGGAGATGTGCGCGTTCACCACCATGCGCTTCACGTACGCCTCGGGGTCGTCGGCGCGGCTCACCCGCCCCCAGCGCGCACAGGCTGTGGTCAGAGCGTCCTGTACGGCGTCCTCGGCCAGATTCGCGTCGCCGGTGAGGACGTAGGCGAACCGCAGCAGGGCATCGGCCTTCTCGGTCACCCATGCCTCGAAGTCGAGCGGCTCCGTCCGCACCTCCGCTGCCGCCAAGACTGCCTCCATACCCCTCAGGACGCCGGTGTGCCGCTCTTCGTTGCAGTTCCGGCACGGTCGGGTCAGCGGGCCAGCTGACCGCTGCCTCCGCCGCCTCGTTCGTCCCGAGCCGCACCTTGTCCCCGCTGGGGCCGCTGCTCACCCTGCTGGTGTGCGTCGGTCCCAGGCACAGAGATACCAGACGCGGGGCTCTGCTCTGCCTGTAACCGAACCGCAAACGCTTGCCAGTCATGCCCCTGCTGCTGTTGCCACGGCTGCGCCACGAACTGCCCATGCGGAGCCTGCACCGGCCGCGGAGGCGCCTGCTGCAGTTGGGCTCGCGCGGCGTCGGCCTGCGCTTTCAGGGTGGCCAGGTGTCGGTGTTCGGCCAGTTTGGGGCCGGCTGTGTGGTGCAGTTTGGCCAGGAGGCGGCGGCCTTCGTTGGACGCCATCAGGGGGATCGCCTTGAAGTGGTCCTTGAGCGGGCGCTGGGCCAGAGCGGCCAGTCTGTTGTAGCCGCGGACGAAGTGGTTGACCTCGCGGTCCGTCCACGGGCGGTTCCGCTCGCTCTCGATCGCCCAGCGGGTCGAGCCGATCTGGTGCTGCCAGACGCCCTTCTTCCGCTCGTTCGTGAACACCGGCTCGGCCTCGCCCCGCCGGTACACGTGCAGGGCGTCGGCGAGTCCCTGCGCCTCGATCGCGTCCGCCGTGCCGAGCATGTCCTGGTAGATCTGATCGTGCTGATCAGCACCGATCCAGCGCCCGTACCCGGCTTCCTGCCGCCCGTCGAGGAACCGCTCCATGATCCCGAGCTGGCTCTGCGACTCGTGCACCGCCGCGAGCGCGACCTCGACCCGATACCCCTTGTCCTGGAACTGCCTCATCAGGTCGAGGTCGTACTGTCCGGAGATCGGGAACGGTACGACGACGTCCATCCGCCGGGCCTGCACGTCCTGCAACGCCCAGCCGCGCCACGCGCTCGCGTCCTGCCCGTACACCCCGGAGGCGCTGTAGTCGTCCTCCAGCGCCCCCCGCGCATAGTTCGGGTGCTTCTCGAGCAGCTCGTCGTGGTCCACGACGTACGCGTTCTTCATGCCGAGGCGGTCGATCGCCGCCGCCTGCATCGTGGTCTTGCCCGCACCGGGCTGCCCCGCGATGAACAGCACGGTCGGCTGCCGCCACGGCGGGCGCCCGCGGCCGTGCCCGGCGAGTCCCGGCCGGATCCGCCGCAGGTAGAACTCCCCCAGCTTCTCCTTCGACAGCCGGCTCATTGCCGACCGGCGCGAACCCGGGCCAGCAACTGCGGGAACTCCGCGTTGATCCGCGCGATCTCGCCCCCGTCGTCCGGGGACAGCCGGCGCCGCAGCTCCTCGTACTCCGCGGACGCCGCGGCCAGCCGATCCGCCTCGGCGTCGTCGCCGGCGTCCTCGGCATCCCCGATCCGGGCGCTGTACGCCGCGATCACCGCGCCGATCCGGTTCCGCGCGGACTCGTAGGCGCGCTCGTCGTCGAACGACCAGCGCGGATTCGGCTCCGGGTGCGGTGTTTGCGTCATCAGCGCGACCCTACCCCGGGCATAGATGCCTGCGGCAAGTTATTCCCGGCGGGTCCGTAGCACCCGGAAACCCTTGGCGCTGCCGACCCGATCGGACGGGTATCCCTGGTCGGTCAGCCAGCGCTGCAGCGAGTCACCGCCCAGATTCTTTCCGATCACGAACCAGGCGGTCCCGTCCGGCGCGAGCCGGCTCAGCCAGCGCAGCAGCATCTTGTGGAGTTCGGGTTTGCCGATGTGGATCGCGGGGTTCGACCAGATCTGGTCGAACCGCACGTCATCGGGTACGTCGTCCGGCAGCGCCGCGCGTACGCGGTCCGCGACGCCGGCCGCCGCCGCGTTCACTTGGGTGAGCTCCAGCGCGCGGTTGTTCACGTCGACCGCCCACACCGTCGCTTCCGGGGCCTCCACCGCCAGCGCGCAGGCGATGGGTCCGTAGCCGGCCCCCAGGTCGAGGAACGTCCCCGGCCCGGTCGGCGGTTCCACCGAGCGCAGCAGCACCGACGTACCGATGTCCAAGCGGTCCCGGGAGAACACTCCGGTCGCCGTGGTGAAGACGTACGGCCGTCCCCAGATCCGCGCCTCGACGGTACGCCGTACGTCCGCCGACTGCGGATCCGCCGAGAAGAAGTGGTCACCCACGCTGATGCACCTCTCCCCTGACCTGACGGGCCTGCAAAGCCCGCGCGGCCAGCTCGTCGTCTGCCGGGTAGCGCACTTCCTCCAGTGTCAGCCCGTGCGCCGGCAGGACGGACACGGCGGAGTCCCGCACCTTCCCGGCCAGCACCGCTGCGGGCCACGAGACGTCCCGGCGTCCGTCGCCCACAGGGATCATCGAGCCCACCAGAGCCCGCACCATCGAGTGACAGAACGCATCTGCGATCACAGTGCCTTCCAGCTGCCCGACACCCGTCCGCTGCCAGGAGAACTCCAGCAGTGCCCGCACTGTGCTGGCACCCTCCCGCTTCTTGCAGAACGCCGCGAAGTCGTGTTCCCCGAGCAGACCGGTCGCGGCCGCATTCATACGGTCCACATCCATCGGGCGGCCCACCCGCAGCACGTGTCCACGGGTGAGCGGATCCCAGCCGGCCGGGTCGTCGCACAGCCGGTACACGTAGCGGCGCGCCAGAGCCGAGAACCGGGCGTCAAAGCCCTCTGGGGCCGCCGTAACGGCCGTGACAGCTACATCCGCGGGCAGGACGCCGTTCAGCCCTCTGAGAAGCCTCAGCGGGTCCACAGCGCCTTCTACGTCCACATGGGTGACCTGTCCGCGGGCGTGCACCCCGGTGTCCGTCCGGCCGGCACAGGTCACAGTCACCGGCTCCGGCAGCCGCAGTACGACGCGGACTGCTTCCTCGAGCTCCCCCTGCACGGTTCGGAGACCTTCCTGACGGGCCCACCCGTGGAAGGCTGCTCCGTCATACCTGAGGTCGATCCGCCAGCGCACACGGCAATCTAACGCAACAGAGCCCCCTCACCGTGCGGTGAGGGGGCTCTGTGGTGACTACGAGCCGGCGACTTACTTGTCGTCGGTCTTCGCGTCCTCGGTGGTGGTGTTCTCGGCGACGACGTCCTGGACCTTCTCGTCCTGGACGTCCTCGACCTTGGCCTCGTCCTGCGGCTCGTCGGCCTTCTCCTCGGCCTTCGGAGCGGCCGCCTTCTTGGCCGGAGCCTTCTTCGCGGCGGTCTTCTTGGCCTTCGGGCTGTCGGCCAGGGCCTCGACCAGCTCGATCTTCGCCATCGGGGCGTTGTCGCCCTTGCGCGGGCCGAGCTTGGTGATCCGGGTGTAGCCACCCGGACGGTCGGCGTACCGCTCGCCGATCTCGGTGAAGAGCACGTGCACGACGCTCTTGTCCTTGATCCGCTTCATCACCTGGCGGCGCGAGTTCAGGTCACCACGCTTCGCCTTGGTGATCATCTGCTCCGCCAGCGGCTGCAGGCGCTTGGCCTTGGCCGCGGTGGTGGTGATGGCGCCGTGCTCGAACAGCGACGTCGCGAGGTTGCTGAGGATCAGCTTCTCGTGCGCCGGGCTGCCGCCCAGCCGGGCACCCTTGGTGGGGGTAGGCATCTCATAACTCCAGGAATCTCAGGCTCGTCGAGCCGTGGGGATACGGCCCGACGGGCCTTTGGTCAGCTCAGTACTGCTCGGTCTCGGCGAAGCTCTCGTCCTCGTCGTCCGCCTCGTTGCCGTAGGCACCGGACGCGGCGCGGAGGTCGAACCCGGGCGGGGAGTCCTTCAGCGACAGGCCCATCTCGGCCAGCTTCAGCTTGACCTCGTCGATCGACTTGGAGCCGAAGTTCCGGATGTCCAGCAGGTCCTGCTCGCTGCGCGAGATCAGCTCACCCACGGTGTGGATGCCCTCGCGCTTGAGGCAGTTGTACGACCGGACGGTCAGCTGCAGGTCCTCGACCGGCAGCGCCAGGTCGGCGGCCATCTGCTCGTCGACCGGCGACGGGCCGATGTCGATGCCCTCGGCCTCGACGTTCAGCTCACGGGCCAGGCCGAACAGCTCGACCAGCGTCTTACCGGCCGACGCGACGGCGTCGCGGGGCAGCATCGACGGCTTGGTCTCGACGTCGACCACCAGGCGGTCGAAGTCGGTGCGCTGCTCGACACGGGTGGCCTCGACCTTGTAGGTGACCTTGAGCACCGGCGAGTAGATCGAGTCGACCGGCATCCGGCCGATCTCCGCGTCGGCGGACTTGTTCTGGACGGCGGACACGTAGCCGCGGCCCCGCTCGACGACCAGCTCCATCTCGAGCCGGCCCTTCTCGTTCAGGGTGGCGATCTTCAGGTCCGGGTTGTGCACCTCGACACCGGCCGGCGGCGCGATGTCGGCGGCGGTGACGTCACCGGGGCCCTGCTTGCGCAGGTACATGGTGACCGGCTCGTCGTGCTCGGAGGAGACGACCAGGTCCTTCAGGTTCAGGATCAGCTGGGTGGCGTCTTCCTTGACCCCGGCAACGGTGGAGAACTCGTGCAGGACACCGTCGATCTTGATGCTGGTGACGGCCGCCCCCGGGATGGAGGACAGCAGGGTCCGGCGGATCGAGTTGCCGAGGGTGTAGCCGAAGCCCGGCTCCAGCGGCTCGATCACGAACCGCGAGCGGTACTCGTCGACGACCTCTTCGGTCAGGGTGGGGCGCTGTGCGATAAGCAACTTCTTGTTCCTTCTGTGTCGCGACGACCACTATTTGAGGTCGCGAGGTGAAGAACGCACCGATCCGGCCGGCGGCCCGCAGGCCGCCGGCCGGAACCGGGTCAGTTCTTCGAGTAGAGCTCGACGATCAGGTGCTCGGCGACCTGGGTGTCGATCTGCTGCCGGGTCGGCAGCTGGTGGACGAGGATCCGCAGACGCTCCGGCATCACCTCGAGCCAGGCCGGGACGACGCGCTCGGAGTGCGTCTCCCGGGCGATGATGAACGGCGTCGTCTCCACCGACTTCGGCTTGACATCGATGATGTCGTGCGCCGAGACGCGGTACGACGGGATGTTCACCTTGATGCCGTTCACGGTGAAGTGACCGTGCACGACGAGCTGACGGGCCTGGCGGCGGGTACGGGCAAGACCGGAGCGGTACACCACGTTGTCCAGCCGGGACTCCAGGATCTGCAGCAGGTTGTCACCGGTCTTGCCGGAGCGCCGCGAGGCCTCCTCGTAGTACCGGCGGAACTGCTTCTCGAGAACACCGTACGAGTAGCGCGCCTTCTGCTTCTCGCGCAGCTGCAGCAGGTACTCGCTCTCCTTCGGGCGGCCGCGGCCGTGCATACCCGGCGGGTACGGACGACGCTCGAACGCCTTGTCGCCACCGACGAGGTCGACCCCGAGACGGCGCGACTTCTTGGTCATGGGTCCGGTGTAACGGGCCATTTTCGTGCTCCTCTCTGGGTCAGACCCGGCGCCGCTTGGGCGGGCGGCAGCCGTTGTGGGCAACAGGGGTGACGTCCTGGATGGTGCCGACCTCGAGGCCGACCGCACCCAGCGAACGGATCGCGGTCTCACGGCCGGAGCCGGGACCCTTCACGAACACGTCGATCTTGCGCATGCCGTGCTCCATCGCGCGGCGCCCGGCGGCCTCGGCGGCCATCTGCGCGGCGAACGGGGTGGACTTGCGCGAACCCTTGAAGCCGACGGTGCCCGCGGAGGCCCACGAGATGACCGCGCCGGTCGGGTCGGTGATCGTCACGATCGTGTTGTTGAACGTGCTCTTGATGTGCGCGTGGCCGGCGGCCACGTTCTTCTTCTCCTTGCGGCGCACCTTCTTCGCGCCGGCCGCGGTGCGGCTCTTGGGAGGCATAGGTCAGTTGCTCCTGGGGTGGTCGACAGTCATCCGGGTCACTTCTTCTTCTTGCCGGCGATCGCCTTACGGCGACCCTTGCGGCTACGGGCGTTGGTCCGCGTGCGCTGACCGCGCACCGGAAGCCCGCTGCGGTGCCGGCGACCCTGGTACGACCCGATCTCGATCTTGCGGCGGATGTCCGCGGTCACCTCGCGACGGAGGTCACCTTCGATCTTGTAGTTGCCTTCGATCCAGTCCCGGAGCTTGACCAGCTCGTCGTCGCCCAGCTCGTGGACGCGCTTGTCCGGGGAGACCCCGGTGTTCTTCAGCGTTTCCTGGGCGCGCGTGCGGCCCACACCGAAGATGTACGTGAGGGCGACCTCGATGCGCTTGTCGCGCGGCAGGTCGACTCCTACGAGGCGTGCCATGTGGCGGTGTTCCTTTCGTCGGCAGAGGTGTGGTGGCGCGCTGCGTCCTTGCCCGCCTCGGTGAGTGCTTCACCGGCAAGGCCCTGGCCTCTGTTCCAGGGGCGACATCCAGTGACCTGGATGAGCATGCGCGCTGTGGTGCGAAAGTGCCGTGTTACTGCGTGAGGCTTGTCAGCCCTGCCGCTGCTTGTGCCGCGGGTTCTCGCAGATCACCATGACCCGGCCGTGACGGCGGATCACCTTGCACTTGTCGCAGATCTTCTTGACGCTCGGATTGACCTTCATCGAGCTTCTTTCTTCGACAGGTGTTGGTGTGGGTCTTACTTGTACCGATAGACGATCCGACCCCGGGTGAGGTCGTACGGCGACAGCTCCACGACGACCCGGTCCTCGGGGAGGATCCGGATGTAGTGCTGCCTCATCTTGCCGCTGATGTGCGCGAGCACCTTGTGCCCGTTGGACAGCTCAACACGGAACATCGCGTTCGGCAGGGCCTCGACGATGGTGCCCTCGAGTTCGATTACTCCCTCTTTTTTGGGCATGTCCTCGCACTTCTGTAGACGTGACTGGCTATGGCTACAAAGAGCCAAGGAAAAAGTGTACGCCACGCGCGGCATTGATCCCAATTGGGGCCTCAGCGGGTACTCTCCAGCTCCGCCATGTGCTCGGCGCCCCAGTCGTCCAAAGGCATCAGCGCGACGTTGAGTGACACTCCGAGTTCGGTGAGTGAGTACTCGACCTTCGGCGGCACCTGGTGGAAGACCTCCCGGTGCACGATGCCACGCGACTCCAGCTCGCGCAGTTGCTGGATCAGCATCTTCTCCGTGACGCCGGGGATCTCCCGGCGCAGCTCGCCGAACCGCAGCGGGCCGTGATGCAGCGCCCACAGGATGCGCGGCTTCCACTTCCCGCCGATCACATCCGCCGCGGCGTCCAGGCCACAGGTGTACGGGCGCATACTTACCTTTCCGTCAGTACCTGACTATTTAGTGGGTACTTGTCCATCCTAAAGCGTGGGATCCAGGGTGGACCGCATGAAGACACCTGTCACCGTCCTGGGGCTCGGTGCGATGGGAACCGCCCTCGCCAGAGCCTTCCTGACCGCCGGCCACCCGACCACCGTCTGGAACCGCACCCCCGGCCGCTCCCCCGAACTCGACGTCGTACGCGCGACCACAGCGGCCGAGGCGATCGCGGCCAGTCCGCTGGTCGTCGTCTGCCTGCTCGTCGACGACACCGTCCGCAGCACACTCGACGGCATCGACCTCACCGGCAAGACGGTCGTCAACCTCACCAACAGCACACCCGACCAGGCCCGCGGCACCGCAGAGCAGCTCACGAGCGCGGGAGCGCAGTACCTCGACGGCGGCATCATGGCTGTGCCCGCGATGATCGGCGGTCCAGCGGCATTCATCTTCTACAGCGGCGAGCCGGAGGCTTTCGAGAAGCACAGCGCCGACCTGTCTGTGCTGGCACGTCCGGAGTACGTCGGCGCCGACCCCGGGCTGGCCGCCCTGTACGACATCGCCTTGCTGAGCGCCATGTACGGCATGTTCGGCGGCGCCCAGCATGCGCTGGCCCTCATCACCAGTCAGAGCCTCGCGGCGGAGCCGTTCACCACCCAGTTCCTGGGCCCATGGCTGACGGCCATGCTCACGAGCCTGCCGCGCATCGCCGAGGATCTCGACAACGGCCCTGCGGAGACGGCCAGTTCGAATCTCTCCATGCAGGCAGCTGCCTACGAGAACCTCATCAGCACTTCAGAAGCACACGACGTCGACCCGATGCTGCTCGCGCCGATGGGCGAGCTGCTGCAGCGGGCCGTGGCAGCCGGCCACGGCAAAGCTGATCTGTCGGCACTCGTCAGTCTGCTGAGGACTGCGTAGCCGCCCACTGTTCGCCCGCGCGCCAGACCTGCTCCGGCATGAGGTCCAGCAGGTCGCAGGCCGCGTCGAGCTGCGCGAGGGCGGTGGTCGCGTCGCGGTACGCCGGGAGGATCGCGACGAACCGCCGGCCCTCGCAGCTGAAGCCGAACGCCGGTACGTCGGCCAGCGCCTCGACCGCGCGCGGATGCAGGACGGCCAGCGCGTGATCCTCACGCCCGTTG